>Ga0209118_1000032_pt1 | contig 108075 bp, 95 predicted proteins | sample BlaSpr_A8_Ref_M1_FD_187988 | JGI IMG/M metagenome (GOLD analysis project Ga0209118, IMG submission 187988) | Forest soil microbial communities from Thunder Bay, Ontario, Canada - Black Spruce, Ontario site 2_A8_Ref_M1 (SPAdes) (version 2) | ecosystem: Environmental > Terrestrial > Soil > Boreal... | reverse complement strand
GAGTTTTCCAGATTCGGCCCCGGTTGCGGGTTTCCCACCTGTTGCCGAAGATCGTTCTGTTGCCGAACTTGGTATTTTTCAGCAAACTGTAAAGCCCGGATTCTTATTCATCCGTATCGGCACGGCTGGAAGCCGTGCCCTTCCCAAAACCATTTTTGAGACGTGTCCTATCCACGGCTTGCGCCGTGGGCTGCATTCTTGCGCCGCTCCGCGGCTAGAAGCCGACGACTTTGTTCCTTCGCGGCTAAAAGCCGGCTTTGTCCCTCTCTGGCTGATTGGCTTCTTGGGCTGCCCATGAGTCTGCGCACACTTAACGAAATCTTTTTCGCTGTAGTGGATCGGGATGATCGCGTGGTGGTCATGTACCGGCGTCCAATCCAATGGATTTCCATCTCTTCCCTTGAGCTCTATCAGAGCGTGGTGGGTGTGGCTCGCGCTCTTCGGGAGTGGGGCATCTCCAAGGGGAACCGGGTTGCCATCCTGAGTGAAAATCGCCCGGAATGGACGACCGCGGATTTCGCTTGCCTGCTCATCGGCGCTGTGGTCGTGCCTGTCTACACCACCCTGACCGGGGAACAGACGGCATACATTCTGCATGATTCGGGCGCCCGCGTGATTTTCGTCTCTACCGAAAAGCAGCTTCTGAAAGTTCGAAGCATTCAGGACCAAACCGTGGTCGAACGAATCGTGGCGATGGATGCGGTGGAGACCGCCCACGCCGAGCAGATGCAGCGCCTCATGCAGGACGGCCCGAAGGAGCGCGATGCGCAATTCGATTCCGCTGCGCGCGCGGTCGAGCCCGACGATCTTGCCACGATCATTTATACCTCGGGAACCACCGGCACTCCCAAGGGGGCCAGGCTCACGCATGGCAACCTGGCTTCGAACATTGCCTATTCACTTTCGGGGTTTACCCTGGGTGGCGGCGAGATCAGTATTTCGTTTCTTCCCTTGTCCCACGTTACTGCCCGCCACGTTGATTTTGCCATGCTTTACCGCGGTGTCACCTTGGCTTATATTTCCGTTATCGACCAACTTCCTCAGGCCCTGTTGGAGGTTCGTCCTACAATCTTCGTCGGCGTGCCGCGGGTTTATGAAAAGATTCACGGGCAAGTGGATATCAAGGCGAAAGGCTTTCCCAAGAAATGGATTTATCGCTGGGCGTTGTCGGTCGGGCGGGCGCACCGAGCCGAGATTCTCGCCGGTCAGACGCCGGCGTCGTTAGCGTGGAAGCTAGCCAACCGGCTGGTTTATTCGAAGGTGCGCGCAGGCATGGGCGGGCGTGCGGAACTCTTCATCTCCGGAGGCGCACCGCTGGGGCGTGAACTGGCGGAGTGGTACGCGGATATTGGCATCCGTATCGACGAGGGTTATGGACTCACGGAGACTTCGCCGGTCATCGCGGTCAACAGTCCGAAGGCGCACAAGCTGGGAACGGTGGGCAAGCCCCTGCCGAACGTTGAGGTTCGTATCGCCGAGGACGGTGAGATTCTGGTCCGAGGGCCTTCGGTTTTCAAGGGCTATTGGAACCGGCCGCAAGAAACGCAGGCCGCCTTAGTCGATGGATGGTTCAAGACCGGCGACATCGGCAATCTCGATGGCGATGGCTTCCTGTCGATCACCGACCGCAAGAAAGATTTGATCAAGACTTCCGGCGGAAAATTTATAGCGCCGCAACCGCTCGAGAACTCTCTTAAGCACAATGCTCTGATCGGCGAAGCTGTAGTCCTGGGCGATAAGCACAAGTTTCCCGCAGTCCTCATTGTGCCTTATTTTCCGGTGCTGGAGGACTGGGCCCACGCTAACCACCTTGCCTTCTCTTCCCGAAAGTATCTGGTCACGCATCCCAAGGTGAGGGCGCTTTATGAGGGGATTGTCGCCGACTTGAACGGCAATCTCGCGCGCTTCGAACAGTTGAAGAAGGTGATACTGATTGCGGAAGAATTCTCGCCGGAGAATGGCGCGCTTACCGCGAGCATGAAGCTGCGCCGGCGGGTGGTGGAGGAGCGCTATCGCGCTCAAATCGAGGCGATGTACGCCGAGGCGGAGGCGTCGGGGGTGGTTTCCAAGGCTGATTAGTGGCGTCCAGCTTTGTAATAAAATGAAGAGTGGAGCAGGAAATTGGGTGTAGGAGGGGCGTTGACGGGTTTGGTCGTAGTTGGGATTGGTGCCGAACTTGGTGGTTCCGACCGAGGGACGACCCAGGCTACGGAATGATTCCCGGCGTGGGACTCGCGTGCCTCAGATGTGACGGGCGGACTTGTTCAGGCTAGTCCGGCTCCCATAGGCTACGCTGGGGCCCGTGGTGTAATGGGCGCACATTAGCCTGTCCAGCTACAAGGTGCGGGTTCGAATCCCGCCGGGTCCACAGCGTTCCCTGGCTTTGGTAGGGGAGCTGACGGGGAGTCTGAGGGCAGGCGGACTCCTCAAGTAACCTTGACTTCCAATCTCCGTTTACCGATAATTATTTTTGTAGCTGGACAGGCTATACCCCGGGCTGACCACGGCCCGGGGTTTTGTTTTTAGAATGCGACGACGAAATCGCCCACGGTTCGCAAAGTTCGAACTCGCTTAGGGTAGCTTGCGGGGCGCGCATCGAAATAGACCTGAAACCTAAGCCAGGCGGCTGAAGGAAAGTGCAGAGATCCTTCGTTGGGAGTCGCTCGCGAGCGACTCCGCTGCCTCAGGATGACAATCCAAGGCGAAACGCTTGCTTCATCGCCTCCCACCCTTCCGCAAAGAACGCGGAAGAGTGGGGCACCCTATTTTATGTGTAACTTAGATTTGCGAATGGGTTCGTGGTTTACACGAGCGTGGACGCTCGCGTCTACACTTGGATGCTGCGTGTACATCGGCTTCGGCTTGCCCGGACGAGGCGTCCGGGGCTACGTGGTTTTTGGGTGGGAGTCGAGGAGGTGCCAGGCTTCGCGGTAGTTTTCCCAGCGGGCGCATTTGCAGGGGATGTCGGGATAGAAGCGCAAGCTTGTGGATCGCTCGAACACTTCGACGGGGAGGATGTACCACACGTCGAGCGGGAGGATGTGGGCGACCAGGACGTCGATATCTTCATCTTCGGCGGTGTAAGTGATTTTGCCCTTGCCGTAGACGCTGTAGATGGGTTGGACGTCGTAGCCGCGGGCGCGGAGGACTTCGGTACATTTGAGTTGCACGCGCCAGAGGCGGGAACCGGTGTCGAGGATGAAGTCGTAGCGCTCGCTGTCTCCCCAGGGCTTGGCGGCGTTGAAGCCCAGGGTTTTTACCTTGAGCATGAAGGCGGCTTCGGAGAGTTCTCCGGTGCGCTTGGGGTTGCGGTGGATGGGCTTGCGGTTAGCTGCGCGGGCAGGCGCAGGGGCGGCTTCGGTTGAGGGCTTCATGATGGTTTATGGGTACCTTTCCGGTGGTAGAAAATAAAAAGGCGCAGCTATTGGCTGCGCCTTTGTTGATCCTTCTAGATATAGACTAGCACATTTAACAGGGTAACTGTGCCATGTTTTGGAACTTTATTTTTGCCGTGGAATCAAGCAGATCCGGGAAATTGGGGGCAAAAGGGGGCTTGACAAGATTTGGAGGGACTGGGGGTCATAGCGTGGATATTTGTCTTTCGCCAAACGTTCGCAAACGGGAATCCTGTCAAAAAAATTACGATCTCATGACATTCAGCGGCTATGGCGAATAGTAAGATTTATATAGACCATATTGCACGAGTTGGCATCTAGCTTGCTAGTAGACTTACATATACCTGCTGTTGGGCTAAAAACACGATTCTTGTGGATTGTCAAGATCACTTCGGTGTACAACGTTGCCTACCGTTACGGGGGTCACGGTAGATGCCGACAGTTATCTTAGACGATTATGACCGACGACCAGATAATGGATGTGGTTGAGCAGGCGACAAGGAATCTCTCACGAGCAATTGTTTACGCGGCTCAGACGCTGAGAGATGCCAACAACAGATCCAAGAGCGTGGCGGAGATGTTGGGCGAGTTCCTCCGTGATGCTGGCGTCTTAATACTTGTCTTCGTTCCGGTGGATATTTTGTGGCCGCTCTTCTCGAAAGGGCAGGCAATCGACCCAAGGTTAGTGAAATGGACCTTCGGTTTGAGTCTCGGCTCTCTCTTAGCAGGAATGCTGGTTGAGCGATGGAAGGATGTATGAACGCATTTCAGGTTTTACAAATTCTCGGTATTTATCTAGGGCTGATCTTCGTGGCCGCTCTAGCATCAATCGTGATGCGGGCCAGAGCGAGACGCCGCGATGGTGGACTTAACCCAGAGGTCCCGGACGTTGCCTTCAATCTTCCAATGAAGCACGTTGACGATAGAGAGACAGTACCGAGAGATCGTGTCGCCTATGCTGATGCTCTCGGGAATCCGGAGAGAGTGCGCTAGCCAAGAAGTCACACGGGATCCTCTAATGTCCATACGGTGTTTGGCAACTCCTGCGTCCATTACAGGAGTCACCCGCAGACTGGAATGCACCCCCGCAAAATTGTAGAACCAGAAATGCAGAGCCAACGCAGCGCAAAAACACCACCCCTGGCGGGGGCCGTGGATACTCCTTACGGCCGTTGAAATAAGATCAGCCGTTTGCCTTTGCGACCAGCAAAATCGCGAAGCAATAGAAGACAAACATGAGGCCCAGGTACAGCTTGGCACGGCTTCCGGCGCCTTCGAATTCCTTCCATGCCAGCACGCCCCACAGCGCTGCTACCATGGGCGCGGACTGGCCGATGGCGTAGGAAATCGCCACCCCGGTGAAGTTCGCGGCGACAAGATTGAAGACCATCCCGGTGCCCCAGATGACGCCGCCGAGCACGCCGAGGATGTGTCCGGAGGCTGGGCCTCGGAAGAATCCGCTGAAGTTTACTGGCTCTCCGACCAGCGGCTTCTTCATGAAATACACGTTCCAGATAGAGCATGAGAGCAGCGCGCCTAGGGTTAGAAATACAGCAATGCTGTAGGGACCGAGGGTGTTGCCCTGGGTCATGGCATGGGCCACGAATGGGGCCCAGAGCCCCATCAAGACGCCGGAAACGATGCAGACGATAATGCTTTTCTTCGAGGTGGAGCGGCCGGCGCTGACCAGACTCCCGTAGGCTTTGCCGTCCATGATTACAGCGATGACCGCGCAAACGACTCCGGCGGCGAGCAACACGCCATTGCCCTTGGGCTGCAGAATATAGCTCGAAACCACACCCACTACGAGAGCGATCCCGATGGCAACCGGGAACGCTATGGCCAGGCCTGCCATGTCAATCGCGGCCACCAGCAAGAGGTTGGCCAGATTGAAGATGGCGCCGCCCAGCATTGTATAAAGGATATTCGAAGTGTCTGCGGAATGAACATTGTTGAGGAAGCTGTGGGCGTCGTTCGACGTGCTTCCCATGGTGAAGGCGAAGATCACGGAGATGAGGAAGATGCCGACGGCATAGTCCCAATAGAAAAGCTCGAAGCGATAATTCTTGACGCCCTTGTAAGTGTTGGCCCATGAGCCCCAGCAGATGGCGCTCGTGATCATCATCATTAGTGCGACGCTCAGACTGTGTGGTGTAAACATTTGTTTGCGGAAAAGATTAGCGAAGCCTAGCGTTGAGATTTGTTAGTGTCAAGGCTAAAGTGCAGGGTTGCGGGAATCCGACGCACTGCATTCAGCATGGAAACGAAATGCGTGTCCCGATCAGCTTGCACTTCCTTTTCCTGCATTCTGCCGTACAATTGCCTCGCCAACGTCGGTTGTCGGCTGAGCTTTCAGTTTCCAGCCGATGAAGCCACGAGTCGTGGTTCTGGCGGAGAACATCTAAATGTCGGTGGAGAACAACAAGCGTTCCGGGATCGTCGACAACACCAGTAATATCTCTGGTGAGGGTGCCCTACGAGATTCCAACGCTCCCTTGGCAACGCTGAATGGGCGCCCGCTTCTATCCAATCAAGGCATACCGATCAATCTGGATTGGGTAAAACAGGTTCGAGTGAATACCAGCGCGGTGGAACGCAGGGCGCAAACTCATGTCACGCGTCGTACGGTGAAGAAAGACTGGCAAGCGGCATGGCTGCTGCGGGCAATTACCTGCATGGATCTCACGACGCTTTCGGGAGACGACACGGACGAGCGCGTCCGCCGTTTGTGCGCCAAGGGCAAGCAACCGATTCAGCACGAACTGGTAAAGCGGCTTGGAATCGAAAATCTTAGCATTCAGGTGGCGGCTATTTGCGTGTATCACAGGTTCGTCGAAACAGCGCGACGGGCGCTTGAAGGCAGCAATGTGCGAGTGGCAGCGGTTTCGACTGGGTTTCCCGCAGGACTGTCTCCGTTGTCTGAGCGCATCGCTGAAATCCGGCACTCCGTCGAGGCTGGGGCTCAGGAGATTGACGTTGTCATCACGCGTGCGCATGTTTTCGGCGGCAGGTGGCAGGAACTTTACGATGAGATCGCTGCCTTCAAACAGGCATGCGGTACCGCGCATATGAAAGTCATCCTGGGGACGGGCGATCTGCTTACGCTTCGCAATGTCGCCCGCGCCAGCTTCGTTGCCATGATGGCGGGCGCGGACTTCATCAAGACCTCGACTGGTAAAGAGCCGACCAATGCTACGCTGCCGGTTGGCTTTGTCATGACCCGTGCCATCCGGGAATATGCGCAGGAAACCGGCATGGCTGTTGGGTTCAAGGCCGCGGGCGGCATTCGCACCGCGAAGCAATCAACGGAATGGCTGGCGTTGATGAAAGAGGAACTCGGCCTCCCGTGGATGAAAGCGGAACTCTTTCGCTTTGGGGCCAGCGGGCTGTTGAATGATATTGAGCGGCAACTCGAGCATCACGCGACCGGACGCTATTCGGCGGATTATCGCCATCCCATTGCTTAGTTTTCCGGTTGGGCCGCACGGGCGAGGACGCCCGCGCCTACATTGATGGCAGACTAACGATGAGCATCGCTGAAAAGTTCGTTGCTATGGAATATGGTCCGGCGCCGGAAGACGCGAAAGAGGCGCTCGCCTGGCTCGACCACCACGAGCGCCGCTTCGGCCACTTCATTAATGGGACATGGGCCGCGCCTGCTGCTGGAGAATACTTCGACACCGCTGACCCTTCGACCGGCGAGAAACTTGCAAGTGTGGCGCAAGGATCTGCCGCCGATGTCGACGGTGCCGTCCGGGCCGCTCGGGCTGCGCTTCCCAAGTGGCAGTCTCTTACTCCGCACACGCGCGCTCGTTACCTTTACGCTCTGGCGAGACAGGTACAAAAGCACTCTCGCCGTCTGGCCGTGCTCGAAACGATGGACAACGGAAAACCGATTCGCGAGAGCCGCGACCTGGATATCCCGCTGGTTGCGAGACATTTTTATCATCATGCTGGCTGGGCGCAACTCCTGCAGCAGGAATTTCCGGGTTATACCGCTTGCGGCGTCGTGGGACAGATCATTCCTTGGAATTTTCCGCTGCTGATGCTGGCGTGGAAGATCGCGCCCGCTCTGGCGACGGGAAATACCGTTGTGCTGAAACCCGCCGAGTTCACGCAGCTGACTGCGCTTGCATTTGCCGAAATCTGCCAAGAGATCGGGCTTCCCGCAGGCGTGGTGAACATTGTGACCGGCGATGGTTCCACCGGCGAGGTCTTGGTCAAACATCCCGATGTCGACAAGATCGCGTTCACCGGCTCGACAGAAGTGGGTCGCGCCATTCGCAGCGCGACTGCGAAAAGTCACAAGAGGCTTTCGCTCGAACTGGGCGGCAAATCTCCCTTCATCGTTTTTGAGGATGCCGATCTGGACAGCGCCGTCGAGGGTCTGGTGGATGGAATCTGGCTCAATCAGGGACAGGTCTGTTGCGCCGGCTCGCGCCTGCTCATGCAGGAGAGTATTGCCGAGCCGCTGATCGCAAAAATACGCGACCGCATGAGCACGCTCCGCGTAGGACCGCCGCTCGACAAGGCCATCGACATTGGCGCGATTGTCGCCCGCGTCCAACTGGATCGTATTCAGCGGCTGGTGGATCAGGGCGTAGCCGACGGCGCGACCTGCTGGCAACCTCAAATGGAAATGCCATCGCGCGGGCTCTACTTTCCGCCGACCTTGCTCAGCAACGTTCATCCCACTTCGATCGTGGCGCAGCAGGAGATTTTCGGTCCCGTGCTGGCGGCCATGACTTTCCGAACTCCCAGTGAAGCAGTCGAGCTTGCGAACAACACCGCGTACGGTCTGGCGGCATGCGTGTGGAGCGAGAGCATTAATGTTGCACTTCACGTTTCGGCTCAGCTCAAAGCTGGCGTGGTGTGGGTGAATTGCACGAATTTGTTTGACGCCTCCTGCGGCTTCGGCGGCTACCGCGAAAGCGGATACGGCCGCGAGGGCGGCAAGGAAGGCTTGCTGGAATATCTGGAACCGGCATGGTTCAAGAGCGCGCCTGCCCTCCCTGCCGCGAAACCAGCTCCAGCGGAAAACCCGGACGACGAAAGTTCGCACGAGGAAAAAGATCTCTCAACTTCCGCCAATGACATTGACCGAACTGATATTGACCGAACCGTGAAGCTCTACATCGGAGGCAAACAGGCGCGACCGGATTCCGGCTACAGCATGGAAGTCCGGAGTAAGAATGGACGACTGCTCGGCGAAGTAGGGTTGGGCAACCGGAAAGACATTCGCAATGCAGTCGAAGCCGCGCGAAAAGGCGCTGGGTGGGCGAAGAGCACCGCACACAACCGCGCCCAGGTTCTTTACTACATGGCCGAGAACCTGTCACAGCGCCGCGACGAGATTGCTCATCGGCTCGCAGCGGCGGTAGGAGACACGCAAGCCGCTGCGGAAGTGAACTCCGGTATTGAGCGAATCTTCTCTTATGCTGCATGGGCAGACAAGTTTGACGGCGCGGTGCATAATCCGCCGTTCCGGAGTATCGCGATCGCGATGAATGAGCCGGTTGGAACCGTGGGCATCGTCTGCCCGCAGGAAGCGCCGCTGCTTGGCTTCCTGTCGCTAGTCATGCCCGTGCTCGCTGCGGGCAATACGGCAATAGTTGTTCCTTCGGAAACTTACCCGCTCATCACCGGAGACTTATACCAACTGTTCGACACCAGCGATCTGCCGGGCGGTGCGGTGAACATCGTTACTGGATATCCATCGCAGCTTCTTAAAGTTCTTGCCGAGCACGATGATGTGGATGCCGTCTGGTGTTTCGGGGATGAAGCCAGCGCGGCTGCGGCGAAATCATTCTCAACTGGAAACTTGAAGCAGGTCTTCACGAATGAAGGCCGCGCGATTGACTGGTTCGACGTGAGGCAAGGCGAAGGCCGATGGTTTCTGCAGCACGCCACTCAGGTGAAGAACATTTGGGTGCCCTACGGCGAGTGATCAGTATGCCAGAATCTCGGCCTAAGTCAGTAGCGCCTCAATTCGGGCCCGTTTAAGCTAAGTGTAGCCGTGAGACTGCGACCCCATCGCGCAGCGGTCCCCTGGTTCGTACTCGCGGCCTCTGTTCTGATCTGCTGCGCTTTTTGGTACTGGGCAGAACACTTGCTCGCCCCTGCAAATACCGCGGTTGCCTTGGCGAATGGAGAGCCTCTGGGGAACCATTCCGACCTCTATCCACGCTGGCTGGGTGCTCGCGAACTTCTCCTGCACCAGCGGGATCCGTATAGCATGGAAGTCACGCGTGAAATCCAGAGTGGCTTTTACGGGTATGCGGTCAACCATGTGTCTCTCCACGCACCCGGCAACAAAGAATCGTTTGTCTATCCGGTCTATGTCGTGTTCCTCTTGGCGCCCACCGTCGAGATGCCCTTTAGCACCGTACAGCGAATGTCCCGCTGGTTTCTGCTGGGCTGCATCGCCGCCAGCGTGCCGTTGTGGATGCTGGCAATCGGGTTCTGGCCGAGGGCACCTTATATCGTGTCGGGAATGCTACTCGCACTGAGTAGTTCTCCTGCCATTCTCGAATTCCATCAACAGAACCTTGCCGCTCTCGTCGTTTTCTTGCTTGCGGCGGCCGCGGCGGCAGCCGTCCGCAGGTGGCTTATTCTCAGCGGCTCTCTGCTGGCGCTGGCCACGGTGAAGCCAGACACCTCCGGGCTACTTGTTCTCTGGTTTCTGTTCTGGGCGGTTTCTTGCTGGAGAGAACGCAAGCGCATGATCTGGAGCTTCGTAGTCACTCTCCTGATCCTGGTTCTCGCCGCACAAGCCGTTGCTCCAAACTGGCTTGGAGAGTTCCTGGGGGCGGTATACGAATATCCCGCGTATGGCGCCGATCCTTCCATCTTGCAAGTTCTGTTCCCTGGGCTACTCGCAGCCTTAATCACGGTTGCGCTAGTGCTATTTCTCGGGATCGTCTGCTGGCAGGGGAGAAAGGCTCGGGAGGCTTCGTCCACCTTCGATTGGGCGCTAGCATTGGTGGCCTCGGTGCCTGTAGTCCTCTTGCCCAGGCTTGCCCCTTATAACGAGAGCCTCCTCGTGCCGGCTTTGCTCGTGCTTCTGGCACAACATCGCAACATCTGGCAATCGGGAATTATCGCTCGTTCCGCGACGGGAGCGGCCTTCGCATCCCAAATATGGCAGTGGGCAGCCGCCGTTTTCCTTTCCCTCTGCTCGCTTGTCCTCTCAACGTCCCGTCTTCAGGCCAATACTGGCGCGCCAAATTACACTGCCCTGTCTGTGGCGCCTTTGACCGTACTCGCCGTGCTCGTTGCCTTCTTCACTCTCCAGAATCAGGTTAAGACGGGTTCTCCTAGTGGCAGCTGTCGAACTTGAACGAGATCATGTGAGTAGTCCAGTCACTGCTCTTCGCACCCCCGTTTTTCTTGTTGTAGTATTCCTCCGAGAACCAGAAGGTGCAGTCGTCGCTCGGGTCAACGCTCATGCTGCTGTAGTCGCCCCAACGATTTCCTCCATTCACCTGCACAGCGCTGCCCTTGACGACAACAGTGGGCGTCTCCATTTTCCCCAGAGGATCGCTGGGTACCCGTCCGGTGTACCAAATGCTTGTATCCAACCTCGTCGAGGAATCGGCACTCATACCCATGGCGATGTCGCCCTGCTTGTCCATGGCGATGCTCGCCATCCACAGGTTGTCCGTCTTGCTCTGGAAGGTTCCTGACTGATAGAGCGAAAATTTTCCTCCCGTGGACCGCAATTCATACCACCGCGTCGCCACCGTTGCCGTTGAGCCCTTCCCAGGCCGTACCGCATGGGCCACTACCATGGAATCGTGGTTCCGGAAGCGGCGGTATGCCAGACGGAACATCAGCAGACCGCTCAATGAATCTACCTTTTCCCCTGGATTCGGTTGCGGAACGCAGGCGAAGTTGCCGCCATCATTGCAGAGCAGGATGTAGTTCGGCACGGAGATCACGCGCGGACCTTTGAACCTGGAGCTCTTCGGATTGACAAAATCCACGTGAAAATCAAACTCCTTCAACTGGTTCGTGAGATTGCCCAGTTCGAGGTAGTGGTTCGGCGCACCTTTGGGAGGAAGCGTGGCGCCATCGAGGTCGGAAGGAAGGAATCCGAAGTTAGCGGGATCCGGCTTGATGCAAATCATCGTGGCTTTCCCGCCAGCCAGCATCGCCTTGCGGTCCCAGGCGCAGGGTTCGGCGCCCAGAAATCCGTTCGAGCTATAAAGGTTATGTGTACCGTAATAAGCGTCGGGCCAGACCGCATATTTCGGGTAGTCCGGCAAGTTGCCGCCCATATTAAACGCGTAGCGGTTGTAGCTGCCCGTGGCGTCCGCGCTGGTGGAGACAGCAAGGCAAAGAAAGTTCTTGGTCAACCTATTGTTGTAAGCAAGTTGCGTTACCAGCCAGCGTTGCGCCAGCTTGTCCCAGAGTACGACCGGATCGCCGCCGTTCGTGGACTCGCACAATCCTCCAAAGCCGTTCCAGATAGTATTGATTTGCACCGGTTGAGGCAGCAGCGGTTGTCCTGTCGTCTTGTCGTAAACCTGGTAGACGACGTTTACGATCTCGACAAATTGCGTGCCTCCGACGGACCCGTTCGTATCGGGCGGAACGGCGCCGCCCTGTTGTCCTGTAACCCCGTCGAAGCTCAACAGACTCGTGGTGGGAAGCTTGGGCAGATACTCGTCCTGCACGGCCGGGTCAATCCCTGGAACGGCACGGAAGAACCCCTTGGGAGCCCTGTGCTCTTCCTTTTCGATCATCACGCCATTGACACTGGCCGGACCGGTATTCCGTGCCAGTTCGCGGAGAGGCAAGGACACGTCATGTTTCTCTTCGGGGATGACGCGAATGTCCTTTTGCACATTCTCGGCGGTAGCGGGGATGATCCACAGCAGAAGGCCAGCACCAATGAGCGCGTTCCGCAATCTAGCTGCGCGAGTGTTCTTCATAGATCATCCTCAAGGTTAGGTTTGGAAAGTCAGCGCCGCAACCTGGATTTGGGTCCTCGGCAGGCAGCATTGTAGCACCCAAATTGCCCTGTCGGAGACTTCGGCTCAGCCCCATTTCTCGGACACCGATCCCTGAAATCCGTTGACAACAATCGAGAGCGCTGACTAGACTCGGCATTCTTCAGCTTTGGATTTCGAAGATTAATCTATCGATAGAGTTTCCGTGAAGCTTATGGCGAAACGTCCTCGCATTGCGGTGATTGGAAGTGCAAACGTCGACTTGACTACCTTTAGCGATCGTTTCCCCAAGGCCGGGGAAACGATTTTTGGCCAGAAGTTCGATCTCGGCTTTGGAGGCAAAGGAGCGAATCAGGCCGTGGCTTCCCGGCTTTGCGGGGCCGATGTTTTCATGGTGGCCAGGGTGGGCAGCGATCTGTTTGGTCCGGCGACGATTGAGAACTTCAAGAAGCTTGGGATCGATGCCACCCATGTAAAGCAGATCGAAGGAGTCTCCAGCGGGGTGGCGCCGATTTTTGTTGAGCCCAACGGGCAGAATCGCATCTTCGTGGTGAAAGGCGCGAACGATCTGCTGAAGCCGGCGGACGTGGATGCCGCGGCCGACCTGTTGAAGACCGTCGATTGCATGGTCCTGCAGTTCGAGATTCCGCTCGAAACCGTTTATTACAGCGTCGGCTTTGCGCATAAAAACGGAATTCGCTGCATCGTCAATCCTGCCCCCGCCCAGCCGGTCGATTTGAATGCTTTGGCTGGACTCGACTATTTCGTTCCCAACGAAAGTGAAGCCGAGACCATTACTGGAATGCCGGTTCGAAACGTTGAGGATGCGAAGAAGTGCGCGGAGAAGCTGCTCTCTGGCGGCGTCAAGCGGGTCATCCTTACGCTGGGAGCGAACGGCTCATTGCTGGCGGGCCGCGAAGGGATGGAGCACATTCCCGCATTCAGCGTGAAAAGCATCGACAGCACCGGCGCCGGCGACGCATTCATTGGCAGCTTTGCCGTGTTCCTCGGGGAAGGCCTGCCTGAGCGCGAAGCCGTCCGCCGCGCCAATCTCTACGCCGGACTCTCGACCACCGGCGTGGGGACGCAGAAATCATTCTACGATCGCGTGCGCTACGACGCGGAGTGGGTGGCACGGAGCTAGCGCCGCCTCCGGGGCTCGGTCGGGAGGCACTCATGTAGCCTTTGGCATCCCTCGCTCGCCTCTCGGGTTTTCCCAAAACGGGACAGAGTTTACTGTTTAGTACCGGGTACCCCTCCCCCCCTGTGCCGCGCAAAATCTAGAAAGCAGAGGACTTAAGTTTTGACCATGTGCTAGATCTTTGAGTTTACAGGAGTTGCACGCAAAATCTAGAGAACATGGGAGTTAGAGTGGTCCCGCGGTTCCCTTTTGGAACTGGCCGAGCTGAGCCTGAGTCCGCATTGGGACTATTCTTTCGCCCCAGCCGGGGCTGTGCGGTTTCTTACTTTCTACCCACAGCTTGCGCTGTGGGCTGCATTTTTACGCCGCTTTGCGGCTGAAGGCAGAGCCTATTCGGCGGAGAGCGCGGGTGCGCCCTTGCCTGGTTTAGATTGTCAAAGACCGTGCATTATCCATTAGATAATGTTGTATGATATAGATTATCTGGTACGGAGTCACGCAGTCAACGAAAAAGGGTGGTCGGTTGTGGCGATTTCCGGTATCCGATCATGAACCCTCAGGGCTGAAGAGTGTGTCTCGCAACGGCGAAGGGATTACTTGAGCGCGGCCGGCGCGTCTCGGTGGTCCAGGATGCATCGAAACTCTAAAAGCCGAAGATGGACAGCGAGCCGCCGGCGAGCTGCGAAGCGCTTGGAGCAAAATTCGTCACTACAGAACAAGCCCTCGCCTTGGTACGGCACAAAAAATCTTGACTTTAGGCCGCGCCTCCAGTTAGATGGTTCGCAATCGTAATCGGGTATTTTCAAACTTAGTGGGGAAAGTGCGAGCCCGTTCGCCACTCGATGGGCGCCGCTGAGGGAGAGATCGATGCTGACCAAGAGGACGCTGCTCGCCGTGGTTTTCTGTTCCGTTGTACTTCCCACGTGCCCACTTCTATATGGCCAAGCGACTGGGAGTTTTTCCGGCACCGTTTCTGACAAAACCGGATCCGTCGTTGCGGGGGCCACGGCAAAGGCCACGGCGCAAGGCACGGGTGTTTCTCGCGAGGCAAAGACGGACGCCAGCGGACATTATTTGATCCCGTTGTTGCCCATCGGAGATTTCACGATTCGGGTGGAGTCCCAGGGGTTCCAGCCGGTAGAACAGAAGGACGTACGGCTGCAGATCGACGAGCATCGCGAAGTGAATTTCATCCTGGTGCCCGCTTCGGTCACATCGTCGGTTGAAGTAAGCGCGACCGAAGTTGCCGTCGAATCGGCCAATGCTACCTTGGGACAGGTTATCACCTCCGAACAGGTCGCCGAGCTACCGTTGAACGGCCGCAACTTCGTTCAACTAGCGACCCTGACTCCGGGTACGACGGCAGAAACCAACCCAAACAGTTTCTTCAATGGGGCCGCCAGCAGCGAAGCCTCCACGCGCGGGTCTTTTTCGCTTTCCGTGGGCGGGTCAAGAGCACAGAGTACAGATTGGATGCTTGATGGCAACGACAACAACCAGCTTGACGAGGGCGGGATTGCGATTTTCTCGTCGATCGATGCCATCCAGGAATTTAAGGTTCTGACCTACAACTACTCGGCGGAGTGGGGGGAGCGCGCGGGTCCGACCGTTCTAGTTACAACCAAGTCAGGATCGAACCAATTTCACGGAACTCTGTTCGAGTTTTTCCGGAACACCAAGCTCGATGCGCGCAACTATTTCGCCCCCACAAGAAATAAATTTAATCTCAATCAGTTTGGAGGATCGCTGGGAGGTCCGATCCAGAAGGACAAGACTTTCTTCTTTCTTGACTACCAGGCCAAGATGCAGCGCCTCGGAGTACCTTTCACCGGCCTGGTTCCCACGGCTGCAATGATGACTCCCGACGCCGCTGGTGATTACAACTTTAATTTGGATCCGTTCGGCAACCCACGGGGATCGAGCGCCTTCCCGATCCTCAAGAACCCTTACGCAACGGGAGCAGACACCCACTTCCAGTGCCTGCCCGGTACGGCGACGCCCGAGCCCGTAGGTGCTGGCGGAGCCCAACCGCTCGGTGCAGACTGCAGTGTAATTCCAGCGGCCATGATCAATCCCCTCGCCGCAAAAGTAATTCAGCTTTATCCTACAAGCAACGCGAACAACGCAGCTTTGGGTTACAACTACGTCAACCAGCCCGTGAGGAAACTCAACGAAGGGACTGGCGACATCCGTATCGACCACAATTTTTCCAATAAGGATTCTATTTTTGCCCGTTTCAGCTACGACCAAGCCACGAACTTCGTTCCCGGAGGCTCACCGACATGGGCCGAAACCAATGCCTTTGGCAGCAACCAGCTCATCGACAACCACGGGCGTAATGTTGCAGTATCCGAGACGCACGTTTTTTCTGATCGCACCATCAACCAGGCCAGCATCGGCTTCAGCCGGATTTTCAACCACATTCTCTCTTTCGGCACCGGCACGTGCGAAGCCGCGGTCATCGGCATTCCCGGCACTGATTTAGGAAGCAAGTGCGCCAGCCTGACCGGTTATCCCGCGAGTCTGAACCAGTCAAACAAGGACTGTATCAGTTGCGGCATGACTTCATTTCAGATGACCACCTACATGTCTCTGGGAGATCGCGGATACGCCCCATACCAAGGTGGAACGAACGTCTATTCCGTTTCTGATACGCTCGACTTGATTCGGGGCAAACACGACATCAGGTTCGGAGCGGTCTTCCGTGCCAATCAGATGAACATCAGAAACAATGCATTTCAGGACGGTTTTGTCTCCCAGAATGGAGCAGCCACCGGTGACAACATGGGAGATCTCCTTCTTGGAAGTCTGGGGACTTTTGCGGCTCACGATCAAACATTCCTGGGGGGTACGGTCGGTCGCCGCTGGAAACTATTCCGTCCCTTCGTCCAGGACGATTGGCGGGTCACGAGCAATCTGACTGTAAACCTCGGACTTGCCTGGGCTTTGGCGACGCCCGAGACCGAAATCGAAAATCGCCAGTCGAACTTCGATGTTCAGACCCTCAAGTGGTACGTCCCCAAGGGCAGTCCCGGGCTGAGTGGCTGCACCAACTGCATCACTTCCGATGCGCGCGTGGGCATCCAGTTTGACAAAACCGCTTTAGAACCACGCATCGGCCTGGCTTGGAAGCCGATGGGTAGTGACAAAACTGCGATCCGCGCCGGGTATGCGATTTTCCACGATTCTGCCTGGAACCAGGGCGGGCAGGGGTTGTGGCAGAACGCGCCGTTCTACGCCGAGGTGGATCCCTTCCCAACAGGTGTTTGCCCTACTTTCGGCGCCAGCGGTTGCGGCCTCTCGAATGGTTTCCTTCTCCCGGCTGGCACCCCTTCTACGACGCCCGTCCCGGGCGGCGCCGTTTACAACGCACCCGTCACCCCTTCCGCTTACTCTGGGACCATCCAGTCTCAGAACCGCAATTTCAAACAGGGTGTGGTCCAGCAGTACAACCTCAGTGTTGAGCACCAACTGCCAGGAGATGTCGTTCTGACCGCAGGCTACGCTGGCTCCCGTAGCACGCACCTTCTGGTGAGCCAGGTGAACGAAAACATAAGCTCTCCCGGCGCATGCGGCGGCGTGGTACCCGGCTATACCCTGGGCTGCGGCTTTCCGTCGTTTCCTTACGCATTCCCGTTCCAGTCTGTTAACAGCAATAACAGCATAGGCTCGGCTCGTTACAATTCCCTCCAGATTAAGGCCGAGACCAAAAGCGCGCGGCACGGCCTCTACGCTCTGCTGGGCTACACCTGGTCTCGCACTTTCGATTCCGGTATGCCCGACGGTCTGGGCAGCAATCCTGGCGCGCTATACTGGCCGCTCCCGGGAGCACAGAAGCTGGATTGGGGGTTGTCTCAACTCAACTTGAATGATGTCTTTACTGCCAGCGTTCTCTATGATCTGCCCTTCGGTAAGGGCAAGCACTTCGGTAGCAACTGGGGAGGACCTGCCAACGCGGTGTTGGGAAATTGGCAGATAAATGTCATCGAAAGGGCCGAATCCGGGTTTCCGCTTTTCGTGGTCGATAGCGCCGATGAGTCCGGCGTCTTCTTCTTCTACAACGGGTTGGTTGTGCAGCGCCCGAATCAGGTGGGCGATCCTAACAAGCCAGGCCCCGAAGGAGGCCGTACGAATTGTCCGGCTAAGATTCACACGCTAACCAATTGGTTCAACCCTTGCGCTTTCGCACCCGCGCCGGCGGGAGAGTTGGGCACGGCGGCCCGGGCACCGGTGTACGGTCCTCGTTTCGTGAACACGGATTTCTCGCTCATCAAGGACTTTCCATTGTCGTTCCGCGAGGGAATGGATCTACAATTCCGGGCCGAGTTCTTCAATCTCTTTAACCACCCCCATTTCTTTTTACCGGGCATTGCCGGCACCGGAGAGCAGGACATTAATTCGCCTAGCAGTTTCGGCGTGATCAGTCAGACGATTAATCAGACAGTGAATGATGCGCGCTCGATACAGTTTGCCCTCAAGCTGAGGTTCTAGGGCGATCTGAGTTGGGCGATCAACTTGGGGGCAGACTGAGCTCAGTCTGCCCCCAAATTTGCAATCGAACATTTTCCGGGGAATGATGGGTCGCTGCCTAGGGAAGCTCGCGCTGGTATCTCTGTTCGCTCTGGGCCTCGGAACTACCGCCGCGGCCCAGAAGATCAAGATCGTCGTCGACCAGGACGCCCGCGGGCCTGGCACCAGCGACCAGCAGGCCGTTCTGGTTTTCCTGCAATCGGACAAGTTTGAACTGCTCGGCATCACCACCGTCAGTGGCGACCAGTGGGTGAAAGAAGAGACCCAGCACGTCCTGCGTATGGCGGAAATTGCGCGGCGAACGGACGTCCCGGTGATCGAAGGCGCTGAATTCCCCTTGCTCAATTCCAAGGAAGAATCCGAGCGCTGGGAGGCGCTCTACGGGAAACTGGAATACAAGGGATGCTGGACGGAGAGGTTTCCGGCGAAGCGCTCCACTACGACGAGCCCTACCACGCATCCGACGTTGTGCCTCCCATGCCCGAGGGCGAACCTCACACTCGCCCGCTCCCAGGCGCAGCCGCGGAATTCATTGTGAAGATGGTGCACAAGTATCCGGGCGAGGTGTTTCTTTGGGCGGGCGGCCCTCTCACGAATTATGCCCTGGCGCTGAAGCTCGACCCTTCGATCGCGACGCTGACGAAAGAGTTCGTCATGATGGGTGGCGGATTGTACGCGGACAAGGGCGCCATTGATCCGGGTGCGATTGACGGCCGTCGGGAATTCAACTGGTGGTTTGATCCGGAAGCGGCTCGCATCGTCCTGCGCGCTCCCTGGAGAAAATGACCATCACCCCAATCGATATTTCTGTCAAGACGCGCCTCACGCCGGAGATGAAGTCCACTATCTCCAAGGCAGGCACTCCGGTTACGCAATATCTGGACAAATACTCGTTGCCGGGATACATGTGGGACGAAATCGCCGGTGCGGCTCTGATTGATCCGTCCATCATCACAGTCCAGAAGCAGCTCTATGTGGACATCGACGTCGATCACGGAGCCAGTTATGGCAAGACGATCTTCTGGGATTCCAAGACGCAACTCCCGCCTTACTTGCGGTTGGCCAATGTCCAGTTCGATCTGGACACGGAGAAGTTCTACAAGGTCTATATTGAATTGATGACCCGGCCTCCCCGTCAATGACGGAACGCAGGACGGATAGATCCCTGGTAGGCCGGCATCCTACCGGCTGTCCGGAGGGCGTCCCGCCCTCGGATGTGGAGGCGAGGACGCCTCCACGACAGCCGCCGGGGGCGGCGGCGCTACGCTGAAGGCCCGTCTCGACGAGCGGTTGTTTCTAGCACTAAGTTCGGAACCTGAACGACTCAGTCTTCTACTGGGGCTGCGATCCAGCGGCAGAACCCCGCAACGTATACACAAACTGCTGAATCTCACGCCGCTCACGCTCGACTTCCTCCGCTGTTTTCTTTGATAGCTGATCGTAAAGTTGCAGTTCGGCTTGAGCTTTCACCTTTTCTCCGGTCCGGCTGTAGGCCTGTGCAAGCCGGTAGTGCGCCTCTTCCAGCCCCGGACTGGCTTCGATCGCTTTTTGATAGGCGGCGATTGCTTTGGAAGAATCTCCCCGGTCAAAATAGAGAATACCCATTTGCAGATAGGCGGCGCCGAGCTTCGGATCGAGATGGACGGCCTTCTCCAGTAAGGACCCCACTTGCGCCAAATTTTCTGCGCTCCCCGGGGCCTCTCGCCGATGCCAAAGACTGAGCGCGTAATAGTAGTTTGCCAGAGCATTTTCAGGTTGCAGTCTGACAAATCGCCCCAGTCTCTCCACCAGGCATTCTGACTGTGTAGTCTCGACGCTCTGCATTTTGCCCATGAATAGGTAAGGGTTGGGGTCGTCGGGATTCAGGTCCGACGCCTGGCAGAGGCGCTGAGCAGCCTGGTTGTAGGAACCGCGAGCGTACCAGGCCACGCCGAGCCCAGCCAGCATCCGCGCGGAACGCGGGAACAGGCGATTGCCCTTGGTGAAAACTTCGATGGCCGGCTCAAATGCGCGATGCATCAGGAGATCGGCTCCCCAATCGAAGAGATTGGGTTCGCTCGGGTCCAGTTCCGCCGCACGCTGATACCCCCGAACCGCTTCGAGAGGATTGCCCAGTTTCTCCTCGACATCGCCGAGCAAGTGACGAAGTTCGGCCTGCTCCTGTGGAGCCTTGTTTTCCGGAGCGATGTTTTGCCGAGCGATGTTTTGCCGAGCGAGTTCTTGCCCGGCTTTGTCCTGCACCGCCAGCAGGGTTCGAGCCTCCGTGCGTGCGCGCTCGTATTGACCGGCGTCGGCATAAGCGAGCGCCAGTTCGTAGGCGTTTTCGTGATCACCGGGATTGAGCTGGGAAGCCCGTTCGAGATAGGGGAGCGCTTCCCCAGCCTTGCCGTTTTCGACCAGCAAGTTTCCGAGCCGGTGATTCGCGTCAAAGTTCCCGGGCTCGTGTTCAACCGCCTTACGCAGGGACTCTTCCGCTGCGGTGCTGGATGAAGATGAAGCCGAGGCCGTTCGGGACCTACTGGATTCCTTGTTCGCCGCGGGGACGCTCAGCGAAGCGGTTTCCTTTGCCAGCGCTTCCGTGGTTCGCAAAATCGTATCGGACCCGTGCCCGCCGGGATTCATAGCCTCGGTGACACCCGCCACTGTGAATTCGGGCTCATCGAAAAACTGCGGCTTTTCTGCTCCCGATGTTCCGTGCGAACCGCCTTGCGGTGTGGGAACTGTCGCAGACTCGAGCGTCAGATCAATCCTCTTCACCTCTTTCTGTCCAAGGACACAAGGGCCGAAAGTTGCGCCGCCGTATCCGGCCATCTCCGCGCGCAGGGTATAAACGCCTTCGCCAAGCCCCGAGAAGCGGTAGGTCCCCTCTGAATCCGTGCGGGCGGTTAGAGTTTGCGTTCCACTTTTCACCCGGAGGTAAACGGTGGCGGCGGCAACCGCACGGCCGCGCGAATCCCGTACAGATCCCTGCAATGTGGCTGAGTCCGCTGGGTCCTGAGATTGTCCTTGAACCGATTGTCCATCAATCACGAACGGCGCGAGAAGCGTGATCACCGTCAGGACGCAGCCTGCGATACGATTACCACAATACCCGGATTGGCGTGCGGTTTCGCGCAAACGGACCATAGGACAAACGGGAATCGGAAAGGTGAAACGAAATCAGTCGCGCTCGCGTTGAACATTCTAGTCGTCGGAGCCGCCGTCCGCAATCGCCTTATAATTGAGGTTTTGTCTAGGCTTCTAAACTCTGAGGTGACCAATGAAGTTTCGCCGAATCTGGTTTTTGACAACAGCGGTACTGTTGATGACCTGCCTCACCTCCTGGGGCCAGAAACGAAAGATCATCATCGATCAGGACGCTGCCGGACCCGCTGGAACCGACCAGCAGTCGATACTCCTGCTGATCCAGTCTCCACAGACCGAAGTCTTGGGCGTCACTGTGGTGACAGGCGATCAGTGGCTCAAGGCCGAGGTAGCGCACACCTTGCGCATGCTAGAACTCATCGGACGCACCGACATTCCGGTCGTGCCGGGAGCGGAGCATCCGCTGGTCAGGCGAAAAGAGGAGACGGAACTCTGGGAGCAACGCAACGGCTCCGTAGGCTGGCTGGGAGCTTGGACCCCGCGCCTCTATCACCCGGCGGATGAGTTGGGAGACATGCCCGAAGGTAAGCCCAGCACTAAGCCAGCCGATGAAGACGCCGCGCACTTCTTGATTCGCATGGTCCACAAGTTCCCCAACGAAATTACGATTTATGAGGGCGCCCCTATGACAAATCTGGCCCTCGCGATCTCCATCGATCCTGCATTTGCGGGGCTGGCCAAAGAACTGATCTTCATGGGCGCCAGCCTGAATCCTCAGACCAACGATCCCGAGTTCGTCAATTCGCCCCGGCGCGAATTCAACCTCTGGTTTGATCCCGAAGCGGCTCACATTGTGCTGCGCGCCCCGTGGAAAAAAATCGTCTGCACGCCGGTGGATATTTCGGTGAAGACAAGAATGACTTCTGAATTGATCAACCGGATTAAAGCGGGCGACTCGGAGGCGGCGCGCTATGTCGGCACATATGCCCGCCTGCACGGCGAATACAATTATTTGTGGGATGAGCTGGCCGCAGCGGCGTGGCTCGATCCCAGCCTGATCACTGCGAAAGAAACGCGCTTCATGGATATCAATCTGGACCGCGGCGCAGGCTACGGGGACACCCTGACTTGGACCGATCGGGACAAGCCTAAACTCCAGGTCCAACCGGTCGAGATCCAAGATGATCTCGACACCGAGAAGTTCTACAAGATGTTTGTGGATTTGTTGACCGCAGCCACTCCCAAAAAGAATTAGCGAGCTGGGTATTTCCAATCTCGTCGATGGAGGCCGGGCGTCCCCGCCTAGCCGGACGGGCGAGATGCCCGCCCTCCATCATCGACGACTCTGCCTATTGCGGCAGTTGTTCCAGCGCCTTCTGCGCCTGCACGTGGTCGGGATGCTGGTTGAGTAGTTCTTGGAGTAAGGTCCGGGCTTTTTCCGTTGCGCCCTCCAGCGCGTACACCCTCGCGAGATTCAGGTAAGACTGATCGAAGGCGGGCGCAACCCGGATGCACTCTTCGAAACTTGCGACCGCTTCGTCCCGCCGCCGGGTGCGCAGGTAAAGCACCCCGAGGTTGTTCAGAGCTTCGGGATACGTGGGACGAAATTTCAAAGCTCGCCGCAGATATTCAAACGCCCGCTCAGTGTCATCGACTTGCGCAAAGACCATCCCCAGACTGTAGTTCGCCTCCGGATCCTGAGGGCCGACTGCAACAGCCCGCTCCAGCACTTTGCGAGCTTCGTCCCAGTGCTTCTGCTGGCGATAAGCGTTCCCCAGGTTGTTGAGGGCGATCAAGTGATCGGGGCTCAACCGGAGAGCCTCTTGAAAGTACGGAATCGCTTCGCCGGTGCGCCCTTCCTGCGTGGCCAGAAGACCGAGGTTGTTCCATGCGTTGGGCAGAGTGTCGGGATAGCTCGCGCGAAGTTTGATCGCGCGTTCAAAACTCTCCCGCGCTTCGCCCGTCTTCTGTTGTTTCAGTTGGACGCTTCCCATGCCGTAGAGCGCCTCCGCACTCGATGGATCGTCCCGGAGAGCCAGCCGGAATGACGCCTCGGCCTGATCGAAATAGCCTCGCTGAAAGAAAACCGAACCGAAGGAAAGATAGTTGCGCCGAAACTCCGGCGTGTCACTCACTCCGGGAAAGGGCAGCGCCTTCGCCAGTCGCTCCGCGGCAGTTTGCGGAATGTGCTGGAAGTCTTGTTCGATGTGCTCGGCGCTTGCCGGCCCCTGATAAACCTTGACGATGTTCCCCTTGGCGTCAATCAAGAATGAAGTCGGAAGGCCAAGGTCACGGTGGCGGTCAAACAAGTAACGATAGAGAATGTTGTAAATGCCGGCCACGTCATCCGATCCGCGAAGGATGGGAAATGAAAGATGGAGCTCGCGCGTCAGCGCGCGAACCTTTTCGGCGTCAGCGGAATCATCGACGTTCATGGTCATCACTTGCAAACCTTGGACTGCCCAACTTGTGTGGAGCCGGTTGAAGATTCTCAAGTCTTCCCGGCAGCTAGCTGATCCTGTGGCCCAAAAATTGAGGAGCACCGCCTTGCCGCGAAGCGCGGCAAGTGTCCGAGTCTGTCCATTCGAGTCAGGAAGAGAAAAGTCCGGCGCGGATACCGGCGCCACCAGCCAGGTTTCAACTATGTTGGGGAGCGGCTCCGTTTCCTGCTGTCCGTAAAAAGGAGGTTTGCCGGAACTGATCTCACCGTCAGTCCTGCGGGAGGGCACGGCTTCAGCCGTGCCGCTCTGAGCCACAAATGACACGGGCTTTAGCCCCTGAGGGCCTGTCTTGAACGCTTCCATTCGAGACGGCTCGGCTCCCTCCTCAACCCAGACCCTATGATTGAGCGGCAACTCGTGAAGTTCCTGCACCAGCCCGCTCGGCCAGCGGATAGACGCCCGCACCGGGCCTTTGGCTTCGCCCAAGCCGAAGAATACTTCCTTGCTGTGCTGAGAGAGAAACCCTGATCCAGCTTGAAGCATTCGAGTCTGGCGGCCCAATCCAGTTTCCACCGTGACGGCCGCACCAATAGCGTCTCGATTACTTTTCACACCGCGGAGTCGGAAAGCGATCGACGGCGCGAGATCCTTCATCACGTTCTTCAAAAGGCGCAACTGCGGACCGTTGCGATTTTTCAAAAACACTTCCAGCCGGCCATCATGATCGAAATCCGCGAGCGCGAATGCCCTGCCATCCTCGAGAAAGTCCAGGCCCACGACCCCGGACACGTCGGAAAATGTTCCATCCCGGTTGTTCGCGTAGAATACATTCCGCTCAAACCCGCTCCAGGTACCGTCGGCGCGGATCAGCTCATTCAACGCGTTCCATCCCTGTTCGTAATCGTGCGCAGGCTGACCCTCCACGGGCGAATTTGCAACCACCTGCCGCCAAAAGAAGCTGTTCAAGTCTCCTACTCCGGTTGGGCGCGAGGCGCCAGAGATCATGCCGTTGACGATGTAGAGATCTGGGAATCCGTCGTGATCAAAATCCCAAGCGTCGCTCGACCACGACCAGCGCCCCATCTCAACTCCTGCGGAGGCGCTGGTATCCTGGAAAGCGCCGTTTTTATTATCACGGAACCCGCTACTGCGAAATAAAGAATTGCCCCGGGCGTGTTTGCGATACAGCGCTCGCACTTCTTCAGGAGCGTCCTTCTGGAAAACTTCCTGCATCGACACGCGCCTGCCAGCGGCGGACCACATGTCAGCGACGTAGAGGTCTTCGGCCCCGTCGTTGTCGTAATCGAACCAGCACACCCCCATGCCCGCGCCGATGTCTTCAACTCCTGCCTGCGGAGCAACGTCGGAAAAGGTTCCGTCGCCATTGTTGCGATAGAGGTTCTTCCGCCCGAAGTCGTTCGCCACATAAAGGTCAGGCCACCCGTCGCGGTTGTAGTCACTCCACCCACAGCAAAAACTGTAGCGGGTGTTGTTCCGATTAAGGCCCGACTCCGCGGTGACGTCGACGAAGGTTCCGTCCCGGTTGTTACGCATCATGAAGTTGGGAGGCCCGTTCTCCGCGTTATAGTAAGGAGAGGGATACTTGTACTGGTCCGTGCCCTGGTAGTAGATGTAGAGACAGAAGTAGATGTCTAACCAGCCATCGCGGTCATAGTCGGCGACAGCCGCCCCCGTGAAAGTCCCTTGCGGAGGGTTGGCGAACTTGAACGCGTCGGGCTTTTGGCGAAACTTGCCGCCGCCTTCGTTCTGAAACAACAGTGGGCCACTCGTACGCACGACGATCAGGTCCTGGCGGCCGTCGTTGTCGAAGTCGGCAAAAAGCGCGCACGCCGTATTTTCGATGATCCCAACTCCGGACGCTTCCGTGATGTCCTCAAACGTTCCGTCCCCCCGGTTTCGATAAAGCCGGTTGGGAAGGCCGGCCGGCTGGCAAACGTAAAGATCGTCGAAACCGTCGCCGTCGATGTCGCCCACCGAAACGCCGTTGTGTCCGTAGATGTCGATGCCACACGCGCCGTCGAGAACCGTCCGCCAATAGTCAACTCCCCGAAGCAACTGCGAAGTGTAGGACGGATTGCTGCCGAACGCCTGCGCCGCAATGTCCACATAGACGGGGTCGGCGGCGCGGCTCCGGGTCTCATCAAGCGCCCGCCAGTTCCGCAGACGAAATTCACCTAGCGCAGAGGATGATGATGACGAAGCCGCTTCCCATTCGAGTTCCCAGTGCCCCACCCTTTGCTCGCGGTAGAAATCCTGACCCGAGCCCACCAAGCCGTGGCGCACGCGAGTTTTCAACCGACCGGCAAATTCCGGGATTCGTGTAGCGCCGGCATCCCCGCCGGCTGTCCCGAGGGCATTCTTACCCTCGGTCCTGACACCAGCCATCGAGGAGGGCGCAGGCACCACATCAATGCTCACCACTTGAAACTCAGCGGTTACGATCTTCGAAAAAAAACTCATGGCGGATCGCAATTCCCGAAGAAAATCATCCCGTCCGAGAGCAGTCTGGGGGGTGAATTTATTCTGACGAATTTCAAGCGCCGGGCCGGAACGCACCAGCCGCGATTCGACAGGCCGGAAGGAGGACCCCGAGAAATCCAAGGTAAGCGCCTTTTCGACCGCCCGTGTGTCCTGCGGAGATTGCAGCAAGCTCGAACTCCACTCCGCGAGAATCGCTACTATCTGGTCCTGATATTGTTCAGTGACAAAAGCGTCGAGACCCGCCTGGGTCTTGAGCAGCGTGGCATCGAGCGGCATCTGCGCCCGATAGTGAAGATGCACATGAAAATCAACATCACTCTCCGGCGAGAGCGTGTTACGAGAATCGAAAGGGTAGCTGAAAGGAAAAGCGGGACCGCGCAGCCTTGCGGGAACCAGCGCCGCAGAGACTCCCTGGCAGCACCGGATCATAAAGTTGCGCCGGCGAAGATCAACCGGACCGTTCGTCTTCGCTGGCTGACTCAGCGCGATGCCCCCGGATATTCATGTGTAGAGCCGAAATCTAACAGCCGTAGTGCAGCCGGTCAAGGTTGGCCAGGCTCGAAGGCCACCACGCCTCATTGAGAGATGCTGCTGCTCGCCGGACCGAGCCGTTCTTGGCCGCCCCTTCTCGCGGTGCACCTCGTTACTGGTATGGCGCAAGCCGGCTTACTCGCTGCAAGATAAGGGAACAGATTGCCCTATACTGCACCAGAGGGCTGCACCATGAGACTGACCAGTTTCTTGCTGGCTTTGGTATGCGCCACGGCCATACTCGCCTTGGCGCAAGAAGATGCCGATCCCGGTGTCCAATCGAAAATAATCGCCCTGGAGAAGGATGGAATCAGGCGTACAAACTCGGTGACAATCGGGCGCTGGACGCACTCCTCGACGATCGGATTGTGTTGATTAACGATGACGGCACCGTGCAGACTAAAGCGGAGTTTCTGGCAGGGATAAAACCGTCCAAATCCCAGGAGCAGCAGGTCGCGCCGGAATCCATGAGCGTACACGTGTTCGGAAATACCGCCATCGCGACCGGAGTATTTCGTGCCAAGGGAGTCGAAGGAGGCAAGCCCTACGTTCGGCGCGAGCGCTTTGTTGATACCTGGGTTTACGCGGGCGGCAAGTGGGCATGCGTCGCCACAGACGCGACACCCGTCCTCTCGCTGAGAGGGAATTGCACGGCTGTCCAACTATCGCCCTCTTCCGGAGGAGACTGGAAGAGGAGCGTATTCAGCTCGCCAGCCGTTCCATCGCAAAGAGAGCGCATGCCCACGCACGTGCTGCTCCCTCCCCTCAGGAAAAGAACATGGCGGTCTGCTATATTAACCCTCTCGCGGAGGTGCATCCATGTCCCGCATCGTGCGCTGTGGCCTCATCCAGGCAGGGAACGTACTGGGCAGCGACCGCTCGCTGCCGCAAATCAAGAAAGCCATGATCGACAAGCACCTCAAGCTCATCGAGCGGGCTGCGAAAAAAAAAGTAAAAGTACTTTGCCTTCAGGAGTTGTTCTACGGCCCGTATTTCTGCGCCGAGCAGAACATTCGTTGGTACGAGCTTACGGAACGAGTTCCAGAAGGGCCCACTACCAAGCTGATGCAGAAGATCGCGGCTAAGCATCGCATGGTGATCGTTGTCCCGGTTTACGAAGAGCAGATGCCGGGAATGTATTTCAATACGGCCGCAGTCATTGACGCGGACGGCAGTTATCTCGGTAAGTACCGCAAGCACCACATCCCCCACGTGCATCCGGGATTCTGGGAAAAGTTCTACTTCACTCCGGGCGACCTGGGCTATCCCGTTTTCAAGACCAAGTACGCCGCCGTCGGAGTCTATATCTGCTATGACCGTCATTTCCCCGAAGGCGCGCGTATCCTGGGCCTGAACGGCGCAGAGATCGTGTTTAATCCTTCCGCCACGGTCGCCGGACTCTCAGAATACTTATGGGAACTGGAGCAGCCCGCGCACGCGGTAGCCAATGGTTATTTCGTGGGCGCAATCAACCGCGTAGGTACGGAGAAGCCGTGGAACATCGGCGAGTTTTACGGCAAAAGCTACTTCTGCAATCCGCGCGGCAAGATCGTCGCTCAGGCCAGCCGAGACAAAGACGAGGTCCTGGTCGCCGATCTCGACCTCGACATGATTGCCGAAGTAAGGAAGGTCTGGCAGTTTTTCCGCGACCGCCGCCCCGAGACCTATGAGCCACTGACTGCCCAGACCGGCCGAGCTCTGGCTGCTGACTGACTCCAATGACCAGAAGCCGAGAGTCTCTGCGTCCCCGAATTGAATCCAGTCCTCTCTACAACGCTGACCTCGCGCCTGCCACCAGCGAGGGGCGTACCTGGAGCACGTACAGCTACGCAGCTTTGTGGGTATCGATGTCAGTCAATATTCTTACCTACATGCTGGCCGCGAGCCTGATCCAGGGCGGAATGAACTGGAAGCAAGCCGTAGCGACTGTGTTCCTGGGCAATACCATCGTCCTGATCCCCATGCTGTTGAACTCGCATCCAGGGGCGCGTTACGGAATACCTTTTCCCGTGCTGGCCCGCGCCTCGTTCGGAGTCCTAGGGGCGAATGTGGCCGCGGCTTTGCGTGCTTTGGTAGCATGCGGCTGGTTTGGTATTCAGACATGGATCGGTGGTGAAGCCGTGAGCACGCTGATCGCAACCTTGGTTCCCGCCTGGAGAAATTTTCCGTACAGCACCGCAATTTGCTTTCTAGCTTTCTGGCTCATCAACCTCGCCGTCATTCTCAAGGGCGTGGAATACATCCGCGTCCTCCAGGGGATCAGCGCGCCAGTTCTGCTGGCAGTAGGGATCCTCCTCTTGGCATGGGCATATCGCAGCGCAGGCGGGTTCGGCCCCATGCTCGCAGCCCCTTCGCGGTTCAGCAGTTTCCCGGATTTCCTAGAGTTTCTGATTCCTGCGTTGAACGCCACGGTAGGTTTCTGGGCGACGGTCTCGCTAAACATTCCGGACTTCACCCGCTTCGCCCGCAGCCAGCGGCAACAGATGATTGGGCAAGCCATCGCTCTGCCGGCCACCATGACGCTCTACTCGTTGATCGGAATCCTGGTGACCTCCGCAACCGTGGTCATCTATGGAACCGCCATCTGGGACCCGGTGCAACTGCTGAGCCGGTTTCATTCGCCGGTTGCCGTGGTCATCTCATTGTTGGCGATTCTGCTCGCGACGTTGAATGTGAATATCGGCGCGAACGTAGTTTCTCCCGCCAACGACTTTTCCAACTTGTGGCCACGGAGAATCAGTTTCCGCACCGGCGGAGTGATCACCTGCTTCGTGGGAATCGCGATGATGCCATGGAAACTTCTGGGAAACTACAAGACCATGATATTTGGATGGCTGGGCGGTTATGCCGCGTTCCTGGGACCGGTGGCGGGCATCATGATCTGCGACTACTTCGTGATCCGCCGCCGAGTACTGCTGGTCGACGACCTCTACCTGCGCGACGGCGCCTACGAATATTCGCGCGGCTTCAACTGGCTGGCAGTGTTCGCGCTGGCTCTGGGAGCGGGCACGGCACTGGTTGGATTAGTCGTTCCCGCGCTGCGGACGCTCTATGATTATTCGTGGTTCGTGGGCTTCGCCGTTTCGTTTGTTACTTATTACGCCTTCATGAAGTTTCAAGGACAGTGATTGGGCAAGCCGGCTGTATTAAAGGAGTGGAACACAGATCGCACAACCGCAACAGAAAACCAGACTACACACTCATTCCTGGAACGTTACGCACACGCCATTGGGGTCGATCGCTCCGAACTCTTTTGTGCCCCAAGGCTTCGTTTGCAGCGGACCGTTGGGATGCACCTTGCCTCCACGCTTCTGGTATTCCGCGTACATCGCCTCGATACCTTTTACCGCGAGCCGAACCATTGTCTGGTCGCCAACCTTCCGTGCGAGTGCCTTGTCACCCATCCCAGCGATGTGCAGGTAGGCCTCGCCGCGATTGATCCCTGCATAGTTTGGGGGAGTGCTGTCGCGAAAGGTCTCCTTGAAACCGCAGACCTTCGTCCACCAATTCAGCGACTCCGTAGTGTCGGCGGCGGGCAGAACCGGGATAGCGCCTTTGATGATCGGTTCCATTGACGAAGCATAAACGAATCCAGATGGATTGCCTAACAGTCCGTGGTGAAGCGCGATTCGTATCAGGGCACGCCTTCAGGCGTGCCGAAAGCGCTTTAGAATGAATCCGCCTTTAGGCGTTGGGGTCAGAATTCAAGTTTCACCACGGGCTCGTAAGGTGTCGCGCTTTCACGGCCTACCGAAAAGCAGGCAACACTTCTTTCTTATACGCTTCCAGCGTGTCCTCTTCCTCGCCGCACATCAAATACACATTGAACTGCGTAACTCCAACGCCGACTAACTTGCGAAGCTTCTCCCGGTGCGCTTCGGCAGGCCCCACCAGACAAAATCTATCCACGACTTCATCCGACACGAATTTCGAGTTGCTGCTATCGACTTCGCAATGCTGCTGGTAATCGTACTTGCCTCGATTGCTCACAAACGATGTCAGCGCGGGCGGCAGTTCCTCCGGCTTGTATCGCGAGATCAAATCAACGACGTGGTTTGAAACCAACGCCGGAAACCAGCGTACTCGTTCCCGCGCCAGCTTCAGATCATCGGAGACCCACACCGGCGCGGCGGCCATGACCTCGATTTTGCGAAAGTCCCGTCCCGCGGCCTCCGCGCCCTTCTTAACGAAACCAAGACACCACGCGATCAGGTCAGGATCGGCGAATTGCAGGATGACGCCGTCCCCGATCCTGCCCGCCAGGTCCAGCACCTTGGGCCCATATCCCGCAATCCACACCGGAGGAGAGCCCTTCGCCCAGGAAATCCGCGTGGGCTGGCCGTCGTATTCAACCTCCCGCGCCGCAGTGAGATCGCGAAAAGTCTTCACCGCCCGTTCCAGATCGCCCGCCCCAACTGGCTTCTTGCCCAGCACTCGCCGCGAACTATCCCCGCGGCCAATGCCAAGCTGCATCCGCCCGCCCGAAATCAGGTTCAGCGTGGCGAACAGGCTGGAAGTTACAGTAATGTCGCGAGTCGCGGGATTGGTCACGCAGGTGCCGAGACGCATGTTCTTCGTGTTGCTCGCCATCAGCGTGAGCACAGGGTACGGTTCCAGCCACAGGATGTGAGAATCGAAGATCCAGCCGTATTGAAAACCTGCGGTTTCAGCCTGGCGCGCGAGGCCAACGATGCGCTCCACCGGCATGTCAGGTTTTATCGTGATGCCGAACTGCATGTCGCCTCCTCCGCTACTCTTGAAATCGGCGCTCCAAGGTGTTGCAGTTTAGCATAAAATGCCTGCTCCGCTAGTTCGAGGCTGGTACTTGTCGCATAAATCCTTCTTGGGGAGGGCACGGCTTCAGCCGTGCCGCCCAGAGCCCATAAAGACTGGGCTTTAGCCCCTGAGGGAGAAAGCCAGAACCCGGGGGAATCATTTATGAGACCGGTTCTAGTCCGAGGGAGGCACAGGCATGGGCTTTGACACCATCATCGCAAACGGACGCGTGGTCACCGCCTCCGACACCTACGCCAGTGATGTTGCCATCAGCAACGGTAAGGTCACCGCGATTGGGCAAAACCTTCCGCGCGATAATGCAACGAAGATCATCGACGCCGCGGGAAAATATGTATTGCCCGGCGGAATCGACGTACACACCCACCTCGACATGCCCTTCGGAGGCACCAACAGCGCGGACGATTTCGAGACTGGCACGCGAGCCGCGGCCTTTGGCGGGACTACGACTCTGATCGACTTTGCGATCCAATACAAGGGCCAGACGTTGAGAACGGCTTTCGATACCTGGATGCAAAAAGCCGCCGGCAAAGCGGTCTCCGATTATTCATTTCACTGCATCATCACGGATTTGCCAGACGCGCAACTCGAAGAGATGAATGCTCTAGCGCGCGAAGGTGTTACCAGCTTCAAGCTGTTCATGGCCTATCCCGGTGTATTCATGCTGGACGATGGCAGCATCTTCAAAGCGCTCCGCGCAACGGCAAAGAATGGCGGACTGGTCTGCATGCACGCCGAAAACGGCAGCGCCATTGACGTGATCGTGCAGCAGGCCCTGGCAGAAGGGAAAACAGCGCCGAAGTACCACGCCCTGACGCGGCCGACGACAGCGGAAGCGGAAGCCACGTCCCGCGCCATTGCCCTCGCCGAGATGGCCGGAGCGCCTGTCTACATCGTGCACTTGAGCTGCAATGATGCTCTCGAAAAAGTCCGCGAGGCCCGTGATCGCGGCCTTCCGGTTTATGCCGAAACCTGTCCGCAATATCTTTATCTTTCCATCGAAAACTTCGATGTGCCCGGATTCGAAGGCGCGAAATATGTCTTCACGCCGCCGTTGCGCGAGAAGTGGCACCAGGAAAAACTCTGGAACGGACTGAAGCGCGATCACCTGCAGGTGGTTTCGACCGACCACTGCCCATTCTGTTTCAAGGAGCAGAAAGAACTGGGACGCGATGACTTCACCAAAATCCCCAACGGCGGCCCCGGGATCGAGCACCGCATGAGCCTGATCTATTCCGGCGGCGTCGCCCAGGGCCGCTTCACCGTGAACCGTTTCGTAGAACTGGTTTCCACGACGCCAGCAAAACTCTTCGGCTTGTATCCTCGCAAGGGCACAATCGCCGTAGGCAGCGATGCCGACCTGGTAATTTTTGATCCCGCCCGCAAGCACACCATCAGCGCAAAAACCCACCACATGCGCGTGGATTATTCGATGTTCGAAGGCATTCAAGTGACCGGCATGCCCGACACCGTACTCTCGCGCGGCCGCGTCATCGTCGAGGCTGACAAATTCGTGGGGCGCCCCGGCGCAGGAGAATTTCTGAAGCGATCGCTCTATTCAATGTAGGCGCGAGCGTCTTCGCTCGTGCTTCCTGCCTCTAATCCTCCCACCGCTGTCATCCTGTCTATGACAACGACGGCGGTGTCATAGACAGGATGACAGTCTAGCCCATGCCTGCATTCCCAAAATGGGCTTGGGCGAATGTTTTTCTTTTGCGGCGTGTTCCTTTAGTCTCCGCGATGTGTCATAGTTAAAATCGAATCGAAGAAGATGAGCGCGGCCTTTCTGGGCCGCGTTTTTTATTGGGGAAAGTTCTGCAAACGAGAAGGAGCAGCTAGCGAATATCCATGAAAAATCACGGGATGAAAATCAAGCACTCCAAGCTACGGGGTGAATGGGCGGAGATGTGCTTCATGATACGGGCGGCGGAGCACGGTTTGTCTGTAACCAAACCTTGGAGCGAGTTGTCGCGTTATGACTTCGTGGTGGAGTACAAAGCCCATTTTGTGCGGGTACAGGTGAAGTCCACCATCTTCAAGCAGGGCGGGGGCTACAACTGCGCGGTGCGCGGGAGCCGGGGACCGTATGTGGGCGATCCGTTTGATTTTGTGGCGGCCTATGTGATTCCGGAGGACAGCTGGTACATCATTCCGGCGGAAAAGCTCAAGGGTCAAGGGAGCGTTGCGCTTCATCCCAAATTGAAGGATTCCAAATATGCGCGCTACAAGGAAGCGTGGCATCTGCTGCGAGGAACGCCCGAGTTTGGGGCGGGTACAGTAGCTGGCATCGAGGCGTGCGCGGCGGAATTTGAAGCAGCGTTCAGCAGTCCCATTTAGCGATTGGTGCTTAACCAAAGCATAGATGCTTCGCCGGCAGGCCTTCGTGTCGCGAAGGCCTGACTCCTCAGGATGACAGCGTTCACGGGGCACGAGCGCGGACGCCCGCGCCTACATTGGGAAGTTAGATCAGCATGCCCGCGATTGACGCCGACATAAGATTCGCCATCGTACCCGCGAGCATCGCACGCACGCCGAGACGTGCCAATTCTCCCCGCTGGTTTGGGGCCAGAGCGCCGATGCCGCCAATCTGAATGCCGATGCAACTCAAGTTGGCGAAGCCGCACAGAGCGAAAGTGGCAATCGTGAACGAGCGCGGATCGAGAATGGCCTTCTGCGGTCCTAGCATGGAAAATGCCACCAATTCGTTCAGCACCATTCGCGTGCCCAGCAGGTTGCCGACCAGGGTACAGTCCTTCCAGGGAATTCCGATGACCCAGGCCACGGGAGCGAAAAGCTTGCCAGAAATAATTTCGAGACTCGCCGGAAACCAGGGAAAACCGAAGTACGCTAGCCCGTTGTGGATTCCGTAGAGGATTCCGTCCATCAGTGCGATCAGCGCCAGGAACGAAATGAGCATAGCAGCGATGTTCAGTGCCAGGTTCAGGCCATCGGTTGTGCCCCGAGCCACCGCGCCCAGCACGTTCTCCTTCTTTTCGGTTTCCACTTCCTCTTCGCTCATCACCACGCGGCCGGCAGTCTTGGGTTGTTCGGTCTCGGGTACCAGCATCTTTGAGATCAAAATGGTGCCCGGTGCGGTCATGATTACGGCACTCAGCAGATGTTTGGGCTCGATTCCAAAGGCGATATAAGCGGCCATGATTCCGCCTGAAACATGGGCCATCCCGCTGGTCATGACGGTCATGAGTTCGGAGCGGGTGAGGTCGGGCAAAAAGGGCCGTATGGTCAGGGGCGCTTCCGTCTGTCCCATAAAGATGCTGGCGGCCACGTTCAGCGACTCGGCGCCGCTCGCGCCCATGAACCGGGTCATCACCCGCGCGGCCTGCTTGATGATGAACTGCATGACGCCATAGTGGTACAGGACCGCAAAAAACGCCGCAATGAAAATGACTGTTGGCAAAACTTGAAAGGCGAAATAAAAACCAAGACGCGAACCCTGCTTCCCCAGATCTCCGAAGACAAACTGGGAACCGACGAAGGCGTAGCTGAGCAGCTTGTTCACTGCGTCCCCGGCGTACTGAAAAATGCGGCGGCCGATGTCAACTCGCAACACGAAGACGGCGAAAGCGAATTGCAGGCCCAGGCCCCAGGCAACCGTCTTGCCGCGGATGGCTCGCCGATTGGTGGAAAAAATAAAGGCCAGGGTTAACATCGTCAGCAGGCCCAGAATTCCGGTGAATCGCCCCATTATTTTCCTCCCGATCTATTTTGCTTTTTCTTTTGAGCCTCGAATCACACGATGTACCAGCGACTTCTTCTGCGCCGCAGGTGTGTCCGCGATCTGATAACTGTCCAGCAGCAATTTGGTTGCACGAGCGGTCCGAGTTTCGGAATTCGAATGCACTGTGCAAAGCGTTTCCCCAGAAGCGATCTGATCTCCAACCTTACGATGCAAAACGATTCCAACCGCCGGGTCGACGGAATCTTCCTTCTTCTCGCGCCCGCCGCCGAGAACTACGCACGCGGTGCCAACCGCTTCACAGTCCATGGCCGCAATGTATCCATCCTTCGGGCTGCTTACGTCTTGCATATATTTCGCGCGAGGAAGCTGATCCGGATCGTCGAGCGCGCGGGTGTCTCCACCTTGCAGGGCCACCATCTGGCGGAACTTCTCCAGTGCCTTGCCCGAGACTATGAGGCGCTCGGCATCCAGCTTGCCCTGTGCCACGGTTTCCGCGGTTCCGCCCAGGTGAAACATCCAGCCTGCGAGTTCCAGGCACAGTTCTTTCAGATCTTCGGGCCCGCGTCCGCGCAAGACATCGAGCACCTCGATGACTTCGAGCGAATTCCCCACGTGCGTTCCGAGCGGCTGGTCCATATTCGTGATCAATGCGACGACTGCCTTCCCCATGCGCTCGCCGGTTTCCACCATCAATTCGGCCAGGAAGACTGCGTCTTCTTCCTTTTTCATAAACGCACCCGAGCCGGTCTTGACGTCCAGCACCAGAGCATCGATTCCCTCCGCGAGCTTCTTGCTCATGATGGAAGCGCAAATCAAATAAGGGCTCTCGACCGTTCCGGTGACATCGCGCAGGGCGTAGAGTTTTCGGTCAGCGGGAGCGATCTCGGAAGTCTGGCCGATCATGGCGCAGCCGCAGGCTTTGAGGACGCTGCGGAACTCTGGGACTGACAGGTTCACATTGAAGCCGGGGATCGATTCCAGTTTGTCGAGAGTGCCGCCGGTATGCCCGAGTCCGCGGCCGCTGATCATAGGGACGATCAACCCGCCCGCCGCCACCAGAGGCGCCAGCACCAGGGACGTTTTGTCGCCCACTCCGCCAGTGGAATGCTTGTCCACTTTTCTTGCCGGGAACTCGGAAAGGTCGAGCACGTCGCCCGAGCGCAGCATGGCATCAGTCAACACCGAGGTTTCGGCGCGCGTGAGTCCGCGCAGAATCACGGCCATGAGCCAGGCAGAAACTTGGTAGTCGGGAATCTCACCGCTGGTGTAGGCGCGAACCAAGTATTCGATCTCGGGGCGGGAGAGTTCTTGGCCGTCGCGCTTCTTGCGAATGACGTCGATCACACGAATATCGGTGGCGCGAACCGTTTGGTCTTCCTGCTGCTGGCTCACTTGAGGCGGAACCCTTCCGGCAGGAGTTCCGTGATGTGGCTTTCCTTCCAACCCTTGGAGCTCTGGAAGAAAACGGTTGCCTCGGGGCCGAACTCGTAGATCACTTGGCGGCAGGCTCCGCAAGGGGAGCATGGCACACCTTGGTCATTCACTACCGCGATGGCGCGAATGTTCAGCCCAGGACCTGAATGAGCTACGGCCGCAAAGATCGCGGTGCGCTCGGCGCAGTTCGACAATCCGTAGGATGCGTTCTCGACATTGCAGCCCGTGAAGACCCTGCCCTTCGAGGTCAGCAGCGCGGCGCCCACTTTGAACTGAGAATACGGAGCGTAGGCTTGCTTCATGGCTTTCCGCGCTGCCCGAAGCAGACGCTTGTTTTGTGGCCTCGAAATTGTTTTGTTTGAAAGACTTTTTTTCGCCAAGTTCATCACGAGTCCACGCAGACGGAGGAATAGCGGTTGATTCTAAACCTCGATTTAGGTTTGCGCTACGGTTTTCGATATCTTAAGAAAATTTCGCGCGCGCTAGCCGGGCTTTGCTCGGCAGGACAGCCGGGGGCGGCTGTCCCCACGTAATTTTGCCAAGAACTTTATCTACGCGACTTGTGTGGTTTTATTCGTTGGTTATTTTTCCATGAGAAGAACTTTTTCTGTGCCATCAATCTCTTTCAACTTGACTTCGATTACTTCGTTCATCGTGGTCTGGACGGTACGGCCCACGAATGCGGCTTCGATCGGTAGCTCGCGGTGGCCGCGGTCAATCAGTACGCAGAGCTGCACCCGGCGGGGGCGGCCTTGCGAAAAAAGAGCGTCCAGGGCGGCGCGGATGGTGCGGCCGGTGAAAAGCACGTCGTCCACCAGGACGATATTCTTGTCTTGAATGGGAAATCCGATCTCCGATTCGTGCACTACCGGCTTCGGTCCCACGGTGGAAAGATCGTCACGATAAAAAGTGATATCCAACGTACCCACGGGAACGCGGATGTCTTCAACACGGAACTCCTGGATGTGCCCGATCGACTTACTCAGCCGCTCCGCGAGCGGCACACCCCGGCGCCGGACGCCTATCAGCCCTAAACCATTCACTCCGTTTTCTTCGACAATCTGGTAGGCCAGGCGAACCAGTGTGCGGTCCATTTCCGATGCCGACATCAGTTGTGCCTTCTCGCGAAGACTGGTTTTACGGATCACATTCTCAGTTGTCATAACGGTTGGATGATACGCAGGCGATCGGCTGCTTGCAAGCGGTGCAGCATCCGGTGGTGGTGAACTTTGGAATACTCCGCGCCAGGTCCCCCTCGGCTTCGCTCGGGGCTGCTCTCACCACGCTGATGAAAGCGCTGAGCTTCGGACTGACGTCTTCCAAAACAATACATTACGAAAGCATTCTCTTGTGCCATGCGATCAGCAGGGCCGATCCGATGATCATCAGGCCGCCGCACAGCCCGATCCAGATGCCCAATGCGCCCCATCCCAATCTGAAACATAAGACGTAGCCCAAGGGAAGTCCCATCAGCCAATAGGCGACGAAGTTGGCCAGCATGGGGGTCCGCGTGTCGCCTGCGCCCCGCAACGCTCCCGTGGCGACGGTCTGGAGGCCGTCGAACAATTGGAACGCGGCAGCGACCAACAATAGTTGCGCGCCCACTTGAATCACGGCTGGATTGGGGGTGAACAGGCGCGCGATCAGTTTTGGAACAGACACGAACACCGATCCAGAACAGGCCATGAACCCGACTCCGATGATGATCGCGGACCATCCCGCCCGCCGCGCTCCGTCAGGGTCGCGTCTTCCTATTTGTTGTCCGACTCGGACGGCTGCCGCGGAACTGATTCCCAGCGGCACCATGAACGTGAGTGCGGCGCAGTTCAACGCAATCTCATGACCAGCCAGCGGGACGGGCCCAAGTCTTGCACACAACGCTGTTGCTCCCCCGAACGCCCCAACCTCGAAAAGGATCTGGGTTGCTGCCGGCGCTCCCAGCTTTAGCAGCGCTGACATTCTGCGGACATCAATCCGGACTGTACCCAGCCATCCCGGCCGTAGGCGTTTCGACTCCACCCAGATAAGCGTGATTGCAAGGCAAAGAGCCATGTAGATGCGAGCCCAGCAGGTTGACCAACCCGAGCCGGGAATGCCCATGGCGCGAAACCCAAAATGTCCGTAGATCAGAGCCCAATTCCCGATAGCATTGACGATGTTCGCGGAGATCAAGGCGAACATGATGGGGTGGGCCACATTTACTGCTTGGAGGTACCGCCGGAGCGCGAAGTAGGCGAGCAGCGGCAAAGTGCCCCAATTGAGCGCACGCAGGTACGGACGCATCGGTTCCACAAGTTCCATACTGATTCCGAAGCGCTGCATCAGCGTCGGCCAGAACGACACGGCAAGCATCAGAACTGGCGTCAGCGCGAAGGCAAGGAACAATCCATTCACCAGGGAATGTCTTGCGTCGTCCAGGTCTTCGCGCCCGAATGCCTGCGCGACGAAAGTGTCCATTCCAAGCAGCAAGCCGCCACCAAAAATGGCCACGCTGTGGTAGAGACTCTGGCCCAGGCCGGTAGCCCCAATCGCCACGGCACTGTTGGGTAGCCTTCCCACCATGATTGTGTCCACGATGCCCATGCTCATCCAGCCCACCTCGGCAAGGATGAGCGGCAGGGCGAGGCGAAGCGTCAGGCGAAAGTCTTGGCGCCAGAGCGGGAGAGAAGTTGGGTTGAATTTCGCGGACACTTTCTTTTTGTTTTGCGAGAGCGATCCTAGCTAGACAGCCGCTGACGCAACATTATATAAAGACGGGGCGCCTCCAACGAACTCAGGGTAATCTGTGAGGAAGAAAATGGCTTGTGACGATGAGCGGGATGTGGTAACGGCCAACTCGCCGCGTGAGGATGGCCGATTCGGTGTGGGGGAACATTCAAGGCGAGAATTTCTGACCGCGATTGCTGCCTTCGGCGTGAGCGCGACTGTGGCCCACAGCTCGTACCTGGCAGAGGATGCGGCCCACACCGCCCACGACAAAGCTAAGACGTTCCGCGTATGGGTATTCTCCGACGCCCACGTGGGCAGGGACAAGAAATACGGTCCCCGAGAGAGCCTGGCTGAAGCGCTTCGACAATCGGAATCGACATCCGGATTTGATTGGGACATCGCGCTTGATTTGGGCGATATCTCAGGCGACGTAGACCTGCCGAAGGACTCGGAAGGGGAAGAGGTGGTGCGGCAATTCGGTGTGCTAAAGCAGCACCGCCGTGAGCAGATCTATGATTTGTCCGGTAATCACGACCGCAGCGGTCTCGACGAACCGCAGGCCTGGTGGTGGCGCAAATGGGTTGACCCCACGGGCGAACACACCGAGTTCTCGCATGTTGACGCGGCCAAGCGCCGGTTCCCAATTGATGGGACCTGGGAACGGTACTCCTTCCGGGCTGGGAACCTCCTCTTCTTGATGATGAGCGACATCAACGAACCAACCCAGAAGGTCGGTCGCGGGACACTCGGCGGAAACCCCGGCCGCGTGGTGAGTGGCGACACGTTCCGCTGGTGGAAGCGAATGGTTGAGGAGTATCCCACGTCAATCATCGTCAGCGCACATCACTACATGCTCAAGAACACCACCGTCGCGTCTGGCGAATGGGAGGGCATGCGGCGCGACGAAAAAGGAGAGTGGAAACCCAGGTATCACCGGTATTTTCCTCAGGGCACGCCGCAGGGTGCATCTTTCTTGTGCTGGGTGGACAGCAAACAGGACTCTGGCGCGTTCGAGAATGTCTTGACGGCAACGCCCGGGCGAGTCGATCTATGGCTTGGTGCGCACACTCACACCAACCCCGACGACACATACGGGGGAAAATCCCACATCGAGCGGCGCTGGGGCACAACGTTTATCAATGTGGCGGGGCTGACCAGGTACATGGGGGACCCGGAAAACTGCGTCCCGAGGAGTTGGCTGCTGACATTTACCGATGGTAGCGACGAAGTTTCAGCCCACGTTATCTCCACACTAGTGAATACGCTCCGCAGGGTTGGTACGCCAAAGTGGATCGTGTGATTAAGCTGTCGAAGCCCTTCAAAATGCCCATCGGTAAATAGGACCTTCGCCAGGCGCACCCACACCGCATGGGCGCCATCTAAGTCAAGCCGCGACTTGATCGCTATGCCTGAGGAACGCGAGCAGGTCCGCGTTGATCTGGTCCTTGTGGGTCGAGCACATGCCGTGCGGCAAGCCCGGATAGACTTTTAGTGTGGCCCCCTTAACAATCTTGGACGAGAGCAGGGCCGAAGCGCCGATGGGCACGATCTGGTCGTCGTCCCCATGAAGGATGAGCGTCGGCACATCGAACTTCTTGAGATCTTCGGTGAAGTCCGTCTCGGAGAAAGCCTTGATGCAGTCGAAGGCGGCTTTGAATCCGCAAACCATGCTCTGGAGCCAGAATGAGTCGCGGAGGCCCTGCGAGACCTTGGCGCCCGGCCGGTTGGCGCCGTAAAACGGCGCGCTGAGATCCTTGAAGAACTGCGAACGGTCGGTGAGAACTCCAGCGCGGATCTGGTCGAATGCGTCCATCGGCAGGCCGGCGGGATTGGCGGGAGTCTTCAGCATCAGCGGCGGTACCGCGCTGATGAGGACGGCCTTGGCGACACGTTTCGTGCCGTGGCGACCGATATAGCGTGCGACTTCGCCGCCGCCGGTGGAGTGCCCAACGTGGATTGCGTTTTTCAGGTCGAGCTTTTCGGCGAGCTCTGCAAGGTCGTCGGCGTAGGTATCCATTTCATTGCCATTCGAGGGCTGGCTCGATCGGCCATGGCCGCGGCGATCGTGGGCGATGCAGCGGTAGCCGTGGGAAGCCAGAAATAGCATCTGGTCTTCAAAGGCGTCCGCGCTGAGTGGCCAGCCATGGCTGAAGACTACGGGCTGTCCTGCGCCCCAGTCCTTGTAGTAAATCTCGGTGCCGTCTCTTGTCGTGATCGCGCTCATAAAATGTTCTCCTTAGTTGTGACTTTTTTTCTGCAAACTGCATGGACAAACAGTAAATGTCCCGATCAAGCCGTACGAAGCGTCTCGTTACGAAACTTGATCGCCGCGAGAATGGTAAGCCCCACGAAAATCACCAGAACGGCGATCTGCGCGACCAGGAAGGGCGGCTCGGTCTGCGTCGGAGCCATCGCTTTCAGCGCCGGAACCTTCTCGAAGGCCTGCACGACACCGACGAAGACATTCAGATAGAGGGCAATCATGGCCGTAACCGCATAGATCCGACGCCAGGCACCGGCGAGGTGAAGGGCGTAGCGCGCCGGGATGGCAACCGCCAGCACCACCAGCGATATAATGCCGACCTTGTGGGAGGGCAAAAGGTGATCAAACGGAAAGAAGAAGCCGGTCACGCTCGTCGCCACCGTTGTGGCCAGAAAGAGGGCAGTCCAGCCGTCGAGCCGTTTCCCGGTGAGCAGCCCGAAGGTCACGATGAATCCTGAGCCGATCCCCACCAAGCTAATGATGACGTGCACTAAGGTGAATGTCGATGTCGTCATGCCGAGGATCATGATGACGTCCTTTCAGAACCGCTTCATATTACGACTCTGCGGCGGAAAATACCACACAGGTCAAACCGAAGGAGAGACGATTGATCGAGCGTTATTTCAGGCTGGCTGAGAATCAGACAACCGTGAGGCAGGAGTTGCTCGGAGGCCTGACCACCTTCTTGACGATGGCCTACATCATCGTCGTAAACCCGCAGATTCTATCGCAAGCGGGGATGCCTGCCGAGGGCGTGGTGTTCGCGACCTGCCTTTCCGCTGCGGCCGCCACGCTCGTGATGGGGCTGTACGCTAACTATCCCATTGCTCTCGCGCCTGGAATGTCGCTCAATGCCTACTTCACCTATTCGGTTTGCCTGGGCATGCATGTTCCGTGGCGTACGGCGCTCGGTGTAGTTTTTTTCTCGGGGGTTCTCTTCCTTGTGCTCACGGTTACGCGCATCCGCGAGCAGATCGTCAACGGCATCCCGGATTGCCTGAAACATTCCACTGCCACCGGAATCGGGTTCTTCATTGCGTTTGTCGGATTGCGAAATGCAAAGCTTGTGGTGGCGAATCCCGCTACGTTTGTCGGCCTCGGGAATTTTGCCGACCATGAGGTGCAGACGGCTTGCTTCGGTCTTGTCCTGACGCTCATCCTGATGGCGCGAAAGGTCAACGGCGCAATCCTGATCGGCATCTGCGGAACCACGCTTCTTGGAATCCTCCGCGGCCTCTCGAACTGGCCCTCGGCGATCATCTCGATGCCGCACGCCTCATCCACTTTCCTGCAACTTGACCTTCGCGGCGCCGTCCATCTCGGATTGCTCGAAATCCTGTTCGCGTTTCTATTCGTGGATCTTTTCGACAACGTCGGCACCCTGGTGGGCGTGTGCGAGCAAGGCGGGTTCATCAAGGACGGCAAGATACCTCGCGTCGGACGGGTGCTGTTGGCGGATGCCGTGGGGACCATTTTCGGGTCCCTGGCGGGCACTTCTACGGTCACGAGTTACATCGAAAGCTCGGCCGGCATGGCGGCTGGGGCCCGCACCGGACTGAGCAATCTGGTTGTTGCCTTACTCTTTTTGGGGGCCATGTTTTGCTCGCCGCTGGCGGCCGCGATTCCAGGCTATGCCACGGCTCCGGCGTTGATTCTGGTGGGAGCGTTAATGACGCAATCCATTGCGCGCATCGAATGGCGCGAGTTCAGCGAAGCGGCCCCGGCCTTTATCACCATGCTGGCCATGCCGCTTACATTCAGCATCGCAACCGGCCTCAGCCTCGGACTGATCTCCTACACAATCGTGAAAGTGGCGGCCGGGAAATATCGCGAGATCAATGCCCTCGTCTGGATCCTCAATGTCCTATTCATCCTGCGCTATATCTATCTCGCAGTGGCTTAACGGGTGAGCACTTTGCTTTCGTCAAGAACCGATTCCAACGAGAAGCGGAAAGTATCCGTCACGGTCGGCCTGCGATCGTACCGTGGCTCGGAGAGCTCCTCATACTTGCCGTTCTGCAACAGGAAGCTGAAGTCCCGTATCGGATTACGAAGCTGGACCTACTGAAAGCGGCGCCGGACTTGCCGACCGAGGGGCAACCCCGGCAACCGCGCCAGATCGGCCCGGAAAAAAGGCAAACGGGTGTACAATGCCCTCTGCCGTGAGGTAAAGAATGCAGATTCTGGCTGAGAATAGTCGTCGCCACCATTTAAATCACCCAGGAGAGGACTCTGGGGTTCCTCAAGGCTCGAGCCCGGAATCAATTGCTAATGAGGGGCTCAAAGAGATTTACACGCTCATATCTGGAACCGCTGGTCTGGCTACCTGGCAGGACATCTCTGCAAAGCAAGTTCATAGCTGACCTCGCCGCCCCTGGTGTCGCAAAAAGGAGCGAGGGAGCCAAAAGGAGTGAAAGCAATGTTGGAAAAAGGCGATGGTTTTATGGCGACGTACATGGATGCAGTGGAAGACTTTCGTGAGTCCGCCACCGCGTTTATACAACACTTGAACCTTTTGGCGCAGGCTCGGGAAGCCTATCAGCAGGCGATGACAGCCAGTGCGGAACTGCGCAGTGTCTTGGACGCCGGCGACGAGAACTTGCGAATGCTTATGACGCAGTTGGAGCAAGCGCTCGACCTCCACACCGGCAAGCCGGTCCTCGATAAGAAGAAACCGGAAGCGGTGAAGGTGGAAGCTATCAAGGCGAACGGTGAAAGCGCCGGCGCGGTAAGAACATTTCCATGAAAAACGCTGTGTGCCCCATCCTTGCGCTTTTTGTAAGGGCGGTGGAGTACTCGACGTCAGGAAGCTGGCGGAGAGAGTGGGATTCTCTCAGATCCCATTTCTAGCAAGCTACTGTGAAACTTAGACTTGCGCGATAATACCCTGTGTTTGTGCGGGTTGCAAGCAGATTCTATCTTTGGGCACAGTCTCCATAGTCTACGCAATACCCTTCAGTTCTGAGAAAAACGGTATCCCTGGTATCACTAAGCAAGGATTAAGAATTCGTGCCGGAGTCAAGATTCTGACAGATTGAAAAGCTGTGGGAAGCTTCCCCCCGGAGAGACAAGATGTATAGGTCAGGCTTGGGAATTGCCGTCGTTGCTCTTCACGAAGAACTCGGCGCGTCCCCGGCGCCGGGGCCGGAAGACGAAATCCAACAACCTAAACGAGCGCACATGTCGTCGCCACAGAAGTTCGTCTCCAGAGCCGCGGAATTGCTCGCTGCATGCAGTGAGGCAGGTACTCGACATCTCGTCGTGCGGGGCAATATTTCCAACGTACCGTCTATGCGCCTCGCCCCCGGCCAAACGCTGGCCGGAGAAGGAGATGACGCCTCGACCTCGTTTGTTCCGGGTGCCGATGGCCTGCAACTAGGCGTGAACGACATGGTGTTGGACAACTGGGGGTCCGTAGACCAGTGGGTCGCCGAAGAAAAGCTCACATCCTATGGACCTGGCGGCATCGGGTTCGTGAACTTCGGGCCCCTGCACGAGCTCGCCGCCAATGCGCCAATCGAGACCTTTGGCAAAGGCGCTCGCGGCTTCAATGTCTACGACGACGCACTGAACCAGGCGACGTTCGACCGGATTACAACCCACGCTGATGGTGCCGTCGGGGTCCAGATCAGCAAGCCTGTCGGCCGCTTGGTCGTTCGCCGAGGCATTGAAACGTTCGGCGGGACCGGTGAATCGCTGGTGAAGGGTGTGGTCGCGACGCTCTCAGCGATCGGGCTGAGCGTGGAGCCTGGCGGCTCGGCGCGCGTAATTGAAATCGATGGTGGCGCCAAGGCGGCGGGCGGAGGTTTCGACAAGATCTGCGGATCAATGGTCAATCCGCGAATGCGCATCGCGGTCCTGGGCACATGCAATGACGAACACCGTGGGAGCGCCTACGGCGGGCATTCATGAGCCCCGATGCCGATCAAGAACATTTTCAGAATATGATACGAGGCGGAAGGGTGCGGATAAATATGGTTTACGGCCTCGGTAGCCCTGTGGGTGCATTACGGTTGCGGGCCTGCAAGCTCTTGGACGTGGGCCACCTCCGTGATCGTTACTTGGCATTGCTCGCCAGTTTGCCGCAGCATTCTGGTCGCTCCGGCAGAGTCGATCGGTCCCATCCCCCGCCGAGAGCCTGGATCAGCACTACCGTGTTCGCCATCCGCCGTCCTAAGATATTGACCGCCGTGACTTCATCCGCGAGGGCGGCACTTTGCGCCGTGATCACCTCGAGGTAACTTGTGACGCCGCCCTTGTAACGAATGACTGAAAGGTCTAGCGAGCGTTGTGCGGCCACGACCGCTTCATCCTGCACCTTGGCCTCGTTTTCCAGAATTCTCACCGCCGCCAGATTGTCTTCCACCTGTTGGAATCCAGTCAGCACGTTCTCCCGATAAGCCGCGACTTGATAGTCATACGCGGCACGCGCCTGATCGTTTAGGGAACGTCGCCTTCCGACATCGAAGACTGTACCCACGGCAGACAGTCCAATAGACCACAAGCCGCTCGGCCCATTGATCAGAGTCGTGATGGCGGAGCTTTCGAATCCTCCCGAAGCGGCCAAATTGATCAGCGGGTAGTAGGCGGACTTTGCAACTCCGATCTGCGCGTTGGCAGATGCTACGCGCCTCTCCGCGGCTGCGATGTCGGGGCGTCTTTCCAGCAGCTCAGAGGGCACGGAGATAGGAATGTGAGGAGGCGGCGCGGTGAGAGGCAGTGGGGAAAGGCTGAACTCCGACGGAGGTTTCCCAATGAGGGTTGCAACCGCGTGTTCGTACTGGGCTCGCAGCACTCCCACATCAATCGCCGCTGCCCGAGTGGTTTGCAGTTGAGTCTTGGCCTGCTCAACTTCCACTTCCGAAGCAATTCCTCCCTGGAAGCGGTTTTCATTCAATTCGAGGGCCTGCTCGTACTGCTTCACCGTGGAATTCAGTAGCTGTTCCTCGGCATCGAGGCTGCGGACCTGAAAGTAATCGACGGCCAGATCCGCGTGCATGCTCAGGTTGACGGTTGCCAGATCTGCCGCACTGGCTTGCGCTTGTTCTCGATAAGACTCGACGTTGCGTCGCACTCGCCCCCAGACGTCAGCCTGATAGGAAACGTCGAATGGCACAACAAAGTCGTTGTAGGTGATGCCATCGAAGATCGAACTCGGGGGTGGGCGGTGGGCTGACACCCGTGTCCGAGCCGCCGATGGCCCCGCCGTTACAGTCGGATAATAGTCGGCCCGATAGTAGCGCAGAACGGCTCGCGCCTGCCGGAACTGGGCCTCTGCAGCCTTCAGGTTTTGATTCGACACATTGACCTGGAGTTCCAGCGCGTCGAGCTGCGGATCCTGGAATATCGTCCACCACGTACCGCCAAGATTCTCGTCATTGGGTTGGGCGGGCTTCCAATCCCCCACCTCTTTATAGGCGGGAGGCGCCTGCACCACGGGAGGATGGTACTTGGGGCCAACCGCGCATCCGCTCAACTGCAGCACCGCTATCGCCAGCAGACCGTGCATCCAAAGCGCTTGCCGCGGATTCAGGAGCAAAATCATCTTTCGAGAACGTTTCACTTGGTATCCCCCGGCAATGTTGCCTGAACAATTTGGACTTCCTGTCCGGAAACGATTGAGTCGGGTGGGTTGACGATGACCTGATCGTCCGGCTTAAGGCCGGAGACGATCTCGATCTGAGTGCCGAAATCGTGCCCGGGAGTCACGGCCGACAGCACGGCTTTCCCGTTGTTCACAGTGGCGACACGTAGACCCTCCGAGCGGAATATCAGAGTATTGACCGGAAGCAGGAAAGTTGAAGCCTGCGTCGGAACCGCCAAGTGGACCTCTGCATAGGAGCCGGTGAGCAACGTGCCTTTAGGATTGTCCACATCGATTTCGATCAGCAAGGTGCGCGTGGTCACATTGATGTCTTCGGCAGTGCGCACTAGTTTCCCCTGAAATTTGCGGCCCGGAAACTCCGCCAGGCTGAGATCGGCTGTCATGCCCACTTTGATCCCTTGCGAGTATTCCTCCGGGACGTTTACGTAAACACGCAACTTTCCCGGTTGAGCAATGTGAAAGAGATCGGTTTTCACCCCGCCACCGCTCCCGGAATTAATGAGGTCGCCGATATCGGTGTTGCGCGCGGTAATTACGCCATCGAATGGTGCGTAGATCTTTTCAAAAGACACCAGTGCCGAGTATTGCTCTACGGCTGCCTTGTCCGCCTCCACAATTGCTTTATTCGCATTGTAGGTACCGACCGCGTTATCGACGTCCTGTTGGGATACAGCATTACTCTTTAAGAGTCCCTGATACCGAGTTTTGGTAATGGCAGCGAGCTCCAGATTTGCCTGCGCGGTCAATAGGTTGCTTCGAGCTTGCTGGAGTTGCTGATCGACTTCCGGCGTTTCGATGACAGCGAGGAGTTGCCCCTGCTTGACATGCGCTCCGATATCGAAATACCACTTCTTCAGGTAACCATTCGTACGGGAATAAATGGGTGAAGTGATGAATGGTTGCACGTTTCCCGGCAGGATGATTTCGTCTGCCGGCGCGGTTTGTTTCGGCGAAACAACCGAAACGGCGGGGAGGGCCGCTTGAGCCGTCTCCGCGCGTAGAGTTGTGCCGGCTCTGACCCGCGACCAGATGCCCGAGATCAAGAGGGCGGCAACCGCAATCACCGCGATCACGAGGACAATCCAGGCTTTGCGCGAACGCTTCCCTGTTCCCACATCGTTTAAAGGGGGTGTTTGACCGCCGATTTGTTGTCTATCTTCAGTTTGAGGCAACATAAATAACTCCACAGGGCTTAGTGTCTAGTGCCCTTGTTACGTCTGGGCTGAATGCCGGCGTGAACCTTGCAGAACGCTGAAAAATGCCGGAACAAAGAACAGCGTCGACACCGTCGCGAAAAGCAGTCCACCTATAACCGCCCGGCCAAGAGGAGCATTTTGTTCACCGCCGTCCCCTAGTCCGAGAGCCATGGGCACCATGCCGATGATCATAGCAAGAGCGGTCATCAGTACGGGACGAAAACGCGTGAAGCCTGCTTCCAGTGCGGCGCTGACCGAATCACTTCCCTCCATCATTTTTCCCGTGGCAAAGCTCACCACCAGGATGCTGTTTGAGGTGGCGACGCCCATGCACATGATGGCTCCCATGAGGGCCGGTACGCTCAAGTTCGTGTGCGTTATAAACAAGAACCAGGCGATCCCGGCGAGTGCCGCGGGCAGCGCGGAAATCATGATGAAAGGATCGAGCCAGGACTGAAAGTTGACTACGATCAGCAGGTATACGAGCACGATCGAGAATACCAGTCCGCCCAGGAGGCCGATGTAGGAGGCCCGCATGGTCTGAACCTGCCCACGGACAACGACTCGAGAACCACGCGGCACTTGCTGGCGTGTGGCGTCAATGATCTTGTTGATGTCTCCGGCCACGCCACCCAGGTCGCGTCCTGAAACAGCGCCAAAGATGTCGATCACCGGCGCCACGTTGTAGTCGGAAACCACAGCCATCCCGGCTCCTCGCTGTGTGGACACCAGACTGGCCATGAGCGATGGCGGAGCTGTTGGGTTCGTTCCCGTGATCGGAATGTTCTCTACATCCTGCAAAGTGTCCGTGCGATATTGCGGCGTCTGCGTCGCGATCTGATAGCTGACATGATTCTTTGGGTCAAGCCAGAACGAGGGTGAAGTTTGGAAGCTGCCACTAAGTGATACCAGGAGGTTTTGGGCAACGTCGTGAGCAGTGAAACCAAGTTGTTCTGCCTTGGTGCGTTCGACCCTTAGACGTAGATAGGGTTGATCGAAGGGCTGCTGAATCCGCAGATCGGTCGCTCCGGAAACATATCTCATTTTTGCCAGCAGTGCGTCTGCATATTGGCGATTTCCCTGCAAGTCATTTCCCACGACCTGAACGTCGATGGGGGCCGGCAATCCAAAGTTGAGAATCTGCGCGACCATGTCGGCTGGCAAGAAAGCGAAGGAAACACCCGGAAACTGTTTTGGAAGTGCCAGACGAAGTTGGTGAACGTAGCTGTCCGTGGGGTGGTGCTTGGCGGACAGCGTCACAAGAATGTCCGCGTCCGATGTGCCAACCGGCGCCGAATTGCTATAGGAGAGATTGATGCCGCTGTAAGGCAAGCCAATGTTGTCGATGACGTTCTGGATCTCGCCGGCCGGAATCTGCCCCCGAATCGACCGCTCGACCTGATCGCAAAGGTTGGCTGTCTCTTCAATGCGCATTCCCGTGGGAGCACGCATATGAAGCTTGAAAGTGCCGCTGTCCACGCTGGGAAAGAAGTCCCGGCCGAGCCAAGGAATCAAAACTACAAGAGAGCCGATACAAACCGCGAAGAACGCAATCAGAAAAACACGCTGATGATGGAGACAAATCTCCAGCAGGCCGCGATAGCTGAGGTGAAATCTCTCGAAGGCTGCCTCAAACCGTTTTTGAAGGCGTACCAGCGGATTCCGACTGGGAGCATCTCCGGGCTCCTTTTTCTCTCCCCGCAATAGGTACTTGGCCATGGTCGGAACGATGGTCCGCGAAAGGAAATACGAAGCCAACATGGCGAACACCACCGCCTCGGCGAGTGGCACAAACAAGTATCGCGCCACGCCGGACAGCAAGAACATCGGTGCAAACACAATGCAGATCGAGAGCGTGGAGACGAAGGCGGGTGTCGCAATTTGCGATGCGCTGTCCAGAACAACTTCGTCCAGATTCTTCCCTGGCTCCGCCTCCCGGTTGCGATTGATGTTCTCGACTTCGACGGTGGCGTCGTCAACCAGAATGCCGACCGCCAGAGCCAGTCCACCAAGCGTCATAATATTGATCGTTTCTCCGATCGCACTGAGCACAATGATCGAGGTCAAAATAGCCAGAGGGATCGAGGTCGCGATGATCACAGTGCTTCGCCAACTCCCCAGGAATGTGAGAATCATGAAAGCGGTCAGGCACGCGGCAATCAGCGTTTCCCGCACCACTCCACTGATCGCACTACGAACAAAAATCGACTGATCAGCCAGCGGCGCTATTTGCAGCTGGGGTGGAAGCGTTGACTTAATTTGCGGCAGAAGAGCCTTGATGCCCGAAATCACGTTCAGGGTTGAGGCATTCCCCGCCTTTTGGATCGTCAACAATACCGAACGCTGCCCATTGACGCGGACGATATTTGTCTGTGGCGGAAAGCCATCGCGTACCCAGGCGACATCTTTAATGTAGATCGTAGTGCCGCCAATGGTCTTGATCGGGATCCGGTTCAGGTCCGCAATTGTCTGCGGTGCAGCGTTGGGAATGGATACATCGTATTCCCTGGAGCCAATCTTGGAGGTTCCTGTGGGCAAGATCAGGTTTTGTACGCTGATGGCATTCACTACATCCAGCGGGGATAATCCCTTAGACTGCAACGCTGTCGTATTCAGATCCACTTGCACCTGGCGTTGTTTGCCGCCATAGGGATAGGGCACCGAAACCCCAGGCACTGTGATGATTTGCGTTCGAATAAAATTCAGGCCATAGTCGTTGAGTTCTTGCTCCGAGAGATTTTTTCCCGAGAGAGCCAACTGCAGGACAGGCACACTCGACGCGCTATAGGCAATGATGAGCGGCGGCGTCGTTCCGGCAGGCAACTGGCGGAGTTGGGTCTGAGACACCGCTGTAACCTGTGCAATCCCTTGTTGGAGGTTCGCGGTCGGCTGGAGGAACACTTTAACAACCGCGATTCCATACAGCGACTGCGACTCGACGTGTTCGATGTTGTCGACGGTGGTAGTAAGATTCCGCTCTGTAATAGTAACGATCCGGTCGCTCATGTCCTGGGGGACGAGGCCGTTATAGTTCCAGATGATGCTGACGACGGGAATGTCGATGGTCGGGAAGATATCGGTCGGAGTGCGAACAATCGCGAGACCGCCCATGATCAGGATGAGGATGGACATCACCACGAATGTGTAGGGGCGCCGTAATGCGAGTCGAACAATCCACATAGAATCTTCCCTTTGAGCTTACTTCGTTGCGATAACTGGTAAAGCACCGCAGGTCAGAGCTGAACGAGGCTGTGCATTGAGTGTCGGTCGCATCAAACGCCTGAGCTTCGCGCGTGCCCGTGCCAGCTGGGCCTTCACTGTTCCGTTTGCCACTCCCAGGATGCGCGCCGCTTCGTTCGTGGTAAGGCCATCCAAGTCACGCAACTGGAATGCCTTGCGCAATGGGGGCGAGAGCTGCTCCGCCAACTGTCTCAGGCGCGCGTTCAGTTCCGAATTTCGGTATTCGTCTTCAGGAGTCGGTCCGCGGTGCGCCAATCGTTCTGATAGGGGATATTCCTGCTCCTCTGCGATCCGCTCGTCTAGCGACATGTGGATTTGGCGTGGCCGCCTGCGCAGTTGCATCCGCGCAGAATTGCTCACAATGGCGGTTAGCCATGTCGACATCTGCGACTGCCCCCTGAACTGGTCCAAGTGCTTATGAGCCGAAAGAAGGGCGTCCTGAACCGCATCCTCCGCGTCGGCTACGTTGCCTAGGAATCGATAAGCCCTCATGTAGAACGATGGTAGGTGGCACGAGAGATCCTCCATTTCCCGAGCTGCGCTCGCGCCCTTGGGGACGTCGATGTGCTGTTCGCTGCCTATGTATGCATCTGCCGCTTGCATGAAGTCTTCTCCTCACAGTACGAAAGGAAAAAAGCACGCCACTTTCCAAACAACCGTCGGTTAACTTTGCTTCCGTATTTTCAGAGACATGAGCCACTTGGGTGGCTGGGGATGACCCTATGAACGGTCGGATCGGGCGTCCTGCCGTTGACACAACGTCCGCATTTCGACAGGCGTTTCTCTACGCAAACGACATTATGCATTTGAATCTAATCCAAACCCTCCTCCTACTTTGGAACAGGAAATGCACTCAGCAGTTTGCGATTCAGCTTCTGTGAAAGCCAGGATGTCGAGTAAGTCAAGTACTTACCTCGGGCCATGAAGCGAGATGGGTTCCATTGTTATTCAGATGAGGTGCGTATGCAGCTAGTTAGGTGGAGTGCAGCGAGGGCAAGTGCAGATGTGATATCCGGAATTCTGAATTGGGTGTGCCCTGAGTGCGGCGGAAGAATGGGTGGGCGCGGCAAAGAGTTCAAGTGCCAAGGCGAATGTCAGACCGATTGGCGTCAGATCTGGAAGCGAGTACTTTTGGCCCGACCTGACCATATCTGGGCGGCGTCCAAGAGCCATCACTACTTCGGCATTCAGCAAACAAGGGAGAGCCTATGAAACGTCTTACCGCAGATCAAGTGAAAGTCGGATTCATTGGCCTAGGTAATATGGGAAGCAAGATAGCACAACGCCTGCTAGATCGCGGATACCAACTCTCTGTATACGACCGGGATCTCGCTAAGGCGGAAGCCATCGCTAAACAGGGCGGGGCGGTTGCCAAGAATGTCCTTGAACTGGCACGCTCTGCCGATGTGCTTCTCTCCTGCTTGACCAACGATGAAGCAGTTCGGAGCGTTTATACAGGGTCCGAAGGAGTTTTTGCTGGAGCACGGTCAGGAACTGTCGTGCTGGAGATGAGCACGATCTCCCCAGACACCTCGCGCGAACTGCACAGGCTTGGCGCCAGAGTTGGCGTCGAGGTACTCGACGCCGCCATCTCGGGTAGCACTCCTGCCGCGGAAGAAGGCATTCTGACGCTGCTGGTAGGCGGCGACCAAGAACTGTTCCATGCCGCTGAGCCAATCTTCCAGACAGTCGCAAAACAGTATTTTTATCTGGGCGGTTCTGGCTCTGGAACGGCAATGAAGTTGGTCGTCAACGCTTTGCTGGGTGTTGGTATGCAGGCGATCGCTGAGGCTGTAGTGCTTGGGGAGAAAGCCGGTCTCGATCGCCAGCGATTACTCGAAGTCTTATCAAAGACAGCTGTAATCGCTCCGGCTCATCTGGGAAAACTTGTGAGAGCGGCGCGTAACGATTACAGCCCACAGTTTCCACTGCGCCTGATGAACAAGGATTTTCAGTTGATCCTGAACGCGGCGGCCGAGAAGCAGATTAGCATGCCGACGACAGAGGCGGCATTTTACGTCAATTCAGATGAGCTGGAACACAGTGATGAAGAGGACTTCTCGGCCGTGCTGCGGCGAATGGAAGAAGTTGCGAGTATCTCACCTATTCACTCGAATCCGGTGACGAGTTGATCTGAAGGATGAGTGGGATGGGAATCGGGGTTACTACGAGTTGTGGGGAAGGGAAACACTGTGATCAAGATTGCGATTGACGGCCTCGTTCAAGTAGCCCAACCCAACGAGCTTCTCATCGATCTGATCAACCGCATTGGGGGTTCGGTCCCCCACGTGTGCTACCACCCTCAGCTCGGCCCGGTTCAGACGTGTGACACCTGCATGGTTGAAGCGAACGGCCGCCTGGTCCGGGCCTGCGCGACCACGGTCGCTGATGGGATAAGGATCTCCACCAAGTCAGCGAAGGCGTCGGCCGCGCAGGTGGAGGCGTTCGATCGCATCCTCAGCAACCACATGCTCTACTGCACGGTCTGCGACAACAACAACGGCAATTGCACCGTTCATAACACAACGAAGTTGCTGGCCATCGAGCATCAGCGAATTCCTTTTCAATCGAAGCCCTACCAGGTCGATAACACGAATCCGTTCTATCGCTACGATCCCGATCAATGCATTCTCTGTGGCCGCTGCGTAGAGGCCTGTCAGAATGTCGAGGTCAACGAAACGCTTTCCATCAACTGGGAAAATCCAAACCCCCGCGTGCTCTGGGACGGCGGCTCAACCATTGGGGAGTCGAGTTGCGTTTCGTGCGGCCACTGCGTCACCGTCTGTCCTTGCAATGCACTGATGGAAAAAACGATGCTGGGTCATGCCGGCTTTCTCACGGCGATCCGGAAGTCCGCGCTCACCGGCATGATCGACGTGGTGAAGGGCGTTGAACCGGAAACCGGCTATGGAGCCATTCTGCAGGTTTCTGAGGCGGAGGAGGCGATGCGGGAGCACCGCATCCGCAAGACAAAAACAGTTTGCACATACTGCGGCGTGGGATGCAGCTTCGACGTCTGGACGAAAGATCGCCACATTCTCAAAGTAGCGCCGGAGCACGGCCCAGCCAACGGAATTTCCACTTGTGTGAAGGGAAAATTCGGCTGGGGTCACATCAATAGCGAGGACCGCCTCACCACGCCGCTGATTCGCGAGGGAGGTAAGTTTCGGCAGGCCAGTTGGGACGAAGCACTCAGTCTCGTCGCGCGCAGGCTGTTAGAGATCAAAGCGAACAACGGACCGGACTCCATCGCGCTCATCTCTTCTTCCAAGTGTACGAATGAAGAAAGTTACCTCATGCAAAAACTGGCGCGGGCAGTGATTGGCACGAACAACGTCGACAATTGTTCCCGCTACTGCCAGTCGCCGGCGACCGTGGGGTTGTTCCGCACCGTGGGTTACGGCGGCGATTCGGGTTCCATCTCCGACATGGAGAAGGCGGATCTCGTGCTCATCATCGGCAGCAACACGGCGGAGAGTCATCCGGTCATTGCCACCCGGGTGAAGAGCTCTCACAAACTGGACGGGCAGAAGCTCATCGTCTCTGATTTGCGTGAGAACGAAATGGCAAGACGCGCAGACCTCTTCTTGCATCCCAAACCGGCGACCGATCTCGTTTGGGTAAACGCGGTCGCCCGCTACCTCCTGGACAACGGCCTCGCGCACACGAAGTTCCTGGACCAGTGGGTAAATGGGCTGGAGGAGTACCGAAAAAGCCTAGAACCTTTCAGCCTCGAAGCGGCAGCGCAACTTTCTGGTCTCTCCGAGGAGACCATCCGAACCGTCGCACACATGATTGCTGAGGCAAAGAGTATGTGCGTTCTCTGGGCAATGGGAGTAACCCAGCACAGCCAGGGTTCTGATATCTCCACCGCTATATCGAACCTGCTGCTTATCACCGGCAATTACATGCGACCGGGAACTGGCGCTTATCCGCTGCGCGGCCATAACAACGTGCAAGGAGCCAGCGACCACGGATCCATGCCGAACATGCTGCCGGGTTACCAATCGGTGGATAACCCCGAAGTACGCCAGCGATTTGAAACTGGTTGGAAGGTCAAGTTGCCTTCCACCAAGGGACTCGACAACCACCAGATGGTGGAAGCTATTCATGGCGGCAAGCTCAAAGCGATGTACCTAATCGGCGAGGAAATGAGCATCGTGGATTCCAATGCCAACTATGTCGGAGATGCATTCGCCAAGCTCGACTTCTTTGTCGTGCAGGACATCTTCTTCAGCAACACCTGCCGATACGCCGATGTTGTGCTGCCAGGAGCACCGAGCCTGGAAAAGGAAGGCACCTTCACCAGCACTGAGAGACGCATTCAGCGACTCTATGAAGTGTTAGAACCGCTTGAGGGCTGTAAGCCGGATTGGCAGATTATCCAGGAGGTTGCCAACCGGTTGGGCGCGGGTTGGCGTTATCAACATCCTTCCAAGGTTATGGATGAAATCGCTTTTCTCACTCCGATGTTCGCCGGCGTTAGCTACGAGAGGCTAGCGGGGTACAAATCCCTGCAATGGCCGGTCGCGGCCGATGGGACCGATGAGCCCCTGCTCTATACCAAACGCTTTGCTTTCCCCGACGGAAAAGCGAGGCTATTTCCCGTCTCCTGGATTGGCGTCACCGATCAACCGGACTCTGAATTTGACCTGCACTTAAACAATGGGCGGCTTCTCGAACACTTCCACGAGGGCAACCTGACCTACCGCACCGAAGGGATTCGAGAGAAGGCTCCTGACACCTTTGTGGAAGTCTCCCCCGAACTCGCCGAAGAACGCGGGATTCAAAGCGGAACATGGGTACAACTGGTCTCGCGGTACGGTCAGGTCCGAGTGCGCGCTTTAGTCACCGACCGGGTGCATGGGCGGGAACTGTACATGCCGATGAACTCCGTCGAGAGTCCCGTGAACCGGTTGACCAGCAGCCATACTGATCCCGTGACCAACACACCCGCCTACAAGGAGACCAGTGTACATCTGAATGTGCTGCCCGAAGTCGGCGAGAGTCCATTGCCCCGCATCAATTCTCGCTTCGGTCATCCGACGCCGCAGAACGGGGTCGAAGTCGAACGTAAGTGGAAGCGACCGGACTATGCCCCTCCAGGAAATGGTCTGGTGCAGTTGCAGACGAAGAGCTAACGCGAGGAGAACTCAATGGCACAACCGATTCCTCTAGAGATTCCGCCGCGCAACCCACGTCAGGAGCTGCGCTCTCGATTGGAGCAGGCTCCAGAAGAACATGCTGAAGCCGTGTTGGCCGCTTACAAAGTGCTGCAGGAGTTGCACAATCGCGGTGTGCTTGAGATCATGCGCGGCGCCCTGGCGGCGAGCGACGAAATTCTGGAGAAGGTAGTGGACAATGTCAGAACGCCCGAAGCCATTCGAGCCATCAGGAATCTCCTCTTTTGGCGCCACATTCTTGGGGGCATCGAGCCGGAATGGTTCAAGGGTATCTTCCAGTCGATTCCCGAAGGAATCGCCCAAGCGACGGCGGAGCGAGAACAGCCGGTTGGCCTCTTCGGCCTGCTTCGGCGTGTCGGCAGCAAAGACAGTCTCCGTGGTCTGGCCGCAGCTATTGACTTTTTGCAGGCCTTTGGACGTCACCTGCACTCGGCAGAGAATCCGCTTCCGCGCGATTAAACAGACTCGAAAGGGAGCTTTTATGAGGACGAACCGGTGGGGTATTGCCGTTGCTGGTGTGTTTCTGCAGATTGCACTGGGCGCCGTTTATGCGTGGAGTGTATTTCGGGCGCCCCTCACGAGGCAATTTGGCTGGAGTATCTCGGAAGTCACGTTGACCTTTACGATCAGCATCTTTGTGCTGGGCATCGCGGCTTTTTTCGGCGGCCTCTGGCTCCATCGCAAGGGCCCAAGAATTGTCGCCCTCACAGGCGGGTTCCTGTACGGCCTCGGGGTCTTCCTGGCGAGTTTCTCCGGCCACAAGCTGTGGTGGCTATACCTAAGCTATGGGGTCATCGGCGGAATTGGACTGGGCTTCAGCTACATCGTGCCGGTCGCGATCCTGGTCAAATGGTTTCCGGACCACAGAGGGCTGATTACCGGCGTTGCCGTCGGTGGGTTCGGAGCAGGGGCGCTGGTGACGGCGCCGCTGGCCACGCGGCTCATCCAAAGTGTGGGCGTCCTGCCGACGTTCGCCTATCTCGGTATCGCGTTTCTTATCGTGACAGTTGCGGCCGGCTATTTCATGCAGAATCCACCTGTGGGTTGGACGCCGAAGGGATGGGCACTAACGGCCTTGCAGGCTTCTCACCGATCAAGCCGCGATTACACGCTCGGGGAGGCGCTCGGAACCTGGCAATGGTGGGCCCTTTGGCTGCTTTTGTTCTTGAATACCTCCGCGGGGATTTCGGTGATCTCGCAGGAATCTCCATTGTTCCAAGAGCTTGCCCGAGTAAGCGCGGTGGCAGCTGCCAGCATGGTCGGAGTGGCTAGCGTCGGGAATGCCTTCGGGAGGGTGTTTTGGGCGTGGGCATCCGATTCGATCAGCAGACGCGCAACATTCGTGGTGATGTTTCTGGGACAGGCAGTACTCTTTTGGGCTCTTCCCAGCATCAACTCCGCTGCCGTGCTGACGCTCGTCAGCTTTGTCATCCTTATGTGTTACGGCGGAGGATTCGGCACGATGCCGGCATTCGCGGCCGATTACTTTGGCTCGAAAAATGTGGGGCCTATTTATGGACTCATGCTGACTGCATGGGGCTTCGCGAGTGCATTTGGACCTCAGTTGATTGCCTACATGCGCCAGTCGAATGGCGTCTATCGGGGAGCCCTCCATGTGATCGCAGGAGTGATGGCGGTTTCCGTCGTGCTTCCGTTGATCGTATCTCCACCGCTGCGGATCAAGGAAGCCGTCGGGTCTCATCAACCTCGACAGGCGCCGGCAGCGTAGGTATTTTATGCGACGCAATTACCGACCTGCGGATTTCCATCTCTGAGGATGACGAGTGCAAGATAAAGAACTCACGATTGGGGTGATGGCGGGAACGCAGCCTGGAACTCTAACGTCGCTCTCTGCACGATCGCTATTGCGACGGGATCTGGCCGCGGGTGGCCCACAATGGCTACCCGCGGCGCTGGTCTTCGGATCGATTGGTGCTGTTGCTTATGCTGACTTCATCGTCAGCTCTATCTCCTTGGGCTATCTCTATTTTTTGCCCCTTGGGATAAGCGCCATGTTCCTTCGCAGCCAGGTTAGTTACGCACTGATCGCGATTTGTGTCTTTCTGCACGACCTTTTCGGCCCTCCTTATCCAAGCCCCGAGGCGCGGATTACACACAATCTTACGGCGGTAGTTGGGTTTACATTTGTCGTCTACGTCATCCAGAGATACGTGAAACAGAGAGAACTGCTTGATAAGACGGTGCGCCAGCAGCGCGATCAACTTCTGCAGGACGTTGAACTAGCCGCGCAGGTTCAGAGGATGTTTCTGCCCATCCATCCGCCCTCCATCGCCGGACTGGAGATCGCCGGTATGATGCAGCCCGCGAGAGGCGTAAGTGGCGATTACTACGACTACATACCGATCGACGAACACACGATCCAGATAGTGATTGCCGATGTCGCTGGAAAGGGAGTTCCTGCTGCCCTTCTGATGTCCGCCACGGCGGCCGCCGTGCGACTGGAGGCAAGTGAGAAGCGAGATATGCTAGAGGTAGTGGATCGCTTGAATGGCGGGATCCATTCCGTATCTGATGGCGACCGCTATGTGACACTGTTGCTGGCGGAGGTTGATGCACGCAGCCAGTCCCTTCGCTACATCAACTGTGGCCACAATCCCGCTTTCCTGTTTCAAGAAAAAACTCGTGATGTTGTTCCCCTGAACTCGTCCTGCACTCCTATCGGGATGTTCCGCAGCGTGGCCTGTGCAATCAACCGAGCCGACCTCGCTGCCGGCGATATTCTGGTTCTGTACACCGACGGTATCACCGAGGCAGAAAATGCCCTGGGAGAAGAGTTTGGGATGGAACGTCTGTCAGGCCTGATTCGACGTGGTTATTTGCTGTCAGCGGACGGGCTGATGAACCATATCCTTGAGACTGCGACCGACTTCTGCCAGGAAGTTGGCCTCAACGACGACGTCACCATCCTAGTAGTGAAATGTAATTTTGATGGGACGTGAGACATTACAAAGATTGACCGGTGCCTTGTCGGCCTGATCGCGCCCCTGTCCCCTGCCCTCGTGACCGTCTTGGAGTGTCGGCGCTCCTGCCTCTCTGTCGAAATGCGGACACCTCCCTCGCGGGGAGAGTCGGTATCGCGGCGGCAACCTCCTGCTTCTCTTGCTGATCTCAACTGGCACAATTTGGCAGGCCAAATGCTTGTTCTCCAGCATGGAGAAGTCAATCATGGAGAAACCTGACAATCAGACGCTGCTCACTGCCCAGTCACGTTTCACCAAGACGCTCCAGCAATTCGCTCGAAACCGCACAAGGAGAAACATCATGAAGAAACCAATTACGTATCTGATGAGCATGTTGCTCGTAGTTTTGCCCATTCTCTCCTCTTCAGTTTTCGCAGCTGACCGGGAAAAAGACCAAGATCGTCTAAAGAATAGCGGCACTGTGTTGAAAGAGATTCTCGATGTTCCCGACGACATCCCCCAGGACTTGCTCGACAAGGCCGATTGTGTGGTTGTCTTTCCGTCCGTTTTGAAGGCCGCCTTCATTGTTGGCGGCAGCTATGGGCGAGGGGCGATGTCCTGTCGCAGAGGTGAAAATTTCAGGGGATCGTGGGGCGCACCTACCATGATGGCTCTCGAGGGCGGCAGCTTTGGCTTCCAAATAGGTGGCGAGGCAACAGACTTTGTTCTGCTGGTAATGAACGAGCGGGGTGCAAGTGGAATTCTCAGCAGTAAAGTCAAGCTTGGAGCAGACGCGTCGGTTGCCGCGGGCCCGGTCGGCCGCACTGCCTCGGCAGAAACAGACGCCACCCTGCGTGCGGACATCTTGAGCTATTCCCGCGCCCGCGGCGCGTTTGCAGGTGTCGCACTCGAGGGATCCACCATTCGTCCTGATAATGGCGCCAATAAGCAGATTTACGGACGGGAAGTTCCAGCAAAGCAGATCGTGCTGTCTGGGGAGGTCGCCGCCCCAGTATCGGCACAGAGATTGATTTCGACACTAGATTCCAGGACTCCAAGACATAAGTCCTAACTCGGTGAAAAAGGTTGGCAGGTCATGGGGTGCGGGGTGTAAGGGATTGATGAGGAAACTTAGATTGTGAGATTCGGGTCGCTATTTTTCAAAGCCGATTTTAGGAGTACCAATTGCGATCACAAGGCTCAAACAACTGGCGTGTTCTCGGTTCGCAGATTCTCGTTTGTGTCTGCTGTTCAGCGGCAGCTTTTGCGGACCCCGCCCCGCCCTTGAGCCCGACAAATATCTTCGCTCCCGCCTCGACGCCAGCCAGTTCGATCTTCGAACTGTCGCTGTTTGTGTTAGCGGTTACGGGAACGATTTTTCTAGCCGTCTTCTTCTTGCTGCTTTACTCCGTCGTGAAGTTCAGGAAGAGAAAGAACGACGATGGCCGTGAGCCTCCCCAAGTTTACGGCAGCAATCAGGTGGAACTGGCATGGACTATTATTCCGATTCTAATCGTCGTTGCATTGTTCATGGCGACAGCCCGAGTGATCGCTACTGTGCAGGAGACTGCACGACTCGACAACGCGATCGAAGTCATTGCCATCGGACACCAGTTCTGGTGGGAGTACCGCTATCCGGCGCTCGGAGTCGTGACGGCGAATGAACTGCATGTGCCGGTTAGCGATCCAGACCATCCGACACCGACTTTCATCAAGTTGCTGTCGGCGGATACAGATCATAGTTTCTGGGTCCCACGCCTCGCGGGCAAGACCGATTTGATTCCCAACCACCCCAACAGTATGTGGATCGATCCCCATAAAACGGGTGTTTATCTGGGCCAGTGCGCGCAGTATTGCGGGACACAGCACGCCAAGATGCTCTTGAGTATTTATGTGCAGTCGAGGGAGGACTTTGACCGCTGGGCTCAGCAGCAGAGTCAGCCATCGCAGGAGGGAGACAGCACCGCTGCGGGGCAGCGCATTTTCGAAACCACCGCCTGCATCAACTGCCACACGGTAGCAGGGACAGTCGCGAGCGGGCGCTTCGGCCCCGACCTTACTCATTTGATGAGCCGAGACACAATTGCAGCTGGTGCAGCGAAGAACACGCCGGAAAACCTCCGGCGATGGATTCTGAATCCTGACGCCATCAAACCTGGCTCCCTGATGCCAGCAATGCAGTTGAGCGATCCAGAACTGGACGCGCTAACCGCGTACTTGGAGACGCTTCGTTGATGCCATGAGGAGAACCTTCAATGTCGACTGATTCTATCGCATGGCCGAGTACGACCGCGGAATCTCGTTCCTTGGTCGATCACCTTCACGAATGGATAGTCACTGTCGATCACAAGCGGCTAGGCATGCTGTACATCCTTTATGCCTTGGTTTTTCTCGTGATCGCTGGGATTGAAGCGACGATCATCCGCATCCAGCTTATCCGTCCACATAATGACTTTGTTTCGCCCCAAGTTTTCAACCGACTGTTCACCATGCATGGAACCACGATGATTTTCTTCGTGACCATGCCCATCCTGTTCGGATTTGCAAACTATCTGATCCCACTCATGATTGGTGCGCGGGATATGGCGTTTCCGCGTCTGAATGCTTTCAGTTTCTGGATGACCGCTTTTGGTGGCCTGCTTCTTTACTTCAGCTTGGTGGGAGCCAACGGGCTTTATGGAGCGGGTAACGCTCCCGACATAGGATGGTTCGCCTACGCACCACTCACTTCGCAGACGTTTTCATTGGGACACAGTACTGACTTCTGGACTCTAGCACTCCTGGTCTCAGGCTTTGGCAGCATCGGCACAGCAATCAACATCGTGGCTACCATTGTGTGCATGCGTTGCCCAGGCATGACGTTGGCCAAAATGCCGCTGTTCGCCTGGCTGAACCTCGTAATGGGCGGCCTGGTCATACTTGCCGTCAGTCCGCTTACAGCGGCGCAGATCATGCTGCTGGTCGACCGCTACCTCGGCGGCCATTTCTTCGACACTCAGGCAGGAGGCTCAGCGGTGATCTGGATGCACTTCTTCTGGATTTTCGGACATCCCGAAGTCTACGTCCTTGTTCTTCCAGCCTTCGCTTTCGCCTCAGAAATCATCCCCGTGTTCTCACGCAAGCCGATCTTCGGTTACTCGGTGATGGTGGGAGCCACCGTCGCGATCGGGTTCATTAGCATGAGCGTATGGGCCCATCACATGTTCACCGTCGGCATGGGGTCTGCAGCCAATACCTTTTTCGTGATTTCGACAATGGCCATCGCCGTTCCGACCGGCATCAAGATCTTCAACTGGCTGGCAACCATGTGGGGAGGGAAAATTGAGTTCAGGACTCCGATGCTGTTTTGCATTGCCTTTCTGTTCCAATTCCTGGTCGCAGGCCTCACCGGAGTCATGTTGAGCGCAGCCCCATTCAACTGGCAGTTGGGAAGTTCGTATTTCGTGGTCGCGCATTTTCATTACGTGATTGTCGGCGGCATCCTCTTCACGCTTTTCGGAGCCTTTTACTACTGGTTCCCGAAGATGTCCGGAAAGATGTACAGCGAAACACTCGGCAAACTCCATTTCTGGCTTTTTCTAATCGGCTTCCACCTGACCTTCGACTTCATGCATATCCCAGGACTGCTGGGCATGCCGCGAAGGATCTACACCTACGAACCGGGACGCGGCTGGGACACATGGAACGTCATCGTGACCATCGGAGTTTTCTTCCAGGCCGCAGGGATCCTGGTCTTCTTGGGAAACTTGCTCTGGTCCTATTACCGTGGCAAAGCCGCTGGAAGTGATCCCTGGGATGCGTGGACGCTCGAATGGTCCACGAATTCGCCGCCGCCTGCATACAACTTCTACACCATTCCCACGGTCCAGAGCCGCCGCCCGCTCTGGGACCTTAAGCACCCGGACGATCCGGACTGGAAGTACGAGTAAGGGAGTAAGCATGATGAACACGACATTGATGACGTTACCGCCGCCAGAAATCGAGTGGAAACTCCCCGCTCGTGGACGCGTCGCAATGTATGCTCTGATCGCGGCCGAGGCGGCGATCTTCACCATCTTTGTCGTGGCCTACCTCTTTTATATTGACAAGAGTCTCTCGGGGCCCATGCCGAGAGAGGTTCTCTCGCCACCCTTCTTTTACAGCGTTTGCTTGCTTTCCAGCAGTTTGACGATTCACCTCGCATGCAAATCTCTTCGCGGCGGTACTGTGCGACGTTTTGGTGCGTGGTGGCTTCTGACGATTACACTCGGCGTACTCTTCCTCTTCGGAACAGCGTCAGAATGGCACCGCCTCATTTATGAGGACGGCCTGACGATCAGTACCAACTTGTTCGGAACCACCTACTACTCACTGGTCGGGCTGCACGGCTTTCACGTGGTCGTGGGCCTCGTGTGCCTGTCCACCGTCATGGCATTCACGCTCTTCGGAGCGGTGAAGCAAGAACACGCCGAGCGCCTTGACGTGCTGTCTCTCTACTGGCACTTCGTGGACGCAGTTTGGATTGTGGTCTTTATCGTCGTTTATGTCATTGGGCGCTGAATGGAAAACAAGATGAGCATAGACCCACTCGCGCGAGCTCATAGGCGAACAGAGACGATCGAAACGCCGGCCCCTACAGCCTGGCCGATCGTTCTGGCCTTCGGCCTGACTTTGGTTTTTGCCGGCTTGGTCACCAGTTCATCCGTGAGTCTTCTCGGCGCGATCCTAGCCCTCAGAGGGTGCATTGGATGGTTCCGCGATGTGCTGCCCCACGAGAGGCACGAATCAGTAACGGCTGTTGAGACAATTATGCCCGTCAGCACCAGTCGTCCACGAGTAGCGGCGGTCGAGTGGATGACTCAAGAATTGCTCCGAGCGCGATTGCCGCTGGAGATCTACCCAATCTCGGCCGGTGTAAAGGGCGGCTTGGCGGGTAGTGTTGCCATGGCTTTTCTGGCGGTGTTGTATGGGATTATCAGCCGGCGGGGCATGTGGTATGCCATCAATGTTCTGGCCGCCGGATTTTTCCCGGGCAGGCACCCTGCGATACAAATCGGGACCTTTCGCTGGGACTTCCTGCTCATCGCGAGTGTCCTCCACTTGCTCATTTCTTTACTCGTCGGACTTCTCTACGGTGCGATGCTGCCCATGTTTCCCCGCCGCCCGATTCTCCTGGGCGGCTTGATTGCGCCCGTGTTGTGGTCGGGCTTGGTTCATAGCTTTGTTGAGTTTATTGATCCACTGCTGAACCAGCGGATTGAGTGGGTCTGGTTTGTCCTTTCCCAAGTGGGCTTTGGCATTGTGGCGGGCTTTGTGGTGTCCCGACAGGAACGTGTACGAACCTGGCAGCATCTTCCTTTTGCTCTCCGCGCTGGATTCGATGTACCGCGAGGCCCCCATGAGAGGAGTGGAGGCGAATCCCGGTGAGGACCTGCCAAGCCATCGGCTCCGCGCTCGCGATGTTTGCCGTCGTCGTATGTGTAGCGTGCAGCAACTCACCCGGCCGCCCTGCACAAGATTCAGCCGTTGTTCCGCCCGATCAGATTGTGAACTTTAGTGTGCTCTACGGCCAGAACTGTGCTGGATGTCACGGCCCGAACGGTGAGGGAGGCGCGACGATTGCTCTGGCTGACCCAGTCTTTCTTACTATCGCTGACGATGCCGTCATTCGGCAGACCATCACCAACGGCGTATCCGGCACGCCAATGCCAGCATTTGCGCAGAGCGCGGGCGGCATGCTCACCGATAAACAAATCGATGTCATAGTCCGTGGAATCCGGTCTTGGGCAAAACCCGACACCTTGAGCAATGCAAATCCCCCTCCCTATGCATCGCAGGTCGCCGGTGATCCTGGCCGCGGTGCCGCTGCGTACGCAATCTATTGTTCCTCTTGCCACGGCCCCGACGGCCAGGGAGGAAGAAAGGCCAGTTCGATTGTGGACGGATCCTACCTCGCACTGGTGAGTGATCAGGATCTTCGAACCAACGTAATTGTCGGACGGCCTGAACTCGGCGCACCGGACTGGCGTAGCGACGTGGCTGGCCATCCCATGTCCGCAAAAGAAGTCTCTGACGTAGTGGCATGGCTGGCTGCCCTGCGGCCGAAAGTTCCGCCCCGTCCGTACGCAAACCTATCTCCGAAGCACGCGGAAAGAGGACTTCCATGATCGACAACGGAATATCACGACGCGCGATGCTGGTGAAGCTGGGACTGCTTCTGAACGGGATCGTCGCCACCATTTTAGCCGTGCCTATCGTGCGGTACTTGCTGTCTCCAGCCACGCGCGAGCGGAAACCTGGCTACGAATCATGGCTCTCGTTGGGAGGGCTGGAACAATTTCCTGCCGGTCAGACTCGGCTCGCTACCTACAAGAATCCCATGGTTAATCCTTGGGACGGCGCAACCGCAGAGATCGCCTGCTGGGTCCGGAATCTGGACGGTCAGGCCTTTCAGGTCTTCGCGGTGAACTGCGCGCACCTCGGATGTCCGGTTCGCTGGTTCCCCCAGTCGAACCTATTCATGTGTCCGTGTCACGGCGGAGCCTACTATCAGGATGGTTCTCGCGCGTCTGGGCCGCCACCGCGCGGATTGTTCCAGTACCCCTACAAGATCGAGGATGGAAGACTTCTCATCAAGGCTGGCGAAATGCCCACTCCCGGTCAGCCCATGGCAAATAAGGCGGGAGGGAAGACGACATGCGCCTGATCCAAAAAGTCGGCGACTGGTTCGATCTGCGATTGCAGCTCGGTGCGCCAATACGCGAGGTAGCACAGCATCCTGTGCCGCGCGAGACGGCCAGTTGGTTCTATGTTTTCGGTAGCGCCGCGATCACGGTTTTCATATTCCAGATTGTCACGGGCATATTGCTTGCGCTGATCTATGTGCCCTCGGCGGGAGAGGCGTGGAACAGCCTCCAGATCCTGAATCATGGCGTCTCTCTTGGCTGGTTTATTCGAGCTCTGCATGGATGGGGATCGAACTTCATGATCGCCATTGTTCTGATCCACATGGTGCAGGTGTTCTTGTTCGGGGCTTATAAGTTTCCCCGCGAGCTGACGTGGATGGTCGGCGTGTTTCTTTTGCTGGTGACCCTGGGTATGGCCTTTACCGGGCAGGTGCTGCGATTCGACCAGGACGCGTACTGGGGACTGGGCATCGGCGCCTCCATCGCAAGTCGAGTCCCCGTCGTGGGCTCTTGGGTTGTGAACCTGATGCTGGGTGGCCCGATCATTGCAGGTACAACGCTGTCACGCTTTTTCGCGCTGCACGTTTTCATCATCCCCGGGTTGCTGATGGCTTTCGTCGCTGTGCACCTGCTGATGGTCTTGAAGCTGGGAATCAACGAATGGCCGATGCCAGGACGAGTCGTTCGGCGGGCAACGTACTTGCAGGATTACAAGGAGCTCACACACAAGGAGGGTGTGCCGTTTGTTCCTCAAGCGGTTTGGAAGGATATCTTTTTCTCCGCTTTTGTTCTTCTCTCGATCGCTGCCTGCGCTGTGTATTTCGGCCCGTTTGGTCCGAGCGGTCAGCCCGACCCAACAATCATTCAAACTGCTCCGCATCCTGACTTCTTTTTTTTATGGCTCTATGCACTACTGTCGTTCCTTCCTCCCTCATCGGAGACACCGATATTGCTGATTGGCCCGGCAATCGGTCTGATTGTGCTGCTCGCTCTTCCCTTCGTCGCCGGTGAAGGGGAAAAGAGTTGGAAACGCAGGCCAATTGCTGTGGTGTCGGTTCTGCTCATCGCAGTAACGCTGGGTACGTTTACCCATCTCGCGGAGCGAGCACCGTGGAGCCCTGTAATGGACGCCTGGAGTAGCCAGCCGATTCCTCCACAATATCTGAGCGGACGCACCGCACTCGAGCGTAGAGGTGCCCTCGTGTTCCAGGAGAAACAATGCCACAACTGTCATTCACTCGATGACCAAGGCGGTAAGCGCGGACCGACGCTTGATCGCGTTGCTCTTCGCCTCACGCAAGACCAGCTCATCCGTCAAGTGATTCAAGGTGGAGGCAATATGCCTGCCTATGGGAAAAACTTGAGTCCCGCGGAAACCACTGCGCTCGTAGCATTCCTGGAGACCCTCCATCCTGCCCGGCAAACGCCGGCAAGGGACGCTTCCCGCGCCGCCGCACTTGGAACGGCTAGCCCCTAGAGGTCATCCATGTCACCTCACGCCCAGTCCGCGTTCGAACTGTTGATTGTCCCGATGTCACTCACGTCGGTTCTGGTCCTGGCACTGGTGTACTTGCGCGGGTGGTTTCGACTTCGAGCTACCTCTCCCGGCACGATTTCGAGTCTGCAGCTTGGCGTGTTCATGTTTGGTATGTTTTTTGTCGCGGTTGCTATCGGTTCGCCGCTCGCCGCACTGGACCATCGACTGTTGTTCATGCATATGGTCCTGCACCTTCTGCTGATGGCAATCGCTCCTCCGTTAATTCTGCTGGGCGCACCGTTTCTGTCATTGCGGCATGGCCTGCCACCGAGTTTCGTTCGCCTCGCCCTAGACCCGCTTCTGCGTTGGGCGCCCACGCAGTGGCTGGGAAGGCTTCTGACCAAGCCTCTTTTTTGTTGGCTCAGCGCTACGGCAGTTTTGATTGGGTGGCATTTCCCCAAAGCCTTCGATCTCGCGATGGCATCGGAGTCATGGCATGCAATCGAATGCGCAAGTTTCTTGGTCGCCGGAGTTCTCTTCTGGGTGCCTGTGATTCAACCTTGGCCGAGCAAAGCCCCGTCGCCTCAGTGGTCTATTCCCTTGTACCTTTTCTTGGCGACGTTGCCTTGCGACGCGCTTTCGGCATTTCTTACGTTCTGCGGTCGCGCTGTTTATTCCCACTACCTTCATGTGCAGCGCCCTTTCAATATTTCAGCTCTTCAAGATCAGGAATCTGCCGGCGCTCTGATGTGGGTTTCCGTAACCTTTGTTTATTTGATCCCAGCAGTCGGTGCCACAATCCAACTGCTCTCGCCTTCCAGCGCTTACCGCCAGAGGGAGTCAAACGACTTGGGCGGTGTGGCGGCACAGCCATCGCTACCCGCCCCAGCGGAGATCGCCTAAGCATGGCAACCGAACCATCATTATTATTCCTGTTGCTGTGAACAGGATTGCGGCCGAGCAGAGCGCCCAGAAACTCGGCCGTGTTAAATGCGCGATCGCCGTTGTCGTTCTTGGTGATTACCACTCTGGTTGCGGCATACCACGACCGCGAAATAAGAGTTCTCCTGTGCGAGGGGAAATATCGAGGATCCTGATGCAAGATCGTCAACAGAGCAACGGTCTGGATGAACCTCCGCGATTCCGTATCCGCCAGAGTCGCCCCAAATCGCTTCCCCCAACCTTGCATTCCTCCACCACAGTGGGGCCACTGCCCCTGGGCTTGGTCCAAAGTCGCCTGAAAAACCGCCGACACGAATGTGTAAGGCGAGTGCGTGGTCGTCAGAAAAAGGTTGAACTTACACCGAGCGGACAAAGGAGTGTAAGCCCAGGTGCTGCTCGTCGTTGTAGCCTGTTCGCCTCTGGCCAAAGATTCGGGAATGATGTCGGGCACTCGTAAGCTGCACGGACTGGTCGACTCCTGATCTGACGGTCCGTGCTGGATCGATGTTGGCTGGTTGTCCCAGGCCCCCTTCTCGGCGGTAGCCGAAGAAGGCAACAGCGTTTCTCGTGGCGCAGACGACTGCGCGCGGGCGAGGCCCTGCGTCATCGCAATCGAAATCGTTACCAGCAAGACATGCGTTATCGACGCTATTTCTTCATCCATTGCACTCGGTCGGCATGGATTTAACACTCCGGTAGACCGCCAGAGTGCAATTGTGTCCAACGGTGTCGACATGGCTTCTCCCGGCCGCACCGCCACGATCTCGTCTGTTAAGGGCCCCGTTTGGCCTCCTGCAGCGTCACTGTGATTGGTGTGCTCAATCTGTTTCGGCGAAACCGTCGGAATTGAGGAAGAGACAGTCTTAAGTCTGTTTACTTGGCGAGCGCTGCCTGCTCACACGCTCCTTCGTGGCTAACCTCGTGGTGAACGATTTGCATCTTCACGGTGTCGCCGGGAAACTCGAGGTACATTACGTGCCTCTTCAGGCGAACCGGGACCGGATTGTTGGCGGACAGCGCAGAGGGCAAGTCATCGAGTTCTGACTCGTAACGCCCAACGTAGACTTCGCACTCCAATTGCACAGAAACGTTGTAGAGAGAATAGTGCGACTGCACTGGCGTAAGATCACGATCAGCACCCGTTCTTACAGCTGGTGTCGCCACGTCCCGCTTCTGGACGCTGACAATTTTCCCTTCCTGGGGTTGCTTGCACTGGGCGGTTGCGGAAAGAACCGTCACAGCACTGACGACTGCAAGAATACTGACACACAAACCGATTTTCATAAGCGCTCTCCCAGAAAGGCTGAAGCAATCCAGTTGCCAAGCGCTACGCAGCCTAAGTTCTTGGCTGAGTAGGATTGTTCGATGTCGCTTAGCACTCCCTGTCGAGCACCTGACACAGTGACCATATCCGGACGGCACGGCGTCTCCATCACGGCGGCTCAGAACGGGAAGCGCACCGAAAGAATCCAGCGATGGTTGTACCGATGGAACTGGGTCGCGGCGATCTGCACACCACCGCCAATGCTGAGATGGAGCCGCTCCGCCAGTGGGAAGCTGCCCAGCACGAGTCCCGGCGTCATAAAACCTTCCTTCTTTCCATCCAACGTGCCGCCCGACCAAAACGTGGAATTTTGCTCGACCATGGGCCAGATTTTTCCCTTGATCCTGTAATCGACGGCGGTGTTGAAAAGGATCATGCGGCCCAGGAGATTCGTGCCAGTAGTTGGAAGACTCGCGCCAATTGTGCTCTGGACGTCCCACGATCCGATGCCTTTCGCTGCGGCGAACGTGGGGGATAAGACCGTGTGCGCGAGGCCGTTCGATGCGGTCCCAGTTGGGAGCGAACCACCAAGAAAAAATCCCACAAAGTAGTCGCCCTTGCCTTCCGTTGCGGAAAACGCCCGGAACTTCACTTGAAACGAGAGATCTCCAAATCCATCCGGAACATTAGATTGATGCACGAGGTAGCTTGGCGGAAAAATCCCCACTTCCAAGCGTGTTGTAGGAATGATTTCCAGACCTTTTGTGGCGCCATAGTTAGAGGTTAGCGTACCGCCCGTGGGATCCTGCTGCCAGGACATGTCGTAGCGGAATTGCTGGACCAGCAAGACGTGAGTCGTGACGATGGGCGAAACAAAATGAGGCTGGCTAGCACGAGCCTGGTCAACCGTTCGCATCCAGGAGTGCACCCAATCGTTCTGGTTGCGACTATTGCTGCTGTCGGCATTGCTCTGATTCGAAATATTCTGAGGAACTGTGGTCGCGTCTGGTGATCCCTGGTTCGCAGACTGGCCGCAGGACGAGAGGGACGGACCCGAACCCGGAAACAGGTAGGCGTTAGTTTCATCTGAAGTCTGCGCCAGCAGTGTGCCGGAAAAGACAGAAATCAAGAGAGCCATAAAGAAGAAAGAATGTTCAGGTGATGATATTGCGAGTTTGAATGTCATTCTCGTGGTCCCTTCTCCGCGAGGTCAATCGAAAACCGTCGATGTCAGTGTGGGGGTTCGTGTCTTATGGCTCCATGCATGATTCTTCTTTGCTGATGTGCATCCAGATTTCCAAACGTCAGCGAGATGAGGTCCAAGGCTTTCCTCTCTCAAATCAACAATGCGGGAAGAATGAATCCATCAAAGTGTCCAAAGGTGAACACTCCGTCGTCACGTCGACGGTGCTGGCCTTGCGTGCTTCCCGAATTCTGAGCGGGACACTTACATAAAGCTGTGGGCCAGCACTATCAGAAGGATTTCTTCGGTGTCAACAATGTTTGGAAGTCCACTTGCATTCATGGGAAGCGGAGGAGATACAACATGAAATTCGTACATCGAACAGCAATTTACGCTCTGTTTTCCCTGGCCATGCTGGGGGCGGCGTTTGCCCAGCACGTCCAAACCGACTTTGATCACCAAGCCAACTTCTCTCAGTACAAGACCTATTCGTGGCAGCAGATCCAGCCTGCGAATTCCCTCTGGGACACCCGCATCAAGAACGCAGTGGATGCCCAATTGGCAGCCAAGGGCTTGACTCAGGTGGATAGCGGCGGCGATGTGGCCATCGTAGCCATTAAGACAACCCAGACCCAGAGATCACTTCAGACGTTCTATGACGGCTTCGGTGGAGGATGGGGCTGGCGAAGATTCGGGGGCGGAGGCTTCGGCGAAGCTACCACGACCGAACAGGACTACAAGGAAGGAACCCTGGTTGTCGACTTGTACGACGCGAAAACCAAGCAGTTGATTTGGCGCGGAAGCGCTGAAGACACGCTATCGGACAAGGCCGACAAAAATGAAAAGAACCTGGACAAGGGTGTAGCGAAGATGTTCAAGGATTTTCCTCCGGGCTCGGCTAAACGTTAAGTGCGCCGGCAACACAGACTGTCGCTCGACTGGAACCTTGAAAGGGGATTGAAATGCAAATGCGCAAGCTTGGCAACTCCGACCTGCACATCACTCCCGTGGGCTGCGGAGCCTGGGCCATCGGCGGCTCAGGCTGGCAGTTCGCCTGGGGTTCGCAAGACGACAAAGACTCCGTCGCCGCCATTCACCGCTCGCTCGAACTCGGCGTCAACTGGATCGACACAGCCGCTGTCTACGGTCTGGGACACTCCGAGGAAGTCGTCGCCCGCGCGCTGAAGGACTGGCGCGGCTCCAGGCCCTACGTTTTTGCCAAATGCGGCCTGCGCTGGGATGCCCAGGGTGAGGTGCAGAAAGTACTGAGTTCCGACTCGATCCGCGGCGAAGTCGAGAACAGCCTCCGCCGCCTCTCCGTCGATGTGATCGACCTCTACCAAATCCATTGGCCTCCTGACCCCGATTCAGCCGCACTGGAAGAAGGATGGTCCACGGTCGCCGACCTGAAGCGCGAAGGCAAGGTGCGCTGGATTGGGGTTTCGAACTTCAATGTCCAGCAACTGCGCCGCGCCTAGGCCATCGCCCCCGTAACTTCTCTGCAGCCTCCGTACTCGCTGGTGCATCCCGAGATCGAAGACGAGATTCTGCCCTACTGCCTCGGCGAAGGGATTGGAGTCATCGTTTATTCGCCGATGGCTTCCGGTCTCCTGACCGGTGCCATGACCCGCGAGCGTGCGGCCAGGCTACCCAACGATGATTGGCGCAGCGGACATCCCGACTTTACGGACCCGAATCTTTCTCGCAATCTGGCGCTGGTCGCCGTCTTGGGAGCGATTGCCAAGCGCCACAACCGTGCCGTCGGAGAAGTCGCAATCGCCTGGACGCTGCACCATCCCGCTGTGACAGGCGCTATCGTCGGAGCTCGCAATGCTCGACAGGCGGAGGGAGTCATGCGCGCTGGCGAGCTGCTCTTCACCGATGAGGAACTGAACGAGATCGACACCTTCTTCGTCGAGACCGTGGCGTGAAGGGATAATCCTCTTCCAAGACTGCCAGTTCGTTGCCACTCTGGGGATTCGGACTGCTGGCATTAGCAGCAGGTCTAGCGCTCCGAGTGGGTAGCCCGAAGATTGGCGTAACCCCGAGTTTCCAATTACTTCTCCTGGCACCGCCTTGGCGGTGCCAGGCGTTTTTTTGCACAGATTTCGGACTATGCGGTGCTCAGTGTAGCCAAAAGATCTAAGGATGACGGCATGACGAAAGAGCCCTCTTATCTGGGGCCAGTATGGTCTGCTAGTTGCGAGATTGGCGGCACTTGGATATTGCGCGAATTGCAGTCACCGAAGCAACGCGTTATATCAGGCCTGGGCACGCGAACAAATGCGGAAAGCCAGCTCCGAACTAGCCCGCAACGACTTGAGGTTCTGAGGCTATGTCACAACCAAGGTCAGGGGCCGTCCGGCAAAATTGACGTCATCGAGAACCAGAATCATGATCGGTAATCGTGATTTTGTCGGAGGCCTCCCCGTGCTCTTTCATCACCGATTTGAAACCGCGGATACCTTCTCCGATTCCTTTGCCCAGTTCGGGAAGCTTCTTGGGTCCGAACACGAGCAAAGCAATTCCAAAGATCACCAACAGATGCATGGGCTGAAAAAGTCCCTCGAACATGAATTCCTCCCTAAATTTTGAGTTCTTCGACTATGGCCGCGAATCCGTTGAGCGATTTGTCAGCTACAGCGCTATCGCGGCAGTTCCTCCAGCTTTTCTGCCGGAATGGTCTGGATCGCGTTTCTGTCAAGCCTCAAATGCGAAGAAACCATTTCCGGAGGAAGATGTCGGATCCAGTTGTTGAGCGAGAAGTCCAAGACTTCCCTTGCCTTAAACATCTCCACAGTCACAAGATCAGTGTCGCCGGTATTTTCGATGTAATGACCAGCCATGGCTGGAACGAAGCCGACGTCGTTTGCGTTGAAGTCCATGGTGCGTGCCAATCCGACGGGCATAAACACGGTCATGCGTCCCTTCCCCGCAATGTAGAACTGCCACTCAGAGGCATTCGGATGCCAATGGAGCTCGCGCATACCTCCTGGCCTGATAGTGTTCAGAGCAGCGACAATATTCTTTGAAGCAGGAAAATTATGCGAGTCGACGATGCGTATTTCTCCCCCAGTAGTTCGCTTGGTCGGCGCCATCGCTTGCATCTTGAAGGTGTACTGGATGGGAGACTGCACTTTCTGCCCGCCAACTGCTGCCTTGTCCTCCGCCAGTGATTTCGGCAAATCCGCAGGGAAAATGTAAAGCGCACTGCCCGGCAGATTCGTAAGAGATCCCTCCGCCAGTCCAAAGTTCTTCGACAACACTGAAGGCGGCGTATGCGCCAGCCAGTCCGAGAGAAGGAATGTATTGTCTTCCGAAAATAATCCTTGATCGAATACCAGCAGGAACTCGCATCCGTCCGGCCCCAAGCCCTGGATCGAATGAGGGAATCCCGCCGGAAAGTACCAGAGATCCCCTTGGCTCACGTCGTCGATAAAGATCGTTCCATCAAGATTCAGTACGGTGACGCCTGCATTTCCATACAGCATGAGGGCCCACTCATCCGCGGTATGCCAATGAAGTTCGCGAAAGCTGCCGGCCGTCAATCGCATGTTGACGCCTGCGATGTCCGTTGAAGACGGCAGTTCGCGCTGTGTCACCTGATGGGTCCAGCCACCCTCTTGAATTCGCTTGTGCGCCAGATCAAAGGAGTACCAAATGGGCCCAACATCTCCGTGATCCGTCGGCGGAGGTGTGTTTGAGTTGGGATTCTGGTCCAGAAGTGGCTTGTTTTCCTGTCCAGGGTTACTCGATGAATGGTCGCCTTCTGCCTGACGCGTACCTTCCCGCGTCTGCGCGTGGGCATTGAATCCGGCGAGTGCAGCCGCAGCCAATGCAGCTGAGCCCATTTCCAGAACACTTCTCCTCGAGAACCCGCCCCGCCGCCACTTGTCTTTCGTCTCATCACTCATTGTGTTCTCTCCTACGGTTCGACAGAGCTCGTGCTTCGCCATCCGGAGATAAACAACAGCAAGTGCGGTTCCACTTCAGCCGCGAATGGAAATCGTCGCCAAGTCAAGTTGTTCTAGCGGTCTCAGCACACCTCTTTGGTGGAATGGCTTGTTCCATCGAGCACAGACGATGTCATTCCTTGGACACACTGTCCAGCAGCGGTCGGTACTTCCCCCGTGAGCTCAGCCCGCGAAACAATGGTCCCCACAAGTTCTAGCTTCACCCGGTCTGACGCAATGGGCGTTCAACGGTCGACGGAAGGTCGGTGGTTGGACACTTCGGCGCGCTTCGGGTCGTAGTAGCGCCACCTAACTCCCGCGATGGCTTTCGCCAATAGGCATCCGCCACATTAGTTAGCAATTCCCTCAAAGAACCGGTTTGGAATCCCGCTTGCTACTACTCAGGGCGTCTTGAGTCCCACGGACATGCGTGAGCTAGGGGTGCGGTTGTGAATGAGTTGGTTGATTTCTCGGCAGTGCAGTACGCGGTAATAGAAGCCCTTCAGACCGAAGCTGATTGTGAACGGTTCGTGATTGCATATCGCAGCGAGCAGTCCCTGCACGATGTCATAGCCGAACCCTGCATCATCGCATTTGGCTTCTCCTCTCGCGAGGAGGCTGGTAGCGGCTGCGAAGGCTTGCATTTCGGCTGCAGCCGCTTAGAAGCAAACTCGGACGGCAACGGTAGTCGAGAGAACTGAGAAACGCCAACATGGATTTCATTGGGGCAGAGCGGCGGGGGAGACAGGTTCAGCCTTGCGGAGACTCGGACGATACATCGTCGCACTCTACAGCGATGCGGTCACCGCAGCCATTCTCATCTTCTCTTCCAGGAATACTGTCTCCGCAGCAATTCGTATGTTTCTGGGCACTTTCGTCTTAGTTCTTGTGAGCATCCAGATCTCTGCGCAACAGCAATCTCAGCCATGGGTCCAGATTCACTCGGAAGGAGCAACAAAATGAAACAGGTTTTTCGGGAAATGAGGCCGGCATTTGGCTCTATTCAGGCACTTCTTTTGGCCTTAGTGATAACAGGAGCAGTCTCGCGGGGGGCGGCACAGGTGGGAACACGCGAGACCGTCATCCAGAAGGCCACGGAACAGTTTGAGAACAGCCCTCTGAAGACTACCTCCCTGGGCAACGGTTTATTCATGTTTTCCGGGGACGGAGGAAACGCTACGGCTATTGTTGATGCCGGCAGCACTTTGCTGATCGATAGCGGAGTGGATTCGCGAGCTACTGAGCTGAGCGAGGCGACCTTCAAAGCGACCCTGCGCCCCGTCACGCGGCTGGTGAATACACATTGGCACTTTGATCACACCGGAGGCAACGTGTACTTCGGCTCCGCAGGCGTAACCATCATCGCGCAAGAGAACGTAAAAAAGCGGCTTTCGTCGGTGCAGGACGTGCCTTTCGTTGGCTTGCGCGATGGTCATTATCCGCCGCTGGCACTCCCGAGCGTGACTTATTCAAGCAGCATGACGTTGAGTCAGGGTCCTCAGCAGCTGACATTGGCCAACTACGGACCTGCGCACACGGATGGAGACACAGTTATTTATATCGCTCCGGCGAACGTCGCGGTGGTAGGAGACATTTTCTCGAACCACTTCTATCCCATCATCGATCTGGCGTCAGGAGGATCAATCGATGGCATGATGCATTCCCTCGATCGAGTTCTGGCGCAGACTGACGAGCAGACAAAGATCGTCCCGGGCCATGGGCCAGTAGCCACTCGGGCAGATCTACAAGACTACCGTGACATGCTGGTGCAGGTTCGGCTGCGCGTCGAGGTTTTAATTGCGGCAGGAAAGACAATCGATGAAGCAGTTGCCGCAGCGCCGACTAAAGACTTCGACGCCAAATGGGGTAGTGGTTACGTCCTCCCGGATGTTTTTACAAAAATGGTATTCAGCAGCCTGATTAACACGAGCAGTGCGAGTCGGTAGCCACATCACGCGAGCGGAGGCTTGCCTAAAGGTGCGGCCACACCTACCTTGCCGCTCGCGGACTAGGAAGCTTGTAGCCGTCGGTCAAGGTCCTCAAGAAAGCGACAAGATCATCCTCTTCCTGATCCGTTAGCTTAAGGTTGCCGAGTTGTCTCTTGTTGAGGTTGCCGGGATCTTCGGGCGGTGGCCAGCACGTGACCTTTTCGCCGGGGTCTGCCGCCTTGCACCTAGGCAGAACATCACGGGTATTGTAGAAGTGCACTACCTCTTTGAGGCTCTTGAAGTAGCCATTGTGCATATAGGCCTTCACGAAGTCGGGTGTGGGACGCATGTCGACATTGCGCAATGTGGGTACCTGGAACTTGGCGTCGAACTTGGGAGCGAGCCCGACCCACTGCGAATCAGGATTCAATTGGCCGCTATCGCTTTGCAGCGTGCGCAGAAAAGATCCGACACCGGTGTCAACGTAGCCTGGTCCCAACGCATTAGCGCGATAGCCGCGCCGGTCGGAGGCATCTTCGTAGTAATACTGTAGCTCTGGATTCTTCGGTACGCCGAGATTGCTGGCTGTGAAATCCGTGAACAGCGGCTCTTCCCCGGGTCCGCCATCGCGATGACATTCGTTGCATCGCGCCTTGCCGCGGAACACCTCGTAGCCCAATTGTTCCTGCTGCGTGAATTGGTCTTTTCCTGCCTGGACGTAGTCGTACTTCGAGGTGAAGGGGCTCACCTCCGGCGAAAACTCGTACGCGGAAATCGCCAGCCCGAACCCGTCATAGACCTGGTCCGCACGCTGCCGGTCGGCCACGCTGAGATGGACCGGGTATGGATCGTCACTTGGCGGGGGCCCTGGAGTTGCACAAACCTTCTCGACATCTGCAGGCCATTGAATGCTAAACGAGTCTGCCCCCCACACGGTCTCAAAAAGCTTGCGATACGGAGCTTTGGAAAGTCGGTATGCAACACAAGCCGAATCGGGCAAACCCATTTCTACGGGATTCGTCGGCGGTCCCTGAGCTTGTTCGGCGCTGGGATTCTGCAAGCGGTAGCCGCTTGCGCGCATGTCCCAGAAATTCCCCCCAACAAAATCACCCTGAAGTGCGTTGTAGTGGAGCACCGGCGCGAAAGGTGCGTACATGTAACTCTGCGGCTTTCTGTTGCTGAATCGTGTTCTGACGGATCCGGGATACGACACTGTACTCAGGTTCAGGGATTGAATCGGTCCGGTGAATCCCGTCTCCGGCGTATGGCAGAAACTGCATGCCTCGTTCTGATTGACGGAGAGACGCTTATCGAAGAGCATCAGCTTCCCCAGGGTATGGATCTGTCCCTGACGATCAAGCGTGGTCTGGTCCATCTGCCGGAGTGTGTCGGCCTCAATATGATCGATGTCAGCGACGACTTTGGCAACGTCCTGGTTGAAACCTGGGGGCATCTGACCGCGAAGATCGTGAGTCGCAGCGATGGCTGCACCATGTCTCTGATCGTGGCTGCCGGCCGAGAGTAGCAGGGAGCCAAGAGTGAGAAGCCCCACTAACGATAAGGGGAGAGTTCGATTGCGCATTTTATGACCTCTTGCTCTACGAGAGTCCGCCGCCTATTTCCCTTGCCTCGCCGCGCTGCGCCTCGACTAACGCGGCACGATCAGTCGATCTTTGGCGCCGTCATTCTCCATGGCGCGAAACCCTCCTTGATATGTACACTCGCCGGCAACCCGTAACAGTCGTCGAGGCCGGCTTGTTCAGGAAGCCAGCTCAGCAATCCCTGTCAGCTCCATGTATTCTTCCTCAGGCAATTGCAATGACGACACCTTCACATTCTCCTCAAGATGCGTAATCGAGGAAGTCCCGGGGATGGGCAGCATAATCGGGGAGCGTTTCAGCAACCACGCCAACGCGATCTGGATGGGTTTCGCCTGGCGGGCTTTCGCGATCCTCTCCAGCAGCCGGCCGGCCACGGTCCCAGCTCCCAGCGGGAACCACGGGATGAACGCGATCCCGTTGCGTTCGCAATAATCCACGACGTAGTCCCATTCACGATCGGCAAAACTGTATCGGTTCTGGACCGAGGCGATTGGTACGATTTTCCGGGCCCGCTCGATGTGTTCCACCGTGACATTGGACAGCGCGACCAAGCGGATCTTCCCTTCCATTTGCAGGTTAGCCAAGGTTTCAACTGACGCGTCGAAAGGTACGACGGGATCGGGCACGTGCAGCTGGTAGACATCGATCCGGTCGAGGCGCAGTCTCTTCAGGCTGCCTTCCACCGCCTGACGCAAGTGCGTCGGGCTAGCATCGTGGGTCCACTGGTTCGGCCCGGGACGATTCCATCCGCCCTTAGTCGCGATGACTAGGTCCTTCGGATAGGGGAACAACGCCTCCGCGATCAACTCTTCGCTGACATTCGGACCATACGAATCAGCAGTATCTATGAAGTTGACCTCCAGCTCAACGGCGCGCCGAAGAACGGCGATTGCTGCCGCAGGATCCTTAGGTGGCCCCCAGATTCCGTCGCCTGTAAGGCGCATAGCGCCGAAGCCAAGCCGGTTGACAGTGAGTTCTCCTCCCAGTGAGAGAGTTCCGCTGCTAGCTGCTGATAGATTTATTTTTGTTTTCCCATTCATATTTATTCTCCAAGAAATACTGTTATTTATTCATTTGTTAGATGACAGCCGGTTGTGATCTGACTGAACTTTCTGCTCACCCTCCAATTCCCGGGCTAGAGCGCGACTGTAATGACATCCCTACTAGTGTTGCGATCAGGATTGAGGGATAGAGTTGTCCGATGAGAGCCTCCGCCGTCGCCAGCGATCGGGCAATGCGATGCACTGGACGAACGTCACCATAACCTACGCTGGTGAGGGTGGAAAAGCTGAAGTAAATCAAGCGGCTCGGTTCACCTGTCGGAATTCCTGCGAGAGATGATTCGAAATGGATTGCGTCCGGTCGCCTTTCCATGAGCAGCTTGTATCCGAACGCCCAAGTCAAGCCGATCAGTAAATACGCGGCAACTCCACCCATGACCCGGTGCACGCTAATTGGGCCCGGACGGAATGTGTGCGTCAGCGTCATCACGACCAGAATGGCCAAGCCGGATACTTTCACAGCCGTGTCCCAGCCCAAGTGGGCGAGCGACGAGTTGAATTCGACGATCAAGTCCGCCGCGAACTCCAGGGCAGTTGCCACGACGACCAGATACATGAGGGCTTTCTGTCGAATGGTTGCAATAGCGCCCGAGAAAAGCATGAACGCAAAAACCAAATCCAATCCAATTCTCCCGGATCGTGACAGCTGAACCATTGGAACAAAAATAGTGATGAGCACCAGAAACGCGAGGAAGAAACTCAGTCCCCGGTCGGCGACCCAAAAAGGAAACAGCGGCGCTTCCTTCTGTTTCCGCATCATCACCCTCACTCCGCCGTGCGCCAACCCGAACTGCGTGCGCTGATACTTGGGGCGACTGTCGTCGTGCTGGGCCCGAGGTCTTTTTCAAAAACAATACCCTTCTGAGTAACAATGAAGGTCTTGACCCCAGATGACCGGTAGTCCGCCGGATACGCCACCAAAGCCAGTCCCTTCTTCTTGCCGCCAGCGGCCGTGGGATTTCCTGTTACTCGTCGAAAGTAGTACCCGTGGAACGGATAGGCCTCTTTGTCGTCGGTAGCGCCAGTGTTGGTGTCAGCGTTCGCCCCACCCGATGTGTTGAGGGTTTGGGCGAACCGTGTGATGGGATCTTCGCTAGCTGCTTTTGTGTCGCTAACCGCTTTTGCGTCGCCTTCCGTCTTTGTCAGGGCGAATTCCTCGCACACTTCGATTGCGGCGGTTTCGTTTTCTCCGATTCTCCGGAAGAGGATTTCCTGCGTACCCGTCTTGGAATCGAAAGACCATGCACCGTTCTCTGAGACCAGCGGGATCGGAAAGGGCCAGTTTTCTGCGCCGATGTATACCACGGTGCTTCCATCTGGCTCTCGGACCAGACGGTGCATCTCCTGATATTTCTTGGTGAAATGCTCGCGTTCGAGTTTGTCCTCAACTTCGTCACTTGACGAAGTGACTTCCTTCCCTGCTCCGAGGATGGTTTCCAAAGCCGGCTCATCCTCTTTTTGTGCGGCCTCAAAGAGAGCGTTAGCGGCTTCCCCAGGGGACGAGAACGTCCTTTGCCGTGAGTCCTGAGCAAAGCTCGATCCTTCGAAGCCCACGACAAGCAGCAGCAAGCCCAACAACAGCAGAAGAAGGACGCTGGATGCGAATCCGCAGGCAAGTCTCACTGTAAATGTTTCAAAGGTTTCAAGCGTCATATTGTTTGTGCGCATGATTTCTGTCTCCGTGTCGTAAGTTATCTTCGTAGAAATGAAACCGACTTACCTATGACCTCCACCGCCGTGAAAGCCTCCGCCGCCATGAAAGCCTCCACCTCCGTGGAAACCTCCGCCGAAGCTCGACTGCCCGCGAGAGGAGAAGCCTCTCGCGACTCCTCCATGATTGAAGCCGCTGAATGCGCCGGAATGGGTGCCAGCCTGGGCATGGGGTGCCGCGAATCCATGTTGCGGTGCGGAGCCGTGGAAACCGCCGGCAGGGGCGCCGCCGTGAAATCCTCCTCCACCATGAAATCCGCCAGCGCGATTGAAGGTGTTGTGATTGATGAAAATTCTGCTGTGGGATATGTAGGTATTGTGGTTGTAAATGATGCCGTGGTGATGCCAATCATATCCCCAGTTGTGCCACCCCCAGCCAAACCCACCAAAGAAGCCGATTCCAAAGCCGAAGCCAAAGGCAATTCCCGGACCACCAAGAAAGAGTCCTGGATACGAATACCAGCCTGGCCAGATCCCGATGGGCTCTCCATACACCAGCCAAGGGTCATACTCAGGCACGTAAACGACCTGAGGGTCCGCGGGCTCGATCACAATTGTTTGCCCCTGTTGGCTCACCTTTTCCTGCGACGTGCTCTTTAAGTTGCCCGCCTTCTCCGCACGGTCGCGCATTACCTGAACAGCGTTCATCACGTCCTGTTGTTGGTTGACGTAAGCATCGCCGAGCGAGGAGGTCCAGGAGAGATTCTTGTCCATATTGGCCAGCACCGAAGGAAACTCCGCCAGGGCTTTCACGCTGGGATCCCATGGCTGTTTATCGACTTCTTGCCCGAGTTGTTCCCCCTTAAGATCGGTATGCTGCTGCATCCACCTGTCTGCTTCCACAATCTGGTCGGGATAGGTAGCGGCTGCGAGGATCTGCGCAACCAATGCATCCGGATATAATGCGATCGGCGCTACGAGTTGCTGTAGTTGTGCCGGCGTCTGTTGCGCGGCCTGAACCGGCGGTTGTGCGGCGGATTGGTCCGCCTGAGCGGCGAACCCTCCCGGCGCAGTGGCTAACACCAGGCAAAATGAGAGAAAAAGCGACAAACTCTGTTTCATGAACTTCACAATCGATTCTCCTTCGACGGGGCCGCATCGGTGAACACTGGCAGGTCCATCCCAGTGACTTAACGGGCACCGCTAGAACTATCGTTATCAGTTGGCCACGTCAGCGGCGCTTCGAGGCGCGAACTGCCGAAGTGTGAGTGGACACGTCGGATGGTCGCATTGACACGCGATTTCCACGTCTTCGCTTCCCGCGTCACGACACGCTTCTCCGCAGTATTCTTCTCCATCTGATACATCGCACAGACATGGTATGTGCGCGCACTTTTTCGTCTTTTGATTCGCCATTACAATTCCGTCCTTTCGAGTTCCGTCCACTTTCTCCGAATCGCTAAAGCACTGCGACTCTTGACGTAGCGCCGTTTCCTGCACCGACCCGAGTGAGTTTAGGGGAATGCACTCTAGGCGGTAAGTTTTCGGCGACTACGTCATCCCGGGTAATTGCATGCAGATCTCCAGACCCTTGCCTCGCGCTAGCACGAGGCTTTCCAAGCTCTTATGGTCAGCAGTGCAACGCTATAGATTGTCGCGAGTGTCGGCAGGCTGATAGCGTGTCGATATTTCGACGGTCACGATGCTGCTCGGCACCATCGTGACCTAAGGCGTGGACGGACACCCGGCCGTGCGTGGCACGCGGTTGATCCGCACGTTTGCGGTGCTTACATCTCGCAAGATTGAGACCTTGCAGGAGCATCATCCATTGGACCTTCAACTGCTATGACACTGGCAAGGAGAACTGATCTCTGCACGAATCCCCTAAGTACGGCCTGAGCATCGAGGAAGTGTCGGGAAAGGCAAATAGACGTAGGGCGTGCCAGATTTGTTCACACCATGACGACATTTCAGTGGACTAAGCTTGGTATTACCTGTTGGCTACTAGCAGCGCACGCGCACGCGCAGTCGACGGCCCCGCGGAAACCCTGTACTTCCACGGCACAAGATCAGTTCAGTCCCCGAGCAAGAATGCATCGTACTAGATCCCGCGTTATGATGTCTCAGATCGAGGTACATTAATGACGCTCGCAGGTGCCGCCATGGTGTTCGTCATTGATGACGACGCCTTGGTGCGCGCGGCCATCCAGGGCATGCTGAAATCAGTTGGCTTGCGGTCCGAGACTTTCGGGACGCCGCAAGAGTTCTTGCGCAGCAAGCGGCCGGACGCGCCGAGCTGCCTTGTTCTGGACGTAAGACTTCCCGGAGTCAACGGCCTGGATTTTCAACGCGAGTTGGCCGACGCGGGCGTCCGGATTCCGATCATCTTCATCACCGGGCATGGAGATATTCCGATGACGGTGAAGGCCATGAAATCCGGTGCGGAGGAGTTCCTGACCAAGCCTTTCCGGGACCAGGACCTGCTAGACGCGATCCACCTGGCTTTGGATCGTGACCGGATAACACGTCAGCAGCACAGTGAGCTTGCCGAATTGCGAAAACGATATGATTCGCTTACCACACGCGAGCGCGAAGTCATGGGTTTGGTGGTTTCTGGCATGCTCAATAAGCAGATAGCTTTTGACCTCGGGACTAGCGAAATTACCGTGAAGATCCATCGCGGGCACGTGATGCGAAAGATGCAGGCTGAATCACTGGCGGAATTGGTCAGAATGGGGGCGAAGCTCGAGGTTCCTCCCAGCAAAAAATAGCTTGGAGTCGCCCGGAACTGGTCGCGAATGAAAATCCTTTCCAAGCTCAACCGTTACGGTCTGGCAATAATTTCCTGCGGCGTCGCGCTGCCCGTGGCATGGCCTATCGATGCGCCTGCGTCGTGTCTCCTTCTCGCTGTCATGGTCAGCAGTCTCTTTGGAGGGTTTGGACCGGGCCTCCTGTCGGTTGCTTTTTCCGCTATAATCTACGATTACTTCTTTCTCTGGAGGACGACTCCTCCAGCCCACGAACCGGCTGCCTTCTTGCGATTTGCGGTCTTCCTGGTAGCGACTCTGCTAGTCACCGGGTTAATGGAGATGAAGCGGCGCGCTGAGGAGTCCCGCAACCGGACTGAAGAAGCTCTGCGTCAGGCGCACTCGGATCTCGCACGCGTCAACCGGGTGACCACCATGGGAGAGCTGACTGCCTCGCTGGCGCACGAAGTGAATCAACCGATTGCGGCCGCCGTCACAGATGCCAACACCTGCTTGCGCTGGCTGAAGCGCGATCATCCCGATCTGGAAGAGGCACGTGAGGCGGCGGCGAGAGTCGTCAAAGACGCAACTCGTGCGGCGGAAATAGTCAGCCGCGTCCGCCTGCTTTTCAAGAAGGGCGCTCCACCACGGGAGTTGGTTGATGTAAACGAAGTTATTCGAGAGATGATCGTCCTCCTACGTAACGAGGCGACGCGGTACTCCATATCAGTCCGGACAGAGCTAGCCCCAGATCTTCCCCAAGTCAGCGGAGATCGCGTGCAATTGCAGCAGGTCATGATGAACCTCATCATGAACAGCATCGATGCGCTGAAGGATGTGGATGGAACGCGCGAGCTAATTATCAAGTCGCACCGGACCGAAGACGAGCAGCTTACAGTTTCGGTCAGCGACACCGGCGTGGGGCTTCCGCCACAGCAGGCGGACCAGATCTTCAGTGCCTTCTTTACCACGAAGCTTCATGGGACCGGTATGGGACTTCGAATCAGCCGCTCCATCGTTGAATCGCATGGCGGCCGCTTGTGGGCTACCGACAATTCTCCGCGCGGCGCAAGTTTTTGTTTCGCTCTACCCATCAAAGCCGATGCACATATGAGCGACGCTCGCAGCTGATATTCCGGCCCTATACCAAAGTATGATTGCGCCGCCACCTAAGCATGATTGCGCCATCGTTGACCGCACTGCTAGGGTTGCATCGTGGTCATTCGAAAGAAGGGGAACATGGTGGCAATTGTTGATGACGATGATTTGATGCGCGGCGCATTGCAGGGCCTGCTGAAATCGGTCGGCCTGCCGGCGCAAGCGTTTGCCTCGTCGGAAGAATTCCTGAAGTCCGGTCGACAGTATCAGACTGCATGTCTGATCGCGGATATCCGCATGCCGGGAATGTCCGGTCTGGAATTGCAGGCCAAGCTCAACGCTGATCAGTGCAGGATTCCGACCATCTTCATCACGGCGCACGGCGACGAGAAAATGCGGATGCAGGCCTTAAGAGCAGGCGCAGTGGAGTTCATGGCAAAACCATTCGACGATGAAGCCCTGCTCGAGAGTGTCCGAGCAGCTTTGGAGCGTTGAGCCCGATAAGAAGCGTGCACGCAGCACAAGGGGGTTCTCTGTGGCAGCTACCGAGACATTGCGAACGGGTGATCAAGATTTTTACGAGCGCAGATTCCAGCAGGTTATAGGCAATAGTCCTGCTCTGGAAGCGGTGCTCGAACAAGTCGAACGGGTCGCGCCCACCGGTTCTACCGTGTTGATCCAGGGAGAAACAGGCACCGGCAAGGAACTCATCGCACAAGCGATCCACAACATCAGCTCAAGGTGCGGACGGCCTTTTATAAGATTGAATTGCGCTGCCATTCCACTGGATCTGCTGGAAAGTGAGCTCTTTGGCCATGAGAAGGGCGCGTTCACCGGCGCCATAGCACAAAAGATCGGGCGTTTCGAGCTGGCCGACAAAGGCACGCTCTTCCTGGACGAGGTCGGCGATATTCCACCGGCACTGCAGCCCAAGCTGCTGCGCGTTCTGCAGGAACAGGAATTCGAGCGCCTGGGCAGCACTCGGACTCACCAGGTGAACGTGCGGCTGGTGGCTGCAACGAATCGAGATCTGACGGAGATGGTGGGTCGGGGTGAATTTCGTAACGACCTCTACTATCGTCTGAATGTCTTCCCCATCCTGCTGCCACCATTGCGGGAGCGTCGCGAAGACATTCCAGCCCTAGTGACGCATTTTGTCGAGATCTCAGGCCGCCGGATGGGAAGGGAAATCGAACACATTCCTCCTGAAACGATGTCTGCGCTCAGCTCATACCAGTGGCCGGGAAATATCCGCGAACTGCAGAACCTGATCGAGCGTGCCGTAATCCTTTCCAATGGCGGCGTGCTTCCCAATCCTTTGCCCACCGCAGAAACTGAGCAGCGCGCCGCCATCTCTCTAGGTGCAACCACGCTGCGCGACTCCGAACGGACTCTGATTCTGCAGACGCTAGAAGGAGTCGGCTGGGTGATCGGCGGTCCGAAAGGCGCAGCCGCCAAACTCGGCTTGAAACGCACTACCTTGATCCACAAGATGCAGAAGCTGGGTATTTCCCGGCCTAGTCTCCAAAGAAGCGGGAATGTAATGGGCCCAGCACCGCAGGGGCCACGCTCTTTTGCGCGACATCTGTCGTCTAACTAGACGGCACACGATCCTTAAACATCTCATCTCGACAAGAATGGATTACGTATGGAGATTGGGCTTGTACTTCTACGCCTGACGGCAGGACTGACACTCGCCGCACACGGCGCACAGAAATTGTTTGGCTGGTTCGGTGGACCAGGTCTCGACACCACCGGTCAGTTCTTCGAGACGATCGGGTTCCTACCAGGGCGGCGCCATGCGCTGATGGCAGGCCTCGCAGAGACCGGGGGCGGTCTCCTTATGGCGCTCGGGTTATTCACGCCGATTGGGGCCGCGCTCATCTGCAGCGTGATGCTCGTGGCTGTGACCGTGCACATCAAAAAGGGCTCCTTCGCTCAGAACGGTGGGTACGAGTACACCCTTGTACTTGGTGTCGCAGCGTCAAGTGTTGCGTTTACCGGCCCAGGCTCTCTTTCACTCGATGCGCTGTTCGGAAATACCTCAGTGGCACTTTCTGGGGCATCGCTGCGTTGTTCGTTGGTGTCCTTGGCGGGGCATTTTCACTTATTCAGCGACGCGCGACATCGGCGCAGCAAACTGAAATCGTTAATTAACCCCTCTGACTGAGCTACTGCGCGTAGCGCGCGAACAGGTGGGCTAATTGTGGCCCGGACGTACTTGCCCAGACGACCACGGCAGATCCACCTGTCTTTTACGCGCTCAGAGGATGGACGTCGTCTTGAGCCGACGTGTGACGGTTTTCGACTTCGTTGGGCAGATTGAAATGAAAACTTGCGCCCCGCTCAGAGTTGGAGGCGGCCCACAAACGACCTCCATGAGACTCGATAATCGAGCGGCTGATTGGGAGTCCCATACCGGTACCGTGAGCCTTCGTGGTGAAGAACGCGCTAAAGATCTGTTCGGGCTGCTGCAGCGGCAATCCGATGCCAGTATCGCTGACCGAGATCATCAATTGGCCATCCTTGACTCGTTGCGACCGTATCGTAAGTTCACGTGCGGTACATAAGTCCTTCATGGCGTCGATGCCATTGAGCATCAGGTTCATGAATACCTGCTGCAACTGGATACGGTCTGCCATAACCCTGGGAATATCCTCGGCGAGGTCGGAGCGGATCGAAATCGAGTACCGGGCGGCCTCGTTGCGCAGCAGGACAATCATTTCTCGAATGAGCTCATTTACATCAACCAACTCCCGCTGCAGAGTACCCTTCTTGAACAGCAAGCTGATGCTGTTAATGATGTCGGCTGCGTGCATTACGTCTTTGACGATTCTTGCAGCGGCTTCGCGCCCCTCTGCGATGTCGGGGTCATCGCGTGTAAGCCACCGCAAGCAGGTCCGGGCGTCGGTGACTGCCGCGGAAATCGGCTGCTTGATTTCGTGTGCCAGCGAAGCGGTTAGTTCGCCCATCGTGGTTACCCTATTTATGTGCGCGAGATCGGCTTGGGCCTGACGCAATCGTTCGCGCTCTTCACGCGCCAGCTTGCGTTCAATGGCAATACCGGCGAGGTGGGTGGCCATTTCCAAGGCACGGGTCTCAGATGGGTTCGGACTGCGCGGTTCGCGGTAATACATGGCAAACGACCCCAGCGCCTTGCCCGAATGCGCCAGGATGGGAGTGGACCAGCATGCGCGAAGCCCATACGGCTCGGCCACGGCTCGATACGGCTCCCAAAGCGGATCCTGGAGAATGTCGGTGACGACGACAGGCTCTCTGCGGTACATGGCGGTGCCGCATGATCCCGCCTTCGGTCCGATGCAAAGGCCGTCGATGGCCTTGGCGTAGGGCACGGGAAGGCTGGGGGCGGCGCCATGCCGCGCGTGCTGCCCGTCCTCGTCGAGGAGCAGGACAGAGCAAAGCAAGCCAGCAAATTGGGCTTCCACAACGCGCACCAGGTTCTCCAGTATTTCCTCCAGCGGAGCGTCGCGCGCTATCATCTCTAAAATGCGGTTCTCTCCATCACGTAGCGCCTCCGCCAGCTTGCTCTCGGTGATATCCGTCACCGCCCCCACGAATTCAAAGTTGCTCGATTCATAGTTTGTTGAGGGATGACCCACAACTCGAACGTACTTCACCGAGCCATCCGGCACAAGCAGTCGATGTCCAAAATCAAAAGCCTTCCTATCCCCTACTGCTTGATCGAGCGTCTCTTGGACGAAGGCTCTGTCCTCCGGATGGGTTCGCTGCAGTATGACTTCCACTGTAGGTTTGTTGGCTGGATCGTATTCAAGAATTCGAAACGTTTCGTCTGACCAGACGATACACCCACTGGAAACGCTCCAGCCGAAACTGCCGGTGTGGCTCACTCTCTGTGCTTCCGCTAAATAGGCCTCACTCCGCAGCAGCGCCTCCTCGGCGCGCTGACGTTGGAGTACTTCCTTTGTCAGTTCGCTGTTGACGGAGGTCAGTTGGCTGGTCCGTTCTACGACACGTTGCTCGAGTTCCTCATTCAGGCGCTTGATTTCAGCCTTAGCTTGTTTGTGCCCCGCGGTTTCGATAACATCCCAATCCCCGCGCCGCTTTGTTACCGCAAACTGGTGTGTTCGCACCACATCCAGGATTTCAGCAGCTCCGCATGCGGCGAGCGGGTAGGTGCATAGTACCGCCAGGCGCTGATTGGCGACGGCCTGGTTGAGTGAGTCTTCGTATTCACAGAAGTCCTTCCAGTCCTTCTTTTCGAGCCAGGCAGTATCTCCGGTGACCCTTACCCCGGCGTAACCTCTGGCCGATGCGCGTGCGAGTTTCTCATTCCAACCGCCTATGACTCGGTTGAGATCAAACGTACCATCCTGCAAATACCAGTCGCGAGCCGCAACAATCTCTATGCTCTGGTCCGCGAAGTATCGATCGAAGTCTGATACGGCTCGTTGCAACGCACGCCTTGCGTCTTCCACAACAAGGGGTTCGGCAACCACCCACAGGCAAAACTCCTGGCTCTCCAATCCAGCTTTGCAGTAGGAGACCGTTGTTTCGAGGAGATCCGCGGTTGTCTCGTAGAAGAGACAAAAGTGTGTTCCCCAAGGCATGTCGCCGACGACGTCGACTCCGGTCTTCCGCATCTCGGTGGTCATCGCGGTAACCTCTTAATTTTCAATCTGGGGTAGCTGCCTAATGCTGGTGCGATAGCGGCGGACAGAGCTGTACCGCCGTAATACAAAATCACGGGGAGGGAGGTCAGTGATGAGGGGTCGCGCTGCGCCATGGTTTGCATCACCCCAATCGCGGAGACCGTAGTCCGCGTATCATAGCGCGGTTGCTTCAGCCTGGCAAACCCGAGTGCTCCGCCCGCGCGGGTATCCGTCTCACCTGGAGAAGGGGGCGGGGAACGCGTTTGACGAGCCTCAGCCGGACCACCGGGTCCGGCGGAGGTCCTTCCAGGGACCGCCATCCGCGTAGCGCTCGGGATTCAGGGTCTTCGAACGAGGGTCTTCCGCGGTGTCGAGCTGGAGGACCATCCACTTTGGGTACGGAACGCCCGGATCCGACGCCGCGTCCAGGAGCCGGACGTCGTCGTCCGAGAGCTGAAGGTCTACGGCACGGATGTTGTCCTCCAGTTGCTCGGCCTTGCGGGCAGCGACGATCACGCTGCTGACCGCCGGCCGTCCGAGCACCCACGAGAGCGCCACACGGGCCGGGCTTGCGTCATGCCGACCCGCCACCTCCTTCAGCGCCTCCACGACGTGGTAGCCCATCTCCCGGTCGAAGGGCACGAACGAACCTGCCTCCGCGAATCGCGTGCTGGCAGGAGCAGGGTTGGCGCGGCTGTACTTGCCTGTGAGGAACCCGCCGGCAAGCGGGCTCCAGACCAGGATGCCGATGTTGTGATACTCGGCGAACGACTGGAACTCGTATTCGAGACCTCGACCGACGAGGCTGTAGTACATCTGCGCCGTTACGTATTTCTCCACCCCCAGGCGCTCCTGCAGCATTACCGCAGTGGCCGCCTGCCATGACATGAAGTTGGAAAGCCCGACATAGCGGACCTTCCCCTGGCGCACAAGATCGTCGAGCGTCCGCAGCGTCTCGTCGAGCGGCGTGTTGCTGTCCCACCCATGCACCTGGTATAGATCGATGTAATCGGTCTGCAGCCGTCGGAGACTGCCCTCCACTTCGCGCATGATGTTCACGCGGGTCGCACCGCTCCGGTTAAAATTATCGCTCATAGGGAGCCGGACTTTGGTGGCGAGGACAATCTCCTCCCTCACGCCCTTCAAGGCATTACCCACCAGAATCTCGCTCTCCCCAAGGCTGTACACGTCCGCTGTATCGATGAAGTTAATCCCCCTGTCCAGGGCTAGCTTCACCATGCGCGTTGTGTCCCCCTGACCCAGGTTGCCCATGTTCATCTTGCCGCCGAACTGCATCGTGCCAAGTGCCACGCTGCTGACGATGAGTCCGGTATTCCCCAGTTTTCTATACCTCATCTCCATACTCCTTTCGCTGCAAACGAAAATTGTGATAGCAACTGCGAATTCGCCTCAGGTAACGAGTGACAACTCTGATTACCCTGGCCTTAGATCTGGCGTTGGGCGCCAAAGGCTGGATCTAAAGCATTTGTTTGGTCCTCTTTCTGAAATGGCGAGTGCAAGTTCTGTTCCAATCAACAAAGAAGGATTGACCAGGGCCGACAAGTCAATAGATCCATTCACTTCAAAAGGATGAAATCGCCTATTGGTCGAGCACAGTCGATGTCGTTCTCACGCGATAGAGCTACAACAGCGTGATTTGGACGAGTTTCTGCACGACCGGCCATTGGTGAAGAGTGTCAACTGTCAATGGATCTGTCAATTCACTGACTATTCCTCGGCGACTAGTGACCTTAGCCAGTCGAAATGGTTGTCACGGGCGGTATTTCTTCAGCGATAGTTTGGCACGGCTTGTGCACTAAACGACTCCTGGTGTTTAAATTACACGCCGTCCATATCGCAAGAGTATGGGCCGACAGAAAGCTGTGGACTCACCAATGCCCTGGCTTCATAACTATTCAGCTGTCGGCCATAGCCTCGGTCTCACCGCTATGGTTGCCGCTCTTCCAATCTTCTTTCTCTTCTGGGTGCTGGCCTACAAACGGATGAAAGGTTACCTCGCCGCAAGCTTGACCTTACTTCTAATGCTGCTGGTGGCCGGCACTGCTCCCGGGACTGCCATGTTGTTTTGTGCGATCACCACGATGGCAATCTTACGAATCAGCCCATCGGGCGGCCTGAAGGTTTTCAGAACAACCTGCAACCAATTAGTGTTCGCACTGGTTACTCTGGCGGCGGTCGTTGGCATCGGTTATTTAGCTAATTATTCCGGGATGTCCTACACGCTTGGCCTGGCGTGCGCTTCTTATACAGGCAAATTGTTTCCTATCGTTTCTCCAGTAATCGGCTGGTTGGGCGTGTTCTTGACCGGCTCAGTCAGATCGTCCGCTGCCTTGTTTGGCAAGCTGCAACAAGTCACCGCTACCCAGACAGGTATAAACCCTGTGCTCACGACCTCGGCTAACCTGTTCGGTGGCGTCGCCGGCAAACTGATCTCGCCCCAATCGATTGCGTCGCCTGCGCGGCAACCGGTCTGGTTGGCAGGGAAACCGATATCTTTCGCAATACGATCAAGTATTCGCTCACCCTACTGGGCTTGGTCGTCTTGATCGTGCTGCTGGAGGCCTGGGTCGTTCCTGGAGTTATTCCTGTGGATCCAGGAGCGGGGATGAAGCACCTCGCGTTCCTACCTTAATTGGGCAGCAATGCGGCTGCCGATGCGACTCCAAGGACAAGTCTTCCATCCAAAACGCATTCGGACTAAGGGTTTATGACGATGGTGGAGTACGTATAGGCGGCAGTCTGGAGAGCGCAGGCGGCTGTTCTACGATCAACCGCAGCGCCAGCTACAACATGAGCAATTGTCTTCCAGAGACAGGTCTCAAGCTGTTCTCCGCCGGGATTCCTTGAGACTGAGGCGAGATAGCGCCGCCTTGATTGCCTCGGCGCTACGCTGCAAACCTTGTTGCTCCGCGGTGGACATCTCGGGCTCGAGCACGCGATGCACGCCTTCATGGCCAATAACACTTGGCAAGGAAAGCGTCACTCCGAATGTTGCGTTGTAACAGCCGATAGGAATCACCGCCCTCTCATCGCGCAATATCATCTCAGTGAGTCGCGCGGAGACCATTCCTATGCCGTACTGGCTGGCCCCAATACCTTCAATGACCGTGATGTTAGCGTAGCGCACCTCACGTTCGAGTTCCTCACGCACCGTTAGTGGTGTTGGGCTTTCCCCAAAGAGGTCCGATACCTTCCTGCCGCCCACTCGCGCTGATGACCACAGGAAAACTGACGAGACACCATGCTCACCTAAGACCAGTGCCTCCACGTCCGAAGCACTGACGTTAAGACGCTTCCCCAGGTGAAACCGGAACCGTAACGTGTCGAGAGACGTGCCAGTGCTCAGCACGCGCTCGTGTCCCAACATACGCACTACGTCAGCCAGCGCGTCCGGCGGATCGGTTACGACCAGAATCAGCGAATCGGGAGCGGAGTTGTGGATCTGCGGGACGATGTCCTGAAAGATTGCAGCATTCGCCTCAAGCAACCGGAGCCTTCCGACGGGATCGCTGCGATCGGTTGCGCCTCCACCTTTCTCGTTGACTCCGGCAGTGATCATTACCACGGACGAGCCAGCCAGGTCGGAATAGTCGCCGTCGCGCACCGTAATCGGCGGCGACAGGACCGCGCCGTATTGGACGTCCGTCACGACGCCCTGGGCCCGCTTGCGGTCCCGGTTGACCAGGACGACCTCGCGCGCACTTCCACGCATAACCATCGACAAAATGCACGCGGAGCCGACCGCGCCCGCTCCAATAATTCCAACCTTCATATCTGTCCTCCTACTTCGTTGCTTCGGAATATGATTTGGCAGTTGTCGCTCCTTTGGAATAGTGGAACTTACGCTGGGCCCTTGATGGACTTCAGGTAAGTGACAATCTGCCATCGTTGCCGCTCCGACAGGCTGGCCCAAGCTGGCATACCGTTATTGACAGATCCGGTTGTGATGAACCAAAAGATCTCTCCGTCCGATGCTGATTGCGTGGGTCCTTCGGATAGTGGAGGGATGTTCCCGGTTCCGCGTCCTTTAATTCCATGGCAAGAGCCGCAGTTCGTGGCGTACAACCTTGAGCCAACTGCGGCCCCGGTGGGTTGCCCGGCGTACGGGTTCTTCAATTGGTTGCTGGATGCGGGCGCATTATGAAAGCGCGCGTCCTGCGCTATCAGCATTGAAGCCGGAAGGTTCAATAAAATTGCACTGATTGCCCCAATTAAAAAATAAGAATGGACATCGACTCTCATGACTATCCTCCAGCGATCTGTTCATTTCCATCCAAAATGCGCACGCGTTGGCCGAAGCGCCGACCGCTCCCGAATAGGAGCAAGTTCCTTGCCATCCTTCGGGGCCGTGTTTCTGCAACGAAATGCCGGTTCGGCCCGGACCCTGGTGACCGCCGCTGGACAGCCGCGTCGAAAGACTGACTCCGTCGAACAGAGATTCCTCCTCATACCCGATCCAAACTGACGGTGGGCTTTGCTTTACCTCCAATTGGTTTCTATTTAGCGTGGCACGTAGAATGCTTGACTCACAAGGGAAAGGGGGGATCTGATGGTGAAGCTCAAGGTGAATGGGATAGATCGCACGTTCGATGGCGATCCCAACATGCCCCTGTTGTGGTACCTGCGCGACATACTGGGACTGACGGGAACAAAGTTTGGCTGCGGCATGGCCCTTTGCGGCGCCTGCACCGTTCATAAGAACGGCGAAGCCATCCGGTCGTGCGTCACACCGATGAGCGCGGCGGCGGCTAGCGAGATTCGAACGATTGAGGACGTCGGGGCAAACGGGCTCCATGCGGTTCAGCAAGCGTGGATGGAGACAAACGTTCCGCAGTGCGGATATTGCCAGTCCGGACAGATCATGCAGGCGATTTCCCTCTTAAAGAGCAATCCTCATCCTACGGACCAGGAAATCGATGACACCATGGCGGGCAACATCTGCCGCTGCGGAACCTACCAACGAATTCGCCAGGCGATCAAGCTGGCAGCGGGGAAAATCGCATGAGCCACATCGAGAACGTAAGCCGGCGCAGGTTTCTCAAAGGAGCTTTTGGGGCGGGAGCGTTGATCCTCGCGGTGCGGTACATCCCACCGGTTTTCGGCCAGGCAATCGCGATGGATGGTCAAACCGATGCGGACAGAGCGACGCTTCGTCCCAATCTTTTTGTAGGGATTCAGCAGGATGGAACGGTCTACATCGTGGCGCACCGCTCAGAGATGGGAACGGTCGTCCGCACAACCTTGCCACTTGTGCTTGCGGACGAGCTTGATGCCGACTGGACGCGTGTGAAGATCGACCAGGCGATTGGCGATAAGCGATACGGAGACCAAAATACGGACGGCTCGCATTCCATAAGAAGCTTTTTTGATACTCTGCGAGAGTGCGGGGCTGCGGCGCGCTGGATGTTGATCCAGGCGGCAGCGCTACAGTGGAACGTTCCCGCGTCGGAGTGTTCAACCGAACTCCATACGGTGGTTCACAAGGCAACGGGCCGGCGCCTGGGTTACGGTGACTTGGCCTCGGGGGCGGCGCGCCTTCCGGTGCCGAAGAATGAACAGATCCAGTTGAAAAAGCCGTCGGAGTGGCGGTACATCGGGAAGGGGATGACCAGCTATGACCTGGAAAAACTCTGCACGGGAAAAGCGATCTATGGAATGGATGCGCGCATGGATGGCATGGTGTACGCATCGATCGAACGTCCTCCGGTCTTCGGCGGGAAAGTAAAGACTCTCGACGATCAGGAAGCGCTGAAGGTTGCGGGAGTGCATCAGACCGTTAGCATCGATCCGTTTAAACCTCCCGCTGCCTTCCAGCCTTTGGGCGGAGTCGCCGTGATAGCTGACAACACCTGGGCTGCGTTCCAAGGCCGCAAGAAGCTGAAGATAACCTGGGACGACGGGCCGAACGAATCCTACGACTCCGTTGAATACAAGAAAGAGCTTAGAGAAACAGCACACAAGCCGGGAAAGCTTGTCCGCAACGTGGGCGACTCGGATAAAGCGTTCCCCACGGCAAAAAATGTGTTTGAGGCAGACTACTACGTTCCACTGCTGGCCCACGCTGCGATGGAACCCCTGGTGGCGCTGGCGGAATTCAAGGACGGAAAAGTCACCGCCTGGGCGCCAACCCAAAATCCTCAGGCCGCGCAGGCAATTGTGTCCTCCAAACTCGGCATTCCGATAGAGGATGTGATTTGTCACGTCACATTGTTGGGCGGCGGATTTGGAAGAAAATCCAAGCCTGACTATGTTGCCGAGGCTGCGGTCTTGTCAAAGAAGCTGGGCCGCCCCGTAAAAGTTGTGTGGACTCGGGAAGACGACATCAAGTTTGACTATTACAACGCCGTTGCTGCGATGTACTTGAAGGCGGCCGTCGATGAAAAGGGAAAGCCCACGGCCTGGCTGCAGAGATCGGTTTTTCCGCCAATCAGCTCTACCTTCGATGTGAACGCAGTTTATGGCGATCCTGGGCACCTGCAACAGGGCTGGACGGATGTTCCTTATGATTTGCCAAACATACGCCTCGAGAACGGTCCGGCGCAAGCTCACGTCAGGATAGGCTGGCTGCGATCGGTGGCCAACATTTACCACGCCTTCGGAGTTCAGTGTTTTACCGATGAACTGGCCCATCGCGCCAATCGCGATCCCGTGGAGTACATGCTCGACCTTATCGGACCGCCTCGCACCTTGGACTTCACCAACGTGGACTATCCGAACTACGGTGCGGATTATAAGACGTATCCCTGGGAAACAGGCCGCCTGCGGCAGGTGATCGAAATGGTTGCCGACAAATCCGGTTGGGCCAAAAAGAAGAGCGGAAAAGGGCACGCGTTTGGATTCGCAGCCCATCGCAGTTTTTTGACGTATGTGGCCACGGTCGTGGAAGTGGAGGTTAGTGATGACGGCGAGATCCGCATTCCCCGGGTTGATACAGCGGTGGATGCGGGGCTCGTCGTGAATCCGGAAGCGACGCGCGCGCAATTCGAGGGCGCGGTGGTTTTCGGCACGAGCATCGTGCGCAGCGGAGAGATTACCGCCAAGAACGGCGTAATCCAGCAATCCAATTTCAATGACTACCCCGTGGCTCGGATGAATGAGGTCCCGGTTAAAACAAACGTTTACATTACGGAGAGCGCCGCGGCGCCCGCCGGCGTGGGAGAGCCGGGAGTCCCGCCGTTTGTCGCCGCGTTTTGCAACGCGATTTTCGCCGCTACCGGCAAGCGGGTCCGCGAATTGCCGCTCTCGAGCAACAGCATGTTCGGGTAAGCTTGCAGGGTGCAACTCAACAGGAGGTTCTCCCATGACTTTCAACGATAGTGACTCGAATCAATCATGCTCCGATTGTCCCGATCGGTCGCCGTTGCAAGACAGAATGCTCGCGAATCATGACTCCACCGTGAGCAGGAGGGAATTTCTTGGCATGACTGCCGCATCCCTTTTGATGGCCGGAAGGCCAAGCGGGGCGGCAAAGCCTGATAGTAGGAACGGAATTCCATATCGAACGCTGGGCCGCAGTGGTGAGAAGGTTTCATTGATCGGGCTCGGTGGCTATCACCTAGGCAACCAGAGCGATCCCGAAGAGAGCATTCGCATTATTCGTACGGGAATCGATGAAGGAATCAATTTTCTCGATAACTGCTGGGACTACAACAGCGGAGAGAGCGAAATTCGAATGGGCAAAGCGCTGCGCGATGGTTATCGCCAGAAGGCCTTTTTAATGACCAAGATCGATGGCCGAAACAAAACTGCTGCAGCAACCCAGCTCAATGAATCGTTGCGGAGGTTGCAAACGGATCGAATTGACTTACTCCAGTTCCATGAAGTGATTCGCGATTCCGATCCAGACCGCATTTTTGCCGCGGGCGGAGCGATGGAGGTCGTCCTGGAAGCCAAAAAGGCGGGCAAGATCCGTTTTATCGGTTTCACGGGCCACAAGAGTCCAGACATTCATTTGAAGATGCTGGCCGCCGCCTCAAAGCACGGCTTCACATTCGATGCGGTTCAGATGCCTCTCAACGTAATGGACGCTCACTTCAACAGTTTCGAAAAGAAGGTCTTACCGATTCTGACCAGGGACGGCGTCGGAGTTCTGGGCATGAAATCAATGGGCGACCATTTCATTCTTGGGAGCAAGACCGTTACAGCGGTCGAGTGTCTATACTACGCGATGAATCTTCCCACCAGCGTCGTCATCACCGGCTGCGATTCGCTTCCGATCCTTCAGCAAGCTCTCCGCGCCGCCCGCAGTTTTCAGCCGATGGACTCTTCCCAGGTTGCAGCTCTTCTCGCAAAAACGGCGAAGGCTGCGGAAGCAGGCCAGTTCGAACTCTACAAAACCACTCACCAGTTTGACGGCACCGTCGCCAACCCCCAGTGGCTTGGCTAGAAACAGAAAGATTTCGAACCAATGCCCGGCCGATTTGGTTGGGTATATTTATTTCCCTTGGCAAGGGCGCAGTCGGCTGACTCCCGTTCAGTAGTACAGATCGGACGGGCCTTTGTACTCCTGGAGAGCATTGCCGCCGTCAATAATGATCAGTTGGCCGGTGATGTAGGAGGCGGATTCGGAGGCGAGAAACGCGATTGCAGCGGCGACTTCGTCAGGGCGGCCGGGGCGCCCGACGGGAGTATTTCTACCAGCGATGATTTCGTGGCTGGTGGATGACGCGGTTTCGATCCAACCGGGGGCGACGGCGTTCACAGTGATTCCCTGGCGGGCAACCTCGAGGGCGAGACTGCGAGTAAGCCCGACCATGCCGGCTTTGGCCGCACTGTAGGCGGTTTCGCGAGGGTTGCTGCCGACTGGGCCGGTGGTAGAAGAAACGTTCACGATACGCCCATAGTTCGCTGTCAGCATGAAGGGTAGAACCGCTTTAGTGATGTTGAAAGCGGTCTTGAGGTTGATGGCGATGCCGTAATCCCACTCCTTTTCGGAAAGCTCGGCCAGAGGCAACGAGTTGGTCTCGGCAGGACTGCCGATCTGGGTCATGCCGGCGTTGTTGACGAGGATGTCTAGGCGGCCATAGCGGGCGAGGACTTCATGAACCAGCACGTGAGTGCGCGCGTGATCCCGCAGGTCTGCGGGAAAAGCAAAGACATCGGCACCCTGTGCGGCGAGTTCGCGGGCGCGCTCTTCGATTCTTTCTGTCGTAGAAGTGATTGCGATTTTCGACCCTTGTTGTGCGAGCAAACGAGCAGTTGCGAAGCCTATTCCCTGCGGGCTGCCCGCGCCAGTGATGAGCGCCACGTTTCCGGAAAAGTTCATCTATTAGATATTCACCCGGTTTAGATTTCGACTTAGTTGTGTCGAAGCCCAGGCGATCGGCGCTACTACAATTGCGGCAGCAAGTCCAGCTCCCGCGGTGCTGGCCTCATCACATCTTGACCGCTTTGGAGAGAAGGCCGGGAAATCCCCAGCTTCTGCATCTTGTGGATCAAGGTAGTGCGCTTCAAGCCAAGTTTCGCGGCAGCGCCTTTCGGGCCGCCGATCACCCAACCGACCGCTTCAAGCGTTCGCAAAATCAGAGTGCGTTCGGAGTCCCTCAAAGTAGTTGCAGATGGAGAAATGATGGCAGCCGGAGTCCCCGCTTTCGGCAAAGGATTGGGAAGTACGCTATCGTTTGAAAGGATCACGGCACGTTCGATCAGGTTCTGCAGCTCGCGGATATTGCCCGGCCACTCGTACGAACTGAGCGCGAACATCGTCTCCGCAGGAATGTGTTCGATTTGCTTACCCATCCTCCGGCCAAAAATCTCGACAAAATGTGCTACCAGGACCGGAATGTCTTCGTAACGCGCCCGCAACGGTGGCAGCAGGACGGGAAACACATTCAGACGGTAGTAGAGGTCGCTGCGAAATTCGCCCCGCTTCACCATCTCCGTGAGATCACGATGGGTGGCAGCCACCAGCCGAACGTTCACTTGGTGGGTTCGAGCGCTGCCCAAGCGCTCGAACTCCTGTTCCTGCAAGACGCGCAGCAGTTTGGGCTGCAGCGCTAACGGAATATCGCCCACCTCGTCCAAAAAGAGCGTGCCTTTGTCGGCCAGTTCGAAACGGCCAATCTTTTGTGCTATGGCTCCAGTGAACGCGCCTTTCTCGTGGCCAAAAAGCTCACTTTCCAGCAGATCCAGCGGGATCGCGGCACAATTCAGCCTTATGAAGGGGCGTCCGCACCGCGAGCTGATGTTGTGAATCGCGTGCGCGATCAGTTCCTTGCCGGTGCCGGTTTCTCCCTGGATAAGAACGGTGGAATCCGTAGGCGCGACGCGTTCAACTTGTTCGAGTACCGCTTCCAGAGCAAGACTGTTGCCTATGATTTGCTCGAATCTGCGCTCATAAGAAACTTGATCACCATTCCTCAGTATTGCGATAGCTGCCACAAGCACCCCCCTGGTGCCGCGTGTACGCTTCTGATCGGGCTCAACTCTCCAGAGCCGCTCGAACACTCTCGAGCAGGGCTTCATCGTCGAACGGTTTTGCCATGAACTCCACTGCGCCAGCTCTCAACGCCTGCATCCGCATTTTTTCGTCGCCGTGTGCCGTGATGAAGATGGTCGGAATCCTGCAATGCTCAGCGTTGAGCTTGGCCTGCAATTCCAGGCCGGACATTCCCGGCATGCGGATATCCGCGATCAGGCAGGCAGTATGGTGCTGTTGGCCGGACTGCAGGAAGTCCTCCGCCGACGCAAACGCTCGCGTCGGCAATCCGCCCGCTTTCAGCAAGCCCTGCAATGCGCCACGCATCAAATCATCATCATCGACAATCGCCACTAGTTCGGTCTTACTTTGTATCGCCATAGTAGAAACCTAGCAGCGTCGCCAAAGAGGCGCAATCATACTTTGGTTTGAGGAATCTAATACCGCCCTGATCACCGCGGGAGCGCGTGCGGGTCATACATGGGCCTCGATTTTAGTGGGTAGGGTGAAATAAAAGCTTGCGCCACGCGGAGAGGTGTCGGCAGCCCACAAGCGGCCACCATGCGATTCAATGATGGGCGGCTGATCCGAAGTCCCATGCCGGTGCCGTGATGCTTGGTGGTAAAGAACGCATTGAAGATCTGGTCCGCCTGCTGCGAGGGAAGTCCCACTCCGGTATCGCCGACGGACACCATGAGTTGCTCGTTTTCCGCTCGCTGCGACTTGATGGTGAACTCGCGCGTCCCATCCACATCTTTCATCGCATCGATGCTGTTAATGATGAGGTTCATCATAACCTGTTGCAATTGCACGCGATCACCCATGATCTGGGGAAGATCTGCCGTCAGATCCGTCCGAACGGAGATGGAGTATCGCGTTGCTTCGCTGCGCAGGAGGACGATCATCTCTCGAACAACCTCGTTTACATCAACCAACTCCCGTTGCGGAGCGCCCTTCTTGAAGAGCAGGCGGATCCGGCTAATGATTTCCGACGTACGGGTTGCGTCTTTGACGACTCTCGATGCGGCAGCACGCGCCTCTTCTTAACTCTTCGTTCATAAGTCAATGGCTCAACCAGAGGATCGTCGGTACCGTGATTACCAAAGCGAGTGTCGAGACGAGAAGCATAGAAGCGGCTTCTGATTCGACTGCTTTGTACCGGGCTGCAAATAGCACGGCCACGGTTGCCAGGGGAAAGCTACAGCACACCAGCGCCTCACGCGCGAACGGACTAACAACATGCAATAGATGGAGTAGAGCGAACAGAACCGCGGATTGCACGGTGACACGAGCAAGGGAACCAACCAACACGGCAGGTGAAAAGCGAACCGGATGAGCCGCCAAGATGAGACCTACCGCAAAAACCGCTACTCCTGAAGTGGCCGAGCCAATCAGTTCGAAACAACTGGCTACCACTGCTGGCAGGTGGATACTCAAAAGGACAACAGCGATTCCAAGGATTGGTGCCCATAGGAGTGGTGACTTTAAGCCGGCATTCAATCCCGTTACGAGGGCGCTCGGCTTCGAAGGATCCGCTGCGACGGTTTGATCCTTTGCTGCTGCATCCATCTCCAGAAGGATCACTGCCGGAGGTACCGTTAGATTGATCGCCAAGGCCACGAGTCCCACGGCACCCCCGCTGGTTCGGCCTAAAAGCGGTTCGAGAACGGCAAGCCCGAAGACTGGGGTGGCGGAGGTTGCGAGCATAAGCGCATAGATAAGGGAGGCTGTCCCGCTGAGCGACTTCACCATCCGCAAGAGCAGCCACGCAACCACGAAAAGCCCGGCATGGGAGAGAATCAGTGCGAGGACAAGACGACCCTGCTGCAGCAGAAGATCTTTCGGAATGTCAGTCATGCTGACAAAGAGAGACGCTGGCAATGCAAACGTAAGCGCAAGTTTGCTCAAGCCCGCAGACTGGTCCGCATCGAAGGTATTGCGCTTGCCGGCGAGGTAACCGAGTGCAAGGACAAAAAAGACGGGAGTTAGCGCTCCGAATAATCCGCCGATGTTCATAAATGACCTCCTCTAAACCTGCTCTAGAACTCCACCTTAGTTCTGAATCCGAAAACTACGGCGCGCTGTGCTCGTCCACCCACGTTCGCGTAGTACTGAATGACCGGCTGTAGGAGGAGCATCGGTAAGGGGTCTAGAAGCGTGTTGAATTCAACGCCGTGCTCCGTCTTCCATGGAGGCCCGCCGGGTGGGAGGAACTGCGGGCTCAAGCTGTTTCGCACATATCCCACTGACATGGTGTTGTGAAAGTGCAAAGGCAGTGGGTCATTGAAGCGCAGCCCAGCGGTGAGGAGCGTGTTATTCCGGTTGACATCTGGCGGGCTCCAGTCATAGGCAAACGTAGCGTCTAATCCCTTCGCTCCTTTCGGGTCCACGCGCCAGAGAGCCTGGCTTGCCATCCAATACAGAAGGTAGTTGCCGGAGCGAGGGGTCGCACTCGTCGGCGACATAAACTTTCCGGGATTGTAGGAAGCGCCGAACTGATAAAGTCCGGAATACCCTTTTCGGCTTTCGACATTGTCGAAAGCTCGCACCGACGACGCCTTTTTGCCCGGAGTGAATCCGATCTCCGAAATGCTTACCGGCACTCCACGAAACTGTGGAACCCACCCGGTTTGGTTATGAGCAAAGGGTTCGCGGTCTTCTGCCTCGACCATCGATTTCACATAGAGGTTGCGAATCGGCACGACACGTAATTCAAACGCGGGCGTAGAGGGTGGATCGAAGGACTCGAAGTCCGTGAACAGATTGCCCAACGCATATCCCATCGGCTCGAAGATGAAGGACGCCCCGTAATGCTGGGCTCCGTAGAAATCTTGACCCGCGAACTGACCCACTCGTGCGGTGACCCGTTCGTTCAACCATCGCTTTTCCAGCCACCAAGAATCGAGGCGAAGCGTATTCGCGCTCGACATGCCGCTGGGGCTGGTCAGGAGCCCAAGATATGCTCCCAGATTGCCGCCGCCTTGCCAGAGCGCTGTCGCATGGAAATACAATCCGTGTTGACCGACCAGCGCACCGAAGTCGATGTCTACGGTCCCCCGGAACCTGTTCCAACTCGCGAATCGGTCTTTCTGCTCACTCTTAATGTTCCAGAGAGAGTCGCTTATGTACTGGAAGTCGAACCGCACACCGCGTTCGAGCAGGCGGGACCGCTCCCCACCCCAGTCTCCCAAGAGATGTCCGTGAGGGCCTTGGCCTGTTTCATGGCTGTCCGGGCCGCTAAGCGTTTCCCCCAGGCCTGTCTGGGAATAAGCCCGGGCCGCAAAGAAGCACAACGCGACCCACACTAGAAAAACGAGTTTGCCAGGTAGCCCTCGCATAGTTCGTATCGACAGCGTGACACCGTGAAGAGGCACATGGCACGTCTCAGCTGGGCGGCGCGTCGTCTCATCCTGTAGCGCCTTCGTCAAGACGGCACCTCCCGCAGCACGAGTAGGATCAAAAGCACCGCGGCTCCGAGCATTCCGACCGCCCCAAAATGAAGGACCATCGCCGCCCCCGTCCCAGCGCCTAGGACAAAGGCGATCCAGATTCCGCAGAAAAGGATTATTTTTGGATCGTGAGCACTTACAGGCGGAGGAACCACTTGAGAAGCGTATTGTTCAGCTTCTGTAGAGATCAGACTCGTAATCATCCCTGTCAGATATGTTGTGTGAACGCTGATGCCACCGGCGCGACGAAATGCTCCGTTTTGTAGCCCCAGTGCTAGAGACACAAAGATCACGAATATTTCAACTCCGTGGGCCACAGCTGATGCCAAGGCCAAAGAAGCAGCCACTATCAGAATCACTTCTATCCCCATGATCGTGGGAAGCAACGGCCACGATGGCCACGCCTTGAGGGGGCGCACGATAAGCACACTCAAGAAAATCCCCACCAAGAAAGTGGCAATGGCCGAGAGATGTCCAAGTACAGCCCGCCAATCGTGAAACGCTACAGCAATTGCCGCTAGGACCAAATTGCCGGTCACATGGCCAGTGAACGTCTTTGCCAGGACGAAGCTGGCCGCATCGCCATATCCTCCAACAAAGGCAAGCCCGAAGGAGAGCGACATATCAGTCTGGCTAATGTTCGAAAGCACAATTCTCCTTTGGCTGTTGCGCAGCTTCGGAAAAAGTGGGGCCGCGAAGATGTATTAGGCGGCCCACTCTAGAAAAACAAATTTGCCAGCTAGCTCTAGCAGTGCTCGCAGCCGGACTGGCTTTCAGGCCACTGCGGCTACCGGTGCAAGTTGCGTCTTGTATTCGGGCTTGTAAACATGCTCACGAATGAACGCAACCATGTCGGCGGGACGCTTTACGCGGGCGAGGCCTGAATCAAAGACCAGTTTTGCTACACGCGCGGCAGTCTGAATCTCTGTCTCCAGAATGTTCGCCTGCAGCGGGTAAAGGAGCCCTTGCTTCAGCAAATCGGATGGCACTTGATCCGCTACTGCCTGCCCGGCCTCGATGAACATTTCGTCGGTGACACGCGTTGCCTGCGTGGCGAAGATCGCCATACCGACCGCCGGGAATATGTAGAAGTTGTTCGCTTGTCCCGGTAGAAACGTCTGGCCGTTGTAGTGGACGGGTTCGAATTGCACTCCGGCCGCATAGATCGCTTTGCCCTTCGACCAGGTATAGGCTTGTTCAGGCGTGCACTCGGCATGCTCGGTCGGGTTGGAGAGAGCAAGGATTACCGGGCGGTCGTTAATCCTCGCCATACTTTCGACAACCTTCTGCGTGAAGGCTCCGCCAATCGTACTCACACCGATGATCGTCGTCGGCTTGATGCTCTCGATGGCAGCCACAAAATCCCGGGTGGGCGCGTGCTTGTGTGCGTAGGGTTTCTGAAAATCGACCAAGTCCTTGCGGGTGTCTTCCAGAAGGCCGTTGACGTCGAACATGTGGACCCGTGACTGCGCTTCCTTGAGCGTCATGCCTTGTGCAACAAGAGCGGAACAAAGCAGGTTGGCGAGGCCAATGCCGGCCGAGCCAGCGCCCAAGAACAGGTACTTCTCGTCCTTCAGCTTGGTGCCCTTGAGCTTCGCCGCATTGATCATTCCCGCAAGAGTGATGCCCGCTGTGCCTTGCACGTCGTCGTTATAGACGCAGTACTTGTCGCGGTAGCGCTGGAGCAAGTGCACCGCATCCGTACCCGTCCAATCCTCAAAGTGAATGCAGCACTTCGGAAACAGCTCCTGCACCGCTTCGACGAACTCGTCGACGAAAGAATAAAGATCCGCAGTTGCTGGGCGGGTCTTGCGCATCCCCAAGTACAGGGGATCGCGCAGGTACTGCTCGTTGTTAGTGCCCGCGTCGAGGTACATAGGAAGCAGGTATTGCGGAGGCACACCGGCGCAGGCGGTGTACAGCTGCAGTTTGCCAATGGGGATTCCGGCGCCGTTTGCCCCAAGATCTCCGAGGCCGAGGATGCGTCCGGCATCTGTGACGCAGATGAATCGCACATCTTTCTGCGGCCAGTTTTTCAAAATCTCCCTCACTTTGCCGCCGCGTGTGATTGAGAGATACATGCCGCGCGCCTGGCGATAAATATGGCCAAACTTGAGGCAGGCTTCGCCGATGGTCGGGTCGTACACGATCGGCAGAAAGCGAGCCCGATCGGACATTACAGTCCGATAGAAGAGGGTTTCGTTGTGGTCGAGCAGATTGATCAGGTAAATGTAGCGATCGAGGTCCGTGGTCTTGTGGCCGAGTTGCATCATCACCCGGCTTAACTGCAGGTCTTCGGTCTCGGTGACATCGGGTACGAGGCCAACGATTCCGAGGGCCTGCTTTTCGGCTTCGGTAAAAGCTGTTGACTTGTTGAGCGATGGATCGTGAAGCAATTCAATTCCGCGCTTGTTGGTCGTCATATTTTCTTTTCCTTCCTCTTCATTTAGCGTTCGTGTCTTTGTATTGCTTTAGAACTGCGATTTCCCTCAGCTGGCTTTTGCAACGTACGGGTGGACCATCTTCGCTGGATCGACGACGCGGTCGAACTCGTCTTCTGTTACAAATCCCAGCTTCAGTGCGGCTTCCTTGAGCGTGAGGTCGTTGTCCAGTGCGTAGTGCGCAATCTTCGACGATTTGTCGTAGCCGATGACGGGCGAGAGTGCGGTTACCAGCATTAGGGAACGGTCCACGTAGTCCTTGATCTTCTTCAGATTCGGTTTCGTCCCTTCGATCAAGAATTTCCGGAAGTTGGTGCATCCGTCGGTCATGATCGTGATGGAGTGAGTGACGTTGAAGATGATTAGAGGCTTGTACACATTCATCTCTAGGTAGCCCCCGGCGCCACCAAAGCCGACCGCTACATCGTTGGCCATCACCTGCACAGCGATCATGGTCAGCGCCTCGGCCTGAGTGGGATTCACCTTGCCGGGCATGATCGATGATCCTGGCTCGTTCGCCGGAATCACTAGCTCAGCGAAGCCTGCGCGCGGCCCGCAGGACATCAGCCGAATGTCATTGGCAATTTTGTAGAGCGAGACCGCGAGAGTGCGGAGTGTGCCAGAGAGCTGGACCAGAGCATCATGGGCGCCCTGCACCGTGAATTTTGTTCGGCGCGCTAACAAAAGGCAGGCCCGTAAGGTTCGCAATCTCGGCAGCGGCCGCCTCGCCGAATCCGGGAGCTGCATTGATGCCGGTTCCCACGGCTGTGCCGCCAAGCGCGAGGCTGTACACACCTTTCTGCGCATCCTCGATGCGCTCGAGATTGTCGCTGAGCATGCCCGCGTAACCCGACCATTCCTCGCCAAGCGTGATCGGTGTGGCGTCTTGCATGTGGGTGCGACCGATCTTAACGATGTCCTTCCACTCCTCGGCCTTTGCCACGATCGCATCGCGCAGGACTTTCACCGCTGGTATCAGTCGCTCTTTCATATTCACAGCCGCCGCAATGTTCATCGCGGTGGGGAAAGAATCGTTGGAAGACTGCGACATGTTGACGTGGTCGTTAGGATGAACTGGCGTCTTGCTCCCGAGCGGCGTTCCTGCGAGCTGGCAGCAGCGGTTGGAAATCACCTCGTTCACATTCATGTTGAATTGCGTCCCACTTCCTGTCATCCAGACGTGCAGAGGAAACATGTCCTCATGCTTACCGGCGAGGATCTCATCACAGGTCTGAACAATTAGTCTGTATCGCTCGGCGTCGAGCCGCCCGCCTGTGTAGTTTGCATTCGCAGCTGCTTTCTTCAGAGTGGCGTAAGCCGCGATCATCTCGCGCGGAATCAGATCCTTGCCGATGTTGAAATGTTCGAGCGACCGTTGCGTTTGCGCTCCCCACAACTTAGTGCTCGGTACATCGACTTCACCGAGGCTGTCGGTTTCCTTGCGAACACCCATTACCTGCACATTGCTGATTGCACTCATCACATTCTCCTTTCTGTCTATCCTCAATTTCCCGGCACAGTTGTGCCGGAGCTTCGCTGGTGGATCGATCGAACCGGCGATCTTCGCCTCCAATCCAACGATCTACGTCACCAATTTGCGGAGCGGAGTAGATTCACTTTCGCCAGATCGACGATTTCGTCGCCGCCGCCGCTGAGAACTGTTCTGAGCATGAATAGGCCAAAGCCTTTCGCTTGGTCGACAGTAATTGTTGGTGGCATGGAGAGTTCCTGCCGGCTCACAATGACTTCCACCAGAGCAGGTCCGTCATGCTGGAGAGCTTGAGTAATCATTGGTTCTACTTCGTCCGGTGTTTCCGCCGTAAACCCAAGGACACCGGCGGCTTCCGCCATCTTTGCGAAGTTTGGGTTGTGCAGATCTGTTCCGAAATCGACGATACCGGCTGCTTTCATTTCCAACTCCACA
>Ga0209118_1000031_pt1 | contig 109225 bp, 106 predicted proteins | sample BlaSpr_A8_Ref_M1_FD_187988 | JGI IMG/M metagenome (GOLD analysis project Ga0209118, IMG submission 187988) | Forest soil microbial communities from Thunder Bay, Ontario, Canada - Black Spruce, Ontario site 2_A8_Ref_M1 (SPAdes) (version 2) | ecosystem: Environmental > Terrestrial > Soil >... | reverse complement strand
CCTCCGGGCACTAGTCCGCCGCCCATCAGCGCCGGATCACCGCCTGTTACCCCGTCGAGCCCCTCGCCGGGGCAGAACCAGCCCCGCCCCCCGGGCACTAGTCCGCCGCCCATCTCATTCGCAACCACAACCTCGCAACCGAAGACAGGAGGGGTCGCCGTCCTGGAGGCCAACGATTACGTGTCCGCCCAATGTATGGTTCTCGACGAGTTCCTGACCTCGACTGAGTTGAACACGCTGAGGCAATACATTCTCGAACACGAAATGCAGTTTGAAATCAGCGAGGTACTTTCGCCGGGCATCACCGGCGGAGCTGTGGACTACGAACACCGCCGCTCGCGTGTACTGATGGATATGGGCGGGCATGAACGACTGATCGTGGATCGTCTTCTCACCTGCCTGCCTCGAATTCTCGAAAAATGGGGACGCGATCCGTTTCCGATTTCCCGCTTCGAGACCCAAACCACTGCCAGCAACCACGGCGACTTCTTTCACTGCCACATCGACAACGGGGCGGAGGCAGTCGCTGCTCGAGAAATTACCTTTGTCTATTTCTTCCATCGTGAGCCGAAAGAGTTCAGCGGCGGCGAGCTGCGCATCTACGACTCGCGACGGGAAAACGATAACTACGTCCCCACCGCAAACTATCGCACCATTGTGCCAGAGCAGAACCAGTTGGTCCTGTTCGCCAGTGGGCTCTCGCACGAAATCACCCCGGTCGAATGTCCGTCCGGGAAGTTCACCGACAGCCGTTTCACGGTCAACGGATGGATTCACAAATAAAAGACGCGGCTTGGCTGGCATGGATTGAGCAGCTCGCAGTAGCTCCCGCGGGCCATGGTCGGGGGAACGAACTTCCCCGATCGCTCTTCCACTGCCGGCTGGACGATCAGCCGGACCACCTGGTCCCAGCACGTCTCCTCCAACCAGAGCATTGGGAGGGTCTGTCTGATCGTCCGCTTTTTGTCAATCCCTGCTGCTTCTTGACCCCAGACGGAGAATTGCCGACAGCAGCCCCAACCGCCGGTTTCGCCAAACAGTGCCAGATGGCTTGGATCAGAGATCCCGGCAACGATGCTCTGCAACCGTTCTGGCTGGGTGCCGAACTCACCATGCTGGCCGGCGCGCAACCCGGCGATCCCGCCCCGGCGATGCTTTCGCCGCAAGCACGCCGCACTCTAATCATGGCAAACGTCCTGGTGCCGGACGATTACGCTTCCTACCGCCGCCAGCATTGGGATGAAATTGTTTCTGTCACCGGCGCGCAGTTCCAGCAGCAGGGCTACGCCCCCGTGGGCCGGCTCATTCATCCTTTTCACATTGCGGCCCTCCGACGCTATTACCGTCACCAACTCCGCACCGGAAAACTTCATCTCGGAGATGGCCAAAGCCCGCAACGCTACATCGCCTACAACGACACTGTCGCCCGCTTCTTTCATCAACAGTTAACCTCTGCTGTGACCGCATTCGCCGGCGAACCGGTCAAGCCATCCTACGTTTATTTGGCTTCTTACCAGCCGGGGGCCATTCTGGAGAAGCACACCGACCGCGAGCAGTGCGAATTCAGCGTTACCCTGTGCCTCGATTATTCACCCGAACCCCGCAACGCAACTCCGTGGCCGCTTCATCTTCATAAGAAATCAGGTAAGGTCACGGTCTTCCAGGCGATCGGGGATGCCCTGCTCTACCGCGGCTGCCAACTGCCGCACTCGCGCGACCCACTGCCCGAAGGACACACCTCCACTTCGATCTTCTTTCACTATGTGCGGGAAGACTTTACAGGCAGCCTGGATTAGACCGACACCGGTGCGCCGCCTGACGACCAAAACCTGGACCACCTTAGCTCAGTTGTTATCCTGAGCCCCTGCGTCGCGAAGGCGGAGGACCCCAGCAACTTGACGTCAACAACAGCTCCGCAAGGCATTCTCGCCGTACACTTCCACCCATCAGACTCACGTATAAGATTCCTTATGCGACTGACTCCGTCATGTTGGCGTCTGCCGCATGTACACCGTCGAACGTGACAAAGAAACGCTTTACCGTGAGCTCTGGGAAATTTGCTGTTACTAACTCCGCTGCGCGTTGCAACTCGTGCTGGTGATGGTCCGCTTCCCGCCTCCCGTCTCCGCCAAAAGCCGCGAGGCCACCGTAGGTGGCGCAATCGGAATGGCTCATCAGAAACATTTGCTTGGTCTGATGCAGTCGGATGGACATCCGCACTTGCTCCAGAATGAAGTCGCGCTCGAAGTCGTTGCGAGGCGAGGCCAATGTTTTCGCCCCGCCCGCGACCACGATCATGTCCGGCCGCAAAATCCCCTGACGCCTGAGAAACTTGTACGTCGCAAGGCGGATTCGTTGATCGAAGCAGCACAGCACCGCCGCATCCGCGACATAGGGCTCCGGCGGCGAATCAAAATGAAAAACTTTGTCCATGCAGGATCTCACCAGTGTAGGTAGATTTTACCCGACGCCGCTCCCCCTCAAGAGAGTTGTCATCCTGAGCGGAGTCGAAGGAGTCGTCTATCCCCCGGGTTGCTTGTCCCACGGTTTACTCCCTGCATGTTTACCTATGAGTTACTAGACCTCATGGCGGAGTTTACTGCACCGTACACGGTCTATACAAAAAAAACGCGTTTTCTTGCCAGATCTATGAAAACAAAGGCACTGTTTTAGAGATACCCTCGTAAAATATCCCTTCTAAAGGACTTACGGAGGGGATATCCCTGGCTTCTCTACTTCGTAAATATATGAAAACAAGTGGCGAATTGAGGATGCCCTCTAAAATATCCGACAGAATTTAAGAGAGCCCGATTTCAAAGCATAGAGCACTGTCGACGATTTGTTCTCTCGTCCCAAGTACGTGTTCCAGGCAATTTCGAATATCCGTCGTTCTCCGGGCCACTCGAGGTTGGCAGCGAATGGATCGCTGGGGAGATTGAGCATTCCGGCAAACAGCTGAGCCACGCGGAACGGTGGATTCTCTTTCGGAGCGGGCAGTTTGTTCACAATCTAGGTCTTGAGGAAATCCCGCAGCTAGGGGAACGCGTTCATGTACTCGAGATATTGGACACTGTAACAAGTGCATTGGAGTTTGCGGCTCGAATGGCGGACCAAAACGTTCTATCCCCACAGGCTGTGATTACGTTCGAGCTGCATGAAGTAGCTGGCTGCAGTTTAACTTGGCCGCAGGACTTCCTCGGTGACACAGATGCGGTTGAGCGAAACTGCTGGTGTCAAGAAGAAACCGTGAGCGCCGAGAGGCGCGTCACGACCGATGAACTCAAAGCACAAAGGCGCGAGCTTGCGCTCCAAGTTGCCTCGGAGATCTATGCCAAGTTTGGGTGGACCGAATTACCGATGCAGGATTTATGGAGGGAACAGAATAAACGGTTTGGTGCTGGTTAGCACATCGGGTCCGCCGGGTACCCCACCCTTTTCGCGCTGTTTGCGAAGGCCGGGGCTCTGCAGCGTCAGAGCTGGGTGCCCCACAGCCCTTGACCCCTGTTTCTTAAGCCAGGCTGGCGTGAATGCCAAGAGCTTCGGCGGCCTTACGGAGTCGCTTATCTCTTGTCCACAAAAGCGTGGACGGATTGATAAAGACAGAGGCTATTAGATGGGCGTCGGTCAGACCGATGCCCAGGCTGTACAAACGACGGGCCTCAATCATTAGCCGCACTTCGCTCAGCTGCGCCACTCGCATCTGGGGCAAAAGATCCAGCAGCGCAAGGGTCTTGGTGCGCTCCCGCAGCGAACCCAGGGCAAGTTCCGCAATAATGAACGGATGGATCACCATGTGCCGTTGGTCAAGATGCTTACGCATTTCTTTGTTACCCGAACGGAGGTGGTCGATCCAAAGAGACGTATCCGCGAGGATCAATTCGGCCGCCCCCTGCGGCGTGGAACATTCTTCAATTTTGGCATTGTGCCTCCCAGGGACGCCAATCTGCGAGCGCTCTCCCGCTCGATGAGGGCTTTGAGAGCTTCACGAATCAACGCCGTTTTCTCCGCTACTCCAGTGAACTCCTGGGCGATGCGTACGAGATCGTCATCAAGCGCAACGGTTGTTCTCATAGGATCTCCAGGCACTAATTATAGCATCAAATGATGTCGTCTGTTGTGCTTGCACGATATCTGAGCAGCATGCGATGCTGCCTGCCTCCACCTTACGCATGAGTGGCGGGCGGGCCCAGGCTATTCCAGGGCGAGAGCCATTTTGAGGGCCCGGTCCAACTCCTCAACCTTGGAGCGCGGCAGGGAGCCGACGAAGCGTGTCAGTTGCACCTTGCGGAGACTTACGAGGTTGTCGCATAGGATCCAGCTTTCCTGTTTCAAGCCTTCGTCGATGCCGACCGAAACCTGAGTTGAGAACCCGTGCCCGCGAGTGAGTATCGGTGCACAGACGACGGTGGGGAATCTGGAATCGACCAGGATCTGGCGGCTCACTACCACGAAGCTGCGGTAAAGTTTAGGATCGTCGCTGGGATGATGAACGCGATAAATTTCGCCTCGTCTCATCTCCTCATCTCCGCCGCCGGCTATGGCTGTGTCGCCTGATACCGGAGAACGTCTTCCACCTCTGCATTCAGCTCATCCGCGGCCTTATTGATGAGTTCGAGATCGCGAGCTTCAACCTGCGCCCGCACTTGCCTGCGCAGGTACTGAGCCAGCACGGCTTCAATAAATGCCGAACGCGATTGCTTCGATCCCGCAATCCGATCGATGCCGATGAGCACTTCTTTCGATAGTGTGATTGAGGTCTTCTCTTTCATACTACCATTGTACCATTCAACGTCTAGCAAGCTGCTGGACGTATAGATCTGGGCGCGCCATCCTTATCGCTGCGAAAGGGTGGGAGCAGGGCGCGACCCCGGACAGTATGGGACACTTCTGCTCAGCGCAAAAGCCGCTTCCAGAGCAGGGCGATCACAAGAACGACGATGCCAATCACCATTCCGATGGCCCGCGCTCTATTGGCCTTTTCCGTCATATCTTTCATTCAAGCGTCCACACACTGCCATAGGGGCACAAGGTCGAAGCTTGTCCTCCGCCCGGCGGACGAGGGCGTCCGCCCCACACAAGCCCTGCACAATCTATGCCCCTCTTTTCGTCTTGAGCTCCACCAGCAACTGCTCGATGCGGTCTTCTTTTTCGAGCGCGGCCAGGCGCTCTTCCATGTTGTCGGCGGCGATCTCGGACTTGGCCTGGCTGAGCGCTTCGCTGTGCGCGACCTTATGTTTCATGCGGTCGAAGGCAGCGGCGCTCGATCCGTTGCCCGCGGCCATCTTCGCGTCGCTGGCTTTGCCTACGGCCCGGGCGCGGCGATGTTGCGCGATTAGCAGATCGGCCTTGGCCTGGGCTTCGGTGAGTTTCTGCTCCAGTTGCCGCAACGCTGTCTTCAAATTCTCCACCTGCGCTTTCTGATCGATGATCTGCTGGGCAAATCCGTCGGTTAGCTCGCGGTAGCTTTCTACGCGTTCGAGAGCGGCGCGCGCCAGGTCGTCCTGCTTTTTGTCGACGGCCAGCTCCGCCTTGCGCATCCACTCCGCCGCTTTGTCTTCGTTCTCCTTGCGCCTCTTTTCCAGCAGATGCTGATCGGCGATAGCGATCGCCACCTGCGTCTTCACCTGCAGAAGCTGGTTGTGCATGTCGAGGATGACTTGCTTGATCATCTTTTCCGGGTGCTCGGCCCTGTCGACGAGGTCATTGAGGTTGGCCCGGACCAGTGTGGAAACTCTCTCTAGTAATGCCATGGGGACTCCTTTCAGTTCTAGCTTCTTGTCTGGCGCCCTGGCCGGGTCAAAGACCCGGCCCCACACGAGCGCGCTTTACTTGCCTGCTCCCGCACTGGGCGGAAGCGCATCGGGCTTCGCCGGTTTGTCGCCGACCGGTTTGTCGCCGATCAGGCGCACCTTCGACAGCAACTCGGTCATGCTCATTCCGGAGAGCGTTTCGAACAACGCCGGAACTTGGGCCGCCATCTTGGTGATGTCGCCGGTGATCTTGTTCAATCCCGCGGCATCGCCGTTGCCGGTAGAGATCACGGTGATTTTGTCCACATTCGCCAGCGGACTGGCCAATGCTTTAACGATCTCCGGCAAGCTAGTGAACAGCTTGTCGATCACCGCCGCCTGGTTGTACTCCTGATAAGCCTCGGCTTTGACGTTCATCGCCTTGGCTTCGGATTCGCCTTTCTTGAAAATGATCTCGGCTTCAGCCTCGCCCTGCGCGCGAATCGACGCCGCATGACCTTCGGCTTCTGCCGTCAGGCGCTGCTTCTCCGCCGCAGCCAGCGTTTCGATGCGTTGACGCTCAATCTCCGCGCCCTTCAACACAGTTGCAATCAGTTCCTTTTCGCGGCGGTTGATTTCGGCTTCCTGCACTTTGACCTGCTGCTCTTTCTCGACCTGCTGCACCTTCACCTGCTCCGCCACAACCTGCTGTTGCATGATGTTGGTTTGGATGTCATAAGCTTTGTCAGCTTGCGCCTGCTGCCGTTTCGTGATTTCCAGATACTGGGCTTTCTTGACTTCCAAATCACGCTGCGACTCAGCCTGCTTAGCCATGGAAAGCGTCTCTGCCAAGACTCGCTCCTGATCGGCTTGCGCCTTGGCAACAGCGGATTCCCGCTGCGCCAGCGCGCGTTTAATCGCGGTGTCGCGATCAGCCTCCGCCGCAGCCACATCCGCGTCACGTTTAATCCGCGCCACATCGGGACGGCCCATGTTGGTGATGTATTCGTTCTTGTCACGCACTTCTTTAATCGTGAACGAGATCACTTCCAGACCCATTTTGCTAATGTCATCGGCGCACGTTGAACGCATGCGGTCGGAGACCATTTCCGGCTGCTTCACAATCTCTTCCACCGTGAGTTGTCCGATGATGCCGCGCAGGTGTCCTTCCATCACCAGCCGGATCAGGCCTTCGCGCTGCTGATCGGTCTTGGTGAGGAATTGTTCTGACGCAGTAAGGATCGATTCGGTGTCGGACTTCACCTTGATCTGCGCTACGGCTTCGACCGTGACCGCAACACCTTGCTTGGTGTAGAGGTCCTGCTGCGGCGCAACGTCGAAGGACATCAACTCCAGCGAAAGGCCGCGGCAGTTCTCGATCATGGGAAAGATAATCGTGCCGTGTCCCTTCACCACGCGCGTGCCGCGGAAACCGTATACCACCAGCGCTTCGTGCGGCCCCGCTTTCCGGTAGAGCTTTGCCAACATGCTCATCAGGAGCATGAGGGCTAGAACCATCAGGCCCACAATTACCCAAATCTCTATTGCCATGCCGAACATATCGCCTCCTCTCAGAACTCAAGAAACTCTCAATGCGCAAACTGTTTCATTGCGTCCAAATCGTGAACAATGCGCTCCGGCTGGTTGTGTCCCAGGAAAACTTCGCCTTCGGTGGTCTGGATACGAACGCCCTGGTTGCACCAAACATAGGCGCGGCGATTTCCGATGCCGCGGATCCCGTAGCCGCGAAGCGGGCTCCAGCTTTCCACCGCGTACTGCCTGATGTCGACCCGCGGAATAGACCGCAAGCGAAAGCCCAAGGTGCGGATCTCCACTCCTGCGCCAGTAAAGAGGTAATGGAACCCTGTCCAGATATGGATGGCAATCACCGCGAACAGCAGGCCAACGAGAGTCGACGCGATGCGGACCGACGGAATCGGTATCGCAATGGCGGCCGAGAACTGCGCCAGCAGCAAAGCGATGAACACCAGGCTCCATGCTCGCGAGCCATGCGCCTCTTCCGCGATCACACCGGCAACCGGCAAGCTGTCGCCGCGTTTCGTGCTAAGGAAAACCGCAACCAAAGCGACGATCGCGACCGGAACCAGGACGATCCAAAAGTCTATCCGGAAAGGCTGGCCATCCAGGTTGTGCTGCACAACGCTGCTATTCAAGGCGTACGCGAAGCCGACCACCAGGTACAAAAAGCCCAGCAGCGCCCATGAAAAGGCGTCCGGGATGTGAGTCTTGTGGGCGAAATAGGACACGGTGGTGAAGATCGCGAGCGTAAATGCGGTCGTACCCAAAGCGAGCAAAAGAGCGGTTTCGGGCGGCATCCAGCCGTTGGGCTGCCCATTGATGTCGAAATGCGTCGCCATTCGAAGCGGTAAGCGATCCCATACTTGCCAGTATCGAAATGCCGTTATGGGCAGCGCCAGCCACATCAACCAAGTGAATGCCTGAAACACTTTGCGGTTCATCGGACGAAACCTCAGCGGCTCGAAGCCGTTGTCTTTCTCGGCAGAACTGCTCCAGCTAAGAACGCTGCGCAGCTTGCTCCGCCTGGACGGGCGTGACGCCCGTCCTCCATAAATCTCGAGCTCGCACAATCAGTGCTCCGTGGCCGAGTCGGCGGGTGGTTGTTCTCCCGTCATTTCGGTCCACAGGCGCACGTATGCTATTCCTTTTTCGTAGCGAGTCACGATTACCTCGGTTCCCTTCGCAATGGCCGAGTCATCTTCGGCTCGCGCTCCGCAGGTCTTGCGGGTTCCCGCTTGCGAGTAAATGATTTCTCCCGTGCCGCCCTGGCGGATGGGAACAGAAGTCCGTCCCAGGACGCCGGTCATCTCGTAGTCGGCGGGATCGAGATTCTCCTCTTCTGACATCAGCACCTTGCTGAGAAACAGGTAGATGATTCCTGCTCCAGTGACGCCGCTGAGCAGCGCTATTCCGAGCCCCATCACGAACCATATCGTCCAAAAGCGCGTGAGCAGATAACCAGTTCCCCCGAACCATGCCAAAAACGCGGCGAGGCTCACGAAGTTGAAGGGCGAGACGTGGCCGGTTTGCCCGTGTGCCCCACCTTTTAGCGTGGCTGGGCTTCCGTTCGCTGCTGAAGCGTGCCCGATAGGCCCGTGCATCGCGTGCGGTAAATGCGGCAGGTGCAAATGCCAGCGCACGCCTCCGGCGAAAGATGAAAGCAAGCTGAAAGCAAGTCCCACGGCAAAGCAAATGAGATAGAAGTTCGTCCAGGTCATTGCGCGCACCTCCCCCCGCTCACGCGATTCATCGCAACGCGCGCTGCTTGCGGTTTCAAGGCCTCGAGCAATCGGTCCGCGAGGCCTGGCGTATCGAGGATCGCGCCCAGCAAGATGAAACATTGCCGCGTGTCTTTTTCGCGCGCCGCTTTGATCATGACCTCACTCACTTCCGGATCGCTGGCGAAGCGCTCCGAACCCTGCAAGAGCCAAACGTCCAGCTTGCCTTCCGTAGTGCGCAGGTCGGAGACCAGTTCGGTGTGATAGCCCACAGGATCGTCGACCAGGAATCCGGGGTGGACTTTGAAAAACTTCGCCAATAAGGTGCGCGTGGATTGCGTCATGTGGGGGCGAGTTCCGCTTTCAATCTGGGACACATAAGACTGGCTGATGGTCTTGCCCAGTTGTTTGCGGATGGCGCGCACCAGTTCGAGTTGGGTCATGGGACGGTCGAAACCGCGCAGCGAGCCTTCCACTTCCCGCAAGTAGCGGATTTTCTCGCCCAGTTTCATATCACTAATCGACATATTTATATCGCAATATGTGATTTTATGTCAACAAATGAATCGGGCCTGTTTACATGCACTTAGGAGACTTCTAGCGAAGGTGAGCGGCGTAAGTAAGCAAGAGTCGATTTTCGCTCGACCGGACAGGTCGAGGACCCGTCCCCACACGGGCAACTTCAAGCTCCGCGGGCAGGGTGCCCGCGCCACACAGGCAGGGTGAAACTGCTCAGCGCGAGGGGCCCGCCAGAACTTCATAGTGGGTCACGCGCGGCCCGCGTTCCAGCAGGAACCTGTCGTCCTCGGGGTAGTAGACTGCGTTTTCGTATTCCGGACCGGCGAAGGCTTTGATTGCGTCCCAGGAATCCCAGAGCGAGATCAGGGTGAACTCGGACTTTCCGTCGTAGACACGCCGCAAGACCCACACACCCTGGTTGCCGGGGATGGACGCGTACTCCTTCAAACCCGTTTTCTGGAGATATTCGAAATACGTGTTTTTGTCAGCCTCGCGGGTGATGCCTCGCCAGATGCGTGCAATCATGGTTTCTCCTGAATGGTTCGGATTTGCAGAATTTGATGACTTAGAGGCCGGCTTCGATGCGCGAGCGCGGATCGAGGAAATCGCGCAGGGCGTCGCCGATGAAATTGAATGACAGCACGGCCAGCATCACCGCCATCGCAGGAAAGATCACGAGGTGGGGCGCGTCGAACAGGTGGGCCCGGCCATCGTTGAGCATGGCGCCCCAGCTCGCGGTGGGCGGAGGTACGCCCAGACCGAGAAAGCTCATGGTGGCCTCGGCGAGGATGGCGCCCGCCATGCCGATGGCCGCTTGCACAATCACTGGCTGAATAATGTTCGGTAAAATGTGGCGGACGATCACGCGCAGATCGCTTGCTCCCAATGCGCGTGCGGCTTCCACAAATTCACGCTCGCGGGCGGCGAGCACCTGAGCTCGCACCAAGCGCGCGTAGCCGACCCAGCCTCCGAGGGACAGTGCCAACACCAGATTAAAGATTCCCGGTCCGCGGAACGCCACGAACGCGATGGCTAGCAGAATTCCAGGGAAGGAGAGGAACGCATTCATCACGACGACGTTGACGAAGCGATCGATGCGGCCGCCATAGTAACCCGCGATTGATCCTACGATGAGGCCTAATGCCAAAGAAGCCGCAACTACGCAGCTGCCAACCAGCATGGAAATGCGCGATCCGTGAATGAGGCGGGAGAGGATGTCGCGTCCCAGTTCGTCCGTGCCGCACCAGTGGGCGGACGATGGACTTGCAAGACGAGTTGGCAGGTCGATGTGGGCAGGGTCTTGCGGGGCGATCCAAGGAGCGAAGAGGGCAAAGGTAACGAAGATGATGACCAGTACGACACCGATGGACGCCAGAACGTTGTGGCGTGCGGCGCGCTGGAACGAGATGGCGGCAGCGGACATTCGTTAAAAGCATTTGACAGCAAAGGGCGCAAAGGACAGAACGCGGAAGTGGCAGAGAAAAGCAAGTTCGCCACGCAAGATCACTTGAGGTGACCTGCAAACGAGAGCTTCCCCGTGTTCTTCTTCATTAAGGCCTTGAATCGCTTCACTGCGGCAATCTCCTGGCGGGCCACGCGCACGGCTTCCGTGCCCGACTTGACCGCGAGACCTTCCGCCGTCTTTTGTTTACCGAAGCTGCGCGAAGGGGTTTTCAATGCGTATGCCCGCGATCGTCTGTTGAGCATTCAGGTCTTCCGAAAGAATTCGTACAGCCCCGGCCTTGGCCGCAGAGGCCACCATCAGTGCGTCCCAGAAGCCGATCCGGGATTCGTCCTCGATGCGAAATGCGGTTGCAATTTCCGCCGGAGTAGTCTCGGTACACCAGATGCCGTAGCTGTTAACCACCAGGCGGGCGGCGGCTCTCGAAAGGGGAGTCGCAATCTTCCGGGTAACGTTCACATAAAATTCCTGCAGTACTTGCAGGCTGAGAACCCCCGTGCGCTGGCTCCAAAGGTCGCGCAGAACGGTTCGCGCCGTTTCATGTTTTGCCTTTGCATCAACGTCGTGGGCGTAGACTAAGACGTTGGTATCGACGAAAGTCCTATCGTTCATGCCATTCGTCCCGGGTGGCTCGAATCACCCCGCCTAGATGAAAGCCCTGATCGAGCAATGCTACGGCCTGCCTCTCGGCACGTTCGTACGCCTCTTCCTCACCAACCAGAATCTCGATTTGTTTGGCCAACAAACCACTAATTGAGGTTTCGCGCCGCGCCGCCAAGATTTTGGCCTTGCGAATTGTTTCGCGAGCTAGGCTGATTGTTACGTTCTGTTTAGCCATAGGGTTTGTGACCAACCAACATATCACGTATTGTACGTGTATCACGTTATATACGTGAAGTCAAGGTTAAGTTGATCGACACGCAGCGGCCCGTAGTTCATCGTTCCTTGCCGAAAATCGCACGTGTTTATCAATTCCTCGCGATTCTTGCTTCTAGCACGTCCCTTCGCAAAAGACACAAAGGAAACGCATCCAAGTGCCTCTTGACCCAGACAAGGCCGCTCGACCAGTCGTACCCGCGACCACATCGTTAAACAACTCTTGTGCTTCGTTCATCTCCGGTCTGGTGTTCACTGCCTGATCCTCGGGTTCGCCACCGAGTACAGCAAGTCCGTCAGGAAGTTTACTGCGATGTAGGTTAAGCCAATCGCTAGGATGCATCCCTGCACCAAATAGTAATCGCGGTTGCCGATGGCTTGGATGGTCAGGCGGCCGATTCCGGGCCAGGAGAAGATTGTTTCGGTGACGATGGCGCCGGCGAGCAGCGCGCCGAATTGCAATCCCAGGACCGTGATCACTGGGATCATGGCGTTGCGCAGGGCGTGGCGATAGACCACCGTGCGCTCGGGCAACCCTTTGGCGCGGGCGGTGCGGATGTAGTCCTGGCTTAGTTCTTCTAGCATTGAGGTGCGCACCATGCGGGTTAGGATGGCGGCGAGCGCTCCGCCCATGGTGATGGCTGGTAGAACAAGGTGGGCGAGTGTGCCCGAGCCTGAGACCGGCAGCAGTCCTAGTTTGATCGCGAAAAACAAGATCAGGATGGGGCCGAGGGCGAAATTCGGGAACGATAGTCCGAAGAGGCTAATCACGCTGAGCAGGCGGTCGTCCCAGCGATTGCGTCTTTGGGCGGAGCGCACGCCGGCTGGGATGGAGAGCAGCACGGCGACCAGCAACGCTGCCAGGGTCAACTGCAGAGTGTATGGATAACGCTGGGCAATCAGGTTGCTGACGCCCTGGTTGAAACGGAGCGACGGACCGAGGTCGCCGTGCAGCACGCCTTTCCAATAGTGGAGGTACTGCTGGCCCAGCGGGACATCGAGGCCGTAGGCGTGTCGAGTGGCTTGGACGTCGGTGGCGGGGGCTTCTTCTCCCAGCATCTGCAGGACCGGATCGCCGGGGACGAGGTGGATGAGAAGGAATACCAGCGAGACTACGAGCCAAACTACCGGCAGCGTGTACAGCACGCGGTGGGTGAGGTAGCGGAGCATTTAGTCGTTGGTCGTTCGTCGTTGGTCGTTGGTGGTTACGGTTGTCGTGAGATCGCCCGGCGTACACAACCGGTTGTCCGTTTCGGTTGTCAGTCCCCTGCCTTGCCGACTGGAGTGGGTTGCAGCTTCTCAATTTGTACCTTGGCGATGCGGTGAGCTTCCATTTCTTCGACGGTGAAGCGATGGCCTTCGTAGTCGAAGGTGTCCCCGACGCGGGGAATTTTCTGCAGCCGGGCCAGCACAAATCCCGCCAAAGTTTCGAACCCTCCGGCACGAGGCAGCGAGAGCTGATACTGCGATTCGAGATCGCGAATCCCGAACGAACCTTCGAGGACCAGCGCGAGCTTGCCTGGGAGCACGGGCTGCTCGGGCGGGGGAACGTCGAACTCATCCTCAATCTCGCCGACCAACTGTTCCAGAATGTCCTCGACGGTAATCACGCCGGCGGTTGAGCCGAACTCGTCCACCACCACCGCCAGGTGCCGTTTGCGATCCTTGAATTCTTCCAGCAGTTCGGTGAGCACCTTGGTCTCGGGCACCACGAGGACATCGTGCATGATCTGGCTGATTCGCGTGGCCGAGGTTCTGGCTGCGAGGGGCTGGGTAAGGCGGAGGCGAGTCCAACGCATCAGGTCCTTGGAATAGAGGACTCCGATGATGTGCTCGGGACCGCTCTGCGGGTCATAGACCGGGATGCGGGAATGCTGCTCTTCGACAACGCGCGCTAGAGCGTCGTCGAGCGAGAGGTCGCCGGGGAGCGAGAAAATGTCCGGCCGCGGCACCATTACCTCGCGCACCGTGATGCTCTCCAGTTCCAGGGCGTGGTGGATCATCTCTTCCTGGAACGGCGGGATTTGGCCGAATTGACGGCTGGCGGTAACGATGAGCTTGAGTTCGTCGGGAGAATGTATGGGACCGTGCCGGATCTTGCGCGAGCCGAATATTCGCAGCACGGAGCCGGCGGCCGCGCTCATCCCGAAAATAAAGGGTCGGGTCAGGGTGAGGAATACTTCCATGGGGGCAGCGACGGCCAGCGCTACCTGCTCCCCGCGCTGCAAGGCCAAAGACTTCGGAACCAGTTCGCCCAGGATTACGTGCAGGCAGGTAATCAGGACGAAGGCGATCCCTATGGCAATTCCATGGGCGTACAGGTTTACATGGGAAACCTGGCCGAGAAGCGCCTCCACCATGCGGGCCAGCAAGGGTTCGCCAACCCAGCCCAGAGTGAGGCTTACTACTGTGATTCCCAGCTGAACACCGTTGACCACCTCGTCGAGGTTGCGGTGCAACCTTTGGACAATGCGGGCACTGATACGGTGGGCTTCGATGAGTTGCTGGATGCGGGTTTCGCGAATGCTTACCAGGGCGAATTCGGCCGCGGCAAAGAACGCGTTGAGTGCGACCAAGAGCAGGATCAAAAACACCCGGATCAGCACGAAGGCGATCATGGATGGGTAATTCTAACATTTCAAAGGCAGTACTTGCATTTCCATGAGGGCAAAGGCGTTGTAAGATGGGCTGTAGCTGTGACTCGAGGTTTGTCTCTGGTTTCCATCTTCTCGGGAGTAGAAGTTTGGCAGCAAATCTCTGCTTTCATTTCTGAAGGTTTCCGGTCTAATGCAACGGGCGTGACCAATAGGGTCAAGGCCTAACCAGGCATTTGAGGAACAAAACCCTAACCACCTTCGTAATAACTGTAGAGGGCTGAAGAAACTGATCGAGCGATAGGAGGCGGATGTGAACGGCAACAGCAATGGCAAGAAGAAGCGGCGCAAGCGGATCATAATCATCGGCATCGTTGCAGCGGTTCTATTGGTGTTTGCAGGTGCGCTCTATGCATTTACGCGCGGCGGCACCAAGATCGATCCCTCGAAGCTGGCGAAGGTTGAGAAGGGCGATTTGGCCAAGAGCGTAGTGGCGACGGGCAAGGTCACTCCTATTACCAAGGTCGAGGTGAAGTCCAAAGCCAGCGGCATCGTAAAGAAGCTCCTGGTGGAGTACGGCGATACAGTGAAAAAAGGCCAGCTTCTGGCGCAGTTGGACAAGGTCGAGATCGAAGCGCAGGTCGACCAGTCTCGGGCCGCGATGCAGGCAGCCCAGGCCAATTATGCCAGTTCCCAAGCGGACTACGAGCGCGCCAAGGTCGATGCCGAAGGTCCCGATGTGCCCTTGTTGAAGCGGGCTTACGACCGCGCCATTGGGATGGCGAAGGACGGCGTAGTTTCCGAATCGGCTCTTGACGACGCTCAGAAGAACTACCAGATGGCGCTGAACAAGCAAAACGTCTCCAAGGCGCAAATGACGGTTCTGAAGGCGAAGATTGCGCAGGCCCAGGCAGAAATGGTGCGGGATCAGGCGAATCTGAAACAACTGGACGAGCAGCTTAGCTACACCGATATTGTCTCGCCGATCGATGGCATCGTTCTTTCGCGCGATGTCGAAATGGGGGATGCGGTCAGTTCCATCCTCGTGCTCGGCTCCTCCGCCACTCTGGTCATGACTTTGGGCGATACCAGCGAAGTTTACGTAAAAGGCAAAGTGGACGAGAGCGATATCGGGAAGGTCTACATGGGCCAACCAGCGCGGATCAAAGTGGAATCCTTCAAGGACAAGACCTTCAACGGAAAAGTAACCAAGATATCGCCCATGGGCGTTGAGAAAGATAACGTCACCACTTTTGAGGTGCGCGTATCCATCAATAACCCGGGCGGTGAATTGAAGGCGGAGATGACCGCTAACGCGGAAATCATCCTGGAAGAGCACAAGGGTGTGCTGCAGATTCCGGAAGGCGCGATTATCTACGACAAAGACAAGAAAGCATCCGTCGAGATCCCTGACCCTAAAGCCAAGGACGGAAAGACGAAACTCGCGGTCAACATTGGCATCTCCAATGGCGCCAAGACGGAGGTTCTCAGCGGCCTGAAGGAAGGCAATCAGGTCGTATTGCAGTAACCGTGAGTTGTCCTAAACCCCTAGGTTGGGGCTTGAATTCGACGGGCACGGATGAATCAACCATTCGTGCCCGTTGGTTTTTTGTACACTAAGCATCTACCACTTGGAATCCTAAAGTTGTATCCTCCTTCCCAGTATTCAATCGGGCCCCCGCAATCCATGAATTTTTTGGAGATTACTCGCCAAACGTTAGCCACGTTCAAAGCGCACAAAATGCGGATTTTCCTGACCATGTTTGGCATCGTTTGGGGGATCGCGTCGGTCATCCTGCTGGTTGGCCTGGGACGGGGCTTCAGCGTGGATCAGAAAAAGCGTATGGAAACGCTGGGCAAGGACCTGGTCATCGTTTGGGGTGGTCGGACCAGTTCTCAAGTAGGAGGGTTGGCGGCGGGACGCGAAATCACTCTGACGGTTGACGACGCCCGCCTGATCCGGGACGAGTGCTACCTAGTGAAAAATGTGAGCCCGGAACTGAGGCGCGCAGTCCCGGAGGTCAGCCAGTTCAACTCAGCAAACCGGGAAGTTGTGGGCATGTGGCCTGCCTTCCAGACTTTTCGGTCCCTGCGGCTCAGCGAAGGCCGGCTGATGACGGAGCAGGATGAGTCCGAGGGTCGTCGCGTCGTTATACTGGGCGACGCCGCCCGCAAGCAGCTGTTCAGCGGCAAACCTGCCTTGGGCGCGAGCCTCGAAATTAAGGGTGTTCCCTACACGGTGATTGGCGTCCTCGAAAAGAAGACCCAAAACTCGAATTACAGCGGACCTGATAATGACTTCTTGTTCGCACCCTATTCCGCCGTGGCCCGAGATTTCCCCCGGCCGGAAAAACCGGGAATCGTGCGCGGCTATTTGAACGATATCGTGTTCGAGGTCGGCAACCCCGACCAGCATGAAGAAACTGTCCAGCAGGTACGCAGCTCCTTGGGACGAGGCCACCACTTCGACGAGAAAGACAAGGACGCCCTTTTCATCTGGGACACGATGGACGGGGCCAAGCTGGTCGAGAATATTTTTACTGTCATTACGATCTTTTTCGGCTGTGTGGCCATCATTACCCTCTGCCTGGGTGGAATTGGCGTGATGAACATTATGCTGGTTTCGGTAACGGAACGGACGCGTGAGATTGGCGTGCGCAAAGCACTGGGGGCTACTCGCGGCGACATTCTGCGCCAGTTCTTTGCCGAGTCCGCGATTCTGACTGTGGTCAGCGGTGTTTTGGGGCTGACCGTCGGCTTAGCCCTGTGCGCAGCGATGGCGGCGCTTCCCCTGCCCGACTTTGTTCCTCACCCAATCGTTTCTGGCGCGTCTATTGTAGCGTCGGTGCTAACGCTTTCCGTGATTACGCTTACGGCCGGTATGTATCCCGCGCAACGCGCAGCCGAGATGACGCCGGTGGACTCGCTGCGCTATGAATGACGACAATTTTGGGAGGAATTCCATGTCTAGATCAAGTTCGTATAGATCAAAGTCTTATCGCTCAGTTAGGCGATCTCTTGCATTCCTTTTGTTCCTGTTGGCCGTAGCACGGTTGGATGCCGCGGCTTCGTCGGAAGGCTCGTTCCAGCGCACTCTGCAGGTGACAGGCCCGGTTAACCTCGACCTTACGACCGGCTCGGGGAGTGTCAATGTGCGCACGGGAAGTTCATCGGAGGTGCAGGTGACCGGGCGCATCAAGGTCACGAACTGGTTCGGAGGGGATGCCGAGGAGCGAGTCAAGCGAATTGAGGCCAATCCCCCCATCCAGCAGAGTGGCAATGACATTCGGATTGGACACATCGATGACACGGAACTGCTGCACAACATTTCCATCAGCTATGATCTGGTCGTCCCCGTGGAGACTCAGTTGCACTCTCACACGGGTTCGGGCAGTCAGAGCGTGGAAGGCCTTCGGAGACGGATCGAGATCGAGTCGGGATCGGGAAGTTTGAAAATCTCCGACATTGGTGATACGGTTCGCGCTGAGACCGGCTCAGGGGGAATTGACGTCGATCGGGTAAAGGGCAATGTGCGCACGAGAGCGGGGAGCGGCTCGATTCGCGCGACCGATATCGCGGGCGGATTCGAGGGCCATACCGGTAGCGGACACATTACCCTAGAGCAAACCGCGTCGGGCTCAGTGCGCGCCGACACTGGTTCCGGCGGTATGGAACTGCGAGGTGTGCATGGTTCGCTCGAGGCTGAAGCAGGAAGTGGCACCATCACCGCCGAGGGGAATCCCACAGGTTCATGGACCGTGCATTCCGGGTCTGGCAACATACACCTTAGATTGGCGTCCGACGCGGCTTTTGACCTTGATGCTCACACCAGTTCGGGATCCATCTCGGTGAGCCAACCGGTTACCGTGGAAGGCTCCATGGGACGCAAGCAATTGCGTGGAAAAGTTCATGGCGGCGGGGTTCCGGTGGAAGTGGAAACAGGATCGGGGAATATTGAGATTCAGTAATAGCTTAGCCCACGGAGATGCCACCCTGGAGAATTGTCGATTTTCAATTTCCAATTGACAATTGGAAACTCGGCGATTCAACTGGCTGCGTGTTCCTCAAAGAACTGATCTCACAAAGCTGGCAGGCGCTGATGCGCAACCGGCTTCGCTCGGTGCTCACCATGCTGGGCATTGTGTGGGGATTGGTGTCGGTGGTAATCCTGCTGGCCTACGGACAGGGGTTGGGCGGCAGTGTTCTACATGCATTCCTCAACATGGGCGATAACGTGATCGTGCTCTGGCCGGGACAGACAAGCATGCAGTCAGGCGGGCAGCGGGCGGGCAAGAAAATCAAGTTCCAATACGAGGACGTTCAGGCAGTCCGCGAGGAAGTGCCCATCGTGCGCGCGGTCAGCGCCGAAGTGAACCGGAACCTCCCTTTCAAATACGGGACCCGCGTGGTATCGCTCAAAGTGCGAGGAGTAGATCTACCCTACGGGCAGATGCGCAAGCTTGATATTGAAGACGGCCGCTACTTTAGCGATCGTGATTTCGTGGATCACAGCCGGGTAGTGATCCTCGGCCACATCGCGAACAAGAGGGTTTTCCAGGGCGCGCCTTCCGTGGGTCAGTCCGTGAGCATCGGCGGTCTGGATTTTGAAATGATCGGAGTCTTGCGCAACAAGATCCAGGACTCCTCCTACAACGGCCCGGATAATGACGACGGATTCGTCCCCTTCGAACTCTACCGTGATCTGAAGAACATCCGCGATCCCGACCTGATCATCGTCCAGCCTACCGCTCCAGAACTGAACAAGAAAGCGCTCGCTGCCGTGCGCGAAGTCATTGCGCGGCGGCATCACTTTGATCCGAAAGACGAAAAAGCGACCCCGGAGTGGGACACCATTGAAGACCGGGCCATGCTGGACGGGTTCTCCTTCGGCTTGCAAGCCGTGCTAGGACTGATTGGTGCAGTTACGTTGGGCGTCGGCGGCGTGGGCGTAATGAACATCATGCTGGTTTCGGTTACCGAACGAACCCGTGAGATTGGGTTGCGCAAGGCACTGGGGGCGCGAAGGTGGCAGGTGCTCGTGCAGTTTCTGCTGGAGGCGCTGGTGCTGACCTTCTCCGGCGGCCTGATCGGAATTGGAGTTGCTGTCTTTCTTACCTGGGTGATCCCACCCATGCCCCTTTACAGCAAGCTCTATGAGACCGCGAATCATGAGGGTGACATCTTCCTGCATGCTTCTTTCCTCGTGATCGCGGTTTCTTTTACCATCCTGTCGCTGGTGGGCGTAATCTCAGGGTTTTTCCCCGCGCTGAAAGCTTCTCGCCTGGATCCAGTGGAAGCGCTGCGCTACGAGTAGAGGCGTGAGGCGGCGTATTGGTTGGCCGATTACCTCCGTGCCTTGACGCCGCTTTCGCCGCAGGTTACTTTCGAGTCTTCGGGCAGAATCCTGATTGGGGTAAGGAAGAACATTGGCGAACCGTCCGCTCATCACTCTGACCACCGACTTCGGACTCAACGATCATTTCGTCGGGACTATCAAGGGCGTCATTCTGGATATTGTTCCGGAAGCTGAAATCGTGGACGTTTGCCACGCGGTGCAAGCTTTTGATGTCCTCGACGGCGCCCTGACCATCGCCCAGGCATACTCATACTTTCCCAACGGCACGGTCCATGTCGTGATCGTAGATCCGGGCGTGGGTACGGCACGGCGCCCAATCCTTTTGTCCACGGGACGACACTACTTTGTGGCGCCCGACAATGGTGTGCTTTCCCTGATCTACGGGCGCGAAGAACGCGTGCAGGTTCGCCACATCAACGCAGAGCACTACTACCGACAGCCGGTGAGTAACACTTTTCACGCTCGCGATATTTTCTCGCCGGTAGCGGCTTACCTTGCCAAGGGCGTGGAGGCTGCAAAATTTGGCGAGGAGATCACTGATTTCGTGCGCTTCAACGCACCCAAGCCCAAGCCGGTCGATGCGCAGACCCTGCGGGGCGTAGTCCTCAAGGTAGACCGTTTCGGCAATATCGTCACCAACATCACGCCGCAAGATGTTCCCGCGCTGTTCCAGCCAGCGCCTCCTGGATTCAAGATTCGTGTTGGTAAGCATGAGATCACCGAGATTCACACCAACTATGCTGAGGGCTCACCCAACGAAGTCTTCGGCATTCTGGGGAGCATGGGCTATTTGGAGATCGCCGCCAATCGCGCTGCGGCGGCGCAAATCATCGGAGCCGGCAAGGGCAGCGAAGTGAATGTCGTCTTGGAAGGCGCCGCAGCGGCCAGCAACGGGCAGTAAGCGGGCTCACGAGCTCTTCGGTTTGGGATGGACGTAGCGCTCCATTTCCGCTGTCCATTTCAGAAAACGCCACAGATTCTTGCGCTCCCGCCAGGTAAATTCCCAGAATTCCAAGAGTCCGATCTGTTGCATCTTCACTCCGCAGTAAGTTTCGATTCGCCATAGCAGATAGGGACTGCGCCACGGAGCAAGGTGGTGTCCACGGGTCGCGTTCCACAGGAATCGGAGAATGTAGCGCATCGGATTATCTTAACCGATGTCCCAGTTGGTGGCCCCTCTGACATACAGTCGGGTGGAACGCTAGCTGCGCCGGATTAGCCATGCGGCGACAACCGTCAACAACGAAATGACCGTCACCAGCACCACAGCCGTGAGGAAAAGGGGAGCCCTGTAATACTCAGGCCGGCGCATAAATATCGCCAGCGATGCCGGAAACGTCAACAGAACGATCCCATTTACCGCCAGAACTCGCTTCGCCCACGTCCCGTTACGATTCTGGGCGGCGGCCGCGAGCCAGGTTGTGTAACCCAGAGGTAGGAGGAGAATTCCTACCAACACATGATTCAGTAGCGTCGGCCCCAAGGCTCGCTGGTACACCTCGGAAGAGCTTTCCCCCAACAACTGTGCAATAAAAGGCGTCGCCGCCAAATGGACGAATCCGAGAACGATCAGCAGCAGGCCGACGGCCCGCAGGAATCCCGCTGGAATTTCTTGTGAGCGCATCTTCGCTTTCCACAACCCCCGACAACTATACCGCGCTTAACCTGCAGCCGTCCGGCTAAACCGTACTGTAAACTCCCGCCTCGTCGTGCCCAACCAACACTGCGTGCTAGAATCCATTTTCTGCCTGAGGATTTCTGTTTTATGGCCGACGATGAAGCCCGCCAGAAAGCCGAAGACCACTACTACGCGGCTCTGGACCTGGTCGCTGAGGGTGAGCAGGAGCGCGCCGTGGTGGAGTATCGGAAGTCTTTGGAAGCGGATCCTACTTTCACGGAAGCGATGCACGGCATGGCACGGGCGCTGCAGGACCTCGGACGCCTGGATGAAGCCATCGCAGTAGCAAAGCGTATCTCGGAAATCGATCCGGATGACGTATTGGCCTATACCAGCTTGTCGGTTCTCTACCAGAAGAAGGGCATGATTCCCGAGGCGGAGGCTGAAGGCAATAAGGCCAGAGTGCTGGGGTGGAAGCAACAGTTGAAAAAAGGCAGTCATTAGTCGTTTGTCGATGGTCCCTTCACGCAAAATGACCAGCCTGATGTCATGGCAAGCCAACCGCTAACGACTAATGACCAACGGCCATCGACTAGATCTCGTACTTCTTCATCAGATGCCGGAACGACCGGTACGAGATTTTCAGCAAGTCTGCTGCCCGGGTCTGGACACCGTTCGATTGAGCCAGCGCGGTTAGCAGCAGCGACTTCTCAATGTCCGCAACATACTTCTCCATATCCATTCCCTCTGGCAGAGCGCCCATATTCCCTGGCATTCCCGCGCCCGGGAGGCCCACCCCGGCGGCCGCGGCTCGAGCCTTGGATTTTTCCGCGGGTAGCTCGACGCGGAGTTCATCCCCGGTTTCCAAAGCGACAGCGCGCTCGATGGTATTTTCCAGCTGGCGGACATTGCCGGGCCATTCATAGCCTGCCAGCGCTTCCAGCGATTGGGCATTCACTCTCTGGATACTCTTCCCTGCTCCGGGCGCGTACTTCTTGAGGAAGTGGTTGACCAGGAGCGGAATGTCTTCGCGGCGTTGGCGCAAGGGCGGCACGGACACCGGAATCACGCTGAGCCGGTAGTAAAGATCTTCGCGAAAAGTATTGTCGGCCACCTGCTTGTCGAGATCGCGGTTGGTCGCGGCTATGACGCGTACGTCAATGGGAATTTCGTTCGTTCCCCCCACCGGACGCACCGAGCGCTCCTGCAACACCCGCAGCAGTTTGACCTGCATGGTCAGGCTCATCTCGCTGATCTCGTCGAGAAAAATCGTTCCCTGGTCCGCTACCTCGAACAAGCCGCGTTTGTTCTGGTTCGCGCCGGTAAATGCGCCTTTCACATAGCCAAAGAGTTCGCTCTCCAGCAGGGTTTCGGGAAAGGCTCCGCAGTTGATGGAAACAAATGGCTCGGCGGCGCGCGGAGAGCACACGTGCAAGGCTCGGGCCACAAGTTCCTTGCCGGTTCCGCTCTCGCCGTAGATTAAGACTGTGCTTTGGGTGGAAGCGACGGTGCGAATCGTCTGCTTCAGTTTCTCCATGGCGGGACTGACGCCGACTATGTTGTCGAGCGAGTTGCGGGTGGCGGCATCGCGTTTGAAAGCGAAATTCTGGCGGCTCAGAGCCACTTTCTCCAGAGCTCGATTGATCGCCAGCTTGATTTCATCGACCAGGCCAGGAGACTTGCGGATGTAATCCGTCGCGCCGCCGGCTTTGACGGCTTGGACCGCAGCCTCGTAGTCATCGACGGCCGTCATCAGAATGACCGCAGAGTCGGGAGAAACCTGGTGGGCGTGCCGCAGCACCTCGATACCGTCGATCTTCGGCATCTTAATGTCGGTCACGATGACGTCGTACAAGGCACCGTCAAGTTTTCTCTTCGCGGCCTCACCCGAGTTTGCGGTCTCAACCTTGTGACCTTCGCGGCGCAGGGCGATGTCCAGCATCTCGCAGATAGAGCGCTCGTCATCGCAAACCAGAATGTTACCCATGCGCTCCTCCTGCCTTGGCCGCCGCAACGACCATGGTGGTGTCGAGCAGCGCCGCCGGGGACTGAGTTGCGGAGCCTGCCAGTGGAGCAGCCAGAGTCTCTCCCGCCGCGAAGCGACGCAACCGAAGCACGAACACGCTGCCCTTGCCCAGATTGGAGCGCGCCCAAACCTTACCTTCGTGGGCTTGGACGATCTGGTAGACAATAGCCAAACCCAGACCGGTGCCACCTTCGAATTGCGACTGGAACGGCTCGAACACTTTCTCGATTAGCTGTGGGCTCATTCCCGGACCGGTATCGGCGAAATTGATCTGCCAGTCTTCTCCACTGGACTCCAGCGAGACGGTGAGGGTGCCTCCCGAGGTCATGGCACGCACAGCGTTTTCGCAGAAATTCCAGAAGACTTGCTTGAGTTTGTCTCCATCGGCCGAAGTCCATGCTTCTTTCACGCCGTATTTTCGTGCGATCCGGATGCCAGCATTTTGCGCAGCCAGGCGATGTTCCAGCAGGGTAAAAGTGTCTTCCAGAAGCGGCAGCAGATCCACCTTCGCGAAGCGGTACTGGCGGCCCCGCGAATAGGCCAGGAAATCAGTGATGATAGTGTTCAACCGCTCCGACTCCCGCGTGACAATCTGCAGCAGTTGCCGGTGTTCATCGCCCAAATCCGGGATTCCTGAAAGCATACTTACGGATCCTGCGATCGAGGTCAATGGATTGCGGATCTCGTGCGCGATGGCAGCCGCTAGCCGTCCGACAGCAGCCAGACGGTCCTGCATGCGGACTTCGCGCTCCAGTCGCCGGATTTCCGTCAGATCGTCAAAGGTGTATACCAAACCCAGCGTGCCACGCTCCGGGACCGCCAGCGCGGAAACCAGCACACGGAAGGTCTTCCGGTAGCCATTGGGCGCAACCCATCGGACCTCGCCGTGAGCCGGTTCAGAATCAACGTGGGGCAGAGGATCCAGAAAAAGCTGATTGACGGGCTGAGCCAGCAGATCGTCTTCCGAACGCTCCAGCAGTTTCTGTGCCGCGGTGTTGACCAGCGTAATGTGTCCGTCCAGCCCGGTGGTGATCAGTCCTCCGGTGATGGACTGGATAATGTTCTCGTGCAGGGCCTGCAGATTCTCCAGCGCTCCGCTGGTGTGTTTCAACTTTACGTCTACCTGTCGCAGCTTGTTTGCCATCAACCCAGCAAGATAGGAAACCGCCAGGTAGCCGAACAGGTTGACGAAAATAATGGCTTGCAATGCCTTGAGTTCCGGATGGGTGGTCGAGTAGGAAGGAATGATTGCGAAATAGGTCAGCTCCAGAACCGTTCCAAACAGAATGAACGCCAGTGCGGCAGTCAGGTAAGCCCAGACCCGCGGCAAGAGAATGCAGGCCACGATGATAACCAGTGGGTAAAGAAAATTGAGTGAGCTGTCAACGCCTCCAGTGGCATAGACAACCAGGCTGACGAGAATCAGATCGGTGAGCACTTGGAGCACCGCCTGAACGCGGTACTCCTGCCAAAAAGAAAGCAGCAAAACGTAAAAGATTGAAATCGCGTACCACAGCAGGATGGCGTTGACGAATAGCCGTAGGGACAGCGGAGTAGGAGTAAGCCGCGAGATAGCCAGCTCAATTCCCAAGAGAAATGTCAGGATGAGGATGCGAACCTTGACCAGCCAGGCCAACCACAGCCGCTCATCAAACATGGATTGCATGGCTCATCCCAATTCCCGTGCCCTTTCCCTCGGGAATGCGGTTGCGACCACACCTGCAATCCGTACCCCTTGGCAGAAGAGCTTTTCCATTGGGCAGGATCCGCTGGCTTGTCGTTCGCCAGCCCGGAATTCTGCCCACGATTTTTCGTGCTTAGCCGGCCAGCTTGGCGATCATCGAGAACAGTGGCATATACAACGAAATGACGATGCCGCCGACTGCTACACCCAAGAAGGCGATCAAGACTGGTTCCAGCATGGCCAGCATGTCCTTGGTCGCCGTATCGACTTCGTCTTCGTAGAAATCGGCGATCTTTTGCAGCATGGCATCCATGGCGCCGGTGGCTTCGCCAACGCCGATCATCTGAGTGACCATGCTGGGAAAGACTCCAGATTCGCGCAATGGATCGACGATCGTGCGGCCCTCTTCAATTGCCTTGCGCACCTTCATCAAGGCTTCTTCAAGCACGGCGTTCCCCGAGGTTCTAGCCGTGATGCTCAGACCTTCAAGAATGGGCACGCCGGAGGTGATTAGCGTACCCAGAGTTCGGGTAAAGCGCGCGACCGCGATCTTGCGCAGCAGCAGGCCAACGATCGGCATTTTTAGCATTCCATAGTCCAGGTAGTAGCGGCCTTTAGGATTCTTACGGATCTGCTTGACGGCAAAAACCAGGGCTACAGTGCCGACGATGAAGAACCACCAGAACTGACCCACAAACGCGCTCAACCCCATGACCACGCGGGTGGGCAATGGCAGAGCCACTCCCAATCCCGCGAAGAGGTTGGCGAAGATGGGAACCACCCATTTCAGCAGCGCACCCACGATCAGGACCGCCAGACTGATGACCGAGACGGGGTAGATCAAAGCGGATTTCACCGCTCCCCGCAGTTTCACCGCTTTTTCGACGTACTGCGCCAAGCGCTGCAGAATGATGTCCAGAATACCGCCGGTCTCACCGGCTTCGATCATGTTGGTGGACAGGTCGTCGAAGACCTTAGGAAACTGCCGCATGGCGTTGGCCAGGGTTGAGCCACCTTCCACCGTGGTCCGCACGCCCGTGAGCGTCTTTTGGAATGCCTGGTTCTCCTGGTTTGCGGCCAAGATCTCCAGACACTGCACCAAGGGCAAGCCAGCATCGATCATGACCGAGAACTGACGGAAGAAGATAGCGATCTCCTTGGTCTTGACCTTGCCCGAGCCGAAGGTCGGCATGGCAAACTCTTTGCCTTTTTCCCGAATGGCTGCTGCGTTAATACGCTCCTTGCGCAACTGAGCGGCCAACGCTTGTTTATTGGGCGCAGCCCTCTCGCCGGTGACTTTCTCTCCGTTTTCGCTTTTCCCAGAAAATGTAAAAACTGGCATGGTGGACCTCTCCTTGATTCTCTTAGCGTTCCCTCCCGGTGCGCCAGTTCGTTCGCGCTCCGGACTACCACCTCAAAAACCGCCTGCTGCGACCGGAACAACTACACGATCGTTCGAAAATCGCCTTAACGCTTTCCAGTCGCTGCACCCTTGGCCGTGGTAGCGGATTGGTTGCGGTTCAACAATCCCGCGCCACGGTTGATCATCTCCTGCAGCTCGTCCGTGTTGCTGGAGCGCGCCATGGCGACGTCCAGCGTGATCTGCTTCTGGAAGTAAAGTGTCGCCAGCGCCTGATTGAATGTCTGCATGCCAAACTTGTCCTGACCGGACTGCATGGAAGAATAAATCTGATGGATTTTGTCCTCGCGAATCAGGTTGCGAACGGCTGCGTTCGGTACCAGGATCTCCATACCCATGGCCCGGCCCTTCCCGTCCGCGCTGGGCAACAAGCTTTGGCACATGATGCCTTCCAGCACCAGCGACAATTGCGCCCGAATCTGCGGCTGCTGGTGCGCCGGGAAGACATCGATAATTCGGTTAATGGTGGACGATGCGGAGTTGGTGTGCAGCGTGCCGAACGTGAGGTGACCGGTTTCAGCGATACGCAGCGCCGATTCAATGGTCTCCAAGTCGCGCATTTCGCCGATCAACACCACGTCGGGATCTTCACGGAGGGCGGCTCGCAGCGCGTCCGTAAAGCTTTTTGTGTCGGCATGCAATTCGCGCTGATTGACCACGCAATTCTTGTTCATGTGCACGAATTCGATTGGGTCCTCGATGGTGAGGATGTGGTCATGCCGCTCGGTATTGATTTTGTCAATCATGGCGGCGAGCGTGGTGGATTTGCCTGATCCGGTCGGGCCGGTGACCAGCACCAAACCGCGAGGTTTGTCGCACATCTTGCTGACCACGGCTGGAAGTCCCAACTGGTTAAAGGACTTGATCTCGAAGGGAATCAGACGGAAGACGGCCGAAGTCGCGCCCCGCTGATTAAATACGTTGGCGCGGAAACGGGCCAGACCTTTCAATCCAAAAGAGAAGTCTAACTCCAGGCTCTCTTCGAAACGGTGTTTCTGCGAGTCGGTCATGACGCTGTACGCCAGTTGTTTGGTTTCAGCCGGCGTCATCTGCGGCAGATCCAGCGGTACCAGGTGCCCGTGTACGCGGATCTGCGGCGGCGAATTCGTAGTGAGGTGAAGATCGCTTCCCGACATCTCCAACATTCTTTTCAGCAGATCACTTAATGCGAGCGACATCTTTTATTCCCTTTCTTTCTTGGTTGCGAGTTCTAGTGAATCGTCTCGCGCGCCACTTCCTCGAGCGTGGTCATGCCGGCCGCAACTTTGATGAGCCCGCTGCGGCGTAACGTAATCATGCCTCGCTCGATCGCTTTCTTCTTCAGCTCCACTGCGGAAGCGCCCACCAGAACCAGTTCCCTGATTTCGTCATCCACCTCCATGACTTCATACAAACCGCAGCGGCCTTTGTAGCCGGTGTTATTGCAGACGCCGCACCCTTTGCCCTTTTGGATCTTTACTGTCTTGGCTTCCTCTGGGCTGTACCCTTCTTCGATCAGGGTTTGATGGGGAACATCGACGATTTCCGTGCATTCCTTGCATATGCGCCGGACCAGCCGCTGAGCGCAGATCAGGTGGACCGAGGTCGCCACCAGGAAGGGTTCAATGCCCATGTTCATGAGCCGCGTAATGGTTTCTGGTGCGCCGTTGGTGTGCAGCGTGGAGAGCACCAGGTGTCCGGTAAGAGCAGCCTTAATCGCGATTTCCGCGGTTTCAAAGTCTCGGATTTCGCCGACCAGAATGATGTTTGGGTCTTGCCGCAGAAAGGCGCGCAAGGCAGTGGCGAAATTCAACCCGATCTGCTCCTTCATCTGCACCTGGTTGACGCCCGCCAGCTGGAACTCGACCGGGTCTTCCGCGGTCATGATGTTGGTATCCGGCTGGTTCAAGCGAGAGATCGAGGAGTACAGGGTATTGGTCTTGCCCGATCCGGTTGGTCCGGTTACCAGAACCATGCCATAGGGCTTTAGAATGGCTTTCTCGAACTTGACCAGCGACTCCGGCTCGAAGCCCAGCTTGGTCATATCCAAGCGGAGGTTCTCTTTATCGAGCAGCCGGAGCACGATTTTTTCTCCCCACAGCGTGGGCAGCGTACTGACACGGAAATCGAGCTGCTTCTTGCGGCCGCCAATGTTCATCTTCAGCATGATGCGGCCGTCTTGCGGCAGCCGCTTCTCGCTGATATCCAGCTTCGACATGATTTTCAGGCGCGAAATGATGGCATCCTTCAACTTGAGCGGGGGCGTCATGATGCTCTGCAGCACACCGTCAATACGGAAGCGCACCCGGAATTCTCTTTCGTACGGCTCCATGTGAATGTCGCTAGCCCCTCGCTTGACGGCGTCGGTCAACACCAAGTTGACCAACTTGACGATAGGAGCTTCATCGGCGGCCCTCTCCAAGTCCGCCAGTCCCAATTCCGCCTGATCGGCTTGCAGTTCGACGTCGGCTTCATCCATCTCCGTCATCGAAAGCATCACCTGCTCGAGGTCTTCCTCTTTGGTGGCGCCGTATGCTTTATCGATGCCTTCGAGAATCGAGCTTTCCGAAGCGACCACAGGCTCGATATTGAAGCCGGTCATGAACTTGATATCGTCCATGGCGAACACGTTTGTCGGGTCCACCATCGCGATCGTCAGGGAAGCGCCGACTCGGCTCAGAGGCAGGATTTGATAGCGTTTGGCGGTTTCAAACGGAATCAGCTTGACCACCGAAGGATCAATTTCGAAATAGGAAAGATTGATCGCGGGAACGCCGTACTGCCGGGAAAGGAAGTTGGTGACGTCTTCATCGCTCAGAAATCCCAGCTTCACCAGGGCGGCGCCCAGGCGAACGTTGGTTTCCTTCTGAGTCTTCGTTGCTTGTTCCAACTGCTCTGGAGTTATGACCTTCTCTTTCACAAGAAGATCACCCAGCCGTTGAGACATACCTCGATCTCCTATCTGAGCGGCAGAGGGATGACGTCGACTTCACTTTGCTCGCGCGATCCTGCTGCTTTCTTGGGGAAGAAGTTGCAGCCTATCGCGTTGACACAAATTGTCACAGCAGATGCGTTACTTCACCAGTAACTTTGGTACTTGTACTGCGCGATGGGACACGCATAACGCGTTTGCTACTCGTGAAATGCCCGTCAAATATGCTTTTGCAGCGCGAGGGAGTTTAGAAGGGCATGAACTTCGGTAACTCTGACGGTCAAGCGGTCAACCCGTTTCTGAGTATGGAGTTCCTTAAGCTTAGAAGGTTCCGACTTGCATTCCTTTACACTGGACGCCGTAGCCATGACTCCTGCCGCCAGCAAAGAACAAATCCGTGCGTATTACGACGCGCTGTACGATGCCTGGGGACCTCAGCACTGGTGGCCAGCTCGCACCCGCTTTGAAGTTATCGTTGGCGCCTATCTCACGCAGAATACGTCATGGAAAAATGTCGGGATTGCTTTGCGCCGTTTGCGCACCGCGGGTCTACTGAATCTCGCCGCCATCCGAACCATACCTCTGGGGGAACTTGAGGCGATGATTCGGCCAGCCGGATACTTTCGACAGAAAGCCGATCGGATAAAGACTTTCGTAGCATTTGTCGACCAACGCCACGGGGGCTCGCTCCGTCGCCTGTTCGCGCAACCTACCCAGAAACTGCGACAGGAATTGCTTTCACTGAACGGCGTTGGTCCTGAGACCGCGGATTCAATCCTGCTTTACGCCGGACAGCATCCGGTTTTCGTGGTGGACGCCTACACCCGCCGCATCCTGGAGCGCCACAGGATTGCTGCTGCGAACGCAAAGTACGAAGAGTTGCGCGAACTTTTTGAGCAGGCCTTGGCCAGTGTGGCGCGGCCGCCTGCGAAATCGAGAACTGAGAACCAGGAACTTGAAACCCGGTTTCGTCCCGTTCCCCATTCTCCCTCTCCCATGAGTCTTGCCCAACGCTCACCGCTTGCCCAGGTTTACAACGAGATGCATGGGTTGATTGTCGGCGTGGGGAAACACTACTGTCTCAAGTCAGAACCTCGCTGCGAACACTGTCCATTGCGAAAATTCCTGCCCTAAGACCGGAGCAACAGGTGCGCTGCCGGTGCATCTTGGCAAAAGCGAAAGCGCTCTTAACTCCTGGTCATGGAAGGTTGGTCGGCGGACTGTCCCCCTTCAAGCACGCGTCCGCTTATAATGAGGCGGACAAGCCTGCTAATTCTCATATGAGAATTACGGCCTGGTCGTGAAAGTGTCTGCTCCCAATCCAACTCGACCGGATCGAATACCTTCCAGCCGGAAGAAGGTTATCATCCCGCTCGCGGTGGGGATCGCGCTGCTTTTTGCGGTCCTTCTTTCGTTGACCTCTTTTGATCTACCGCTAAATCCAAACACTAACCAGCAGCTGCTTTTCTTCGCTTCCCTCTCTGCACTGATCTTTCTTCTGTTCGTGGCGCTGACGTTCGTCCTGGCCCGCAATCTCCTGAAGCTTTTTGCCGAACGGAGACTCGGTGTTCTGGGATCGAAATTCCGAACGCGTCTAGTGGTCGGGAGTCTTTTGCTTTCGTTTCTCCCAGTAATCGGCATGTTCTTCTTTGCCTATGTGCTGATGAACCGGTCGATTGACAAGTGGTTTTCCACCCCGGTGGAGGAAGTGCGGCGGGATACGGCGACCATGGCCTCGCTGCTTTCCAACTATGCTGCACAAAACACGCGAGCCGAAGCCGAAGCCATAGCAGCTTCGCCGCAGACGCAATCTGCTTTTGCGAGCCACAGCTTTTCCGCTGTGACGAACGAGTTCGAGCGTCACGCACCCACGCTGCAGGGCGGATTTGCTCTAGCGATTGTTGACGGGGACGCCGAGGTTAGCTTTGGCACGCCCGCTCCCTGGCCGCAACTAAAATCCAAGCTTCCTCTGCGGCGACTGAAGTCGGAGGCTCCAACTCCTTTCACTTGGGAGCAAACCGATTACATTCTGGGCAGTGCGACGGTTGGCGATCATGGTTTGATCCTGGTGGGCATGCCCTTGCCAAAACAATTCTCTGAAACTGTGAAGCAGGTTGAGGCGAGCCAGCAGCGTTATCTCGACCTCGCCCAGCAACGAAGACTGGTTCGGCGAACTTACATGGAAGTGCTGCTTCTGCTCACGGTGGTGGTACTTTTCGCTACCACGTGGTTCGCCTTGTTTCTGTCCAAGCTGGTTACGCGCCCGGTGGTTGCACTTGCCGAAGCGACGCAGGAGATTTCTCGCGGGCGGCTCGACTATCGGGTGGAAGTGCGTGCCGCCGATGAAATCGGTGATCTGGTGCACTCGTTCAACCGCATGGCTGAGGAATTGGAATCCAGCCGCCGCCAGATTGAGGCCTCCAGCCGTGATCTTGGCGCCGCCAATGTTGCCTTGGAGCAGCGCCGTCGCCACATCGAAACCATCCTGGAAAGCATCCCCAATGGCGTGCTTTCACTGAACGCGGGCCGGCAAATCACACATGTAAACCATGCTCTACTTCGCTTGTTCCATCCTGTGGGTGCGGAATCTGGCAAGCCGGGCGCATTGATCGGCGCGGAGTTGAGAGATGTCTTCGCTCCCGAGGTCCTCGAAGATCTTGAACCGTTGCTGCGGCGTGCCGACCGCATGGGAACCACGACCACTCAGATGGAAATGGGTGTACAGCGGGCCACCCTAAACGTTGCGGTTACGGTGGCCACACTCAAGCACGACGGACAGGGGCTGGGATATGTCCTCGTATTCGAAGACCTCTCTGAACTGCTGAAGGCACAGAAACAGGCGGCCTGGCGCGAGGTGGCGCGGCGCGTAGCTCACGAAATCAAGAATCCGCTCACCCCGATTGCACTTTCCGCGGAGCGCATCCGCCGGCACCTGCAGCGCGGCAAAACTCCCGACGCAGCTTCGCTGCAAGTACTCCATAGCTGTGCTGACACCATTGCCGGAGCCGTCGAAACGGTTCGCACCCTGGTGGATGAGTTCTCCACCCTGGCCCGTTTCCCCACGGCGCGGCCACAGTCGGCGAACATCAATTCCATCGTGGAGAGCACTCTGGCTATGTTCAATGAGCGCTTGGACAACATCCGCGTGCGCACCTTTCTGGCGCCGGAGTTGCCCAACGTGATGGCCGATCCCGAAGCCATCAAGCGGGCGCTCGCCAACCTGGTGGACAACGCTGCGGAAGCGATGCAGGATGCCCTCTTTCGCGAGATTCAGATTTCCACCGCACTGGTGGCCAGCCGCGACGTAGTGGAGATCACCGTTGCCGATACCGGCCACGGCGTTACCCGGGAATTGAAAGAACGGCTGTTCCTGCCATACTTCTCCACCAAGAAGCGCGGAACCGGCCTTGGGCTTGCCATCGTAAACCGCATTGTTGAAGATCACCACGGCTCCATTCGTGTAGAAGAGAATCAGCCCGTCGGCGCCCGGTTTGTGGTTGAGCTGCCGATTGTGTCGGACGCGGTCGTCGCACCCTCCATCAACCAGCATGCATAACATTCTCATCGTTGACGATGAACCCACGATCCGTCAGTCGCTCAAGGGCGTGTTGGAAGATGAGGGATTCAAAGCGTCCATGGCTGAAAGCGGCGAAGCCGGCCTGGAGATCCTCACCAAACATGCATTCGACGTAGTGCTGCTGGACGTGTGGTTGCCAGGGATCGACGGCCTGGAGACCCTGGAAAAGATCCGAGAGAGAGAAAACGCTCCCGAGGTCATCATGATCTCAGGACACGGCACCATTGAAACTGCGGTTCGCGCGACCAAACTAGGCGCTTACGACTTTCTGGAAAAACCGCTCTCGATTGATAAGACCCTCATTCTGATCAAGAACGCGATTGATGCCAAGCGATTGCGGGCGGAGAACCGGGAACTCAAGAAGCAACTCATACCCAAAAGCGTAATCGTGGGCGACAGCATCCCTATGAAGGCGCTGCGCCAGCAAATCCAGATTATGGCGCCCACCAACGGCCGCGTTCTCATTTACGGAGAGTCGGGGACGGGCAAGGAATTAGTGGCCCATGCCATTCACGCCCAGGGTCTGCGCAAGGATGAGATGTTCGTCGAAGTGAACTGTGCGGCGATTCCCGAGGATCTGATCGAGAGCGAACTCTTTGGTCATCGTAAAGGATCCTTCCCCGGGGCAACGGGAGACAAGGAAGGAACATTCCAAAAAGCTCATGGCGGTACGCTGTTTCTCGATGAGATTGGCGACATGAGCCTGAAGACACAGTCGAAGGTTCTGCGGACACTCGACGAACAGCGGTTTGTCCCCGTGGGCAGCGACGAGCCCGTGACCGTCGATGCCCGGGTGATTGCTTCGACCAACAAGGATTTGGAGGAGGAAATCTCCAGAGGAAACTTTCGCGAGGATCTGTTTTACCGTCTCAACGTCATCCCTTTTTCGGTGCCGCCGCTGCGGGAGCGCAAGGAGGATATTCCTCTGCTGGGGCGTCACTTCCTGAAGGAGTTTTCTGCGACCTATGGCCGCCGCCTTCGCGAGATCACCGACGATGCTATCGATACGCTGATGCGCTATTCCTGGCCAGGCAATGTGCGGGAACTACGGAACGTAATCGAACGGATCGTCATCATGAATCCCACGACCATTCGATTCGAACGCAAGCATCTGCCCCCGCTGGTTCATCGCGATGGCACCCGCCGCGCTGCTGGCAGTGACTTCTCTACCCTGCACCAGGCCCGCGCTGCCTACGAACGCGACTATATCCTGAAAAAACTGGACGAGAATCACGGGAACGTCACCCGCACAGCCGAGGTTCTGGGGCTGGAACGCAGCCATCTTTACCGCAAGATGAAAACGTTGGGAATCGCTGCCAAGGAGTAGGCGGATTCTGGTGCGGTCTTTGGTTGAAAGCTTTCACCGCTTGATCATGTGGATCTCAGTGCCGTTCTTCAGGAACTTCACCTCGTCCATAAGCTGAGTGATCAGATAAACGCCACGACCGTGGCCAGAGTAGATGTTTTCCGCTAGCACCGGGCTGGGGATTGCCGCGGGATCGAAGCCCTCTCCCGGATCGCGCACCACGATCAGCAGGCTCCGGTTTTGGTCGCAGGCCACATCACATTCGACGACTTTCGAAGCATCAGACTTGGCTCCATGCACGACCGCGTTGGCGAGCGCCTCCGAAAGTGCCAGCTCAATTGCTTGTTCCTTTCCACCGGCACAGTCTTTCTCGCGGATGGACTCCATGATTCGCTGCACCACCGAATCCACCGCTGCTTTATCGGCAGACAGCGTAACCTGGAGCTTGAAAAGTAACTTCTCGGCCAGGAAGTCGAAAGCTGGTTGGGAATCGGTGGACATTGATCAGGCTCCGTCGGCTTCGCTCGATTTCAACCTTGGCGCTTGCGGTTCTACAAACCTAATGCGCGCTCGGCAATGTGAAAACGTTCGCACGGAATCTCGCTTTCAGCGTCAATCTCAAACCTTTCCTGGACGAGCCAACAACTCCAGTTGCCGGCGCCAATCCAGTTCTTCGATAAACGTGTGCGACTCGCGCCAGTCTGGACTTACTTTCACGAAAAGCTCCAGAAATACACGAGTACCAACCATCTTTTCGATCTGCAGGCGGGCGGCGGCGCCGATTTTCTTCAACATCTGCGCCTGCTTGCCGATCAGGATCCTCTTCTGCCCTTCCCGCTCGCAATAGATCGCCGCAGCAATTCGCGTGAGTTTCGCGCCTTCCTCGAACTGTTCGACCAACACCGTGGTCGCGTATGGAACTTCTTCACTGGTCTCCAGCAACACTTGTTCCCGAATAATCTCGGCAACCATGAAGCGCGTGGGTTGATCGGTTACCTGGTCTTCAGGAAAGTAGTGCGGGCCCTCCGGCAAAATCTTGATCACGCTCTCCAGCAAGATGTCTAACCCTTCGGGTTTGCGGGCCGAGAGCGGAATGATTTCCTTGAAAGCGTGAAGCTTGTGGTATCCATCGATGATGGGCAGCAGCTTGTCTTTCTGATTTCGTAGCAAGTCGATCTTGTTCAGCAGAAGGAAAACCGGAGTCCCTGACTTCTTAACCATTTCAAGTACGGACTCGTCACCCTGACCAAACTTGCGGGTTACATCGACAATCAACAGAAGCAGGTCACAACCTTCCAGCGCTTCGCGCACCTCTGACATCATCTTGCGGCCAAGTGAACTGTCCGGCTTGTGTACGCCCGGGGTATCGATAAGTACAATCTGCCCGCCCACCTTTTTCTTTTGCTTGGGAATCTGGACGATCCCCAGGATGCGGTTGCGCGTGGTCTGCGGCTTGGGACTAACGATCGCCAGTTTCTCGCCCACGAGCGCGTTCAGCAAGGTGGACTTGCCGGCGTTGGGACGGCCAAGAATGCAAACGAATCCGGAGTGAAAGGCCATAAGGCTCGGTGCGTGTGGGGACAGGCGACTCGCCCGTCCAGGCCAAGCGAGGCTCCGTGGTTCCAAACCTTGCGACCATTCGCGGGCGAGGGCGCCCGCGCCACACAACACAATGACTATAACAGGCGCATCTGTTTTGGCTGCACCACCGAAATTCGAACTCGCTCAACTCGCCGCTCGGTTGACTCCAGCACTTCGAAGCGCAGGCCGTCTTCTTCTATCACCTCGCCCTTCTGTGGGATTCGGCCAGCCAGTTCACTCACCAATCCCGCCACAGTGGCGGATTCTTTGCCTTCGGGACGCGTGCCCAGCAACTCATCGAGCCGGTCGACGTCCATATTTCCGGGAACGATATAGGAGTGATCGCTCTCGCGCACGACTTCGGCTTTCTCGTGTTCGTCGTCAATTTCACCGACAATTTCCTCGATCAGGTCCTCGATCGTGACCAGTCCCGCCACTCCGCCGTACTCGTCAACCACGATCGCCATGCGGATATTGTTCTTCTGCATCTCGCGCAGAAGTTCGCTTCCCAGCTTGCTTTCGGGCACGAAATACACATCTTTGCGCATCAGCGTGTCCACCGTCCGGGTGTGAGCCTCAATGTCGGGGACCTGCAGTACGTCTTGAGCGTAAACGATCCCTTTGATGTTGTGGATGGTGCCTTCGAAAACCGGGACCCGGGAGAACGGTTTCATGCGCAGCAACTCAATGAACTGCTCGACCGTAGTATCGGTGGGAACCGCGACGATTTCCGGCCGCGGCTTCATCGCCTCCCGCACCGTCTTCTCGCCGAATTCCACCACCGACTGGATCATGTCCCGATTGCTTTCGTCCAGAATGCCCTCTTCCTGACCTGCTTCGATCAGCGCGTCCACGGCTTCCGCCTGGGTTTCCGGCTGCTCATCCGAATGCTCTTTGGTCAGAGCCGCCACCGACTGCAAGAAACCCAACACCAGGGTTACCGGCAACACCAGGTAGATGAGAATTCGCAAGAAAAGCGTCCAGCGGATCAGCCATTGCCCCTTGGTGCGCGAGAAAAAAACGAAGGGCAAGAACCGGTTGCAGACGATCACGATCAGGATCAGGCTCAGCGTGGCCTGCAGAATCTCGTAAATGCTCCAGGCGCGGTCACGGAATACGGTGAAGCCCACTAACATGGCAATCGCTGCCGTGGTCATTTGCGTGAGCACCGCCATGGACAGCGCCGCGCGGGTGCGGGTGACATGCAGCCGCGGCTCCACGTTGTGCTCGAAAGCGTCAATATTGTCCTGGAACTCGCGGGAAAGGAACTTGCCAATCTCGGTGTAGAGACGGTCCACGTAGGAGACCAGGGTCAGCAGCACCAGCAACATCACGAACACGACAGCGATGACAAAGTTCATCGTGATGCCCGTGTGGCGCGGGAGGTCATGCCAGCTTTGGCGCGTGCGGAAACAACGGCCGTTCGAACCTGATCGCTCGACTTGAACCTGCTCTTCCTCTTTGCGCCCAAGCCTTTTCCGCGCTCCGCTCGTCCACTTCTCTCAATCAATCCCGCTGGCAATCCGAGCGACTTCCGCAAACGCGCTTCCTTGCGCTCCATTTCCCCGTCATCGAGTTCGTGATCGTACCCGGCCAGGTGAAGCACCGCATGCAAAGTGAGAATTCTGATTTCCTCAGCTACTGTGTGCCCAAGTCGAAGTGCGTTACGGGCCGCAATCTCCGCCGAAATGGCCACATCCCCCGCGAAGCCCTGCATCAACCCTGGCATCGCGGGAAACGATAGCACATCCGTTGGCTTATTCTTTCCCCGGAAACGACGATTCAATCCTTGCAATTCCCGGCTGCTGGTCACCAGTACACTGACAGCCCCTCGAAGCCCGACCATCCCCCGCGCGCGCGTCACAAACTTGGCGAGTGCGGCTTCACTCAATCCAAGCACTCGTTCTTGAATGATGACCAAGCTTTTTCTCCGCGCTGTTGTGACTCTCGTGGTTGGAAATGCACGCAAATAAACAGGAGGGCCATAAACCGCAGCCCTCCAACCCAATCGCACTCGCCTTATTCTTTCGCGTCTGCCTCCGCAGGCATCGCAAGATTCTTCTGCGGCGGAGCGCTGTCTGCTCCGTTGGTCTTGCCGTTCACACCCTTCGGTTCGAGCACCGACACTTGCTGCTCCGCAAGCCTGGTCTTGTGCTCATCGTAAGCGCGAATGATGCGCTGCACCAGGTGGTGCCGGACCACATCGCCTTCATCGAAGTAAACGAACGTCAATCCTTCGACGCGCTTCAGGATGTCCACTGCTTCCAGCAGTCCGCTGCGGCGAGCATTGGGCAGGTCGATCTGGGTGACGTCTCCAGTGATCACCGCCTTGGAGTTGAACCCCAGACGGGTGACGAACATCTTCATCTGCTCCGAGGTCGTGTTCTGCGCTTCATCCAGAATCACAAATGAATCGTTCAACGTGCGCCCGCGCATGAATGCAATGGGCGCAATCTCGATGACGTTCTTCTCCAGGTAGCGATCCACCTTTTCGGGATCAAGCATGTCGTGGAGCGCGTCGTAAAGCGGTCGCAGATACGGATCGATCTTGTCCTGCAATGTCCCCGGAAGAAATCCAAGGCGTTCGCCCGCTTCGACCGCCGGACGCGCCAGAATGATCCGGTTCACCCTTTTCGCCAACAGTGCCGAGATGGCCATCGCCACAGCCAGGTAGGTCTTGCCCGTACCCGCGGGACCGATACCGAATACCATGTCGTGATTCTCGATAGCTTCCACGTATCGTTTCTGATTCAGGCTCTTGGGCTGCACCGTGCGCCGTCCGAACGAGCGCTGCCGCCCAGCTTCCGCTAACCCGCGCAGGGTAGCTTTTGGGTCCGCGATCAGCACGCGCAGCATGCTGTTCAGGTCGCCGTTGTTGAAGGTGTGTCCGGAGCGCTGCAGATGGTTGTAGTCGGCAAAGACTTGCTCGGCTCGGGCAACATCGCGGGCTGCCCCTTCCAATTCAATGGAGTTGGATCGCAGGTCGATGTTGATGTTCAGGCCGTCTTCCAGCACGTGCAGGTTTTCGTCCCTGGTACCGAACAGGGCTTCAATGTGAGGAGTAATCTCGATGCTCTTCTTCATGCAGTCTTTGCGAATCCCTCCCTGCGCCTGCGTTTTGCTTTTCACACGCTGGCGCTTAGATTGCATCGTCGCGACTTAGGCACACCCGTGCCTGTCCGAGCGACAACAAAATTGTTCTCTCTGCAGGTGGAACCAGCCGGAATGCTCGCTCCCGAGGTGCAAGCAACTACCATTGAGGTAAGGGTACGCCGGGGTCGGATGGGAGTCAATGGTAGCGAGACAACTGCGCCGCGGCACGCGAGGCTTAAGCACCCTCGCCTTTTACATCCGCTACCGAAGCCGGAACCGCACGCGCTCGTGCCCAGTCTCTAAGTTCCTGAATCTCCTCCGCCCTAGTTGTCGAAAGCGGCACTGTCTTCGCCAGCGAATCAACCAGGGACGACGTTGTCAGCGGTTGCTTACTGGAGAATGAGGCATAGAGCCCTGTCTGCACTGCGGCGTGAATCTCCGCTCCTGAGTGTCCTCGCGCGGCGGCTGCGACTTGATCCAGATTGAAGTCCTCCGGATGTCGATTCCGCCGCGCCAATTCAAGAGCAAATATCTGCTTTCGTTCTGCCTGGTTCGGCAGGTCGACAAAAAACAACTCGTCAAACCTCCCTTTGCGAATCAGTTCGGGAGGCAGCGCGGAGACGTTGTTGCACGTGGCCGCGACGAAAACCGGAGTTTTACGCTCCTGCATCCAGGAAAGAAACGCCGCCAGCAGACGGGATGAAACGCCCGCATCCGCCGACGCCGAGTCCGACCCGCTCCCAGCAAAGACCTTCTCCAATTCATCGATCCAGAGCACACAGGGCGCCAGTTCTTCGGCCACCTGAAACACTTTCTGGATTCGTTTCTCGGTCTCGCCGACGTATTTGTCGAAGATCGCAGCCGTATCGAATTTGACCAGCGGCAATTCCCATTCACCCGCAATCGCTTGAGCACACATACTCTTCCCGCAACCCTGCACGCCCAGAATAACCACGCCCCGCGGCGGTTCCAGGCCGAACGCTCGCGCCCGTTCTTCCCAGGTTCCGCGTCGCTGCGCCAGCCAGCTCTTCAGATTTTCAAGGCCTCCGACGTTGGCCATGGTGTCGGAGATGTCGACGAAATCCAGCATCTCCGAACGCCGCAGCATCTCCTTCTTGGCTTGCAAAACATCGGTGACAATCTCGGCGGTTAGCCCGTACCTCGTCACAATCGCTTGTGATACGGCCCGCTCCGCCTGCTCTTCCGTCAATCCGCGCAGATTGCCGGCCATCACCTCGAACCCGTTGGCGTCCAACGAGCGACGCAATGTTCGCGTCTTTCCTACCCGAACGATCATCTCATCGATGATCTGCCGTAGGCGCTGCTTGTCTGGAAGAGGCAGTTCCAGATACTCCACTAAGCTGGCCAATTCCGGCGGCATCTTGATCGATGGAGCGATAAGGACGACAGTTCGGCGATTCTTTGAGAATTTCTGGCCCACATCGCGAAGACGTCGCACTACGACCGGGTCTTCCATGTGACGGTGGAAATCTTTGAGGATGAACGCAGCCTCGACGGAGATGCCTTCCAGAACGCCCAGCACTTGAGCGGGTTCACGGCTGTTGTAAATCGCTTGCGCGGCAATATCGGTGGCATCCTGACCGGAGCCAGCAGCGGGAAACCTGCCTTCCACCACGGGTTCGCTGCCTTCGTTTCCGCAACGAGCCAACCCGCTGGCTATGCTCCATTCGAACGTGGCCAGGTTCAGCGACGCGCACGCCACGCGCACCAACCGAACGGCGCGCACCTCTTCTACGGTTTCCATCACCACGATGGGCGCGGAGGAATCGATGAGCACCTTTAGGGTGCCGAGTGCGTCCGCTAATGGTTTGACCAGTCGCAAGTGGCTGCCGTAGAATAGTTTATTAGGCAGTGAGCAGAATATCTCGATAAGAGAACCCCCACAGAAACGAAGGTAACGCGACTAGATGGCAAATCATTTTTCGGCGCTGAAACGCGCCCGTCAGACTGAGAAACGCACGGTTCGCAACCGCGCCAACACTTCCCGCCTGCGCAGCACTCTGCGCGAACTGCGTGAGTCGCTCGCCAAAGGCGACAAGCAGAGCGCCGATCAGGTTTTTCGGCAGACTGTCTCCGCCCTCGACAAAGCAGTCCAGAAGGGTGTGCTTCACGAAAACACCGCCTCGCGCTACAAGTCCCGTTTGAGCGCTCGCTTGAACGCGGTTGCCAAGAAGTAGCAATCAGCATGTTTGGGCTTCGAAGACGGCCGGCGCGTGAGCCTGCCGTTGCTATTTAGTGCCTCGGACCGCAGACCGCCCTGCGAGAATAAATCGTGCAGTCTCAGGTGAGAAACAAACCTCTCAGCGTTCTCTGCGCAAATCTCCGCCACTGCTGCGGTTTAAGATTTTCAGAGCACAATCTCGAAGTATTCCTTCAGGACTGCCCGCCACTCCGAGTCCGATGCGAGCAACCGTTCTTCTCTGATCCCATTGCGCGTGAGGATCAGGTTCCGCTCCGCCACGGTAATTCTTCCGTCAGCTGTAGCCCTGGAACATACACTTTTCCGGGTGAACGGAGATTCTGGTGATGTCTGATGGTAGTGGCACATGGCGGCAAAGTCGTTGAGGCTTCGGGGCGTCAAGGTGAAAGAATACTGTTGCTTCCAAGCCCCATCGCGCTCCGCTCTCTCCATGTGCAGCGAGTTCCCGTAATCCACCACTCGATACGTCCGACCGTCATGCGACTGCTCGGCACCGGACCGCAACTCGAGCGGGTCAAGAAAGGAGTCACCGAATCCCACGTCCGCAAGCCACGGCTCGTCCAGATCGACTCTTAGCGCGAGATGATCGAACTCCGGACCGTCGCTGCCATCTTCGCGGGGCACCCGAGCCGAGAGCAAAGTGACCTGAAACCCGATGGCACGTAGCAAGCCTGCAAACGCTCCATTCAGTTCATAGCAGAAGCCGCCGCGTCGCCGCTCCACGATCTTGCGGATGAAGGCGGCTTCGTCGCACACGATCTTTCGGCCCAGAGCAATGTCGAGGTTCTCAAAGGGGACGCTGAACAGATGAGCCCGATGCAGGTTGCGCAGCACCTCCGGCGTGGGCGCTATTGGTCCGTCATACGCGATGCGGTCGAGATAGGCGGGGACATTGAGCATGGCGGGTCTGCCGAGCGTCGCTCGGCCGGACAGCCGGGGGAAGCTGTCCCCACGTGATCATCGGCACCGGATACAACTGGCGATTACACCGGCAGCTCTTCCTGCATCCAGCCAGCTTCTGGCTTGGGCTCGGATGTCAGATCCATCACCAACTTCTCCAGCACCATTCGTTTGCTCGGAGGATTGGAACGCAAGGCCAGATCCGTTTTCGCCACCAGCCGAATGGCGCGCGTCAACTCTCGTTTCGACTTGTAGCGGCGCGCCTGTTTGATGATGTCGTCGGCGGCAAACGGAGGCACACGGAAGCCCTGCCACAGCGCTGCCCATAGCATGCGCTGGTCGCGCACATTTCGCTCCAGGATCACCAGCATCTGGCGAAAAGTTTTGGCCAGCATGTAGAGATGTCCAATGGCCGCCTCGTCTCCTTCGCCCGTGGTCAGAATTGCATCCAGCATTTCGAGCGCCCGCACCCGATCTTTTGCGGAAATCGCATCGGTCAGCTCATACAACGACCTTTGTTTTGCGGCCAACACCATGGTCTCGACATCGCCCAGCGTGATGCGTTTCTTTTCACCCACGTACAGAATCAGCTTCTCCAGTTCGTTGGAGACCATCATCATGTCACTGCCTAGCGCGTCCACCAGTTCACGGGAGGCATCAGCATCAATCTTCACGTCCCGGGTGGCACAGTATTCGCCAATCCAGCGGACTGCCTCGCTTTCTTCCACTCGCGCCAGTTCGACGATGGCGCAGAACTGTCCCAGTGTCTCGCGGATACGCTCGTAGCGTTCTTTGTCAGTTAAGTCCATGCGGCGGGCGTCCGCGGGAATGTTGATGTGATCAGCAACAAAAATCAATACCGCGGCGGGATTAGGATCTTTGCAGTACGCCTCGATGGCCGCCAGTTTCTCCTCATTGGACCCGCGTCCGAACAGGTTCTTGACGCCTCGAACAAAGAAAACTTGAAAGGGCGCCATCAACGAAGGCGTACGCGCACGATCAAGAACCTCGGCTAGTCCAGTCTCCGCGAGATCAAAGTCAAAAAGGCTGAAGTCCCGCAAGTCGGGGGTGACCAGGTGTTCGAGAATAGCTTCACGACAACGTTTGCGAAAGAAGACCTCGGCTCCCACGAACACGTAGGCCGGACGCAGCTTGCGGGCTTGTACCTCGGATACAAAGCGGTCGGTCTGGGCGAAGGCTCGCATCAGAAGCCCTCCAGGATATTCGACACCAGGGTTTGCGCAAAGTCGCGCGATAGGCGTTGGAATGCCGGGGAGTCTTCCTCGAAAAAGCTGTTCAGATCGCGCGAAACCTCGTACTGCTCGCGAAACAAATACGAGGGATTCTGGTAGAGAACCTTGCCCTGCTTGTCGAGCAGCGACACTTTCATGGAGATCACAACCAGCACGCTCGCGGCGCGTCCCGTCTTCGAATCATAAGTGAGTGGCGTGGTATAGGTGGAAACCACGGTCCCGTGCAGCGTCGCATCAGCATCGTCATTCACTTGGTTGACGATGTGGTAATGGGTTCGCGTGACTAACTCTCTTACCACGGCAGCGGTCAGCATCTGCTCGATCTTAAAAGTTTGAGTTTGGTTCACGAATGCCGGGATTGCAATGGTTCGGACGTTATAGGGAATGGTGACCGTGTGCCCTGCCGCGTGATAACCGCATCCTGCGCTGAAGAAGCAGCCAAGCGCAGCAAGCACTGCCAGTCGCCTCATTGGATTTTACCTCGAGGCCGGGTTGCTGCCATGGTTTCCGCGCACTCCACTGCAGTCGCTGCGGCAATGCGCAGATTGTCGGACGCGGCCCACAGCCAAAACCCATTCGGCTGACTGGCATCGGCCGCGATCGACACCTGAATATCAGCCTGTCCCGCCGCATTCACGTTGGTGGGAGCGTCCTCGGCTCCATGCGTAAGGTTCACATGCTCACCCGCCAGTGCCCGCGAAATGCTGTCGACATCCGCCACCTGTCCGAGTTCGAGGTGAATCGCAAAGGCGTGACCGTGAAAGATGGGAGCCTGCACCACCAGCAGCGATGGCGGTGGAGCTTCCTTGCCAGCTATTCGCTGAAAATGCTTCAGCACCCGGCTCTCCACTGAAGTCAGCGAAGGTACTGAGTGTTCACCGTAGCGAGCTACCATGTTGAAGGCCACTTGCGTATCGAAAATGTTTTTCGGCAACTGCTGGAACGAGAGCAGGTTCACGGTCTGCTCGTGCAACTCGTCCATGCCCTTCTGGCCGTGTTCGGAGGCGGGCTCAAACACCGTGGCCACCGCCCGCTTCACTTGTCCAGCTTTCTGCACGCGCAATAAGAGCAGGGCGAGCACGACGGCTGCGGGATGCGCCACCACCGCTGGGCCAGGCTGCAACTCTGGAATCAAAGCCTGCCCCAGTTGGCGCTCGATCCACGGCGAGCGTATTGCCGCGTCTGGCTCATCTTCCAGAGCGGAAGAAAGGTCAACGATCGCGCTGCCCGCATTGCGCGCTGTCTTCCAGTTCTTGCGCGTGGACTCGGGGTCGGAAGCAAAGAAAGTAAAATCTATATTCTGGAACTGTTCGGTGCGGACATTCTGGATGAACGTGACCTCGCCCCCCACTGCTTCCAGTTTCCCGAGTGACTCATCGTCATCCAACAACTTGACATCCATTGACGGGAAATTGCGGTCGTTGAGAACATCTGCAACTTCCTTGCCCTTGAGCGTGCCTGCGCCGACGATGGCAAGGCGGTAGAAATTGCCTCCGCGTACAGGTTCGGCGTGTGACCCCGGAGCGGACTTGACATTCGAACTCATGAAGTCTGCGAGGCCTCCTTGTACGTGGGAGGAGGCGGGTTCCGCTTCCGCCGGAAAATCCACTGTAAGCGCCAGAACACGCCCGAAAACATGTAAGCCAGTGCGATAACGAACAGCACCCACTGCGAGAAAAACCAGATAGCTGCAAACAGCAGGCCCAGCAAGATAACGAGTTGGAATGGTTGCCGGGAGCGGAAATCAATGTCCTTAAAACTGTAAAAGCGCCAGGTGCTCACCATCAGATATCCCGTCGCCACAATGATGAGCATCCAGGTGATGCAACTCCATAACGAGGAAATCGGGTCCCCAACGGAAAAATGCACCACAGCGGCGATTACTCCAGCGCCCGCTGGAATGGGCATTCCCACAAAGTACTTTTTTCCTGGCCGCCCCGGGTTTGACGGTTGTGGATTCGACACTATGTTGAAGCGCGCCAGGCGGCTGGCGCCAGCCATCAGAAATAGAAAGCTCGCGATGGAGCCTAGTTGAATCATCTTGCCGGTCAATTCGCTGGAACCCAGGAATACCGGCAGCTGGCGGAATCCCCACATCCATGCCAGCAGCGCGGGAGCGACGCCGAATGTGATGACGTCGGCCAGCGAATCCAACTCCCGGCCAAAGTCACTGCTGGTATGCGTCACGCGGGCGATGCGCCCGTCCAAACCATCAAACAAAACGGCAAACCCGATCGCTTTGGCCGCAAAATCAAAATGCCAGGGTTCCGCGACCGTGGCGTGCGTGACCTGCAAGATGGCGTAATAGCCCATGGCCATGTTCGCCGCGGTGAAAAGCGAAGGCAAAATATACAAGCCCTTGCGCAACCGTCCCGACGGCCGGTCTTCCCTGCGCCGCTTGGGGTTTTCTGGGATTCCGGAATCCTTCATGGTGCTCCTAGCCGAGCATGTCCGGCGCTGCCCGCCGCCAGTGGACGTTCAACCTTCAGGTAGGCCAGCACGCTCGATCCGCCTTTCACACGATCCCCGACTTTAACTTCGAGGTCCGCAGAGGCGTCCAGCAAAACATCCACGCGCGAGCCGAATTTGATCAAGCCGACGCGCTCCCCCCGTTCCACGCGATCGCCGACCTTCTTGTTGAATACGATCCTACGTGCCAAAAGACCTGCAATCTGCTTGAACACCACGCTCTGGCCTTCACCTTCAACAGTTACTACATTCTGCTCGTTTTGCTCAGCCGAAGCCGCATTCATGGCATTGACGAACTTTCCCCTTTGATACTGGACCTCGCAAATGATGCCGCCGATAGGAGAGCGGTTCACGTGCACGTCAAAGACATTCAAAAATATGCTGATTCGAAGGCGCGAGGCGCCGTTGGAAATCACGGGGGAGATATCGGTGACCTTCCCGTCGCCCGGTGATACGAGCGCACCTGCCTCATCCGGGATAACTCGGTCGGGATCGCGGAAAAACCAGAGAAAGAATGCAGCCAGGAGCAGAGCAGGCAAAGCCCAAAGCGGGCTGGTGAGCCAACCGATCAGGGCCGCAGCAACCAGAAGCGGGAATGCGTAGTAGTAAGCGTCACGAACCATTTTGGGAGATACAGAGAATTATAGTGCAGGCTTGGGGCACCGCTCAGCCTTTCATGTTAAATGCAAATAAAAAAGGCGCTTACGAGCGCCCTGCGTGGAGACGGATAATCCCTGCCTACGGCTGAGCCGCACAAGATTGGAGCTGGATTAGGCGACCTGGTTCTGCTGTGGCTGCTGCCGGTGCTGCCGCTCAATACTCTCCATCTGATCCTTAAGACGGAGTTTCAGCTTTTTGAGTCGCACTTCTTCCAATTTTTCGTCGTCGGTGAGATAGCGTTTTTCGGTGAGTGAATCAAGACGTTTTTCGTAGAGTGTGTGCTCCTGCGCCAGCTTTCGGAATTCATCGTGATTGGCGAAGAGCTGGTCCCTAGAAGTTAGCATCCAGCAGACCTCCTAACCGGGTTTCAGGTTCAAAGTTACCACACGACCTAGCCTGCTTCAATGCGAAAGGTAATAATCGCGCCATCTACGTCAAGGGATACCTACCTCCGGAGATCTCCTCGCGGTATCTCTCTGATTTATCAGCAGCTTCTAACGAATTGCACGAAGCCTGATGCAATATCAGGCAAACCCAATCTGGTAAACGATGGCATCCTCTTCCGGCTCGCGATAATAACGCTTGCGCCGGCCGCTCTCCACAAAAGCCCACTTCTCGTAAAGTCGTCGTGCCGGCAGGTTCGACTCCCGGACTTCCAGGAAGACCGTGTCTGCACCTCGGGCTCGAGCTAAGTCCAGAAACTCTGCGAGCAGACGCGTGCCCAACCCCCGGCGCCGCGCGGGCTCTGCCACGGCGATGTTCTCGATTTCCCACTCTTCGCCCAGCGCCCTGGCAGTGATAAATCCCTGCACGCCGTCTTGTTCAACGATCAGTACCACGCGGGATGGCGCTTCGCTAGAGAACGCGGTTTCATGCTGCTCCGTCGACCAGTGCGCCGCCGTAGCGGCGTGCTTCTCCAGTGCCATCAGGGCGGGGATGTCTGCGGTGGTGGCAAGACGAATACGCATTTGTAGCGCCGGCGTCTCGCCGGCTTCACGCCGATTGGTGAAGCTAGCTACGCTTCACGAAAAGCTCGGCCTCCGAGCGCCCAATGTAGTTCGCTTCCAGCGCCTCCGAGGAAACGGTTTCTCCGGATACAATCTTTCGCCATCCGAGCTGCGCGATTGCATCGCTCCGCGGCCGCTCCACCTCTACCACGTGCAACCCCTTCGCCCCGGCCGCTTCCGCGAGGGTGTTGTCGGGCGTCACGATCACTGCATCAACGGCTGACTCCAACCATTCGTCGCGGGTAAGCAAGCGCTCACGAATCATATGCGTTACCGCGCTGTCAACCTCATACTCACCCAGGAAAACCTCATTCCGTCCGGCATCGAGCGCAGCCATAACTCTTCCTCGCGAATGACCAGCACTTGCCAGAGCTTCCAACAGCGACACGGCGGCAATCGGTTTCGCAAGCGCCTCCGCGAGTGCCTTGATGACCGCCAAGCCGATACGCAGCCCAGTGAAGGATCCCGGCCCGGAAACCACGGCAAAGGCACCGATGTCCGCCTTGCTGAATCCGTGTTTGTCGAGCAGGGCTGCAATTTGCGGAACCAGTTCGGCGGAAAATGTTCCTCCCGGGAGCGGGGCCACCTCGATGACGTCGCAAGCATCCTCCGGCCCGCAGTGCGCGAGTGCGATGCTGCCGTGCTTGCCGGAAGTGTCAACAGCCAGAAGAAGCATGAATTCAGAATTGCTGGTGATGCAGATCCGCCGCCATGTGCGAAAATTCGTGGCCGCCTTGAATCAGTGTCCGGCCTCTACCAGCTCCAGCAGCACTCCTCCCGCGCTCGAAGGATGCACGAACACATATCGATGGCCGCCTGCGCCAATCTTGATTTCGTTCGAGACCAGCCTCACACCGTCCTTCTTCAGGCGTTCGACCACCGCAGTCAAATCAGGCACTCGCAGGCAAACGTGATGCAGGCCTTCGCCGTGTTTGGCAATGAATTTCGCAACCGCAGAGTTTTCTGATGTCGCCTCCAGCAGCTCCAAACGGCTCTCTCCCACCGGCACCATCACCAGCCGCACCTGCTCGCCTTCGACCACCTCTTCCGCAGACGCAGCCAGCCCCAGCTTCTCGTAGATAGCCTTCGCCGCCGCCAGCGACTTCACCGCAATGCCGAGATGATCAATGGTGAACATCGGATTTTCGTAACATCGATACTTTCGTCCCGACCGCTAGCCCTTCCCTATCCTGCCCACAATTTCTTCCACCAGCGTATATGGATCGCGCTTGTGCTCGGCGACTTCCGCGGCGTAGCGCGCGACATTGCCATCTTCCATCTGTTCCCGAGCTTTTTCCAGCAGCGCGTCGCGCAGCATCTCGATCAACCGCTCCTGCCAGTTTTCAATGTGGTGCTGCAGGACCAGGTTCTCTTTTTGCAGATACGCCTCGTATTCCGCAATGGCCGCGACCAATTCACTGATTCCAGTGCCGTCGCTGGCCACGGTCTTCACAATCGACGGAGTCCAATGATCGCTGCGAATCGCCAGCGATTGCAGGGCGCGAATCTCACGCTCCACCCGCTCGGCGCCCTCGCGGTCGCTCTTGTTGATTACAAAAATGTCGGCAATCTCCATGATGCCGGCCTTGATAATTTGCACATCGTCGCCCATCCCAGGCACTAGGATTACGACCGTGACGTCCGCCAGCCGCACGATATCAACTTCATCCTGCCCGACCCCGACAGTTTCGATCATGATCAGGTCGCGTCCGGAAGCATCCATCACCGTGGCCACATCGGCCGTGGTTCGCGCCAATCCGCCCAGCGATCCCCGCGTCGCCATGCTGCGAATGTAAATGCCTGGGTCAGAAAAATGATCCTGCATGCGGATGCGATCCCCCAGAATCGCCCCGCCCGTATATGGACTCGTGGGATCGACCGCGATGATCCCTACCGTGCGGTCCTGCTTGCGATAGTGCTTGGCCAGTTGATCGACTAGCGTGCTCTTGCCCGCACCGGGCGGCCCAGTGAGGCCTAGAATCCGCGCCCGCCCAGTTTGCGGGAACAACGCTTTCAGCAGCTCCGCCCAGCCTGGCGAGCGGTTCTCGACAATGCTGATAGCCCGCGCCAAAGTGCGGGGATCGCCGGAGCGGAGTTGCGTGATGAATGCTTGGAAGTCGAAGCTCAACCTGTCAGTGTAAAGCACGCGATCAAAAAAACACTATAATCCGAGAGGAGTGCGAGCCAGTGATGGATTTCTTCGCGGTGCCGGACGGACTAGACGAGATCAGAGATGAAATGTCGAAGATCGTTGACATCATCGTCCGTACTACAAGATGGGTTCATCCCGACGCCTTCAACGCGCTGCCCGTTTGGTACCCCGAGACAGCTCGAAAACTTCCGCTCTATGACGCGAAATGGGAAACCGTTTACAAGAACACCAATAAGCTAACGGCTCTGGTTTCAGACAAAGTCGAGCCGAATATCAAGGCAGGAAAGGCATTCATCGCAGCGCTTGGTGCTAGGAAAACAGACAATTGGACTGTTTGCCATATATGGGGAGTCGATGATCCCAGGTTTCAGCGAAACAACAGCGTGGTGTGTGATCGAAGATACTATTCCTGCATAGCTAACATGGTATGGTTGCCGACGCCCCTGAAGGGATTCACGGATTGTGTGCCCGATATCAAGCGCATGCTGCGAACATGCTGCTTTTATCTATACAACTGGCGTGCGAGCATGATGACGTGAGGGAACAGGCAGCCGAAATACGCGGCAGATTAATCCCGAATGGTTACCCGAAGGAATGGCCGGCGCCGGGCCGACCCTGTTTGCCGCCGGGAACGGCGCCGTTTACTGCCGGGGTTGAGAAAGCAATAAAGAAGCGCAAGGATGAACTCCGGCACATGCTCGCTGACAAATCTCTCGCTAACTTCCCACGCGAGAAAGTGCTGGAAGTTCTTAAATTCTGGGAGATCGAGCTATAGACAGAATGATTTACTCAGTCCTTCAACAATTGCCGTGCAATCACCAACCGCTGCACCTCACTGGTCCCTTCGCCAATCGTGCACAGCTTCACGTCGCGATAGAACTTCTCCGCAGGATAATCCTTGATGAATCCATATCCGCCGTGAATCTGCACGCCCTCGTTGGCGCAACGCACAGCCACTTCGCTGGCATACAGCTTCGCCATGGACGACTCCAGCGTGCTCTTCGATCCGGCATCTTTCAGGGACGACGCCCGGAACGTCAGCAGTTTTGCTGCTTCGATCTCCGTCGCCATATCAGCCAGCTTCCACTGGATCGCCTGAAATTCGCTGATCGCTTTGCCGAACTGCTTGCGCTGTTTGGAATACTTCAGAGCCGCTTCGTACGCTCCTTCAGCCATGCCTAGGGACAACGCCGCAATCGAAATGCGCCCACCATCCAGCACGCGCATGGCATCGATGAATCCGCCGCCCTCCTTACCGAGAAGATTCTCGGCGGGAATGACGCAGTCTTCGAAGATCAGCTCCGCCGTATCGCTTGCCCGCAGCCCCAGCTTATTTTCTTTCTTTCCCGGACGGAATCCTTTGGCGCCCTTCTCCACAATGAATGCCGAGAGCCCGTGAGTGTGCGCCGCGCGGTCGGTCACCGCGATCACCACTAACACGTCGGCATAGTGTCCATTGGTGCAGAATGTCTTGGTGCCGTTCAGCACCCAAGTGTTTCCCTTGCGCACCGCCGTCATACGCGCGCTGCCCGCATCCGATCCAGCGGACGGTTCCGTGAGCCCCCACGCACCGATGTGCTCGCCGGTGGCCAGCTTACTGACGTATTTCTTCGTCTGCTCCACGGTGCCAGCGAGAAAAATATGGTTCGAGCACAGCGACGTGTGGGCCGCCACGATGATGCCCACCGAACCGTCCACGCGAGAGAGTTCCTCGATCGCGGTGACGTATTCGATGTACCCCATCCCCGCCCCGCCGTATTCGGTGGGAAAGACTATGCCAAGCAATCCCAGCTTGCCGAGTTCCTTAATAATGGCCAGCGGGAACTCGCCCGCCTCATCCCATTTCATGACATTGGGGAGGATCTCGCGTTCGGCAAACTCGCGCACGCTCTTCTTCAGGTGGAGCTGTTCTTCATTCAGTAAAAAATCCACGGTTCCTCCGGTCGGATGTGCGCGGCATTACGGCAGAATTCAATCCGCTTGCGGCTTATGCAAAACATTCGATTAGAACACAACGAAGAGAAACCGCTCAAACACTTCGTTGGAAAGAAGCCGGCCGTGCGGCGTGAGACGAATCACGTCTCCTTGTCTCTCCATGAATCCAGTCCGCACGAAATCGGCAATGGTTTCGGAAAAACCTAGGATCGCGTCTTCCCCGAACTCTGCCGCAACCTGCCGCAAATTAACCCCACGAGTCAGCCGAAGACCGAGAAAGAACGTCTCCTCGAGCGCGGCACCTGGTGAAACGTGGGTGCGATTCGGCGGGCCTCCAGCAACATACGCCTCCAGTGAATCCGCAGTAGAAAATCGTACCGCTTCCGCTCCGCTCTCTGAACCCCGCAGCATCGAGTGCGCATCCACGCCAAATCCCAGATACGGCTGCCGTGTCCAATATTTTAGATTGTGCCGCGACGCGTATCCCTGGCGCGCGAAGTTGGAGATCTCGTACTGCCGCACTCCCGCCGCTTCCAGTCGCTCACAGGCCATCAGGTACAAATCCGCTGTGACATCTTCATCCGGCACAAAGTGAGCGTGGTATCTGGCACCGCCAGCAATCAGTTCGCGGCCGAGACGGGAATCTTCGTCCACTTCGAGCATATAGACGCTGGCATGCGGCGCTTGACTCGCAATCGTCCGCTCCACGGAAAACGCCCAGCTATCGACTGTCTGGTGCGGCAGCCCGGCGATAAGGTCGATGTTGATGTTTGTGATCCCGGAGGCACGCAGGCTGGCGATGTCATCGAGAACTGTCTTCCGATTATGCAGACGCCCGACCGAGGCCGCTTCCGGATCGACGAACGATTGCACGCCCAGACTCACGCGGTTCACACCGCAACGCTGGAGGGCTTCAATCACAGCCGGAGTCAGCGTGCCGGGAGCGCATTCGACCGTTATTTCTGAGTCGGGACGGACCTCAAAATTTTGCGAAATTGTGACAAACAGCCGTTGCAGTTGCGCAATATCCAGTATAGTGGGACTTCCGCCGCCCAAGTAGATGGAGTCGACAACCCGCTCAATGCGTCCGCCCATCTGTGCTAGAGTCTCGGTGGCACGTTCCATGTCAGCGCATACCCGGTCCACATAGCGCTGGAAAATGGAGCGGGAGAAAACGTCGGAAGCAAAGTTGCAATAGCTGCACTTGGTGCGACAGAACGGCACGGAGATGTACAAGCCGAGAGGCATTTCGACAATTATCCCACTTTGGCGGGATGCCGTAACCGAGGCCGCATCTGAACCACAGCTCTCGATAAGGCTCTTGCAACTTACCTGCGATAGTTGGGTTATCTTGAGTTGGAGTAGGAACTACAAACTGATGACGCTTCCGCGCGTGGTTATCACCGGAATGGGCGTGGTCAGCCCCAACGGAATCGGGAAGGAAGCGTTCTGCCTTGCCATTCTCGCGGGAAAATCCGGAGTGAAACGCATTTCGCGCTTTGATCCGTCCGATCTGCCCGTACACATCGCCGGCGAGATTCCCGAGTTCGACGAACTTGCCTGGGTGGAGGCTCGCGAGCGCAAGCACGTTTCCCGAGTTGTGCCCTTGGCCATAGCCGCATCGAGCGAGGCCATCCGAGACGCCGGGCTAGACCCGGCGGCAATGTCCATGGACGAGAAGCGCGAAATCGGCGTGATCCTGGGCACGGGCGGCGGCGCACAAGAGTTCTCTGAAGAACAGTACAGGCTCTGGCATTCCGGAAACGTCAAGCAGGTCAGCCTGTTCTGTATTCCGAGCGGAACCACGGGCACAATTCCCAGCGAAATCAGTATGCGCTTCGGCTTTCGCGGCTACAGTCACGTAGTCACCGCTGGTTGCACTTCATCCACGGACGCCGTCGGTTATGCGTACCAGCATATTCAGGCGGGAGTGCAACCGATGTTTCTGGTCGGGGGCGTGGATTCGACAATCACTCCCGGCATCATCAAGGGCTACACTCTGTTGCGCGCGCTCACTCAGTCCTGGAACCATGCTCCGGAGCGCGCCTCGCGACCGTTCTCCGCTGATCGCGATGGGTTTGTGATTGGCGAGGGTTCCTGGATGTTTATCCTCGAGGACTACGAACACGCCCGCGCGCGGGGCGCTCGCATTTATGCCGAAATCACCGGGTACGCTTCTACCTGTGAGGCCTTCCACCGGGTTCGAATGAGCGACTCGCCGGAAGAGCCCGCCCGCGCAATTACTTTGGCGCTCGAAGAAGCAGGCATCGCAGCCGAGGACGTCCACTACGTGAACCTTCATGGGACTTCCACGGAAATGAATGATCGTGTGGAGACCCGTGCCCTGAAACTCGCTCTGGGAGCGCACGCGGGCCGGATTCCGATGTCCGGACTGAAGTCACAGATCGGACACGCCCAGGGCGCTTGCGGCTCGGCTAGCCTCGCCGCAACCGTGATCGCAATGGAGCACGGAAAGATTCCCCCAACCATTAACCTCGACGTCTCCGACCCTGAGTGCGACCTGGATTATGTGCCCGACGCAGGCCGCAAAACTCAAGTCGAGCACGCCATCTGCAACTGCGTAGGATTTGGATCGAAGAACTCGGCGCTGGTGATAAAGAAGATCGCATAGGAATGGGTATTCTCACCTGCCGCTCCTACTGTAGAGACGTAGCTAGCTACGTCTCAGGATGCCGCTAGACCCGCGCGTTTGTCAGCTTCCTCAGACGTAACAAGTTAAGTCGCTACAGAAACCGCCCGCGGCTTTATTCCAAAACCTTTTCCATCCTCGCCCGCTTCTTTCCCATCTATCTAAGGTATCTTTAACTAGCATCCGATGGTCCACCAGGACGAAGAGGTACTCGGCAAAGCGTATGACAGCCGGCTGATGAAGCGGCTGCTCACCTACCTGCGTCCCTATAAGTGGCAGGTCGGAATCTCCCTCATCTCCATTCTTCTTAAAGCTGGGGCCGATGTGCTGGGGCCTTATCTCACCAAGGTCGTAGTTGACAAATATCTGGCGCCCGTCGCAGGTACGCATACCCCGTTCGATTTTTTTTTGAGTCGCAAACCTCTCGTCGGCATAGCGCAAATCGCAGCCATAGGTGCGGGTCTGCTGGTCTTCAGCTTCGTGCTTGAGTATCTGCAAACGTATTTCATGCAGTGGGCGGGACAGAAGGTGATGTTTGATCTGCGCGCCCAAATCTTCCGCCTTCTACAGCGCATGCATATTGCTTTCTATGATAAGAACCCCGTGGGCCGTCTGGTGACGCGCGTCACGACTGACGTGGACGCGGTGAACGAAATGTTCACCTCCGGCGTGGTCTCGATTTTCGAAGACATCTTCGTGTTGGCCGGCATCGTAGCCATCATGTTGCTGATGAACTGGAAGCTGGCTCTGATCACCTTCGCTGTGCTGCCACTGATCGGCATTGCGACCAGGGTCTTCCGCGACAAGGTCCGCGAATCGTATCGTCGCATCCGTGTTGCCATAGCCAGAATCAACGCATATCTACAAGAGCACGTCAGTGGCATGGTAGTGCTGCAACTCTTCAATCGTGAAGAACGCGCCTTTGACAAGTTCTCCGACGTGAATGCCGTTCACATGGACGCGTTCAAAGACGCAATCATGGCTCACGCCGTGTATTACCCCGTGGTGGAAGTGCTCTCCGCGATAGCGATTGCCTGCGTTATCTGGTTCGGCGGCAACAACGTGCTCCATAATGTGACCGCGCTCAGCTTGACCATCGAGTTCGCGCACAAGAAGATGCTGTTCCATTTCGTACGCAACCCGACCACTCTGGGCGTCCTGGTTGCGTTTATCCAGTATGCGCAGCGCTTCTTCCGGCCCATCCAGGATCTCAGCGAAAAGTACAACATCCTGCAATCGGCTATGGCTTCCAGCGAGCGCATCTTCAAGCTGCTCGACACGCCGGTTGAGATCACGTCACCTGCCGTCACGAAGACACGAGAAGGTCCCGGCCGCATCGAGTTCGATCACGTGTGGTTCGCCTATCGCTCGGTACCAGCCAATGATCACGTGGGGACGGCCGCCTCTGGCCGTCCGCTCGAGCAAAGCTCGACTAGCTCCGGCCCCGATTGGGTCCTCCGCGATGTCAGCTTTGCTATCGAGCCCGGGGAAACCGCCGCCATTGTCGGCCACACCGGAGCTGGCAAGACCACGATCATCTCGCTTCTGATGCGCTTCTACGACGTGCAGAAGGGAGCGATCAAGCTCGATGGAGTGGACGTCAAAGAAATGGACCTCGTCGATCTCCGCCGCCGATTTGGCGTGGTATTGCAAGACCCCTTTCTGTTCAGCGGAACGGTTGCCAGCAACATTCGCCTGGGCACGGACGGGATCGACGACGAAGACGTAGAAAAAGCCGCCGAAGACGTAAACCTCGCTGACTTCATCCGCACTCTCCCGAATGGCTTCAAGGAAGAAGTCCGTGAGCGCGGCAGCACGCTCTCTACTGGACAAAAGCAGCTCATCTCGTTTGCCCGCGCGCTGGCGCACAATCCCAAGATTCTGGTCCTGGACGAAGCCACATCCAGCGTGGACACGGAAACTGAATTCCGCGTGCGCGATGCCCTGAGCCGCATGGTTGAAGGTCGCACCTCGGTAATCATCGCCCACAGGCTTTCGACCATCCAGCGCGCCGACAAAATCATCGTGATGCACAAAGGCCAGGTTCGCGAAATGGGCTCCCACCAGCAACTGCTTGCCCAGCGCGGCATCTACTTCAAGCTCTATCAACTGCAATACAAAGATCAGGAGCTTGCCGCCGACGGTCCCCAGGTGACAGCCAGCGCAGACGACTAGGGCTCACGGCATAGATGGCACGCCGCTTAGTTCCCCTTCGGACTTGTCTTGTAGCCTTTGCCAGGCGGCGCAGGCATCGACGGCTCCGCCTTTCGTAACTCTTCCCACGTTCCTCCGCAGGCTAAAATCCATAAAGGTTGCAGGAGAATGGTCGGATGGCGTGAATCAGCAGGAATTCCAAGAGGTAAACCAGAACAGCCCCGAGGCGATTCCGACCCAGATGCGCCGGATCGAAGGCCGTGAATGGTGGCTGTGGGGGTTCGCCGTTGCGGTAACACTGGCATTGACGTTGGGCATCATCTCGTTCACTTTTCCTTGGTTTAACAAGGAGACCGACGTTTCGTATTGGTTTGATCTCAGGGAATGGGTACGCGGGCTGGCAGCTCTCGTGTTGCTTTTCGACTTTTACGCGATTTATCAGCACCTGCAACTGCACCGCATTCGGCGCCAGCTGGCTGAGCGAGATCAGCTCTTTCAACTCATCAGTGAAAACGCCGCCGATATGATCGCGCTGGTCGACAACGATGGCCGCCGGCTGTACAACAGCCCCGCCTATCAAAAAGTCCTCGGGTATTCTCCCGAGGACCTGAAAGCCACTTCGTCGATCGAGCAAATTCATCCCGACGATCGCCCGCGCGTGCTGAAAGCCGCAGAAAAAGCGCGCCTGAGCGGCCGTGGAGAACGGATGGAATACCGGATACGCCACAAAGATGGGTCCTGGCGTACTCTGGAATCGACCGCGAGCCCGATCCGAAATGCAAGCGGGCAGACCGACAAACTGGTAATCGTGAACCGTGACATCACCGAGCGGAAGCGTGCCGAGGAAATGCTCGCCCACAATGCATTCCACGACGGACTCACCAACCTGCCCAACCGCGCTCTCTTCCTGGACCGGCTGCAGCACGCTCTAACCCTCTCCAAAAGACACGCAAACTACAAATTCGCGGTGCTACTCATTGATGTCGACGAATTCAAAATCATCAATGACAGCCTGGGACACGCCGCCGGGGATGAGTTGCTGATTCAAATCGCGCAAAGATTACAGGACTCGGTGCGGCGAGCCGACACGGTCTCGCGTCCGCGCATGAGCGGCGTACCTGACCGGCCTGCCAATGACGATACGTTGGCCAGACTCGGTGGCGATGAATTCACGATCCTTCTGGACGACATCCGAGACCCCATTGAGGCCGTTCGGGTTGCGGAACGAATTCAAGCGGAACTCGCGTCCCCCTTTGTAGTAAACCAACAGGAGATAGTAATTTCGGCCAGCATTGGAATCGCCGCAAGCACTAGCCCTCACACTCACGCGGAAGATCTGGTGCGCGACGCGGATATAGCCATGTACCGCGCGAAGCGGGCCGGAAAGGCCCGGTGTGAAGTGTCCGACACTGCCATGCACGCCAGCGCAGTGAAGCGGTTGAGGCTGGAGACGGACCTGCGCAAGGCCCTCGACCAGGGAGAATTCCGTGTTTACTACCAACCCATTGTGTCGTTGCAGGCCGGCAAGATCACGGGCTTCGAGGCGCTGACGAGGTGGCAACGTCCGGAGGGCATACTTTCACCGATTGAGTTCATCACGGTTGCAGAGGAGACCGGTCTCATCATCCCGATGAATCGGCAGCTGTTGCGCGAAGCCTGCCAACAACTCCTCTGCTGGCAGACTGAATTTCCTTCAATCCCGCCCCTGACCATGAGTGTGAACATCACCTCCAAAGAATTCGCCCAACCCGATCTGGCCAGCGAGATCGGCAAGACCCTTGCGCAGATCGGCCTTGATCCCGGCTGCTTGCAGCTCGAAATCATAGAAACGATCGCCATGGGAGATGCGGAAAAATCCGGTCACGTCCTCGCGCAATTGAAGGCACTCGGCGTGCGCTTGAGCATCGATGATTTTGGTACGGGGTATTCCTCGCTCAGCCGCCTGCGCCGGATTCCAGTGGACACCTTGAAAATCGATCGTGCCTTCATCATGAACATGGACACCGACCCGGAAAGCCGCGAGATCGTGCGGGCCATCATTATGCTTGCCCACACGCTCGGTTTGAAAGTCGTCGCCGAAGGGACCGAAACAGAAGAGCACATCAAGCTGCTCAAACAACTCAATTGCGAGATGGCACAGGGATACTTTTTCTCGCGGCCCGCCGACGACAAGGCTATGTTGAAACTGCTGGCAACCATCCACAGTGCCAGCGCCGCGTCCGCCGGACGTTAGAAGCGTGCCGCCCTGCGTGCGGGCGGGACGCCCCACGACAGCCGCCGAGACGGCGGCGCTACAAGAACCAGCGGGCGCTCAGTTTATATCCCCATTACAATGCTCTCGTGCGAATTCTCATCTCCGCTGGCGAGGCTTCCGGTGAAATGTATGGGGCGCAACTCATTGAAGCTCTTCGCCGGCGCGATCCGTCTTTGGAATTCTTTGGTGTGGGTGGGGATCGCATGCGCGCCGCCGGGTGTGACACCGTGGTGGACGCGAAAGATCTCGCGGTCGTGGGCATCTCCGAAATCGTCAGCCATCTTCCCAAAATCTACGGTTTGTTTCATAAGCTGATTGCAGAGGCTGATCGACGCCGTCCCGGTCTCGCCATCGTCATTGATTCGCCCGCTTTCAACTGGCGTGTGGCTCGCCAGATGCGCAAGCGCGGCGTTCCCGTCGTGTACTACGTTTGCCCGCAATTCTGGGCGTGGCGGCAAGGGCGGGTCCGATTGCTGCGCAAATACATCGACAAAGCGCTGGTGATTTTCCCCTTCGAAGAAAAGTTCTACCGCGACCGTGGCGTGGATGCGACCTTCGTCGGCCACCCGCTCGCCGATCTTTCTCCGCCTTCAACCGATCGCGAAGCCTACGCCACGACCTACAAGCTCGATGCCGCGAAGCCCTGGATCACACTCATGCCGGGCAGCCGGATGAAAGAAGTACGGATGAATTTGCCCACGATCTTGGACTCGGCCTCGAAGCTGGGTTCGCGATACGAATTCCTGCTTCCGGTCGCGCCCACACTGGATCATAGCTTTCTCGAATCTCTGATTGGCCCCGGCAATCGCATCCGATTGGTCACCGATGCGTTGCCCGCGCTGGCACACTCCCGCGCCGGCATCATTGCCAGCGGCACGGCTACGGTGGAGGCCGCGATGATGGGCACGCCGTTCGTGATGGTCTATCGCGTATCTCCGCTGACGTATTTCCTTGGACGGTCGCGGGTCAAAGTATCGCACTTTGCCATGGTGAACTTGATCGCGGGAAAAGAGGTTATTCCCGAGTTGGTGCAGCATGACTTCACCGCGGAAAAAGTGGTGGCGCGGCTCAAGGAATCGCTCCCCGAAGGCGAAGCCCGCACGCGGATGATCGCCGGCCTGGCGACGGTGAAAGCCTTGCTGTGCGGCCCTGATTCCAGCCAAATGCCGGCGGCGGAGCGCGCCGCCCAGATCATCCTGTCGCTTCTCCACTCAGGCCGAGAGAAATGCCGGATGAGCTGACAGGAAAGCAGGGCGGCCAGGTAGCGGCTCCGGGCAATTATCCCCGGACGGCGAGCGAAGCTGCAGCAAAACACGTTGTCGCGGCGCAACCCTGTGGTCACAGAGTGCAAAATCTTTCATCTTGACGGTCACCTCCGCACGCCTGAAAATGGTCGCCCTTGGCCGCGTGCATCCGCAGCCGCCGCCCAGCCCGAGCCGTAGCCAGTCTCTCGCGTGAACTGCCCGACGGAGGTTGGCAAACTATTTCGCTTTCCAGGAGGATCTTCGATGCACGTTTCCGTGAACCTCAAGCTGTACTCCGCACTGGTAGTCGTTTTCTTGGCCCTCACACTGTCAGCAATCGCGCAGAATCCAACTGCGAGTTCAACGTCGCCCTCTGCGGTTGCGCAGGTGCCGCGATTGATCCGGTTCACGGGCGTTGCCAAGGACGAGTCCGGCAAGCCTATGACGGGCACGGTGGGAGTTACCTTCTCGCTCTATAAGGATGCACAAGGCGGAGCACCGTTGTGGCTTGAAACGCAGAACGTGCAGGCCGATGCGACGGGCCACTATACGGCACTGCTGGGATCAGCGAGCGCGGAAGGAGTGCCACTGGCGAGTTTTACCTCGGCGGAAGCGCAATGGGTGGCGGCCCGTATTTCCGGCCAGGCTGAGCAGGCGCGGGTGTTGCTGATGAGCGTGCCCTATGCGCTGAAGGCGGCGGATGCGCAAACCCTTGGCGGCTTGCCCGCGTCGGCGTTCATGCCTGCAAATTTAGCGGCAACGTCCGGCAAGGCAGGCGCGCCGCCGACTGCTCCGGCGGGTAGTTTGCCGCCTGCGGGCGTGACCGGCAAGGGCACCAAGGACTTCGTTCCTCTCTGGACCAGTGGCACCGGGCTGGGCAATTCCCTGATTTTCCAGACGGGCGGCAACCTGGGTGTGGGCACGAAAACTCCCAAGGCCAATCTTGATCTTGTGGGTACCGGTAAGATCGGGATCCGGGCAACAGTGCCCGGCACGCAGGCCGCTATCTCAGGCGTCGCAACCGCTACCTCTGGCGGCACGACGGGAGTGGCCGGAATCAGCGCCGACCCGAACGGCAATGGGGTATTCGGAATTAACAACGCCAAGAAAGACGGCGCCGGCGTGATCGGGAGTGCCAACGCCACCAGCGGTCAGCCGGTTGGCGTGTTTGGAGTGGCCAAGAGCACGACCGCGGGCTCCGCCGGCGTCATCGGTAGCGAAACGGCGAAGACTGGGCAAGTTTACGGCGTGGGTGGATTTGCGGCCAGCACGAGCACCGGCGCGACCGGCGTCACCGGCTTTGAAAGCGCTACCACGGGCCAGGTATTTGGCGTGGCCGGGAGCACCAACAGCACCACCGATTTCTCCGTTGGAGTGAGCGGGATCGAGGGCGCTACCACTGGCGCGGTTTTTGGGGTTTCAGGCGAAACCCCGAGCACCACGGATGGCGCGACCGGGGTGAGCGGCTTCGAGAGCGCGGCTAGCGGTGCGGTTATCGGCGTCGGCGGCTCAACATCAAGCACGTCGGGAACCGGAGTATTTGGTAACGCCACCGCCACCAGCGGGCCGACCATTGGGGTCCGCGGCGTGGCGTTTAGTCCGGCCGGGGCAGCAGGAGTATTCCTCAACCTGAGTGGCGGGGCGAGCCAGGTTCTGGTCGGTCAGGGTGCCAACGGGGTTCAGGTTTTTGCCGTGGACGCCAGCGGCAACGGGTCCTACGCCGGCAACCTCAACATCACCGGCAAGCTGACCAAGGGCAGCGGCTCTTTCAAGATTGACCATCCGCTCGACCCGGCCAACAAATACCTGTCGCATTCGTTCGTTGAGTCGCCGGACATGATGAACGTTTACAACGGCAACATCACTACGGACAAGCACGGAATGGCCACGGTGGCCCTGCCCAGCTACTTTGAAGCTCTGAATGCCGATTTCCGCTATCAGCTCACCGTGATTGGCCAGTTCGCGCAAGCTATTGTGCAGCAGGAAATCAAAAGCAATCAGTTCACCATCAAGACCAACAAACCGGGGGTGAAGGTCTCCTGGCAAGTGACTGGCATCCGCCACGACGCCTACGCCGACGCCAACCGCATCCCAGTGGAGGAAGATAAACCGGCGGCCGAGCAAGGCTACTACCTGCACCCGGAGGTATTCGGGCAGCCAGCCTCGAAGAGCGTTCAAGCCGCCGGTCAGAAACCGGCCTCCGGCCCGGTGCTGGCCGAGGCGCAGCAACAGTAAGCAGTAACCATAAAGTGTGGGGCGGATACTCCTGTCCGCCCCGGTTTGTCAGTACGGAGTCTATGTACTGAAATGGCTGGATTCTCGGAACCGCCCTCGCTTCCGACTTGAGAGTTTGCTCCGCCCCTTGTCCTACCAGCATCTTTTGCGTAACAATCTTCATCAGACAGATTAGAGACCTGCGGGATTTCCCGGGAGACGTTCCTGAATGTTCTTTCAACCTCGGCGCCAGCGTCGGGCCCTTACAAACTTTCTTGTCCTGTTGCTTCTGTTAGTTTCGCTACCCGCCTGGGCGGCCGAGAGGACGCGGCTGCGGGTGGACGACTATCAGATCGACGCGGAGCTCACGCCGCACACCCATAAAATCTCCGCCCGCGCGAAGGTGAAGTTTACCGCCCTGGAAGACGTCAGCGCCGCCACGTTTGAACTGCATAACGGCTTGCGAGTCAGCAAAGTGACCGATGACACCGGCCAGTCGCTATCCGCGGAGCGCATCAGTCAGGATTTCACCGTCCGGGTGCAGTTGTCCAAGCCGCTCAACAAAGACAGTTCAACAACCCTGACGTTCGAATACGATGGCACGCTCGACTCCGCCGACGACAGTCCCGTACAGGGGCTGAAGGTGGCCTCGATCACCGATGAGACTAGTTACCTGCTCTACGCCGGGCGCTGGTTCCCGGTAAATGCGTACGGCATCAACCGCTTCACAGCCACGATGAACATCACCGTGCCTGCCCACATGGTGGTGATTGGCAGCGGGAGGGAGACGGTCGGCAATACTTCTCCCTCAAAGAAAGCGGGCGCGGGAGCGTTACCCACCAAGACCTACACTTTCGTCTGGGACAAACCGAGTTTCCCGGGGAGCATCGTTGCCGGAACATTTCAAGAGTTCAAGAGTGACGAAGCAGGTGTCGACCTGCACGTCTTTTTCAAACCGGTTCACCAGAATCTGGGCGCGATGTACGCGGAAACCGCGATCAAAGAGTTTACTTACTACGTGACCCTTTACGGCTCCGCGCCTTCAACAACCCTGAGGGTCGTCGAAATTCCGGATGACACCGTGCCCTCCGCCTGGGCTCCGGAGATGGCAGCCATCGCAAGCCGCGCGGTGACCGATAAGGTGAATTATCGGTTGCTGGCAAACACCATCTCGCACCAGTGGTGGGGAGTTTCCGTGAGTCCCAGTTCCATCGACGACTGGTGGCTGTGCGACGGCTTTGCCCGGTACTCCGAAGCTCGCTACGTGGAAAACGCTGCCGGAACCGCCGGTCTCGAAGAAGCCATAAAAGACATGTCGGTCGGAGCGCTGGCTTACGACGCGGTGCCGCTTGCGACCATAGGCAAGCTGGATATGTTCTCTCCTGAGTTCCAGTCGCTCGCCACCGACAAGGGCGCAATGATTTTGCACATGCTGCGCTGGGTGGAAGGAGATCAGAAGTTTGACCAAACGATGCGCACATTTGCCTCGAAATACGCGGGTAAGTCAGCGTCGCTGGACGATTTCAGCGGCATCGCTGAACAGACTTACGGCGATAAACTCACCTGGTTTTTCACCCAGTGGCTCAATTCCACTGGCGCTCCTGAATTTAAGACCAAGTACACGGTTTACCGGTTGGGAAATAAATGCCCCGCTGCCGATCGCTGTCCGGGGTTCCGCGTCGTGGGGCAGATCACGCAGGATCTCGATCTCTTCCGCATGCCGGTCGAGCTGAAAGTTGACACCGACGGCAAGACGGAAGAAAAGCGCATTGACGTGGTGGGAACCGATTCGGCGTTCACGTTGGAAACCTTCGGCAAGCCACGCCGGATTTCGATTGATCCGGACAACCGTGTGTTGAAAAACTCCCCTGACGTAAAGCTTCGGGCGTCCATTCAGCGGGGACAGGCATTGATTCAACAAGGCGATTTCGCCGGGGCGCTCTCGGAATTCAACAAGGCCCTCGACGTCAACAAGAACAGTTCGCTCGCGCACTATCGCGTGGCAGAAGTGTTCTTCATGCAAAAGAATTATCAGGCGTCCGCCAACGCTTACCGTGACTCGCTCAACGGCGATGGCGACCCGCGCTGGACCGAGGTTTGGAGCCACATCCAGTTAGGCAAGATCTTTGACATCACCGGGCAGCGCGAACGCGCCACCAACGAGTATCGCCAGGCCTTGCAAACCAACGACAACACCCAGGGTGCGTTAGAGGAAGCGCGGAAGTATCTGCAAAAACCCTTCGAGCAGAAAAAGAGCAACGGATAGCATGGTCAATCCACGGCCGAACTAATACGCCCACCGCAACAACGTAGCGCCCACCGTGAATCCTGCGCCCACGGACGCCAGCAGCACCAAGTCACCCTTCTTGAGCTTGCCTTCCTGGCGCGCCGTCTCCATAGCGAGTGGAATCGTGGCTGCTGTGGTATTTCCGTAGCGGGCGATATTGACGATTACGTGTTCCGGGTTCATCGCCAGCCGCTCGGCCGTCGCCGTGATGATCCGTTGGTTGGCTTGGTGAGGAATGAATGCATCCACGTCGCTGCCCTTCAATCCATTTCGCTCCAGGATTCTCGCGCAGACTTCCGCCATCTTGCGCACGGCGTACTTGAACACCGCGCCGCCATCCTGGTGAACGAAGTGCATCTTTTGATCCACGGTTTCATGGGTCGAGGGATTGAGGCTGCCGCCGCCGGGCATGTACAGAGAACATCCCCCGGAACCGTCCACCTCGTGGATGAAGTCGATCATTCCCAGCGAGTCACTGTCGGCTGGTTCGAGGATGACGGCGCCCGCTCCGTCGCCAAAAATGATGCAAGTGGCGCGGTCAGTATAGTCAATAATCGAAGACATGGCGTCGGCCCCAATGACCATTACTTTTTTGTGAGCGCCGGTCGCGATAAACTGCGCTCCCGCCTGCAGCGCATACACGAACGCCGAACAGGCAGCGGAAACATCGAATCCCCAAACGTTCTTTGCTCCCAGTTTGTGCTGTACCAGGCACGCGGTCGAGGGGAAAAACATGTCCGGAGTGACCGTGCCCACGATGATCGCTTCCATATCGGAGGGCGCGAGGCCACGCACAGCAAGGGCCTTCTTTGCGGCTTCCACTGCCAAATCGCTGGTGGCTACGCCCTTGTCCACGATGTGCCGCTCGCGGATCCCAGTGCGTTCCATGATCCATTGATCTGTGGTTTCCACCATCTTCTCCAAGTCGGTATTGGTCAACAGGCGGGGCGGGACATAAGTCCCAAGAGCGCTAATTTTTACGCGCACAAGTTGGCTCACTCTATGAGTTCTCCAGGATGGAATGTAAACGACGAAGTATAAACGATGAAATATAAACTCGCCATTCTGACGCACAGAGCTGGCAATGTCCAACTTTATGAGCACGAAGGGCAGCTGCACGAATCCGAACTACACTGCCTGCCGCTGAACGGGTGTCGGCCGAAAACGAGAAAGCCAGACACCGGCGACCCACTGCACACGCAAGAGCCCGTTACCGTTGCTTCCTTCCGGACCTGGCGGGGTTGGCGGGAGTGCGTCGCGCGGGACCGATGCCTGACCTTTTCGATTCTAACATTCCGATCATACCCTTCCCTTTCCGGACGGAATCGCCAACAATGGGGAAGTCGATAATTATGGCGCCGGCCCCTAGCCTGCAATCCGAGATCGCTCCACTGCCCACGGCGGTCCAGGGTTACTTTGAAGTCGCGCTGTATCTGCTCGTGGTGAGTGGCTTCGCAACCCTGGTTTCGACCGGGAGCCTGGACCTGCCTGCGGTTCTGCTCGTGAGCGTGGCTATTCTGTTTCGCGGATACCTCCTGGCCAGGCGTCGCACCCTGCCTATTCCCGAGACCTGGACCACCGCACTCACCCTCGGTTACGTGGCCTTCTATCTCGCGGATTACTTCGTGTTTTCGGGTGTATTCGTGACTGCCACGGTACATCTCGTGCTTTTCGTGATGGTCGTACGCCTGTTCTCCACCAAGCGCGACCGCGATTACTATTTCCTTGCAGTCATCTCTTTCTTGATGGTGCTTGCCGCCGCAGTGCTTACGGTGAATAGCGCTTTTCTGCTGGCATTTGCCGTGTTTATGTTGATGGCGGTCGTGACCTGCATCCTGATGGAGATGCGGCGCGCTTCCGCCAAGGCCACCGTTCGAGCCAACTCCTCGAGTGATGACTTGGCCTACCGGCAAATGGCCTTTTCTCTGGCTGGCGCCTCGCCCGTGCTTGCGTTCTTGATTTTGCTGGGCGCCGCGGCGATTTTCTTCGTTCTGCCACGCATATCAAGCGGGTACCTCAGCGGCTTTGCTCGCAGCAACCAAATCAGTACCGGCTTTAGCGATCGCGTGCAACTCGGTCAGATCGGCGAGATACAGCAATCCAACTCGCTGGTGATGCATATCCAGATCGACGGCGATCGGCATGGCGCTTACGACTTGAAGTGGCGCGGAGTGACTCTGAACCTCTTCGATGGCAAGACCTGGTTCAACCCGCACGCACAGCACGTTGTGGCGACCTTGGGCAGCGGACGTTTTCTCTTATCACCAGCGGGCGCACGTTGGGGAAAGGTTCAGCCTGTAGGGTCGGTGCAACTCATTCACTATCACGTGCTGATGGAGCCTTTGGTCAGCAACGTTTTCTTCCTGGCACCGACACCCACCCTGCTGCAGGGCAACTACCTCCTGGTGTCCATGGACAACGGAGACGCTGTTTTCAATCTCGACCCCGAGCACCCCATCAGCCGCTACGAGGCTACTTCAGATATTGCCCAACCCAGCCCCAGTCAGTTGCGTACCGTCCCTGATGCGTATCCGCCTGACATCCTGTTGAACTATCTACAACTGCCCCGGCTGGATGCTCGCGTTGCGCCTCTAGCCCGACAGATCTCAGCATCCGCCGATAACAATTATGACAAGGCATCTGCGATCGAGACCTACCTCCGCACGAAATTCGGGTACACGCTGCAGCTTCCACGCACCATTCCGCGCGATCCCGTGGCCAATTTCCTCTTCGAACGCAAGCAGGGACACTGCGAGTATTTCGCTTCCTCCATGGCTATCATGCTACGCACGCTAGGTATTCCATCGCGGGTGGTGAACGGCTTCCGCACCGGCGAGTTTAACGACCTTACTTCCCAGTACCTGGTTCGCGCCAGCAGTGCGCACTCGTGGGTAGAAGCGTATTTTCCGGGCTATGGATGGATTGGTTTTGACCCCACTCCGGCAGCGCCCGCTCAGATGCGTACCGGATGGGGCAGAAGCATGTTGTACCTGGACGCCTTGGCATCATTCTGGCGGGAATGGGTTATTAACTACGACGCCGGCCATCAATACAATCTGGGCCGCGAGGCCACACGCAATGGCCTGGAATGGTTTCAGCGGATGCGAAACTGGGCGCGCCGCCACCATGAAGCGTTGCTGACCGCAGCTCGTCGAACCCAGCGGATGGTGTCCGATTCCCCCGTCAGGTGGAGCCTCGCGGGAGTGGTCATTGCGGCACTACTTCTTTTAGCCGCCAACGCACGGCGGCTGTGGCAAGCACTTCGCAGCCGTCAGCTGGCGGCTCGTCCGGAGAAGTCTCCGCGCCTGGCCGCAACCATTTGGTATGAGCGTATGACGCGAATGCTTGCGAGGAAGGGCTGGCGCAAGCCCCCAGCGCATACTCCGAAAGAATTCCTCACCTGCATTCAAGATGAGGCCATGCGAGAGTCGGTGACGAAGTTTACCCAGCACTACGAATCTGCCCGCTTCGGAGGTTCGGCTCAGGATGCCCAGCGTCTGCCCGAGCTATACGAAGAGGTCTCGAACATCGCGGGACGATAAAACAGCCCGCTGCACCAAAATGACTTCTGGCTGCACAAGTTCAGGGCGACGTTCGCTTAGGCGTATCTGATTCGGTGGTCCATCAGTTACAATCTGCTACGGAGTAGATCAAATGCGACATTTACTCTTTGTGGTTTGTCTTCTTCCGGCAGTCGCGGGTGTTCTCAGCGCACAGCACGGCACGGCCCCGAACGGCTATTTCCCGATGGGATATAACGGAGACACGTGGACAGGAGAGGTGAGCGCGGTAAATGATACCGATCGCGAGATTACGCTCGTAGACACCACAAGTAAGAAAACCGAGACGTTCGTCGGAGTTTTGCAGCGGGGATACAAGGTGAAGCTCAAAAACGGCAACCTTGCCGAACTGACAGTCTCGACGATCCCAACTGGGACGCGGCTGAGGGTCTATTACATGGCTAAAGACCGGAAGATCAACGGCCAAAAGGAAAAATTCTACGAAATCTTCCGGATGGAGTTCCCACCCCACTGAGAGCACAAATCTCGACAAAGTAGTATCAGCTCTAGTGTTACCATCCAATAACTCTTTTATTTTCAGCATTCTAGCGGAGAGAATAGGCTTCTCGAAAGTCCGCGAGTCTCTTGATTCCAAGTCCCGACCAGATTCCACCGGGCGGTTATATTGGCGCCCGGGTGTGGGCCTTGCGCCCCCTCAGCGTTCTCGTCGATATTCTGCGAGTAAAGACTTTCCCTGCAGTTCGCAAGGCATTTTCTGAGGCGCGGGCAGGCATTGAATCCTGCTACCGAATGCTAGAATAGAAGGATTCCATGCCTCACGAAAAGCCCACTGTAGCCATCGAGAACGCACCTGAAGACGCCACGCCTGCCTCCCGGCCAAAGGTCGGTTTTGTCAGCCTGGGCTGCCCTAAGAATCTGGTGGATAGTGAAGTCATGATGGGCATGCTGGCGCAAGCGGGAGCCGAGTTGATCCCGCGCGCCGAGGACGCCGATGTCATTGTGGTCAATACCTGTTCGTTCATTGCCAGCGCCCAGCAGGAATCCGTGAACACCATTCTGGAAATGGCGCGCTACAAGACCGACGGTCGTGCTCGGAAACTGGTCGTTGCCGGATGCCTAGTCGAACGTTTCCGCGACGACATTCGCAAGAACATTCCAGAGGTCGATGCGGTCGTGGGCACAGGTGAACTTGAAAAGATTCTCGCAGCGGCGGGAGTTGCGCCAGCACCGGCTAACCATTCCCCGTTCCATATCCTCACGTCACGCCCCGAGGGCGACGCTCGCGAAGCGCAAGGGCGCTTCTCGCGCGAGTCATGGGACGGGGCCATCGCGGATCTGCCCAACTACCTTTATGACGAGGCAACGCCTCGCGTCCTGGCCACGCCGCGGTACACCGCGTACATCAAGATTGCTGAGGGTTGCGATCATCCCTGTAGCTTCTGTATTATTCCGCAGCTGCGCGGCAAGTTTCGCTCTCGTCGATTTGAATCCGTGGTTGCCGAGGCCGAACGCCTGGCCCGCTCCGGAGTGCGTGAGATCACGCTCATCGGACAAGATACGACGTGCTACGGCGAGGATTTTGGCCTCAAAGATGGGCTCGCGCTCCTGCTGGAAAAACTGGCTGGCATCGAGGATTTGCGTTGGATCCGTTTCCTCTATGCGTATCCCAACAAGATTACGGGTCGGCTGCTCGAAACCATCGCAGCTCACGAGAAGATTTGCGCTTATGTCGATGTGCCTCTGCAGCACGCATCAGCGGCGGTTCTGAAGCGCATGAAACGTGGCGGAGGCGCCGACGTGTTCCTGCGTTCGATCGAGAAGATGAGGCGCACGATTCCAGACGTCACCTTGCGAACATCCTTCATCGTCGGCTTCCCCGGCGAAACCGAAAACGAATTCGAGCAACTCTGTGAATTCGTCCGCGAGGCTGAATTTGATTGGATGGGAGCATTCGGTTACTCCGATCAGGAAGGCGCACACGCTTTTGGCGCTTTTCCGATGGACGAGAAGCTCCCTGTGCGCGAGATCGAGCGGCGGCGCAAACATCTTATGCAGATTCAGCGCCGCATCAGCAAGAAGAGAAAGAAATCACTGGTCGGCCAGGAACTCGACCTGTTGCTGGAAGGAGTGTCCGAAGAAAGCGACCTGCTGCTCGAAGGACGCACTTCCATGCACGCTCCTGAAATCGATGGCAAGGTCTTTGTGAACGACGTTCCCGAAGGACTCCAGCCGCTGCCCGGCGAGTTCTACCGCTGCCAGATTACCGAAGCCCATGACTATGATCTGGTCGCTAAGATCATTTAGGGATCTATGGCTCGCAAGCGCACGCTAAACCTGCGGTGCCCCATCTGCAAGAAGCCGGTAAAGAGCAAAGATGCGGAGTTCCCATTCTGCAGCGACCGCTGCCGCGTGATCGATCTCGGCAAATGGGCCAGCGGCGCCTACGTGATCGCGTCGCCAGTGGACGACATATCGGACAGCATTTCAGGTGCGGTGCCAGACGATTCCGATGAAGACTGAGTCGGACCAAAAAACGCAACCCGACTCCAATATCTCCCCCCCTCCGTCGGCCCGGGCCCGCGCACCGCTCTGGGCCAAGCTGGTTGCTACTTTCTTTGGCACAGGCCTCCTCCGCCCGGGCCCTGGAAGCTGGGGTTCAGCGGCCACGGTCTTACTCTGGTGGCTGCTAAGCGGCTGGATCAGCCCGCATTGGCAGCCCACAGCCACGATCTTGCTGGCGGCCGCGGCCATACTCGCTGGCATTCCCGCAGCCACTCATATGGCTCGTGCGAGTGGCTTGAAAGACCCTCAGTTCGTGGTGATCGACGAAGTTGCCGGCCAGCTCATCACTCTGATTGCCGTGCCGGTCTCATGGAAATCTCTGCTGCTGGGCTTTATACTTTTCCGGGGGTTCGATATCGTGAAACCTCCGCCGGTGCGTCAGCTAGAGCACCTTCCGGAGGGAATCGGCATCGTACTAGATGATGTCGGGGCTGGGCTCTACGCTTTGGTCATCATGCAACTCGCGCTGCATTTCGGCCTCCTGCCGCGATAGCTTTTCGCTGGACGCACGACGCAAGGAAGTTCAAGTCCATGGGAATTTCTGACCGCTTGCTGGGTAAGACGAACGTTAACGGAAAGCCGCACATCGAAGCCGTAGTTCCGGCTGCTGCTCTGCCAGGCGGCGAAGTACGAATTACCGGCCACGGCTTACGTCCACCGGACCTGCGACGGCCTCGGGTTCGCTTTGGCGAAATCGAGGGCGCGGTGGTCATCAGTTCCGATGAATTCCTGGTGGCTCGCGTACCACCAGGAGCATCGTCCGGACCCATCGTAGTCTCGACCAATGGACACTCCAGCAATCCCCACCAGATCAAAGTCGCCGTCCCCATTGCCGAGAATCTGCACCCGGTGACCAACCCCGCGCTCGACGCTGAGGGCAACATCTACGTCAGTTTTTCCGGAAGCCGCGGACAGAAGGTTCCAGTCGCCGTCTACAAGATCGATACCAACTACAACGTCAAACCTTTCCTCGCGGACCTGATGAACGCCACGTCCATCGCCTTTGACCGGGCTGGTCAAATGTACGTTTCCTCGCGCTTTGATGGAACGGTATACCGCGTCGCTCCGAACGGGACCATGTCCTCCTATGCCGAGGGTATGGGCGTCGCCACCGGCATTGCGTTCGACCGCGCCCAAAATCTTTATGTCGGCGACCGCAGCGGTACAATTTTCAAGATCGGTTCCGACCGCCAGATCTTCGTCTTCGCAACTCTCGAGGCCAGCATTTCTGCTTACCATCTGGCTTTCGGCCCCCATGGAGACCTGTTCGTGACGGGGCCAACCACGTCCAGTTTTGATTGCATTTACAAAGTCACTCCTCAAGGCAACGTGTCGACTTTTTTCCGTGGTTTGGGACGTCCCCAAGGCATCGCCTTCGATGTGGAAGGCAATCTCTACGTGGCCGCTTCCCTCTCGGGCAAACGCGGCATCGTCAAGATCACCCCCTCCAGCGAGGCATCGTTGGCAGTTGCGGGCGCGGGTCTGGTTGGTCTCGCCTTCGCCCCGGGCCGCTCTGCCGTTCTAGCCACCAACAGCGCTGTTCATCATCTCGCATGGAACATCCAGGGATCACCGTTAGCCGACTTCCCTTCCTGAACCGAACAACCAGCGTTCAGCACCCAGCATTCAGTAGGACCCTCCGAGAAAATCCGTGGCGATCTTGCATTGCCTCCCAATCATTTACACTTTTACTCGTGAACGCCGAGATCATCGCCATTGGCTCCGAACTGCTGACTCCCTTCCGGCAGGACACGAACTCGCTTTATCTGACCGAGAAGCTCAACCAACTTGGCGTTGAGGTAATCTTCAAGACCATCGTCGGCGATAGCCACGAGCGTCTCACGGGAGCAGCCAGCCTTGCGGTATCGCGCGCCGACCTCGTCATCTTCATGGGTGGCCTCGGCCCTACCGAAGACGACCTTACACGAGAAGCAGTGGCCGACGCGCTGGGACTTGAACTTCGACGCGATCCGGCGATTGTCACCAGCTTGGAACAACGCTTCGCGGCACGCGGCTGGAAGATGGCGGCCAACAACATCAAGCAAGCTGATGTCCTCGCAGGTGCGACTCTTTTGCCTAACGCCAATGGCAGTGCTCCCGGACAGTGGATGAGTGGCAAATATGATGGCCGCGAAAGAATCATCATGCTGCTTCCAGGGCCTCCGCACGAATTGAAGGCCCTCTTCGAGGAGCAATGTCTGGCTCGCCTGCGGGCCAAGCTGCCGCCGCAATTCATCGCAACCCGCGAACTGAAAATTACGGGACTGGGCGAGTCGCAGTGCGATGCCCGGGTTGCGCCCATCTACAAGCTCTATGCCGACGTGCAAACGACCATCCTGGCTGGAGCTGGCGAAATCCAGCTGCATCTGAAGACTCGCGCCGCCTCTCTCGAAGCCGCGCAGGCGCGAGTGGATCAATTGGTCGAGAAAATAGAAGAAGAACTCGGAGATAGCGTCTTCTCCGACAACGGCGATTCCATGGAACAGATCGTCGGCTACTATTTGCAGATGCGCAACGCAACCTTGGCAGTCGCGGAATCCTGTACTGGTGGCCTGTTGGCCGAGCGCATCACTTCCGTCAGCGGAAGCTCGCGTTACTTTGTTGGCGGCGCAGTGGTTTATTCGAATCAATTGAAGACCGTGTTCGCCGATGTTCCTGCGGAACTGATCGAGAACCACGGCGCAGTGAGCCGCGAAGTAGCCGCCGCTCTCGCGGAAGGAATTCGCCGGCGCAGTGACGCTACTCTGGGCTTGGGTATTACAGGCGTTGCAGGTCCGACCGGCGGGACTGACGCGAAACCGGTGGGATTGGTTTTCCATTCTCTAGCCAGTGACGCAGGAACCGAAGTCGTAGAACGTAAATTTCCGGGAGATCGCAAACGCATCTGCTGGTTCGCCAGCCAGCAGGCGCTGGATATGGTGAGAAAGAAGCTGATGTAGACCAGCACTTAGCAGTTAGCACTTGGCATTTAGCTATTTCACTGGACCAGCATCAACATCGGTGAGGCTAAGTGCCAAATGCTAAGTGCTAAATGCGGATATTCATCGCCCTCGACATCGACGACGCCATCCGCCAGCGCATTCAGCGCTTCATGGAAGGCGTGAGCGGCTTCGCGCCGGATGCGCGCTGGGTTCGTCCCGAATCGCTGCACCTCACTTTGAAGTTCATTGGCGAGAAGCCCACCGAGACTGTGGAGGAAATCAAGCGCGCCCTATCCGGCATCCGAAGCGAGGCCATCGAGATCACATTCCGCGGCTACGGCTTCTTCCCCACCCCAAAAGCTGCCCGCGTTTTTTGGGTCGGAATCGAATCCGGACCGCAACTCCCATCCCTCGCGAAAGCGGTCGATGAGGCCACTTGCGCTCGGGGGATCCCGAAAGAAGATCATCCCTTCGCTCCCCACCTCACGCTGGCGCGCGGCGGACGCTCCGGTGCGCCCCGCTGGCACAAAGACGACGCTCCGAACAAGAATTTCCAGCGCTTGCAGGAAAGATTGGCCGCTCTGCCTACTCCTGACTTTGGTACCATGGCGGCCCACGAGTTTTTTCTGTACCAGAGTCAACTCTCGCGAGGAGGTTCACGCTACACAAAGATCGCAGGCTTTGCGCTAGAGTCTCTCATGTAGCGCCGGCATCCTGCCCTCGCCGGAGTGGCAGGAACGTCTCACCGCCCGACGTCGGCGAGGCAGGGCGCTAGTACAAAGAAATTCAAATGACCGCGTTCCTTCTCACCTCCGCGTACAGCTACCTGCTGGGCTCGATCCCCTTCGGCTATCTCCTAGTTCGCGTTTTTCGCGGACAGGACGTTCGCCAAACCGGCAGCGGCAACATTGGCGCAACCAACGTCTCTCGCACTTCCCCTGCATTAGGCGCGCTTACCCTGATTCTCGATGCACTGAAGGGACTCGCCGCTGTGGCCATGACGCGCATAATCTTCCCCGGCCACAACACGGTGCTCGGCGCGGCGGCACTCTTCGCGATCCTGGGGCACATGTTCCCGGTATGGCTGCGTTTCAGAGGCGGCAAAGGAGTAGCTACGGGATTGGGCTCCTTTGTCCTCCTCACGCCTAAAACCATTCTGGTGATGGTTGCTATCTTCGTCGTGATCTTTCTGGCGTTCCGTTACGTGTCTCTTGCCTCGATCCTCACCGTGGCTCTGTTCCCGCTCCTAGCCTGGTTTCTTGAGCCTTACCGTGAGGCTCCTCAAATGCTCGCCTTCATCACGGCGGCTTCTCTTCTCATCATTGCCAAGCACTACGAAAACATCCGCCGTCTGCTCGGCCACACCGAATCCCGCTTCCAGTGGAGCCGCCGATGAGCGAAATCACCGTCGTCGGTGCCGGCGCCTGGGGCACAAGCCTTTCCATCGTCTTCGGACGGAAGGGCACACACCGGGTACGCCTGTGGGCCCACGAAAAAGGAGTGCGCGATTCCATTTCATCGCGCCGGGTCAATGAACTCTTTCTTCCGGAACACGCCATTCCCGACTGCGTTTCCGCTACAGGCAGTTTTGAGGAAGCTCTTCAGGGTGCCGAAATTGTTGTGAGCGTCATGCCTTCGCAACATTGCCGCGCTCTTTTCCAGAAAATGCGCCCATTTCTCAGGCCCGGCATGCTCTTCGTAAGTGCCACGAAAGGTCTGGAGGGAACGACTCTTCTCCGCATGACGGAAGTGATCTCGCTCGTTGTCGGGTCAGACGGAGGCTTCCAGCCCCGCGTCGGCGCGCTGAGTGGACCAACCTTTGCCAAAGAAGTCGCACGCGGCGATCCAACCGCCATCACCATCGCGTCACGCGACGTCGGACTGGCGGAAACCATCCAGCGAGAGTTCAGTGATACCTCCTTCCGGGTTTACACCAACAGTGATGTGACTGGAGTGGAACTCGGCGGCGCCTTGAAGAACATCATTGCCATCGCCGCCGGTGTTTGCGACGGCCTCGGGCTCGGACACAACTCGATCGCAGCCCTGATCACCCGCGGCCTGGCGGAGATTACCCGTTTGGTCGTGGCCTGTGGCGGCCGTCAGGATACGATGTCTGGACTGGCGGGCTTGGGCGATCTCGTCCTCACTTGTACTGGTGGCCTTTCGCGCAACCGCAGCGTGGGAGTCGAGCTCGGCCGCGGACGCAAGCTTCCGGAGATCATCGCCGCGATGCATGGCATGGTGGCCGAAGGCGTCTTCACCACCCACGCTGCCGTCGAACTTGCGCGCGCTCGTCAAGTTGAAATGCCCATCACTGCGCAGATAGATGCCATCCTGCACCACGGCAAGTCGCCCCGGGACGCGATTCACGATCTGATGACTCGCAGCGCCAAGAGCGAATCGGGTTCCATGTAAGCGGCTCCTCTTGATCGCGAGCCCTATTTGTTCAAAACTCTCACGAACCTTCCGATCTCACGTTCGCTTTCCGTCATCTCCTGGCACTTCTGATCGAGATCCATGTACTTGGCGAGATGCTGCTTCCGGAATTCGTCATGAGCCTTTTCCGACGTCCAGAAGTCCAGCGTCACATAGGTCCGCTCGCCCTTGTCATGCATTAACTCTGTTCCGATATATGACTCATCCTGCCTGAAGAATCGCGCCCAGTCGCCCTTCGCTCCATACACCTGCTCGAAGCGCTTCTCCATTCCTGTGCGGACCTGAAACTCCCACATAATCAAGTATCCCCATTCGCCGCGCTTCCGGTTCGCAGGCCTGATCCCGCCTCGGCCCTTAGCCTTTAACCCACGAGGCGTATGACGCTGAATTGGAGCCATGTCATCTCCTCGTTTCGGTCCATCGCGGTTCGGTCAGTGTTCGGTGTTCGGTCAATCATGCCCGGTCAATCACGTACGGCAAAAAAAACTTGCAGTGAGAGGCTTCCCAGGGCAGCCACTATCTTGCCAAACCGCCCGAAGGGTGCCGCTTTTCGGGGTACTTTCGTAACAATTCCCGGCTGCAATATCACGCTACAATTTTAGAGTATCGGCTGAACTCTTGACCGAGTCGAACGCGGCGCGAAGGGCCACTTGTCGCTGAAATTGCCATCGCCATCTCGTCTACCCATTCTCTACGTCATCCTAAGTGTGCTCATACTGATCAGCGTCGTTCCCATGTACTTTTACTCGGCGCAGGTGGAATCCATCAACCGCGACCGCCTGATCACCAACGAAAGGCTGCTGCAGAACACGGTCACGCGTTCCCTGGCGGATGATATTTCGCAGCACCAGGAATCCCTGCGCATGATGCAGGCGAATCTGTCCTCCGCACTGCAGGTCGCCAGCGGCGGGGACATCACTTCGGAACACGTGGAAGCACCCGAGTTGCGTGCCCTGCTGGAGAATTTTGTTTCCTCCTCCGATGACCTGGCCTATGCCACCTTGTTAAATTCGGACGCCAAGGGGATTTCCGCTGGACGAATCGCTCCCGACGCCTTCCTGCAGCGCGAACTGGAGCGTGCTTATGCCGCCGCCCGCGAAGGTCGAGTCTATAACGGCCAAGCTCTGGTAGTGGGCACCGGTAAGTCTTCCCGCACGGTCATGCTGGTTAGCACTCCCGTGATGTACGGTGGCAGCTTCCTGGGCATGATTGGTTCCGTCGTGGACCTGCAGTTCCTGATACGCCGACTGCAGGAAGTCAACCGAGGCGGCCTTACCCCGTATGTAGTGGATAGCCAGGGACGGCTGGTCGCCGGCGCCACCTCCGACTATGCCACCGGTCAGGACATGTCCAACCTGGAAATCGTGCGGAACTTCGTCGAGGCAGGCACCAAGGTGCAACTGGTAGCCGCGACCAGGGAATTCAACCTCCGAAACGGCAACACGAACATAAGAATGCTGGGCACCTACAGTCCCGTGACCAACCTGGACTGGGCCGTGGTCGTGCAAAAGCCGCGCGCAGAGGCTTATCGCGGCGTGTATGAGATGCAGCGCAACGCCCGCAATCTGGCCATAATGGCCATCGCCCTCAGTATCGGCATCAGTATTTTCGCCGCCCGACGGATTACGAACCCGCTGGAAGTCCTCACTCATTTCAGCCGAGCTATTGCGGGTGGGGATTTCTCTCAGCGTGTCCACGTCAAGAGCCGCACCGAAATCGGCGAACTAGCCGAAACTTTCAACGTCATGTCCGAGGAGCTCGAGCATTTCGTGCTCGACCTCAAACGCGCCGCCAATGAGAACCTTGAGTTATTCATGGGTTCCATTCAGATGCTCGCCGGCGCCGTCGACGAAAAGGATCCTTATACTCGCGGCCACTCCGACCGCGTCACTCGCTATTCCCTGATGATTGCCAAAGAACTGGGCGTGTCCGAAGACTTCATAGAAACCGTGCGCATCTCCGCCCAGCTGCACGATGTCGGCAAAATTGGAATCGAGGACCGCATCCTGAAGAAGCCGGGCGCACTCACTCCAGAAGAATTCGACATCATGAAGACGCATACTACCAAGGGCGCCAACATCCTGCGCCCGGTGGCGCAACTGAAGGACATGATTCCGGGGATCGAGCTGCACCATGAATCGCTCGATGGCCGCGGCTACCCTCACGGCTTGCAGGGAGACGAAATCCCGCTTCTGCCCCGGATCATCGCCGTCGCCGACACCTTCGATGCGCTCACCACCAACCGTCCCTACCAGCATGCGCATGATCCCAAGGACGCGCTGAAGATCATTCATAATCTTTCCGGCAAGCGCCTCGATCCCACCGCCGTTGCGGCCCTTACCGCAATCTACGAGCGCGGCGAGATTCGCATCCCGCGCCAAACCGTGCCCGCACCCATCCCGGTTACGTCCGCCGCGCCAGTCCCCACGCCCCCTCCAACTCCGACGCCGGCCGTCTCGGAAGCGCCGGCGCAGACAGCGGCGCTCGTCCAAGCCACTAGCTAGCCGCGCCGCGAAACGTCCGCTTCCCATCCAAATCAGCACCGACCGCTATAATTGATGTTTGGCGCGCGCCTCCCAACATTTATGATTCAAACCCTTTTTGGCAGCCTGGACGAAGAGCAGAAGCCGGGCCTCTTCGATCGCATGAAAGAGGCGGTAACGCGTACCCGCGAAAACCTCAGCCAGCGCATCGAGGAAGTCGTTTCCTTCGGCAAGGAGATTGACCGCGCCACCCTGGACGACTTGGAAGCCACCCTCATTGGCGCCGATCTGGGCAACACGACCACCCGTGAAGTGCTGGACAAGCTTCGAGAAAAAGCCGACCGCAAGCAGATCAAGAATGTGGACGAACTCAAGCGCCTGCTGAAAGACGAACTGCTCACCATCCTGAATGCCGCCAACACGCGTCCCATCCAGAAAGTAGACGGCACGCCTGAAGTGATCCTGGTGGTCGGCGTCAATGGCACTGGAAAGACGACAACCATTGGCAAGCTGTCTCAGGTCTTTCGTTCGCAAGGCAAAACGGTGTTGCTGTGCGCCGCCGACACTTTCCGTGCCGCCGCCATCGAGCAACTGGAAATCTGGGGACAACGCACCGGAACCGAAGTCATCCGAACCAAGCCCGGCGGCGACCCCGCAGCCGTGCTCTACGACGCTCTGCAAGCCGCGTCCGCGCGCCACAGCGATTACGTGATCGTAGACACGGCCGGCCGGCTCCACACCAAAACCAACCTCATGGCTGAACTGGAAAAGATGCGGCGCACGGCACAAAGGATTATTCCCGGCGCGCCCCACGAGACTTTGCTGGTGATGGATGCCACCACCGGCCAGAACGGTCTGCAACAGGCGCGTCAGTTCACGGAGGCGGCCGGCGTAACTGGGATCGTGCTCACCAAGCTCGACGGCACCGCAAAGGGCGGAGTAGTGGTTGCCATTTCTCGAGAGCTGGGCCTGCCGGTGCGCTACGTCGGCGTCGGCGAGAAAGCCGGAGATCTGCTGCCCTTCAATTCCAAGGATTTTGTGGATTCATTGTTTGCATGATTCTCTTTTGAGGGGCATAGAATCAGGTTTATGAGCGATTCGCAAAGTCAGCGGACAGCACTGCAAGTGCTGCTGGACTTGTGGCATCGTATCCGCCGCAAGCCACACGACGTACACTCCGTATACATCCGAGGCACTCCGCCGACAGATCCCTATGCCTACAGGTTGGTTCCAGTCCGGCGTGGCCCTAAAGGTCGCAGCGGCGCGGCAGTCGCCGAACCCGAGGACGACTCCTACCGATCGTTTCCGCCGCGAAGAACGTAAAGCGTTACTTCTCTGTGCCTCCGTGTCTCCATGGTGAAATAATGCTTCTGCCGTGACTACATCCCGCGACACTGACGAAGTCTTCCTCCGCCGAGCCCTCGACCTGGCCCGCCAAGGTATCGGTTTGACGTCGCCCAATCCATGCGTGGGTGCCGTTATTGTGAACGCGAAAGGCACAATCGTCGGCTCTGGAAGCCACACCTACGACGGCCTGAAGCATGCAGAAGTCCTTGCCATCGAGCAAGCCGGAGAAAAAGCTCGCGGCGCAACTCTCTATGTCAACCTGGAACCCTGTTCCCATCAGGGCCGCACCGCGCCTTGTGCTGATGCCGTGATCGCTGCCGGCATTGGCCGCGTGGTTGCCTGCATGCAGGATCCGAATCCGCAAGTCAGCGGCCAGGGATTCGCCAAACTTCACAGCGCCGGGATCGCCATTTCCTCCGGCATACTGGAAGAGCAAGCAAAGGCGCTGAACGAGTCCTTTGCCAAATACATCCGCCACCTTACACCGCTGGTCACGCTGAAGGCGGCCATGACCCTCGACGGCAAAATCGCGCCGCCTCCGAACCAATCGCCCAATGCCGCGGCCCGCGCGGCAGAAAACTCAACTCGCGCCGACTGGATCACCGGTGAATCCGCACGCGCCCACGTGCAGGAACTTCGTCATCAGCATGACGCGATTCTGGTCGGTGTTGGCACCGTCATTGCCGATGATCCGCTGCTCACCGACCGCAGTGGCCGTCCTCGCCGCCGCCCACTCCTACGCGTGGTTCTCGATTCGCGTTTGCGCCTGCCCATCGACTCCCGCGCGGCCAAGACCGCCCAGGACGATGTTCTAGTGCTCTGCTCTTTCGCCGAAGAGAAAAAGAAAAAGCAGCTGTTGAAGCTCGGCATTCGCGTGCAGCAGTTGCCTACGGCCACCTCGGATGGCCACCCCGACATGGCCGCCGTCATCCAATTCCTCGGCCAAATGGAGATTGCTAGCCTGATGATTGAAGGTGGCGCCATGGTCAACGGGGCCGCGCTGGCCTCGGGCATCGTGGACAAGGTCTTTCTCTATTACGCACCCAGAATTCTCGCGGGCACAGCTTCCGTGCCGTTCGCCGGAGGCGCTGGGTTTGCAAGCATCGCAGACGCGGCCCAACTAAAATCCATACGCCTGCACCGCTTTGGCGAAGATTTCGCAGTCGAGGGATACTTGAGGGATCCATATGGCGATTGAAGGACGTTCACCACAGAGGCACAGAGCCACAGAGAAACCCAAGATTTGTTTCTATAGCATTTCATGTTGCCGTCTCTGTGGCTCTGTGTCTCTGCGGTGAGATTAACCCGTTTCTGCTCGGAGGGCCCCATGTTCACCGGCATCATTGAAGAAGTTGGGCGCGTCACCAGCATCGCCAACGAAAACGGCAACCGCCGCCTCACCGTCTCCGCTTCTCACCTCGTCAAGGAGTTGAAGAAGGGCGACAGCATCGCGGTCAGCGGTGTCTGCCTCACCGCTGTAGACATCACACCCAAGTCGTTCGGCGCCGATCTGGCTGAGGAGACCTGGACTCGCACTTCGTTCTCCCGCATCAAACCAGGCGCGCCGGTAAATCTCGAACTCCCCATGCGCGCCGACGGACGCTTCGGCGGACACATCGTTCAGGGCCACGTGGACGGCACGGGCAAGTTCATCGCACTCGACGAAATCTCAGGCGCGGACAACTATTGGCTGCGCATCGAGATTCCCCCAGAACTGGCGCGGTACGTCATCTCCAAGGGGTCGCTGTCGATTGAAGGCATCAGCCTCACGGTCGCGAAGGTGGAAGGAACGCAAGTGACGGTTGCCGTCATCCCGCACACCACCGAGATGACCAATCTGAAATTTCTCAAGTCCGGCGATCCCGTGAACCTGGAAGTGGACATGATCGCCAAGTACGTGGAGAAAATGATGCGAGGTGATTCAACCGATAGTTCCATCACGGTAAAAAGGCTTGTACGCGAGGGTTTCTGAAGGATTACAATCCTCTTATTCTAAGGGCCCACTCTCGACGTAGCAGAGTTATGCAGAGATTTCTTTCGCAAAACTGGGGCAACATCGCAAGTGTAGCGGGCCTTCTGTTCAGTTTTCTCGCTTTTATTTTCTCCAGGAGAGCCTCGAGAGCAGCCAAACAAGCGCAAGATTTTGCATTAACGCGATCCCTAGGCGAGGACATGAATAACGCGAGTAAAGCGGCATCTGAGATTACTGCATATGTTCGGTCTGAGAAGGCTGAAATGGCAACAAATACGCATCGGTGAGTTGATCGGCGCTACCAGCTATATAATTGCCAGGTGGGATGCGAAACTTTCCGAGTTATCGAAGAATCGTCTGCTTAAGATTAGGGAGCAGCTCCATTTGGTCCACGACTTGCTTGGCAAAGCACCGATGGGTGAACTGAGTCCCAGAGACAAGACGGCTGTGGCTAGATTCTGCAGGGAAGTTCCAACCGCATTCGTGGAAGAGTTCCGAAAGGAGATCCTGAACCTGCTCATCGACTTTGAAGGCCTGCCGCCGGGCTGCCTCATATAACTCCTGAAGCGCCTCCAGTTTTACGCCTTCGATTTCGCTCGTCACGCGCAAAAGCTCGCGATCGGATGAGTCTTTGACAGTCAGACTCGGTCCACCTCGCTCGTTCCCCCAGGAATCCGTGGTTGTGTAAGGCACGAGGAGAAGACTGCGCTTGCCCTTAATTGCAGCAAGTAGGGTATCAGAGCCGAGTGGCTCCCAAGGAATTCGTCCTTCCTTAGGTCCTAACTAGAATCTCATTGAACAGAGCTAGAGCTTGGTCGTTTTCCATGTTCTATACCTTCTTATCCACTTCCCGTAATGCGACGCCGTTTAAGGAGCTTGTAGAATAACTCGTGGCGCCCGGACTACACTTCCAAGGTCAACTTATCCAGTTCCAGGAACTCCTGCACAATTGGCTCCTCGCATTTCTCCATCTCTGGATACGTGCCGAAAAAAAGTACCTTGGCCTCGTGCAGAAATACGATCCGGTTCGCCAGCTTCTCGGCCAAGCGCATGTCGTGGGTCACGACCACGCTGGTCAGGTGCAACTGGGTCTTAAGCCGCTTGATCAAATCGCCCAGCAATTGCGCCATCAGCGGATCGACCATGGTCGTGGGTTCGTCATAAAGAACGCACTCCGGTTGGGCTGCCAACGCACGCGCGATCGCCACCGATCGCTTCATTCCCGTGGATAAATCCGAGGGAAGCTGGTCGCGCATTTCTTTCACTCCCACCATCTCAAGCATTCCATCGACGATCTGGAAGATCTGCTCTTCCTTGAGATCGCGGCGCTCGCGCAGCGGGAATGCCACATTCTCACCCACGGTCAGCGAGTCGAACAGCGCTCCGTTCTGGAATACCATGGTGACTTTCTTTCGGATACGCTGTAGTTCGAGCTCGGGATAATCGGTGATGTCTTCCCCAGCCACGATCACCCGGCCGGCGTCGGGCTTTAGAAAACCCATAATGTTTTGCAGCGTGACCGATTTGCCCACACCGCTTCGTCCCAGGATGCACACCGTTTCTCCCGGCATGACATCGAAGCTGACATGATCGAGCACGTGGTTCTCGCCAAAGGCCTTGGAGACCTCCCTGAACTCGATATACGGCCCCGCTTGTCCGTCGCTGCCCATGGCAGTCTTTCAGGTCTCCTTAGACGTTCTTTCCGATGATAGCTGATGGTGCCAATGAATCGTGTGGGGACGGTCGACTCGCGAGCCTGCCCTGAGCGAAGTCGAAGGGTCCAGCCCAGCCCTAGCTCAACCGCTCCGCCCAGAACGCAACCTCTTCGCCTTTTCCAACTCCTCCGGCGTGTTCAGATTGCGAAACATCCCAGCCGAAAAACCTGCCCGCACCAACTCATCCTCCTCGATCACTCTGGTCTCAACTGTCGCGAACAGCGAGTCAATCTTGTTTTTTCCTTCGCGCAATGACTGTTCCGCAACTTCCGAAAATCGGCGCCAATAAACTGCGCAAAGCGGCTGCAAGCCTCCGCCCGCGCGCGGAACCGTGACCATCGCACCCGATTCCCGCGCCCGCGAAAGCAGATACTCCAGAAACTCCGGCCCCACGAAAGGCAGATCGACCGCCAGCATCAGATTCAACTCTGTCGCCGAGCTGGAGAGCGCCGCATGAATCCCGCCCAGCGGTCCCCGGTCGCGATACACATCTTCAATCACCCGGCCAAAGGCTGCGAACTTCTTGGCGTCCCCTACAATCCATACCTCTCCCGTCACGGCACCCGCCACCTTCAATGCTCGTGATAGAAGAGTCTCGTCTCCCAACTGGAGGAAGGCCTTATCGCTGCCCATGCGAGCGCTTTTGCCGCCCGCCAGAACGAAAGCGGTGACGCCCAACTCGGCCCCATCGTTCACGCGCTAATCATACACGCCACCTGCGACCCTGAAAGATCCGAAAAACACGCGGCAACGTGATCCATCAAGAAACAAATTCAGAGCAGTACCAACGTGATTCCCTTGTTCGCGCGCCCCACATCGCTGTCCAATAGCAACTCCGGAGCTTTCGCAAACAGCACCTTGCTTCGCGCGTCGAAGCTGGACCAACTCTCTCCATTGACGAACGCTGCAATCTCGCCTTTCTCTTTTCGCTGACGCAAGAAGCCCCGAATCGCAAACCGCAACACCCCGCCCGCGCCCGTCGAGCCATACCCATGAATCACTTTCAGCACGGCAATGCCGTCTTTTCGCGCGCGGACCAGCGCAGCTTCGAGCTTTTGGTAAGCCTGATCGCGAGTTGGGAACCCCTCTTCGAGATTGATGACCCGTATCCTTGCGGACATAACTCTTTCCGTATTTAGGCGTACACGCGCTCCATACCACTTTACCGCGTTGCGTGGCTAAAAGCGGAACGCGAGAAACGTCTGGCCCCTGTGGTTTAACTGCTTATCGAATCAGCATGACGCGCATAACACGAAAGTAACCTACACAAAATTACGCCGCCGTTAGATGATGTCTTTTCCGGCGATCCCGCCCGGAAAGACGAACATGCCACAGAAGTTATTGGACGTTCTTATGTTAGGCCGTTGCTCCCACGAGTTTTCCTGGCCCCGGCGGGCTGCTGATGGCCACTACTATCAGGTTTGCCTCCTTTGCGCCGTCGAATACAGCTATGACTGGACCACCATGCGACGTACCCAGCGCGTGGATCGCAGCCAGTCTCCCAGCACCGCGGAGGGTACCGCCGCACGCCGCAGCCGCAGCCGTGCTCGCAAGCCTACCTGGGTTCCTCGCGCCCGGCGCCTCAAGCTGGACACTCCGGTCCGTTACCGCGTGAAGAATCTCGGGAGCTGGTATGAAGGTATTATCGAGAACCTCAGCCAGTCCGGCGTGCTTTTGCAGGGCCCGCAGCACCTCCCTGACAACACATTAGTGGAGATGGTTTTCGAGATGCCGGAGGAGATCTCTGGCCAGAAAAACAGCACCGTGCTCTGCCAGGGACGCATTACTCGAACCAAAGACGCGCAGGAAAAAGCGGAAAGCTCGGGAATCGCAGCCAGCATCCTCGATTACAAATTCCTGCACCAGAGTTAACGGGTTTGCTGGAATGTTCGGCCGCCCCAATGGTTTCTCGAACCGCATGAATTCTTGACCGCCGTAGCTTTGCAACTCCAATGACTAAAGTGCTTCCAGCAATATTTTTTTCCTGAAACTTCGGCCATTTGTGCATCTAAACTATTTACATCGGACTTACATCACTAGGAGTGATCTTATGAAGACGAGGCTTTCTTTCTACTTCAGCGCGGTCGTCCTGCTCACCATCTTGGTAGCGGCGGTAGGCTGCTCCAAGGCGCTGACGGATGCCCAGATTGCCAGCGATATTCAGAACAAACTGAACACCGATTCCGGTCTTCAGGGCAAGCAACTCATTGTGCAGACCGCCAACGGAAGCGTGACGCTTTCCGGCCAGGTGGACAATGATGCCCAGCGCGACGCGGCCGCCCGCTATGCGTCCGGTGAACCGGGCGTGAAGCAGGTGGTAAACAATTTGCAGGTCGCCCCGCCGCCTGCACAAGCCCAAGCCGCGCCGGAGCCTGCCAAACCTTCCCCGTCCGCAAAGCATCGCCGCAGAGAATCCAGAGACCAGAGCGATTCTTCTAGCGCTCCGGCCGAGGTAGCGCAAGCAGCGCCGGCCGCAGAACCTGCCCCGGCACCAGCTCCCGCACCGCCTCCGCCTCCACCTCCGCCGCAGAAAGTCACCATTCCCTCGGGCACAACCTTGGCCGTGAGACTGGTGGACCCGATTGACTCAGAAACCGCGACCCAGGGCCAGACCTTCCATGCCACGCTGAACTCGCCTCTCGCCGTGGATGGTGACACAGCGATTCCTGCCGGCTACAACATCGAAGGCCATATCGTAACCGTGCAGAGCGCCGGCAAATTCGCCGGACAATCGTTGCTGGTACTTCAACTGGATCGCATTTCGGCGGCTGGAAAGAACTACAACATCCAAACAGATCAATTCAAGAAGCAGGGTAGCTCGCGGGGCAAGAACACGGTCGAGAAGGTGGGAGCCGGCGCCGGAATCGGAGCAATCATTGGTGCCATCGCCGGTGGCGGCAAGGGAGCAGCCATCGGAGCCGCGGCCGGCGGCGGCTTAGGTGCCGGGGCGCAGGCCGTTACCCATGGTCAGCAAATCAAGTTGCCCTCGGAAACCGTGCTGAACTTCACCCTGCAAGCGCCTTTAACCGTGATTCCGACCACGCAAGGGCCCGACGCAGGACGTCCGGCATTAAACACGCAACAGTAGATCAGGCCGTCAACCATCGGCGGCGAAAACCGGGCGCGGAGAATCTCCGCGCCCTTTGTTTTTTCCGAATCACTCGGCTACGCTCGCCGCGACGGGCGTTGCGCACGCTCACCACTTCCACCCTTGACACTGTGGGGTGTTCGTCCGTCCGGCGGAGCGAATCTTCGCGACATCGCTGAAGACCCATCCCGGCCCTGGTTCCTTGACTTCATGCCGGACCAATCGCACAATCTGAATGTCCAGATGGTCGGACCGACAAAAACGCCGCAGAATCTATATCATCCAGCGAATCAGTGGCGAACCGCTTGACAGTCCTGCCGCATAGGACTAGGGTCGTAATTGAGGTAGTTACCACCTTCTCCTCTTTCAGGTCCCCTGAACTAAGTCAGCTCATCTGAAGTTCTCTTTCTTAGCACCTTCAACCCTAGGAGGTTGCCATGTTTTCACGCCATGTCTCGATTCATCTTAAATCCAATATGCTTTCCGATTACACCCGCACATTTGAAAACGACGTCCTGCCTTTGCTTCGTAAACAGAATGGTTTTAAGGACGAAATCACATTCGCTGGTCCCGGCGGAGTTGATGTAACCGCGATCAGTATGTGGGAAAACAAAACCGATGCCGAAGCTTACAACACCAATACCTATCCGCAAGTGTTGAAGACCTTGGCAAGATTCATCGAGGGAACGCCCAAGGTTCAGACCTCTGACGTTGTCACCTCGACCTTCCACAAGACCGCTGTTCACTTAGCTGCGTAGAACTGTGAGCTGTTCGCACGAGAAGGCGGTCAACTCCGCCTTCCCGGCTTACAGAGTGCCGGCATTAGAATTCGGAGGTTTCTTCATCATGGGCACAAATTCTGTGAGCGGTGGACTGTGACGTCATACCTTTTCCATTGCCGTGGTTGCCTGAAGCCTTTCACGAAACAGTTGAGTCTTCGCGATTGCGAACAGGGTGGTGTCGTCTGCCCATTCTGCGGGAGCAGTGACGTGGCACAGCAACGATCCCTTTTCTATCCCGCGCGTTCAAAGAAGAGCGCTTGATCGCGGCGCTGTTTTGCGGCCACTGATCGAAGAGAATAGTTGAGCCACTATGCGAATCGAAGGAGGATCACATTTTGCGAACATCTGAACTGAAAGAATCGCCCACGCACCTGCACAAACATACACTCTCGTCTAACGAGGGAGTACGTTGGAAGTGCTCTCAATGCGGGTGGGATTCTGCGCCGATGTATTTTGGTGAGGTCTTCAAGCCTGCGCACTTGTGCCCAAATGAATCCTGCGGGTGCGGTCATCGCCGGCTGGAACACGAGCACGGCTTCTGCACGGGAGCTGGAATTACCGGTGAAGACGGGAGTATTAACCACACGCAAGAGTTCTGTAGCTGTAAGAGCTTTGAGCCTGCGCTCAGCATGGCTGCTCCCCGTTCCAACCACTAACTTCGACCCCAAGCTGCCAATGTAGACGCGGGCGTCCCCGCCCGTGCGGCCCCCAGTTGAAACTCATACTCAATCGGAGTCTCCCATACCAGGTATTTGCCTTCGCAACCCATGGCACGGACCCGTCGCAATATTCCCGGTTGCGGTGTTAAGTCTCCGCCCGGCGCCATCAGATGCCAAGCCTCGCGGTAAGACTCGAAGCGACCACTGCCCTGCCGGCATCCTGAAGGATAGAAGCACAGAGCGGTTGAGGCTGCTACATATTTCACGGGGATTACATACCAAATGTCTCGTGGCGCGATATAAGCTACGACGAAGTCAATTTCTCTGGCCTTGTAAGGTTTGGTACCGACTCCGTGGCCGTGGCTGCTTGAAGTCTGGTAGAGGTGACCGTGGACTTTGCAGATTGTCTTCACCTGAACCCGCCACAAGCGTTCGCCCGAGTCGAGGATGAAGTCGTAGCGTTCGTTGTCTCCATGGGGCTTGGCCACGCCAAATCCGAGGCTTGACGCTTTGTGCACGAAGGCGAGTTCTCCCAATTCACCCTTGGCTTTGGAGTTTAGCGGTCCGCGGACCAGAGGAGCGACTTGCCGCTGCTGTTTGCGTGATGTCTTCGCTTCTTTTTTCAACTTGGCTCCAATAAAAAAGGCGCGAGCCGGATTTCCCGGTCGCGCCGTTTGTTTTTGCTTCTATTTCAAGACTACCAAATCCGAGGGGGTAAACCCGCCAAATTTCGCAATTTTTATTTCCATCTGAATCAGCAGCTTGCGAGGAAATGGACGGTTTAGGGGGCTTGACAAGATTTGGGTGAGGATGCGTTTTTTCGGGTTTTCGGCTCTACTTCATTCGGGGCATTTCTGCGCCCCCTCGCCGACTCCGCGCAGGTGCTGCAAGACTATAGATGCCCTCCAATAGCGTATTTTTCACGTGCAACACGAAATCCAACTCATCTTCGATGCTCCCGTAGTTCTTTTGGAGCACGATTGCACCGTCTTCAGTGATCTGAATCGGGTGGATTGCTCCGCTCCTCGAATCCTCGAAATAAAACGACAGAGTTGAAATATCTCCTTCGTTCGTCGCGTCACGGTATTCGGGCGTGTCTTGTATCTGTTGGCCCATGTACGCCTTTGCTCGAATGTACCCAGCGCGAAACCGGAACCACGCACCTCGGACCTCAGGCAGCCTCTCCTGTAGTTGCTTCATGTCGATCTGCATCGTCCGGAGCTTAATATGTGGGAAGTCTTCGGTCTTCTTGCAAAAATCCAGAATATCGGCCTTCTTGCCGCATAGAAGCAGTATCCGCTCACTCTTACTGTGGTATGCCCGAATCTCGCTACGCGCAATAAATTTGCTGAAGGACTTTTCGTCGTCGTACAGTCGACCCCACATGTGCACGTCGTATTCATGTTGGATGTCATAGGGCTGAAAATCGCGGAAGGTTATGTTGGCGTATGAACGATGAATCTGTGTTTGCGGCCCTGGCTTCGTTCCCTCAATCTGCATTTGTAGCTCGAACGCGAACGGTTTTTCGCCGAAGGCGCTGTCGTCAAACTTATCGGCAAAAGTGACCTTATAAGACTTAGCCATGCGGCATTACTGCCGCTGTCACAGGTGCCTCCCTTGCAATGGGGTGTCTGTAAGTGGCTTTGTTTGCAGCACCAAAAAAGGCGTTATTTGTGCCACTAAATCAGTCAGACCACGGCGGGTCTAACCGGCATCCTTAAGGAAGGGCGCGTCCGGTGCCCAAATCTCCGCCCAATCACGCACGCAATTCTCTATCGCTGCTTTCAGTCCCGCAATCTTGAATCGTTCGTCCTGAATCTCCAGACTCATTAGGAGACAATTGTGTGCCATCCTGAGGGCATCGTCGGCCAATTTCGGTTGAGACTCCCGATGGAAGCTCAAGAGCCCATCATTGTTTTTCATCCTGTCCGTCATTGCCGCAAAGGTGCTGTGAGCATGACGCAGTGGTAAGAAATACCCCGGAACAAGGACCGTACCAAGCACGCCACTCTTCTTAGCCATCGCAGCAAAATGCAGCTTGCTCCACGTGTGATTGACTTTCTTGGTGCCACACTTCTTACAGTCCGTCACCATGAATTGCTCCTTCACTTCCTCATACTTCCGTTTCACCTCCGCTATGGTTTCCGGTGGCAACGCATCGGCACCGAAGGTGTCTAGGATTGGCTGCATCAGCTTGTACTCCTGGACGCGGTTATATTCTATGAACGCCCCAACCTCATCAGGGTGGTCGTGAAGATAGCGGAGTGTGACCGTGTGCTCATACATGGAACGCAACAGCTTCGTTGCTGCAGCCCCGTAGCCATTCACAGCCACAAGATAAATCTCCATGAAGTCTTCAGCCACAAGCGTGCCGTAGAAGTACACAAACTTCTCTTCGGGAGTGGTGGTCGGCTGAATCCGAGTGAATGCCAAATCTATGGCAGCGGCAAGGCGGGACATTCGCGCCCGGTATAACGGATGACGCTGGTCAAACTTAATCACTTCATCCGCGAAGCCAAAGGCAGAGACAGTGGTGTTGGTGCCGCTAGGGTTTTCCATGATATAGATTCTACCGCTACTCTCGAACGGACCAAAAACTGTGCTAATTTGTGCTACGCCCTGAGACTTTGTGCCTTTCTCGCCTATTGTGCCTATTGACGAATCTGTAACTTCCATGGAATCAATCGGAAGTCTTGTACCTTTAGTACCTGGGTCCCACGCTGCGAGGCACCGTATAATCGAGGCGAAACCAGCGTAAATCTGGCAAGGGTGGGCAAAGCACACGGTGGACCCTGTATTGGCATTGGCGATTTTCGCGCTAGGGCTGGCATTCGGCAGCTTCTTGAATGTGTGTATCTATCGCCTGCCCCGTGATTTGTCGGTGGTTCATCCCGGCTCGGCTTGCCCCAAGTGCGCCCAGCCAATCCGCTTTTATGACAACGTTCCCGTCCTGAGCTGGCTGATTCTCCGGGGACGCTGCCGCCACTGCAAGGCTCCCATCTCGCCGCGTTATCTGGTGGTCGAGCTGCTCACGGGCGCGCTGTTTCTGGCCTGCTACGCGTATTTCGGATTCACTCTGGCCACGCTGAAATACTGTACGTTCGGATTCCTGCTCGTGGGCTTGATCTTCACCGACGCCGAGACTCAGCTCTTGCCCGACAAAATGACCCTGCCGGGACTTGTCCTGGGATTGCTGTCCAGCCTGGTGGTTCCGGTCAACGATCTGCTTTCGCGAATGCTGTTCGGCCTGATCTACCAGCCCGCGGCCAGCGCTTCCAGCCCCTGGCTCTCATTGCTGCAAGCGCTGATGGGAGCTGCGGCCGGAGCTTCGTTTATCTACGGCGCGGGAGCGATTTATCTGCGCGCGCGCGGAGTCGAGGGAATGGGCTTCGGCGACGTCAAGCTCATGGCGATGGTGGGCGCGTTCCTCGGAATCCGCCTGACCATCTTCACCCTGTTCAGCGCGTCGGTCGTGGGATCCGTTGTTGGACTGTCGACAGTGCTGATGGTGTGGATCAAGCGCACCCGGCGACGCATGGTCCGCCATCATGAATCGGCGAGCCTGGCCCGGCGTCATGGATGGGAGTCGGCCAGCATTGCCCTGCGGCGGTTTCCCATGCCGTTCGGCGTGTTTCTGGGCAGCATGGCGATAATTGCTTCGTTCTTTGGCGACCAGTTTTTTCGCTGGTACTGGAGGTTGCTGTGAAGCTGCTCAGCAACCCCATCGTGGTTCGCATGGCGGTCGTGCTGTTTGTCTCAGGCTTTGGGTTTTGGGTGGCCACCCTGCTGCTGCGGCGCATGCGTCGCATCCTCACGGAGGATTCTTTCATGGTTGACACTGCTCCCGAGCTCGAGCAGTTCCCCATGCACACCTATAACGCCGTGATTCAGCAACTGAAACAGCAGAAACACGAACTGCTGAGCGTTCAGCAGGTGGAGCGGCGCAGGGCAAAGACCTCGGAAAACATCAGTGCCGCGGTGCTGTCGAATCTTTCGAGTGGAGTGTTGTTCCTGACTACGAACGGCTTGGTCCGTAACGCCAATACCGCAGCCAAGAGCATTCTCGGATTTGCTTCACCGGTAGGAATGAGTGTCGGTGAAATATTTCGAGAGGCGAGACTGAGTTCGCCTTCGTCTGCAGGCTCGCAGGAAACACTGGCAGCCGCCGTGCAAGCCAGTGTGCGGGAGCGGAGCGCTTCACGAAGAGCGGAAGCGGACTACGTCACTCCCGCGGGCGAGCAACGCTTTTTGGAGATCACGATCTCTCCGGTGTACACGCCCTCGGGTGAGACATTGGGCGCGGCTTGCCTGATCACGGATAAAACCGAATTTGCGTCGATTCAGAGGCTGCAGGAATTACGTGGCGACATTTCGGGCGAGATGGCGCTTGCGCTGCGGAATTCAGTGGCCACCATTTCCAGCTACGCGCAGCAACTCGCCGTCAGTCGCGATCCGACGATGGTGCGGCAGTTGGCCGTCGATATCGTCTCGGAAGCAGCCGACCTGGATCACACCATTGGCGGTTTTCTCGCGGGTGCGAAAGCCGCGAAGGCTGCGGGAGCTTGAGTTCAATTAACGCCGCTGGGCCTGTGAAGCTGGGCGGGCCGCGGCACGGAGGATGAAACAACGATGAAACGCATCGCATATGTCTGGATTGCAGGAATGATTCTGGCGGGAATGATGGCGTCCTTCGCCAGCCCCCAGAGTTCGACTCCCCAAGAACAACCGTTGGGAGACTATGCCCGCGCCGTGCGCAAGGACAAGAAACCGGCATCGGCTAAGCAGTTTGACAATGATAATCTGCCAGCGCAGGACAAGCTCAGCGTCGTCGGCAACGCAGTTGCGGCGGGCGACGAAAAGTCGCAGACCGCGGCAAACGGTGGGCAGGACACAGGCTCGTCCGACAAGAAAGCCGAGGACAAGCCACCCGCGATACAGCCGGGCGAATCGAAAGAAGATCGGCAGAAGACCTACGACGATTGGAAGGACAGGCTGGCGGCGGAGAAAGCGAAAACGGACCTGCTTGCGCGCGAATTAGACGTGGAGCAACGCGAATATCAACTGCGCGCGGCCGCGATGTACGCCGACGCCGGCAACCGCATGCGGAATTCGAGCACGTGGGACAAGGAAGACGCTGATTACAAGCAAAAGATCGATCAGAAGAAGAAAGCAGTGGAGGACGCCAAGAAGGAATTGGAAGACATGCAAGAAGACGCTCGCAAAGCCGGTGTTCCCTCTTCGGTCCGGGAGTAGCGCGGTCGGGTCTCCGCTACGAACGCCTAGGAAGGAACCTTCCGACGAAAGACACTGCGACTCAGGCTTGCCGCCGCCGGGCAAACGCGTAGAAAATCGGTATGCCAGCCAGAATTACGAGGCAGCCCAGGGCGGAATTCCAGAGGTTATCGGTAAAGGTGTAGAAGAGAAGCAGGGCGGAAGACAGCACGAACAGGGCAGGAACGAGTGGATAGCCCCAGACGCGATACGGCCGCGGGGCTTGCGGATCGCGTCGCCGGAAGATGAACACCGTGCTGGCGGCGATCATGTAAAACAGCCACTCGGCGAAAATCGCCAGCGAAAAGAATTGCCGGAAGCTTCCCCCGAAAAGCAGCAAGAGGATGGAGAGAGCCGCCTGCACGCCGATGGCGGCCGAAGGCGTATGGAAGCGAGGATGAACCTCGGCCAAAGCGGAGAAAAAGTAGCGGTCGCGCGCCAGCGCGAAGGGGACGCGGGCGCCGCTCATGATGGTGCCGTTCAATGTGGCCAGCATGGAAACAGCCATGGCAGCCGAAACAAGGCTGGCGCCAAGGGTGCCCCACACCAAGGCGATGGCGTCCGAGGCGGGTCGAGGGGAAGCCGCAATCAAGCCAGCGGGCAGGACGAACTGCACCGCCGCATTCACCAGCATATAAAGCGCGCCCACCGTCGCTACACCTGCGATCAGCGCGATTGGAATGTTGCGCTCGGGTTGGCGGATTTCTCCAGCCACCATATTCAGATCGTTCCATCCGTCATAAGCCCACAGTGCGGCTACCAGGGCAGCCATGAACCCCGCAATCCCACCTCGGGCTCCGGAGTAAGCGCCGGCGAAGTGGCTCCAGCTTCCGGCGCTGAAGCTGAAGCCAATGAAAACGATGCCCAGAATAATCGCCACTTTCAAGAGGGTGAAAACCAGTTGGAATTCCCCGGCTTTCTTAACCCCGATGTAGTTGAGAAGAGAAATCAGCCCCGTAGCGGCGATGGCAACCAGTTGTCCGTAAGAAATGGGGAACGGTCGGCTGATGACAGAGTTGGAGAAGAACGCAAAGTCCGGAAACGTTTCCAGGATTCGAACTAGGCCGGTAGTGATGGTGGCGATCGACGCGGGTTTGGCGATGAGGAACCAGGTCCAGGCATAGAGAAATCCGGCCAGTGGACCGTAGCCGTCGCGAACGTACACGTATTCGCCGCCCGCTTGCGGTTTCATCGCCCCCAGTTCCGCGTAGGTGAGCGCTCCGAAGAACGAGAGCAGTCCGCCGACCAGCCACGCCAGATAAACCAATTTGGCCGAGCCGACGGCCTGCATCATCTCGGCGGGAACAAGAAAAATCCCGCTGCCGATGATGGTGCCGACCACAATCGCGCCCGCATGGCTCACCCCGAGATCGCGTGCGAGTTCGGGACGGGGTTTTACGGCTTGGGTGTCTGTCGGCATTCTGCGGAGTGGAAAGTATAAGCGAAAACCTTAAATCGCAGAGGTCGCCGAGGTCTCGCAGAGATCGCCAGAGAAAGCGTCTGCGACCTCCGCGGCCGTTCTCATCGTTCTCTGCGACTTAAGGTTTTGCCTCTTCTCGCTGGAGCACAACGCTCGCTGCGTATCCCACGCTGAACGTCACCACCGTTCCAATCGCCACATACCACGTCCAAGGCACGCGCGTTCCCAGCCAGATATAGAGTTCGGTGACGAAGCCGCAGAGCATTCCCACCATAGCGCCGCTCTGATTTGCCCGCCGGGTCAGCACTCCGAGCAGGAACACGCCCAGCAACGCCCCGTAGGCAACCGACGCGATCTGCAGTCCGACTTCGATGACGCGTCCTACTTTGTGCAGCGACAGCACCGCCAGCGAGAACAGCACCAGCGCCCAAACGAATGTTGCCATGCGGGAGAGCTGCACCCGGCGGCGTTCGTCGGTTTGGGGTTTGCGCTGAAGATAAAAGTCAATGATAGAAGTCGACGATAGCGAGTTGAGCGCCGCGCTCAAGTTCGACATCGCCGCTGCCAGGATGGCGGCAATCAGCAGGCCGGAAATCCCATGCGGCATCTGGCTGACAATGAACTTTGGATAGATTCTGTCAGGCGTTCCGAAGGTCGCCGAAGGGACCCGGTAATACGCAAACAGCATCACGCCGACCATCAGGAACAGAGCAAACTGGAACAGGATGGCGCCTCCGCTGGAGAGCAACGCGATCACGGACTGGCGCTGGCTGCGGGCCGCCAATAATCGCTGCACGATGAGTTGATCGGTGCCGTGGCTGGCGGTGGTCAGGAAGGTTCCGCCCACGAGACCTGCCCAGAATGTGTACGGCATCCAGAAGTCGGGCGTGAAGTCGAAAATCCGCAGCTTGCCCGCACTCTCGGCAACGCTGTGAATGGTGGCCCATCCTCCGGGAACAAGGTTAAGGATGGTAAACAGCCCGACCAGTGTTCCGCCCACGTAGATAATGGTCTGCACTACGTCGGTCCAAATCACCGCCGCCAGGCCACCTTCAAAGGTATAGATCAAGGTCAATATGGTAATGATGGCGATCGAGGCAATCTCACCGGTGCCCAGCGCGATGGCCACGACGATGGAGACGGCATAGACGCGCACTCCTTCGGCCGCGGCTCGGGTCACCAGAAAGAGGCCCGCCGTCAGGGATCGCAGCCCGCGGCCAAAGCGGCGCTCGATCAGTTCATAGGCAGTATAGAGATCGCCGCGAAAGTAGTGGGGCAGCAGAACAAAACTGATGATGACGCGTCCGATAAGATATCCGAGCACAACCTGGAGAAACGTGAGATTGGTATCGTAGGCAAGACCGGGAATGCTGATGATGGTGAGCGTACTGGTTTCGGCGGCGACAATCGAAAGCGCAATCGCCCACCAAGGGATGGTACGGTCGGCCAGGAAGTAATCGCGCAACGTGCGCTGGCGCTTGCGGAACCGCAAGCCAAACAGGGTGATCCCCACGAGATAAAGCGCGATAATGGCGAGATCGAGTTTGTCCAAACCCATGTGTTTGTGTGGCGCGGGCGCCACCGCCCGCGACTGTGGGGCACGCCTTCAAGAGTACCGGGCTTTGCGTCTCAAAACTCGGCAATCTGCGGGGAAGGTATCTAGCTTGTAAGACCAAGTAACGGCGGGCGCTGGCACGTCGAGGGGTTGAAAAAAGCCTTGAACCGAAGAGAACACCAGGAAACTTTGACGAAGCATGAATTTCAAGTGGGACCGGCACGGGCGTGGACGCCCGCGCCTACATTAGGAGCGCCTATGATAGAACTACGTTCGTGAGCACCTTCCTTGGAATTGACGGGGGCGGCAGCAAGACTTCGTGTGTTATCGGCGATGAGAATTCGCTGCTGGGCACGGGGACATCCGCCGGCAGTAACGTGGTTCGGGTTGGAGAGCGCCAGGCGCGAGAGAGTCTGGGCGCTGCCATACGGCAAGCCTGTACCGCGGCCAACATCACTCCGGCACAGATCGAAAGAACCTGTGTGGGAATTGCGGGTGGGGCACGCCCTGAAATCGCCGGGGTGGTGCGCCGGCTGCTCTCCGAGTTTGTTTCCGGCGAAATTGAAGTTGTGGGTGACATGGTGATCGCCATGGAAGCGGCATTTGGCAGCGGCCCGGGCGTGATCGTCATTGCCGGCACTGGGTCCATTGCTTACGGGCGGAATTCCAAAGGTCAAGCTGCGCGCGCTGGGGGCTGGGGATTCGCCATTTCCGATGAAGGCTCCGGGCACTGGATTGGGCGGTCCGCCGTGGCGGCGTCTATGCGTGCCTATGACGAAGCGGGAATCGGACGCACGAGCGTATTGCTCGAAAGCATCATGAAGTCATGGGGCGTGGCCACGCGCGAGCAGGTGGTCGTGGCTGCCAATGCGGCGCTTAATGTGGACGCCACCCCTGACTTCGCGGCCTTGCTGCCGGCAGTGTTGTCCGCAGCCGACGCGGGCGATGAGACAGCTCGCACCATCCTGACTCAAGCAGGGATGGAGCTGGCAATTCTGGCCAAGATCGTGATCGGCCGACTCTTTGGTCATGCCGAAGCCATACCGGTGGCCACGTCGGGAGGCGTCTTTTGCAATTGCGCGCTGGTTCAGCAGGTCTTCTACAATAATTTGCGCGCCGCGAATCCCCAAGTTTTGCCCAACGCGACTTTAGTTGACCCGGCGAAGGGTGCATTGGATCTTGCGCGCAAGGGCGCGCGGCCGTAGCAGGATACCGAACCCCATGACCAGCAAAGAACTCGAGGAGCACCTCATCGCGAAGGAGATGGATATTGTCGCCGCCCAAAAGCGCCGCGACTTTTCCGCTGTTGAAGCTTTACTCGCGGACGGGTTGCACGAAATTGGCAGCAGTGGCAGATTGTTTTCGAAATCAGAGATCCTGGACGCAATCCAAGAGGTACAGATCATCGATTGCTCGTTCGACCGTTTCAAAATCCTGCCCATCGATAAAGGATGCGTGATCGTGACCTATGTGGCCACGGCAAAGCGTAGTCATAAGGGGCACGAACATTGGAATCGGGCCTATCGGAGTTCGATCTGGATGGAGCGGGAAGGCTCATGGCGCGTAGTTTTTCACCAAGCCACTCCGTTGCCGCCAGTTCCATAATTCATGCGCTCAGATTCAAGCGCTCAGATTCGTGCGCTCATTTCGCCGCGGACATGCTTTCCTTCTCCTCCGCGCCGCGGTGATGCAGCAACTCTACCAACGCCTGGTTCAAACGGGCGCGGATCGCGGACCGCTCCTGGGCCCGCGCGATGTAGCGGACATGCACCTCCACGCCCGCGGCGGTTGGGCGCAAGTTGACCGCTGGCGCGGCTGAGACAGCGCGCACCTTGTACTGGCTGGCGGTATTTTTCCACTCTTCTTCGGCCGCGACGGCGGTGGTTTCAGTTTCTTTCGCCACGGTTTTCTGAATGGCATCGAGCAGCGGGTATGGGTCCTGATTCGGCGGCACCGTAATCTGCAGTTCGTCCCACAACCACTGACCATTGGTAGTGAAGTTGAAGAAGTGGCCCTCGATGGCATAGCTGTTCACGAATGCGACCTTGCGGCCGGTGGGATGGCCGGTATCGGTCCAGTTGCCGGTTTCGAGCAAGACGGTGCGCAGCAAATTGATCTCGACCACCTCGCCGGCTACGCCGTTGATCTCGACCCAGTCGCCCACTCGCAGGCCGTTTTTTCCCATCAACACGAACCAGCCGAAGAAAGCGACGATGAAATCCTTCAGCGCCACAGTGAGTCCGGCGCCGGCCAGGCCGAGGAAAGTTGTCATCTGCTGGGGAGCGCCAAAGATCACAAACAGAATAAGTAAGACGCCCACGGCCTGCAGCGCAAAACGAATCACGGCGCGAAGAGTATGGAGGCGCGTGCGCTCCGATCCTGCCTCAGTGAGGTATCGGTCGATCGCACGGTCGGCCAGATACACCGTCAGCAAGATGAGGATGATCCAGAGCGCCGACTGGATCATGCCGTGCAACGCGGCGCGCTGGTGAGAGTGGATCACCGCGATCCAACCGGCGTAACAGTTAGCCAATTCCTGCTCGTCTTGAATGCGCTTGTCCAGATCCAGCACGTTCTTTTGATCATCGGAAAGACGATGCAACGATTTGACCGCAGTGCTAGCCGTGGGGACCGCGGAGTTTTGCTGGCCTCCCGCTCGGCCGGAATTGGACTGGCTGCTGGCTGGCGGGTTGTCCCGCTGAGTGGCCTTAGCGGCCTTGACTTGCTTGTCCAAGGCTGCATGCTTCTGAACCAGCGCGGCGGCTGTCTGGCGAGCTTCGTCCCGCGCTTGCTGTAATGGGATTGCTTGGCCGCGCAAGGCGCGCCAGGCGACGAATTGGGCATAGAGGCTGCCGCCGTGGTAATTGATCTCCGGGTTGTTGGCGGCCGCGGCAGGTTTTTCATCGGCCGCGTGTTCGGCTTCCTGATGCTGGTCGAACTGGCGTTGGATCAGACTCCCGGGATCGGCACCAGACTGGATCAGTTCTTCCTTGGCGTCATTGGCCTCATCCTGATCGAGTTCCAGTTGAGCCTGGGTCACGTCAAGCTGTTCCTGCAGACCGTCCGGATGAGAGCCGCTGGAGGCAAGCTGTTTCTTCAGTTGGTCAACCCGGTCCTGGTCTGCTTTGACCTGCGCCTCGGACTGACTTGCATGTTCATAGATTTCGCGGTTTTGAGGCGTGAGTTGGACGGGATGGCTCGCGGCATCCCGCGAAGCATCGTGAAAGGCCAGATCCACTTCGTTGTCGGCCAACCGCTTGGCCTGCTCCGCGAATCGATGTTCGTCTTCGCCGGAAGCCAGCTTGGCCATCGCGCGGGCCGTTAGCAACGGACTCTCGTCCACCAGCGGAGTTTGCTGGGTTGCTGTTCCCGAGGCCGTGGGCGACTGCAGTGGGCCCAGATCGCGAGTCAGGATCAACCCACTGACAGCAGCCAATACCAGGACCACCAGCCCGACTGTGATCAACCACTGGCGAGATTTCATCAGAGATTCCATTTGCGCGAAGGGTTATTATACGGCGCGCGACGCGAGGACCGGTTCCCGGAAGGGCAATCGAAAGTCCGAGACCTTCTGCTGGCGAATCATTGAGATTCCGAAGCCGAAGGGCAAGTTGTACCGATGCGATTCGAATGTACCTCGACTACGGCGCCCAGTCGGCGATGAAGATATTAGTCTCGTGCGGTGCTTTGGCATTGCGATTCGATGCCCACACCAGTTTCTTGCCGTCCGCGCTGAACATGGGGAATCCGTCGAAGCCCGGGCTGTAGGTGATCTGCTCCAGGTTCTTGCCATTCACGTTGATGGCGTAAAGCTCGAAGTTGCCCATCCCGCCGGTCGAGCCTTGATTCGACGAGAAAATAATCCGTTTGCCACTGGGAAAGAACGAAGGAGCAAAGCTGGCTGCGCCCAGATTTGTAATCTGGCGCTTGTGGCCCCCGTTGGCTTTCATGATCCAAATCTCAAGCGAAGTCGGGCGGATCAGGCTCTGCGCCAGCAGATCTTTGTACTCGGTAATTTCCTTTTCGCTGGTGGGATGATACGCGCGATAAACGATCCGCTTTCTATCCGGCGAGAAGAATGGCCCACCATCGTATCCCAGCTCGTGGGTGAGCTGCTTTACGTGCTTGCCGCCGGCATCCATGCTGTAGATGTCGAGATCGCCGTTGCGCAGCGAAGTGAACACGATTCGCTTACCGTCTTCCGAGATCGTGGCCTCGGCATCGTAGCCCGGCGTCGTGGTGAGTTGCATGAGACCGGAGCCATCCGGATTGGCGGCGAAGATATCGAATCCCGGATACACCGCCCACGTGTATCCCTTGGAGTAGTCCGGCCGGGGCGGGCATTGCGCGTCGGCCAAATACGTGGACGAATAGAGAATGGTTTTGCCGTCCGGATAGAAATATGAACAGGTGGTGCGTCCCTTGCCGCTCGAGACCATGTGAACGTTGGAGCCGTCCACGTTCATAGTGAAGATCTGGTCGCATTGGAGGTTGTCCCGCGTAGATTGGAAGATGAGCTTTTGGCCGTCCGCCGAGAAGTAGGCTTCGGCATTCTGGCCTCCGAACGTAAGCTGGCGCACGTTGCGGAGATGTTTTTCTTGCGGAGTAGCCAGGTTTGAAGAGGCAAGGTTCGGAGCGTCCGAGTTTTGTGGCGCCGCTGCGCATGGCAGCAAGAGGCCGCCGCCGAGAGTTAAAACGAACAGGAGCGTTGCTTTCATGGGGCGAACCGCTAGTTTAGCAGGAAGGTTGTATGTCAGTTCTTGCTCGCCGTTGACCTTGCCGCTCGGGTAAAATTGTCACGGCTTTTCCACGGAGGCTTCATGAAATCGCTGTTGCCAGCTCTCGCCGTCACACTTTTCGTCGCGGTCGTCTTCTTCTCAAATGCGCACTCATCAGCTTCGGCAGCCGCCAAGGCCGACGCGGACACGTTGCGCCAACTCGAAGCCGACTTCATGAAGGCTGCGGCTGACAGAGGCGCGCAGGGGTATATGTCTTACTACGCCGAAGATGCCGCCGAACTGCCCAACGGAGAGGATATGCTTCAGGGCAAGGAAAATATCGCCAAGACCATGGGTTTCCTGGATCAGAAAGACAACCATCTGACCTGGACTCCGGTTCACGCCGACATGGCCGCCTCGGGCGACTTGGGTTACACCTACGGAACCTACGAGTTTCGGTCCAAGGACAAAGACGGCAAACCGACGGTTGAGTACGGCAAATACGCCAGCATCTGGAAGAAGCAGAAGGATGGGAGCTGGAAAGTCGCGATGGACATGGGCAACTCCTCGCCCAGCCCAAAACCTTAAAACGCAGAGGCCGCAAGAGATGCCGCGAAGGTCGCAGAGGAAACCATGAACTACGGCTCCGACTCCTCTGCGCACTCCGCGAAAGTCTCCGCGATTCACGATTCTTACTTCCGAAAGTGTTCCAGGATCGCTTCCGCCTGGGCGCGCGTGACTACGGAGAACAGTGCCGCTGAATCGGCCTGCTTCACCGCCTGTACGCTTCCGAAATGTTCCAGCAATCGGCGAGTCGTCCGCGCGCCCACGCCAGGGATCTCCAACAATTCGGTAGAGCGATCGCGCATCTGGCGGCGCTTGCGATGAAAAGTTACCGCAAACCGATGGGCCTCATCGCGGATCAATTGAATCAGGTGCAGCACTGGAGAATGGTGGTCGAGCACGACCGGTTCATTTTCCTGTCCGAGCACGTAGACAATCTCTTCGCGCTTGGCAATCGCTGCCAGAGGCTGATTGATGATCTCGAGCGATGCGAGCGCCTCGGCAGCAGCGTGCAATTGACCGAGCCCGCCGTCGATCAGCGCCAGGCTCGGCATCGGCTTCTTTTCTTCCTGCAGACGTTTGTAACGACGCGCCACCACCTCACGCATGGAAGCGAAGTCATCCACACCATCGACGCTGCGGATAATGAACTTGCGGTAGTCGGATTTTTTCATGCGGCCGTCTTCCCAGACCACCATCGAAGCCACGGTCTCCGCGCCCTGAATATGCGAGATATCGAAGCACTCGATGCGGCGTGGCGGTTCAGGCATGCCCAGCGCGTCCTGCAGGGCCTCCTGAATCGCCTTCGTGTTCGGCTTCATTACCCGGAAGCGCTGGTCATACGACTGTTTGGCGTTGTTGCCCGCCAAGTCCAGAAGCGAGCGTTTCTCGCCGCGCTGTGGAACGACAATGTGGACCCGTGTGGCGCGGCCGCCCTCGCCCGCGATTTGCTCTGATAACACTTCCTCCAGCGTCTCGCGATCCTCGAACTCCACCGGGACATAGATGTTCCGCGGAACGTAAGGCTGTCCGATGTAAAGCTGCTTCAGCAGCGCTGAGAAGAATTCGCCCGGATGAAATGGCGATGACTGTGTGGGGCCGGGTCTTTGACCCGGCCCACCCGGGTCGGAGACCCGGGTCCACACGGTTTCCGTGAACTCAGGAAGTTCTTCCCAGAAGAATTCACGCCGGTCCAGAACGCGGCCGCCGCGCATGTGAAACAGGTTGACGGCCAGCATGTCATTTTCATAGTGATAACCGAAAACGTCGGCGTCGTCGCCCTCGACCGCGGCAATCCGCTGCTTCTCCTGCAACTGCTCGACCGTCGAAATCAAATCGCGATATTTCGCAGCCCGCTCGTACTCCTCAGCCTGGGCTGCTTTTGCCATACGCTCGCGCAAAGAATGCGATAGGTCGGTGGGCCGGCCTTCGAGAAACAGTTTCACATCGCGCACCGCTTCCTGATAAGCCTCGGGCGTGGTGAGTCCCTCCACACAAGGCCCCAGGCAGCGTCCGATGTAGTACTGCAAGCATGGCCGAGGATGAAAGTGCCCAAGATCCACCTTGCACGATGGGATCAGAAAATGGCGGTGAATCAGGTCCACGATGCGATAGGCAAGGTTTGCTGGAAAATACGGGCCGTAGTACGCGCTGCCGTCTTTCTTCAGACGCCGCGTGACATAGACTCGCGGGAAACGCTCGCCCAGCGTCAGCTTCACATACGGATAGGTCTTGTCGTCGCGCAGCAGAATGTTGAAGCGCGGTTGCTTCTGCTTGATGAGGTGATTCTCGAGTGCCAGCGCCTCCTTATTGTTGGCGACGACGATGTAATCAACGTCCACCGCCTCGCGCACCAGGGTGTCGGTTTTCGCGTCCTCGATTCGGCCTTCGCGGAAGTAAGAGCTGACCCGGCTGCGCAGGTTGTTGGCTTTGCCAACATAGATGACCTCGCCCTCCGCGTTCTTGTAGAGGTACACGCCGGCCGAGGCAGGCAGGCTACGGATTTTCGCGGCAAGGTCCATGTGTTAAGGCAACGTTTTCTACAATTTTATTTCTGGGCGGACCACATCGTCGTCACTGTGGAGGGCGGAGTCGTTGCACTATCGCCGCTAGCTCGTTCTCAAACTCGACGAAGGCCGGCAATGTTCTCAGGGGAGAGAAGTCTTCGATCAATTCGACGACGCGGTACCGCAGGTACGACACATGCAGCTTCCTTAGTCGTCGACCCGTCTGCTCGGAGGCCATACGCAATGCGCGGTAAAGCATTTCTTTTGGGCCCGGCACGTCCTCGATTCGATTGGGTGCTGGTAAATTCAGCAGGACTCTCCCTCGCGGATTTCCAGCTGCTTTTCTAATGGCGCTCTCGTCCAGCAGCAGCCATGCTTCCTGCATTCGCACCGGAATAACGGACACGACCGGGACCTCTTCGCCGTGTCCGATTTCGTTCAGAGCCTGCCCGATTTCCCGTCTTCTTTGTGCCGATGTGGCTCCTTCCGCGTCTCGGTGCACGAAAAGGAGCTCGCACGGATAGAACTCCAGAGCTCGCAAAACCTTGCCCGAGAGAGTGGTTGGGGGCTGTCGAAGAGACCGTAGATCGGCCCAGACTCCCCGCAGTTCGAATCCAACACCATGCGCCTGCAATAGCCATGAAATGATCGGCATTAATACACGGTCGGAACTGCCGTCTGAAAGCAGCGTATAGCGCAACGTCATTGTCGATTGCCAGCAAAGCCGAATGCAAGTTGGACCTCTGGACGATCTATGACTCTGCGAGAAAGCTTGTCTGACGGTACCGGTTGGAAGCGCTGCTCAATTAGGGATGGTTCGCCGCTCGCAACGGGGATAAGATATGAGAGCAGCTGACCCTTTGGAATCACCTCTGTTTCGCCTGTGGATGCGCGCCAGGTATTCGGAAGGCAACTGAACGAAAGCTTCTTGAACCATCTTCCATTCCGATTGGCGGTTTTCAGGTCAGCCATCAGCAGTGAGTCTTCGGGGACCTGGGCAACGACTGAAGGCGAGTGGGTGTTAATTATGACCTGCCGTAAGGGATTCTCCGGGCCAACCCTGTCTGAGACGTCGGTCGCAATGTCTTGTAGCAGGCGTAACATCGCGGGAATTCTCGCTGGATGGATTCCATTCTCAGGTTCTTCCAGGCAAAGCAACCCTTGCGACTCCGGATTCATTTCGATGACGGCCAAAGCTAGAAACCTAAGCGTTCCGTCGGATAACGCCCTAGCTGGATGAGTGGTACCATCACGGTCAACGACTTGAATTGTGAGTAACTCACGCTTTTCGTCCCGGTCTACACTGATTGATCTAACATCCTCTATAAGCTCCGAAAGCCGATTTGCCACTTGTGTATACACGAGTTCTGCTGGATTTGCTGTCTTCCCGGCGAATTTGGAGAAGGAGGGACTCTTGGCCAAATCGTACAGTGCGGCAGGAAGGTGCGAGCCATCGGAGCCCATCTTAGCCGGGGCCGTAAATGGATCCGGTCTGCGCAGGGCTGAGGGCTCCAATTGCAGCCTGCGCCAGGACTGCAATTCCCGGCGGGCGAGCATGGCCGTCGGACTTTCGGCGGCATTAGCCGCAGATAACGCCGTTCGCGGAAGGGTCGACGCTAACAGGGGGCGCGGCTTCCCGCTGCTTCCGCCATCTTGGTGAATTCGTATTACCCGCGCTGAGTCCTCCGTGTCAGTCGAGATAAACCAAGGCGTCCTCCGCTGGCCAGTCACCGCTGATTTGAGCCATGCATAGTCATGAGGAAACCGCAGTTGCTTCCTCGCGTCGCTAATCTTTACGTGGGAGAGTTCCTCGCGAAGGATTTCGATATTTCCTAAAGATCTGGGTCCTTCATCCTTCCTTTGGCCTAGGGCAAGCTTGTATTTCAGAAACGTAATGCTGGCCTTCGCGGTTTGCCCGAGATCATCGATGCCTTCGCGTGGCACGATCATTTCGACTTCGAAGCTCATGCTTTCAGCCTGCTCCCGCCCGACGCGATGGAATATGTTTCTTACGTCGCCGGTTCGTCCTTCCTCGTCTCTCACGCTCAAAGCAGCATCCATCAATGGCCTATCCGCAAGCGCGCTAAGGAACGCTATTGCATCCAGTAGATTCGATTTGCCCACACCGTTCGCTCCCGCGATGCAGGTGAAAGGGCCAAAACGAACGTCTACGGCTACAAGATTCTTGAAACCGGAGACCTGTAACCGCGTTAGCATTGATATCTCCTTTTAAGGATACAACGTCGACGACTGTCAACCCGCACGCTGGAGATTTCTAAGTTCTCAGAGTGGAAGAAATGGAATTGTAACAATACTCTGGTCCTTGCCCTCACCGAAACCAGCTGACCGTATAAAATTTCCTCAGTTCACGGCCGTTAATGTTGCCATTGTTCCATTATTTTGCCTGTTCGTCCTGGTAAAGAAAGTATAATCATAGCCGCAGCAACAACTTAGAGCCCAACGCCTTTCGCGTCGCGGTTGGCAGCGCTCGTGCTCAAGTACAAGGCGGATGCACGGCGGATGAGCCCAGGATTTGACGATAATCGCGCCCAGATTTTGAAAACCAGATTTGAAAGACCAGGTTCGTACCCGGGATCAAGTAAGCCAGCATCAAACGAGTAGGGATCAGGCAGATTCTAGATTCCCGGTTTAAGCAGAGAAAAAGGAGCTTCCCTAACATGACCCGTACTTCGTTAACCGTTCTACTGGCAGTGAGCATGGCGGCCTCGGTCGGATGCGCCAGCAAAAATTATGTGCGTCAACAGACCACGCCGCTGATCAATAAGACCAATGAACTGGACGACCTGACCGCGAAGAATTCGAAGGACATCAAGGACGTAGACGCGCGCGCCCAGGCCGGAATCCAGCAGGTGCAGGCCAAAGCCGCCGACGTGGACCAGAAGGCTCAGGCAGCCGGTCAGCAGGCCGACCAGGCTCAGACCCTCGCTACCAACGCTGTCCATCGTGTGGATACCTTGCAGGGCACCGTCGCCAACCTGGACAACTACCGGGTTGTGACCGAAACCTCGGTGCATTTTGGCTTTAACAAGGACAACTTGACCCAGGACGCCAAGGCCACGCTGGATCAAATCGCCAGCGATGTGCCTAACACCAAGGGCTACATCCTTACCGTGGAAGGTGCGACGGATGCAGTGGGCGATTCCGAATACAACTACGGACTAAGCCAGCGTCGTGCTGATGCCGTGATTCAGTATCTGGCCTCGGAGCGCAACATACCGGCGCACAAGATTTATGTGATCGGGCTGGGCAAGGACAAGCCGGTTGACTCGAACAAGACCCGGGAAGGCCGCGCCAAGAATCGCCGCGTGGACGTGCGGCTGATGACTAATACGACAGCAACCGCGCCCGCGGCATCGGCGGCGAACCAGCCGTCTGGGCCGTCCTTATAAACCAGTTTACCCTCCTCCCCGGAGGACTTCGCCAATACAGGCCGCTCCATTCCCCCGGAGCGGCCTGCCTTTTTTGGGGAAACAAAACCCCTCAGCTTTTGCCTTCACAACGCGCTAGAATCCATGTATGCGCAGGTTTGTTTTTATTGCCGTCTTCTCCCTCTGCTTCGGAGGGTGGGCTGTCGCCCAACAGCAATCACAGAGTGATCCGGAGCAACCGGGGCGGAACCAGCCCCCGCCCAGGTCGGACCGGGACAAGGAAGCCGAAGCGGGGGAGAGTTCCAGCCGCGACACCAGGGTTGACTTGAGCCCGCCCAAAGATGACGCCAAGAATCATCCCAACAGCGGGGTGGTTGCTTCCGACCCGGAGGCCGAGCCTTCAGGTGACGTACAGGAGATGCATCCCTGGAACCCTTACCGGGCGCTGAAGGATGATGAGGTCGGCGACTACTACTTCAAGCGGAAAAGCTACCGGGCCGCGCTCGCCCGCTACCAGGATGCCCTGGTTTGGAAGGAGAAAGATGCAGTCGCCAATTTCCGCATGGCGCAGTGCTACGAGAAGTTGGATCAGCCGGGCCAGGCAATCACGCATTATCAGGAGTATCTGAAGATTCTGCCCGAAGGTCCGTTCGCCAAGGAAGCACAGAAGGCCCTGCAGAAATTAAAGGCGGAAGCGAGGAATGAAACTTCGGAGAAGACCCAGTCCAAACCCTGATTTTGCTGCCGTCGCGCGCGAAGTCCACCGCGATCGAGACGACCACTAAATTTATTTTTCCACCCTGATGAACTCGCCGGTGGTGGCGTTCACCGCCACCGTCAGTTTGGCATCGCCACGGCTGTTTCCGTAAATCACGTGCCAGGTGAGTTCGTTGGTGGCGTGATTCCAGTCGAGCACGTAAAGGATGGGAGTTCCCGGATCCTTCTCCAGCACTTTGTCGCCACCGTGCTTCTGTGCCACTTCAAGAGCCTTGTCCGAGTCCACTTTCAAAAAGCCCATGTCGAAAATCTGAGTGGACGCGTTGGTGGGACTGTAGCTGTCCTCGTTGCCGGGAGAGATCCCGCGCGAAGGAGCATCCGGCACATCCGTGCCCGACCACACGTAGGGCTTGGCGCTGCGTCCAGCGGGGGATGCGAAGGAGGCGCGCCATACGTCCGACTTGCCGTCCTTGCCCCTGGAGTCAGCCATGAGCTGCGATTCCAGCCGGAAAGGTTGGGCATCGTGGGCCCAGCCGCGCGCCGCGATGTAAAGCTTTTGGAAGGCATAGCGGCCGGTCTGCAAATCCGCGCCTTTGGGCTGTGGTTTCTCGATTTGCGCCGGCTTGGAGGGTTCCGATGAACAGCCTGCCATCGTCAAGAATGCCAGCGCCAGCATCGCCATCAGCAGCTTTTTCATAGCACCATCCGTGGGGGCGTGAAATTTTGCAACCGTCAATGCCGAAATTGATTCTACTAGAAGCACCGGAGGAGTTCGCCCATGGATGCGTATCTACAAAGGTTACAGGCAGCAATCACGTCGGCCACGCTCGGTATGACCGTCGAAGACTTGCGGCGTCATCCGGAGGGCAAGTGGAGCACGGCGGAAGTGCTGGAGCACCTCTACCTCACCTACACCGGAACCGTGAAAGGATTCGAACGCTGTCTGCACGAAGGCAAACCGCTGGCGCGGACGCCGATGCTGAAGGATCGCATGCGAGCGTTTGTGGTCACCGGACTTGGACACTTGCCCGAGGGACGAAAAGCGCCGGAACGTACTCAGCCTCGCGGCATGCTGGCGGACGAAGTCACGAGCGAAATCGGGCTGCGGATCTCGGCCATGGACGAAGTGATTGCGCAATGCGAGGCCCGCTTTGGCAAGCGAACCCGAGTGCTCGATCATCCTGTGCTCGGACCTCTGACAGCCCGTCAATGGAGAAAGTTTCATTGGGTGCATGGCCAGCATCATCTGAAACAGATTCGGAAGCTGCGCGGAGCGGTGAGCTAGGATTCCGTCGTTGGCTGTCTCGTGCTTCTGGGGAGAACCGGCAGTTGCGCTTTTCCACTTTGGGACGGAGTTTACTGTTTAGTACCGGGTACCCCCCTCCCCCTTTCGTCTGCAAAATCTAGAAAACAATGAATCAATTTTGCGACTATGTGCTAGATCTTTGAGTTTACAGGAGTTACACGCAAAATCTAGAGAACATGGGGGTTACGGCGGATCGGTCGAGCGGGCGGTTCCGTTTCGGAACTGAGCTTGTGGCTGGACCCCAGCCCTGGACAGCGGGCGGATCGGCGGTTTTCGCTCAAAGATTTGGGCAGGTTCGGCATTTCGCGGCGCTGCTCCGCGATTGCGTGGATTAGGTTGTCAAAGATCGCACATTATCCACCAGATAATGTATCTTGATTAAGA
>Ga0209118_1000030_pt1 | contig 111558 bp, 107 predicted proteins | sample BlaSpr_A8_Ref_M1_FD_187988 | JGI IMG/M metagenome (GOLD analysis project Ga0209118, IMG submission 187988) | Forest soil microbial communities from Thunder Bay, Ontario, Canada - Black Spruce, Ontario site 2_A8_Ref_M1 (SPAdes) (version 2) | ecosystem: Environmental > Terrestrial > Soil >... | reverse complement strand
CTTGGCGTGGACCCAGCGCGTACCCAGTAGCGCCCCACAAGTTTTAAAGAAATCCCCCGCGCTTCCGTGGGTTAGCTCATTCGACGCGGCAAAGTTCGGACTAAGCGACAAGCAGCGCGCTTGATGAGAATAAGCGAAGGCATTCCTGTACGACTTGTGGAACTGCTCGCACCGCGTCCTCGGTCGCCAAGGGTGTACCCTGTTGATTGAGGGCGTACTCTCGGCGTCGGATCGCCTTCGCAAGCGATGCCTCGATGTCACCGCGACTGCGCGAGCCGTCCAGTTGCCGCAATATGAAACGACGCAATGGGCCAAGGGATACCTGTGCGTGGAGCGCATTTGCTACGTTTATCCCACGGGTGGCTTGAAGTAAGGATATCGTGTAGGCCCTGGGTCGATCTGAAATTTCGGTAACAAAATGTGGCTCGACCGTTCTGAACTCTACAACACCTCGAGCATAGGCCCCCAGCAGAGCGGAGCCCAATGCCCGTTCGTGATTGGCCATGGTAGCGGCATCTGGAACCTCGGGAGCGTTTAGCCTTGCGTGCGCAAACCGGCAGAGCTCATCAAAGGGAAGTGATTTTGGCCAGATTTCCGACAGGATAAGCATCATCGTCTTGGTGACCGGCTGCTTTGCGTCGATGAATGCGTCGCTCGGACTACGGAATTCCTCGATTGCCGTGGAGTGGAGATCCGGTTGTATTGAGACGGGCTTCGCATCGGACGCGATTCGGAAGGTGCGTAGCTCTTCCCACGCCAGTTGACGATTCACGACGAGGTTATCGTGTACCAGCAGCGACTGTCGAAACCGGCGGTTACGTACGAAATCCATGTATTGCTCAACACGGATGATGTCGAGCGTCAGCTCGTTCAGCCTCGTACGCACTTCGTTAACAAAATCCGGTGGCGCCATAAGGTGGAATTGCGCCTCACCAAGGTACTGCAACCCGTGCTTCCTGGCATGTTGGGCGAATTCATGAAAATAGAGCGGCGCATTGACCTCTTCGAGATGATCATGCAGCAGGTAAAAGTCGGGCATCTGGGCAAGTTTAGAGAGCTCCTGGTTGAGCATGATGCTATAGGCATTATCCTGTGACAGCACTGCTGCCGCCAGAAAATCCAGAAGCCGCCGCGCCTGTTCCGCCTTCATTTCCGGCTCAGCGACACGGTCGGCGTGGTAGCACATCATGTCGCGGATCATGCCGTGGATGTGCCAGCCTGGGTACACGTTGTAACTCAGATACGCCACGCCATTGGGTGAGAGGTTGCGCTTGCAAGACTCTATCAATTTCTCTCTCACTTCGGCGGAGACCCATGAATACACGCCGTGCGCGATGATGTAATCAAAGTTACCGAGACCTGTATCGACGTCCGTGATGCTCATCTGCCTGAACTCGATATTGTTGAGGCCCAGCGCTTGGGCATCGTGTATTCCGTCGGCGATTTGGCGGGCAGAAAGATCAATGCCTACGTACTGACTGCGAGGGAAGTTGACCGCCTGCGGCAATAGGTTGCCGCCGGACGCACAACCAAGCTCCAACACTCGGCAGCAATCCACAGCAGCGGGAGCCAAGTGGAACAACGTTGCTTGCGTGGCTAAACGGTCGGGCTGGCTTTGAGGATACGCGAGGCTATCGTAGGGAGCGCTGTCGTAGGCGGCCGCTGTGGCTTGATTCATGTCGTGGGTGGAAAATATTCTTAGCGAAGGTATTCGTTTGCAACTTGCCACGCTTCACGACACTCGTCAAACGGCTCAGCGCCCCACCGGACGGGCGTGACCCGGCACCGTTGTACTTTCTCTTGCCCGACCGTTGTCCGTATGAGGTGGCCGCGGCAACTGGCACTCGGAGAGACTCGCACCAGCCCGCGCGGTGCTGAGGCACACCTACACATCTCCAATTTCACAGCCCTCGCCGGTACGACTTACCGCGCCTATCGCTGGTAGCTAGTCCAATGGCCAAGTGATATTGCAGCGGCGTGCCATTCACGGTCGCAGGGTTAACGATCGAGCCCCCCGGCGGCGCGAAGGGGCTGAGCGCTCGGGGTATTGGTTTCTTGGGGGCTGCTGCAGCCATGGTCAAGGCGTTACGAATGGGGCGCCAGCGGCGGTAAGCGCAGCCTTTAAGGTCCGCTGGAGCTTCTACTGAGTCGCCGTTGAAGGACTGCAAAACCATTCGGTTGAACACGATGTTGAAATCTGCCGTTGGCGTGATCGTGCTGCTGGGGTACAACGCTTGCACTTGTGTCGAACTGTCTTCGGAAATTACGCCAGCGACAGCAATGGGAATGGGATCTGACATTTTGGTTGGTTCCTGTTGGTGATTAAAATTTTGGCCATCGGGGGTTTTCTAAGACCCGAGGGTCGATTCCGGCGTGGGTAAATCCACACCGAAGGAAATCATTAACCAAACGAGCTTGGACAACAACAGCACGATTGCGAATGTCAAGGCGCACGGTCGTTCCGCGATCATCGATGGGCACTCGCGCAACGAAACTCGATGGCGCTAGGGGCCAAGCATCATCGGGCAGACGTAACTTCCACGGTCTGCGGCTGTCGAGGTTGATGATGTCGGTACTCATTCGAGATCGATTCGTGTCGCGCCGATCACGGGATTGTCGAGATCCGGCAATAGACCATAGCCCCCAGGGCAGCAACTGCCGACATATCTTGGTGGTATTCTCGAGTTCCCGCAGTAGCGGCATGTGCGCACGGACGACATTGCCCCATGCTTGCCAGCAGGGGCTGCTTGTCGAACTCGGCGGTCTTGACGGCGCATTCCCTCATCGCAGATGCCATGCCGCGCGCCTGCTCCGCCTTAACGACATTAGCCTCCGCGGCGGCCAACTCGTTCTGTGCGTCGCGAACCTTCGCACGGAGGGCTGACTGCTTCGCCTTAAATGGCTCGATCGATTGCCCCGCTAGACCAGCGCGGCGCATGTCGTTCGTGTTCGCGTCTTGCGCGCGCTGGGCCGCTTTCAATTTCTCGAGTGGTACCGCACGGTCCGCTTGCTTCTCGGCGAGCGCCTTGTCGGCTGCGTCCAATGCACACGTAGCGTTGTCGATTGCCGTCGGCGTGACTTCGGGTGGTACTTGTTTCGCTGTGGGCTTCATGTTCGTCGTCTCGGTGGGGTTGGTTGTGCGCGTCATGATCTGATCCCAAGACTGCGCTTATAGGCTTTGTACTCGTCTGGTGATAACTTCATTACATCGAGCGCTTTGCCATCGTCGGGTTGCTTCGGGGCTTGAGGTAACGCGAGGCGCGCGAGACTGGCGAATCAGATCGGCCTTCAGCCGTTGTCCGCGGCGGACAGCGTACGGGCATCGGTTGTCAGGCTGCAGCCTTCTCGGCTAACAGCTTCTTCAACGCCGCGCAGGGTACTAGCGTGGAACCGCCAATCTTTACACTCGGAATATCGCCGCGTTTCACAGCGCTTCGAATGGTGGCCGCACACCTACCAAAAAGTTGGGCCAAGGGCGGCAAAAAAGGCAGCCTCGGCTGCCTTTTTTTACTCAAGTGCCCAGCAAAGGCGGCGCGGTAAAAGCACTCTACGATGCGGGCTGCGCTTGCTGCGGCTCGAGCAGCGCCTTCATGGAGAGGCGCAACCGGCCCTTCTCATCGGCTTCCAATACCTTGACGCGCACCGCCTGGCCCTCTTTGAGGTGATCGGCCACCGCATTGACGCGCTCATTGGCTATCTGGGAAATATGCAGCAGCCCGTCGCGGCCAGGCAGTACTTGAACGATGGCGCCGAAGTCGAGCAGCTTGACCACCTTGCCTTCGTACACTTTGCCCACTTCCACTTCAGCAGTAATTTCCTCGATGCGTTTCTTCGCCGCCTCGCCGGCCTCGGCGGAAAAGCAGGCGATCGTCACGGTGCCGTCGTCCTGGATATCAATGGTGGTGCCGGTTTCTTCGGTGAGCGCGCGAATCACTGCACCGCCCTTGCCGATGACGTCGCGAATTTTCTCCGGATTGATCTTCATGGTGATCATGCGCGGGGCGTAAGTCGAAAGCTCACCGCGTGGCGCAGACACCGCCTGCTTCATCAGTTCCAGAATGTGCAGGCGGCCCTCACGCGCCTGGCTGAGCGCGACATGCATAATTTCCTTGGTGATGCCGTTGATCTTGATGTCCATCTGCAGCGCGGTCACGCCGTTCTCGCTGCCGGCTACCTTGAAGTCCATGTCGCCCAGGTGATCTTCGTCGCCCAGAATATCGGTAAGGACGGCGAAACGGTTGCCTTCCTTGATGAGGCCCATGGCGATGCCCGCCACGTGGGCCTTAAGCGGCACGCCGGCATCCATGAGCGATAAGCAGCCACCGCACACCGAAGCCATCGAGCTGGAGCCGTTGGACTCGGTGATCTCCGATACGACACGCAGGCTGTAGGCGAATTCGTCTTCCGCCGGCAGTACCGCCAGCAGTGCCCGCTTGGCCAGGCGTCCGTGGCCAATCTCACGTCGTTTCGGCGTCCCCACTCGACCGGTTTCTCCAGTGGAATAAGGTGGGAAGTTATAGTGCAGCATGAAGCGCTCGGAGTACTCCCCCTGAAGAGCATCGATAATCTGCGCATCGCGCGCCGTGCCCAGTGTGGTTACTACCATGGCCTGGGTTTCGCCGCGAGTAAAAAGTGCCGATCCATGGGCGCGCGGCAGGACACCGGTGCGAATGGTGATCGGGCGTACAGTGCGCGTGTCGCGGCCGTCGATGCGTGGTTCGCCGTCGAGAATCCGACTGCGCACTATCTTCGACTCGACGTCATGGAACAGCGACCGTACCAGGTTGGCGCGAGCGGCGTCGGAGCCCTCCGGTACCAGTTCGGCTACAACATGACTGCGGATCTCATCGAGCTTGGTGGCGCGTGACTGCTTGCTGCGAATGCTATAGGCGCTATTGAGGTTCGCTTCCGCAAGCCCCGCCAGTTTGCTGACCAACTCAGGATCCTTGGTCGGCGGCGTCCAGTCCCATGCGTCCTTCCCGGTTTCGTCAACCAGTTCATTGATCACCTTGATCGCGGCCTGCATCTGCTCATGGCCGAACATCACCGCCCCCAGCATGACATCCTCGGACAGTTGCTTGGCTTCCGACTCGACCATCAACACGGCCTGCTCGGTACCCGCGACGACCAAGTCCAGAAGTGAAGTCTCAAGCTCAGTCTTGGTCGGATTCAGCACATATTGGCCGTCCAGGTAACCCACGCGCGCAGCGCCGATCGGACCGTCGAAGGGCAAGCCCGAGAGTGCCACCGCCGCCGAGGCGCCAAGCAAGGCCGGGATGTCGGAATCGATTTCCGGATTGCTCGACATGACCGTCGCGATGATTTGCACTTCGTTGTAGAAGCCCTCGGGAAATAGCGGGCGTAGCGGGCGGTCGATTAAGCGCGAGGTGAGTGTTTCTTTCTCCGAAGGCCGACCCTCACGCTTGAAGAAGCCGCCGGGGATCTTCCCGGCAGCATAGGTGCGTTCTTGGTAGTCGACGGTCAAGGGAAAGAAGTCTTGGCCAGGTTTCGAGTCTTTAAGACCCACCACCGTAACCAGCACTACCGTTTCATCCATGGTAACAAGCACTGCGCCGTCAGCCTGGCGAGCAATCTCGCCCGTCTCCAAGGTCACCTGGTGGCGACCGTACGCAAATGTCTTTTTGACAGGGTTCAAAGTGTTGTCCTCAAATGATTGTTGAGAATGACTGTGCGACTCACCAAATGAAAGGGGCGTTCTATCTCCACGTCGCCTGAAGCGGAACCGCGCGGAGAAGTAACGCCCCAGTAGCGGCCGAGCAAACGCCGGGCGCTATCGGACGCGCGACGATTACTTACGCAGGCCCAGGCGCTCGATAAGCGCACGATAGCGCTCGGCACCAACGCGTTTCAAATAATCGAGCTGGCTGCGCCGCTGGCTGACGAGCTTAAGCAGGCCGCGGCGAGAATGATGATCCTTGACATGAATCTTGAAGTGCTCGGTCAGATAGTTGATCCGATCGGTCAGAAGCGCCACTTGCACTTCCGGCGAGCCGGTGTCGCCCGTTGCCCGCTGGTAACCTTTGACAATTTCCGCTTTACGCGCTGCCGTGACAGCCATTTGATTCTCTCCATACCTTCTCAGTTAAGCCATGTATTATAAACCGGGATTTTGCACCTGCTCAAGCAGAATCAGGCACTCCTTGCGGCTCGCGCCGGCGCGCAGGACATCATGCGCTGTGGCTGGAGTGCGCCTGCCTCGCTCACTTCCACCAACCCGTAGAATTCCCGCTCCGGGCCGTAGGCCCGATAGCATCCCGGGTGGGTTTGGGGCATGGCACGCATCTGAGTACGTCCTTCGAGCAGATAGCGGCCCGTCTGCGTTTCTATGTGAAGCGCGGGAAACTGCTGCACCAGACAGTCGGGCGCCAGCAGACAAGCGTCCTTCCCCCGCTCCGGCAGTTCGGCCAACTGTTCCAGTGAATAGGCATTGCTCAAGTCGAACCCGCCGGTGCGGGTGCGTCTCAGTGCATCCAACATACCTCCGCAGCCAAGCGCCCGGCCGAGATCCTCAGCAAGGACGCGTATGTAGGTTCCTTTACTGCACACCACGCGCAGGCGCAGCAACGGCAGCGAACAGTCGAGAAGATCTAGCTCATGGATGGTGATCTCCCGCGCGGCGCGCTCGACCTCGATGCCGCGCCGAGCCAGTTGGTACAAGGGTTGGCCGCGCAGCTTGACGGCCGAATGCATGGGCGGAACCTGGCGAATGCGACCGATGAAGGACTTCAGCACCGCTCCAACTTCCGCTCTTCCGACGGTTATCGGTGATTCGCTCAGCTGCTCGCCTTCCGGGTCGCCAGTCGAGGTCGTTACGCCCAGACGCACTGTGGCCTCGTACGTCTTGTCCGCAGCCAGCATATAGCCGGCAAATTTGGTGGACTCACCCAAGCACAACGGAAGAAGCCCGGTGGCGAAGGGATCGAGCGTACCCGTATGCCCGGCTTTCACTGCGCGATAGAGAATCTTGGCGCGCGTGAGCGCCGCATTCGAGGACAAGCCGGGCGGCTTATCCAACAACAGCACCCCGGTGACGGTACGTTTGTCGTACTTCATGGATTTCAACTCGCGCCGCGCGCGAACCTAGGATTCGCTGCTGTCGCGTCTCTCGGAGGCGAGGGCCTCATCGATTAACGAGGACAGGCGCCTGCCCCGCTCAACCGACTCGTCATACACAAAATTCAATTGCGGCACCACGCGCAACTGGAGACGATGAAACAACTGATTGCGAAGGTAGCCTGCGGCGTGATTGAGTCCCGCCAGACATTCTTCCACGCTTTGCCGATCACCGAGCGTAGTGAAAAAAATCTTGGCGTGGGAGTAGTCGAATGCGACCTGAACAGCCGTGATGGTCACCATGCCGACGCGCGGATCCTTCACCTCCAGGCGAATCAGGTCCGCCAATTCCCTCTGGATTTGATCGCCGATGCGTACCGCGCGGGAGAAGGATTTTGGCAAAGCAAAGTCCTCTCAAAATACCGGCGATGAAGCACGGAACCTCCACGCTACCGGCACCCCGGCAGGTTTTGCGGAGGCGACGCGAATTGGCTTCACCGTCATCCTCTATAGCGATCTGGCGACTTCGACAATCTCGAACACTTCGAGCTGGTCGCCCTGATGGATGTCGCTGAAGTTCTTCAGCGACAGACCGCATTCGAAACCCGCTTTCACTTCTCTTACGTCATCCTTGAAGCGCTTAAGCGAATCCAATTCACCCGTGAACACCACGACGTTGTCGCGCAGCAGGCGTACGCTGGCACCGCGCTTAACGGTTCCGTCGAGCACCATGCAACCCGCCACTGCGCCAACCTTGGTGATGCGAAATACTTCGCGAATTTCCACCAAGCCGATAACACTCTCTTTCCTCTCGGGCGTCAGCATCCCCGACATCGCGGCTTTGATCTCGTCCACCACATCGTAAATGATGTTGTAGTAGCGGATATCTACGCCCGACGATTCAGCGAGCTTGCGCGCCGCCACATCGGCCCGGACATTAAAGCCGATGATGACCGCCTCGGAAGCGAGTGCCAGGTTGACATCCGATTCGCTGATCGCCCCCACCGCGCTATGCACGATGTTGACCCGCACTTCACTGGTGGAGAGCTTCGCCAGGGCGTGGCTCAGGGCCTCGTAAGATCCCTGCACATCGGCCTTGATGATCAGATCGAGGCGCTTCACTTCACCCTCGCCGATCTGATCAAACATATTCTCGAGTTTCGAAGCCTGTTGGCGCGCGAGCTTGACATCGCGGAACTTGCCCTGGCGGAACAGCGCAATCTCGCGCGCTCGCCGCTCATCGGCGATCACCATCACTTCTTCGCCAGCGGCGGGCACGTCCGATAACCCTTGCACCTCGACCGGAATCGACGGACCCGCCTCGGCAATGCTCTTGCCATTTTCATCGGCCATGGCACGGATCCGTCCAAACGATGCGCCGGCGAGCAGAATATCGCCGCGCTTGAGCGTACCCGACTGCACCAAGATCGTCGCCACCGGACCCCGGCCTTTATCGAGGCGCGATTCGATGACCAGTCCTTTGGCCGGCGCATCCTTCGCCGCCTTCAGTTCCAGCACTTCCGCCTGCAACAAAATCGCCTCAAGCAAGCCATCGATATTGGCGCCCGTTTTAGCCGACACTTGGACGAACTGGCTGTCGCCGCCGTACTCTTCCGGCAATACGCCCTGGGCAACCAACTCCTGTTTGATCCGATCCGGATTGGCCTCGGGCTTGTCGATTTTGTTCACCGCCACGACGATGGGCACATTGGCTGCCTTTGCGTGGTGAATGGCTTCGATGGTCTGCGGCATGACGCCATCGTCCGCGGCAACCACGAGAATTACGATGTCCGTTGCCTTGGCGCCACGTGCCCGCATTGCTGTGAAAGCCTCGTGACCGGGCGTGTCCAGAAAGGTAATCATGCCGCGCGGCGTGCTCACATGGTAAGCACCGATGTGCTGGGTAATGCCGCCGGCTTCGCCGCTCGCCACGCGGGCGCGGCGAATGCTATCGAGCAGCGAGGTTTTGCCGTGATCGACGTGTCCCATGACGGTGACTACCGGCGGGCGCGGCTCAGGGTTGCCTTGCGGCGCAACCGGCACATCACTCAATAGAGTCTCTGGATCGTCGAGCTTGGCAGCTTTGGCAATGTGGCCCATTTCTCCCACCACAATCATGGCGGTTTCCTGGTCGAGCACTTGGTTGATCGTCGCCATGGTGCCCATCTTCATCATCGTCTTGATGACCTCGGCCGCCTTGACCGCCATCTTCTGCGCGAGCACTCCAACGCTGATGGTTTCCGGCACCATGACCTCGTGCACGATGGGCTCGGTCGGGGCCGTAAAGGAATGCGGTCCCTCATCGAGCTCACTGCTACTATGTTTCACCCTGCTGCGCGGGCCGCCGCGCCAGCCGTCGCGTCCACCACCGGAGTCACCACGGGTCTTGATGCCGCGTCGCTTGGCGGCATCGTCGACCCACGTAGACCCCGCCGGCTTCGCTTTTTTGGCCGGCTTCTTCTCGGCCGCCTTGGTGGATGGGCGATGCAACGTGCCCTCCGTGCCTGCCGGCGCCTTGGTGGCATCGGCTGCGGGAGCCGTAGCCGCAAGCGGCTCAGCGAGCGCCTTGGCGGCAGCTGCCTTAGCCAATTCTTCGGCCTGCGCCGCCAGTTCCGCCGCCTTCAGAGCGGCTGCAGCTTCAGCTTCGATTTCCTTCTTGGTCTTGCGTTTGGTGCGCGTTGCCGCCTCGGCGGACTGGCGCGCAATCAATTCGGCTTGCCGGCGCGCTTCCTCTTCGCGGATGCGTTGCTGCGCCTCATCGACCACCGGCGCGGGAGCAGCCTTGACCTCAGGTTCCGCGACCACTTCAGGGACCACCGGCTCAGGGGCGTCGCGCTTGACCAGCACACGCTTCTTGCGCACTTCCACCTGGATCGTGCGCGCCTTGCCGGTGCTGTCGGATTTCTTGATTTCCGTAGTCTGCTTGCGCGTCAGTGTGATCTTGGTCTTGGCATCTTTATGACCGTGGACTTCACGCAGATAGTCGAGCAGCTTGGCCTTGTCCTGTTCGGAAAGGGCGTCTTCCGCTCCTACCTTGTTCAGGCCGGCCGCGCGCAACTGCTCGAGGAGCAACGCCGCGGGCAGATTAAGCTCGGTTGCGAATTGGGTAACGTTCGATGCAGCCATCGCCTTCCACTTCCTTCTTTATTGAGCTGAACTCGACTGCGCGAACCAAGGAGCTCGCGCCGTCATGATCAGCTTTTTCGCCCGCTCGACATCCATGCCGGTCATCTCGGTAACGTCATCCACTGCCAACTCGGCGAGGTCTTCCATCGTCGACACACCCTTGGAAGCCAGCAGGCGCGCCGTCTGGTTATCCATGCCTTCCATATTCAGCAAGTCTTCGGCGGCGTTCTCTACTTTCTCTTCCGAAGCGATGGCTTCGGTAAGCAAGGCATTGCGCGCCCGCCGGCGCAGCTCGTTCACCGTATCCTCGTCGAACGATTCTATCTCCAGCATCTCATTGAGGGGAATGTAGGCGACTTCTTCGAGCGTACTGAAGCCTTCTTGGATGAGGATATCGGCGACTTCCTCGTCCACATCCAAGCGCAGCATAAACAGTTCACGCAGACCGGCCGACTCAGTCGTGTTTTTTTCCTGCGCCTGCTCGATGGTCATGATGTTGAGTTCCCAGCCCGTCATTTCCGACGCGAGACGCACGTTCTGCCCGGCACGTCCAATCGTCTGGGCGAGCTGCTCCTCGTCAACGACTACATCCATGCTGTGCTTCTCTTCGTCCACCACGATGGAGCTCACTTCCGCCGGCGCAAGGGCGTTGATCACGAACTGCGCCGGATCGGCCGACCAAAGAATGATATCGACGCGCTCGCCGGCCAATTCGGAAGTGACCGCCTGCACCCTTGAGCCGCGCATGCCAACGCAAGTACCCACTGGATCGATGCGCTGGTCGTTGGACTTGACCGCGATTTTGGCGCGAACTCCCGGATCTCTTGCCGCTGCACGTATCTCCAGCAGTCCCTCTTCAATCTCCGGCACTTCCAATTCGAATAATTTGACCAGGAAATCCGGTGAAATACGCGACAGAATAAGCTGCGGGCCGCGGGCATTGCGGTCGATCTTCATCAGATAGGCACGCACTCGGTCCCCGACGCGAAGGTTTTCCTTCGGGATCATCTGGTCGCGCGGCAACTGTGCTTCTATCCGGCCCGATTCAATGATTGCATTGCCGCGCTCCATGCGCTTGATCGAGCCGGTGACAAGATAGTCCTCACGCTCAAGGAAATCAGACAGAATTTTTTCCCGCTCCGCATCGCGAATTTTTTGCAGGATCACTTGCTTCGCAGCCTGGGCACCAATGCGGCCGAATTCAATGGGGGGCAGAGATTCCTCGATGAAGTCGCCGAGTTGCAGATTGGGATCTTTCTTATGCGCCTGGGTGATCTGAATCTGGTAGGCCGGGTCGTCGAGATTGTCGTCCTCGACGACCTGCCAGCGGCGGAACGCGAAGTGCTCCCCGGTCACGCGGTCGATATCGACGCGCACGTCCGCCTCCTCATCCGTGAAGCGCTTCTTCGTGGCGGAAGCCAATGCCATTTCGAGCGCAGCGAATACGATGTCCTTGTCGACATTTTTTTCTCGCGCCAGCGCGTCCACCAACAACAATACTTCCCGACTCATGACTCGCCTCCAACTCAGAATTCTGGCACCAGTCGCGCCCGTTCCAGGTCAGCCAATGCGAAACGCCTCAGTTCACCATCGGTGTCCAACAACACGGCACCGTTCTCGACCCCGCGCAACACTCCGACAAATTTGCGCTGCCCGGCGATGGCTGAGCGCAGTTGCACTCGCGCCTGCACCCCCGCAAAACGTACGAAATCCGCCTCCTTCTTGAGTGACCGGTCCAGGCCGGGCGAGGAAACTTCCAGTCGCTCGTAATCTATGTCTTCCACGGCGAATAGCTGGGTCAACTGCTCGCTGACAAACGCACAGTTATCCACGGTGATGCCCTCCGGCCGATCGATGTAAATACGCAGACATCCGTTGCCGGCGCGCTCCCAGTCAGCCAGCTCAAACCCGAGGCCGGTTAGCGTCTTTTCCAGTGTCGAAGCCAAGTCCATACATTCGCCGCGGAAACAAAAAATGGGCACGAAGCCCATTTCTATCTACTTTTATCAAGCCGCAGGATTATAGCAAAAATTGGACCCTCCAACAAACCGCGCCATGGGTCCGAATTGTCCCAGAGCAAATGTAACCGAAGGGAGTCGGCGGAGAGATATGTTGCCTCAAATGGTTGGTGACCAAAAAAAGGACGGTTATCGACGATGGGGAAGACAGCAAGGACAAGCGTATGTCCTGGCCAACGCACTCCGCCATCACAAGGCCAAGCGAGCCGACAAGGGCAAGATCCTGAATGAACTGTGCGCGGAATGCGGTTATCACCGTAACGACGCACTGCGATGTTTGAATCAAGGTACCCAGCATTCCGCCGCAGGCCCGGCAGGGCTTCTCGCTACGCCCGCCCCTGAGGTGAGCGAGCCGCTACGGGCACTGTGACTCGCCACCGATCAAACGGCTTCGAAAGTGGCTGAAGGCGGCGTTGCCCTTGCGGTTGGCGCACTACGAGCTCCCCCGATGGCGAAGTCGTTGAGGGGGTGGGCCAACAAGCTGCTCACCATGTCGGCCGCCACCATTGATCGGCTCCGCGCATCCCAGAGCTAGAGCGTCGCGAAACATCACGCCACGGTGACAACCATTGCGGTTGCTCTATCAAAAAGCCCAATCGACGAAGTGAATTCACGAAACTGTTACTTTTTTGCGACACTGGAAATAAGTCCCTCACGCGAACGGGACGGTTGCTTTTTTTTAACGAATTATAATCTTAGAGAATTTCGTTCGCGTATTTTCTTAATAAAATGAATCGCTTAGTGTCTCGGCAAAACGACAAACTCCTTGCAGTTTTTGACCTTTGCGATAGTCTTTTACGGCTAGGTCGTTTTGCTCGTAGTCGCAATACTCGAAGCCAAAACCAATGGGGGATTTCAAATGACACTCAAGATGAAGAAGCTGCCACTGGCGCTCATACAAGCCCTGGGTGCAGGTACGGCTTTCTCGGTTCTTTCCGTGCCGTCTGCAGAGGCCCAACAGGCCGAACAGACACCACAGAAGATCGAGAAGATTGAAGTTACGGGTTCAGCGATCAAGCGGATCGAAGGCGAGACCGCTCTGCCAATCACGATAGTCAGGCGTGAGGAAATCCTGCGCAGTGGGGTCACCACCACCGCCGAGTTGCTGAACCGCATCGCGGCTAATAACGGCTCTCAGGGCTATGCCGAGACGACGGCAATCGGAGACGCGGGCAACCCAGGCTTCTCTGGCGCCGCACTGCGAGGTCTACCACCGAATGCGACCCTGGTTCTCTTGAATGGACGGCGAGTAGCCAACTTCGCATTCGGCGGCACTGGCCTTGCGAGCAGCGGCGCCGCCGATCTGAATTCCATTCCGCTCGCGGCGATCGAGCGAGTCGAAGTACTGAAGGACGGTGCCTCCGCACTCTACGGGACGGACGCTGTTGGTGGTGTGATCAATTTTATCCTGCGGAGCGACTTCCGCGGCTTCGAGGGTAGGGCTTACTACGGGATGAGTGAGGCTGGTGGAGGCCAACAAAAGCGAGCGACGCTGACGGGTGGCTTTGGCGACCCCAGCGCCGACCGGTTCAATGTCTTTGCGTCTCTCGACTACCTGAACAGCGCTCGGCTACGAGCCAAGGACCGAGATTTTTCGAAATCGGCCTTCATCCAGCACAGCGACGGCAACATCAACAAGTTGAGCGCCAATTCCTTCCCGGCCAACGTCTATGACCACCCGAGCGCGACGCTTTATAACCCCAGCGCTCCGAGGTGCAGGCCACCCGCGTCCCTACCGGCTGGCGGGGTGAGTTGCCGTTTCGACTATGCCAGCGTGATTGACATCATTGACCCTTCGGAAAAAACTAACGCCCTCCTGCGCGGTACTCTCCAGCTGGCCCCTGACCATCAGCTCTACGCGGAAGGCACGTGGAGCCACAACCGCTACACCTTCGTAATCTCCCCGACCCCTGCTTCCAGCCAATTCACCACCCTCGACGCGGCGGGTAATCACAAGCTCATCCCTTACCCGGCGGGCGGTCCCTTTTTCCCGGGGGCAGGCATTACCCCGGCGCTCCCCGGGGGAGTAATACCTGTCGGCCCTCTGGATCTCTTTTGGCGAACGTTCGAGCTGGGAGGGCGAACTGACGTGGCGACCGTCGATGCGTATCGAGGTGTGTTTGGCGGCAAGGGAACGTTCAGTGGCGGATGGGACTACGACGCGGGGTTCATGTATAGCAAGAGCAAAGCCCAGGACGTGTTCACCAGCGGCTATGTATCGGAGAACCGCTTGATCAGCGCAATGAATACTGGCCTTATCAATCCGTTCGATTTTAACAATGCGCAGGGCCTCGGTCTTTTGCAAGGCGCCCAACTCAATGATGTACCCACCAGGACGTCCACAGGGACCACCAAGTCCTTAGATGCCAAACTGTCGAAGGAACTCTTTCAGTTACCCGCCGGCGCGTTAGCGTTCGCCGTGGGCGCCGAAGCTCGCAAGGAAGAGCTCTCCGATGCCTTTTCGCCCATTGTCAGCTCGGGCGACATCCTAGGCGGCGGCGGTGCGCTGCAAAGCGTCGCAGGTAGTCGCAATGTGAAGGCTCTCTACACCGAATGGACTATTCCCATTGTCAAGACCTTAGACGGGACGCTGTCTGGGCGTTACGACAAGTACAGCGACTTCGGTAACACGTTTAATCCGAAGGTCGCGCTGCGCTGGCAGCCAAGCAAGGTGTTCCTGACCCGCGCCTCCTACGGCAAGGGCTTCAAGGCGCCGTCGCTTTGGGATATCTTGACGCCTCAGCAAACGGGCAATACGGCGAGTGCTCACGATGACCCGGTGCGTTGTCCGGTCACGCACAGTGCCGCGACTGACTGCACCCTGCAGTTCAACACGCGCACCGGCGGAAACCCGGACCTCCAACCCGAGCTATCCGAGCAGGCTTCGCTCGGGTTTGTCTTCGAGCCGAATGCCAACTGGTCGATGAGCGTCGATTACTACAAGATCAATTTGTCACAGCAGATTAACTCGATCAGCGACGATGCCATCTTTGCGAGCTTTGCCAAGTACGTGGCTAACGGCACAATTATTCGTGCCCCAGGAACGCAAGTGGTCAATGGCGTAACCCTGCCGGGGCGGATCGTAATTGTCAACCAGTTCACCTCGAATCTCGGCAACATCCACACCGACGGGTTTGATGTGGACGTCAACTTCAGGGGACCGGCAACCGGGATCGGTCGCTTCGGTGCCCACTTGAATGGCGTCTACGTGCACAAGTTTGAACAGCAACTCGAACAAGGTGGCCTCTACACCGAAAATGCAGGGGTATTTTTCAACGGTGCCCCGGTCATTCGCTGGCAGCATTTCCTGGACCTCAGTTGGGACCAGGGTCCGTTCGCGGCAGTGCTTTCTCAGAGGTATTATTTGGGCTATAAGGACTCGGGTCCTGGTGTTGCTCGCCGCGTCGGATCCTATGACCTTTACGATGTCTATGGGTCCTACAAGGGCATAAAGAATCTCACCCTTGCTTTAGGGATCAAGAACCTCTTCGATCGCGATCCGCCCTTTAGCCGCCAAGGTCAGACTTTCCCTCAGGGGTACGATCCTAGAAATACCGACCCGCGCGGCCGGTTCTTCTACACCGACCTAACTTACGCGTTTAACTAGTCTAGTATCGGCGATGGTAAAGGGGGCTGGAAACAGCCCCCTCTTTTTTCATGATCCGCTAAAAAATTGCCCATTTTCGCGAAAATCGCGTAAAATCCTGCCGCTTCGGCAACGGGACTTTTTGCCTTTGTGCCGCCTTTGTTTGCAGATAGCGTCGACCACAAGCGACCGCGTCTGACCCACTCGATCCTTACCAAGGAGACTTGGCGTGAACACCCTGGATTTCCTCTGTAGCGCAATTCCTTTGTAATATCGCGATTACCCCGATTCTTGGTCACGGGCTGGCTTCACGGCGCCGTTTCAGGGATCCGCGTGAGCTATTTGTCGGGACTGGGATCATTGTTTGCCTCGGGTAACCCGTGGATAGTGAATTCAGTCTATTGTTAATTAATGGCTCCGGATATTTGGTCAGTCTCTGCAAATACGGGAGTCAAGAGGAGCAATAGGGTATGGATTTCGCGCAGCAGCAGAGGAATCCGACGAAGCATATTGTTGGTTTCACCATCGTCGTCCTTCTGCATGTGCTCATCGTGTACGCACTAGTCAATGGACTTGCCCGGAAGATTGTGGCAGTGATCAAGCAACCTCTGGAAACCAAGATCATTGAGGAAGTGAAGCCACCCCCGCCTCCGCCGGAGGTCTTGCTGCCCCCACCGCCGAAGTTCGTTGCGCCACCTCCGCCCTATATCCCGCCACCCGAGGTGCAGATCCAGCCGCCCCCGGTGGTTCCGCAGAACGTCATCACGACGACCACCAACGTTCCTCCGCCTGAGCCACCGGCGCCGGTCGCTCCCCGGGTGGTCGAGGCGCCGCCCGCGCCGCCCGCGCCGCCGCCTTCGACCAGCGTTGCCGTGGTGTGCCCGAACATAAGAGTTGCGGTCGAGGAGGTTGGCTATCCGCCCAAGGCCCAGCGCGAAGGCATCAGTTCCGGAGAGACGCTCGTCGAATTTCTGGTTGGCGCAAACGGGGAAACAAAGAATGTCGCGGTGGTGAAATCAACCAATCGCCTCTTTAACGGCGCTGCATTGAGTATCGTGCAGAAACTTAAGTGTATTGGGCAAGGCCAGGACATTCGGGTGCAAGCGCCAATCGTGTTTAAGCTGGACTAGCACGCTTAGCCCGCGGCCCTGCAAGTCTAAAGTGGGAAGTGCGCTACTTTCTCGATGCAGTATTAACTTAGGTTTGAAGTGGAGAAGAAAATGTCTATGATCAACCGCCTGCCCGCTTTCGTTGCGGCCCTGCTCTTCGGGGTCTCGGCCGTCCTGATCGCTATACCGCAAAACGCTAAGGCTGCGGATCCGGCGGCACCTGCGGCAACCACTACCACTCCCGCCCCCGCGAATCCACCGGCTGCTGAGCCTGCCCCAGCGGCCCCCAAAGCGGACCTGGCAGCGCCTCCCGTCGCCCCTCCCGCCCCGGCCACCGAATCAGTTGAAAATCCCTATGGCCTGGACGCGCTATGGAAAGGCGGCGACTTCGTTGCGCGCGGCACACTGATTATTCTGGTGGTCATGTCGATGGGCAGTTGGTACATCATGATTACCAAGCTGTTTGAACAGTTCAAATTGCAAATTCAGGCCCGCGACGCCAACAAGAGCTTTTGGACCGCCGGCACCGTGCAGCAGGGCACGGCTGGTCTTAAGGACGGCAGCCCATTCCGCTTCATTGCAGAATCCGGCGTGAAAGCGACCGAACACCATGAGGGATTGCTGGAGCAGGTGGACCTGAACACCTGGGTAACGATGTCAATACAGCGCGCCGTCGAAAACGTTCAGAACCGTCTGCAGGATGGCCTGGCTTTTCTCGCTACCGTCGGCTCGACGGCCCCGTTTGTCGGGTTGTTCGGAACGGTGTGGGGTATCTATCACGCGCTCACTGCAATCGGTATCGCGGGTCAGGCTTCGATCGACAAAGTGGCGGGCCCGGTCGGCGAAGCGCTGATCATGACCGCTATGGGTTTGGCTGTGGCGGTGCCCGCGGTGCTCGGTTACAACTGGCTGGTGCGACGCAATAAGTCAGCGATGGAAAGGGTGCGGGCGTTCGCCGCTGATCTGCATTCGGTGCTGATGAGTGCGGGTGGCACCCGCTCAGGTGAACCCGCGCGCACCGCCAACGTCGCACGCGTAGGTTAAACGCGATGGCGATGAACGTCGGCCCGGCTGCGGATGGCGATGAAGACGAGGTGGTATCGACAATCAACACGACTCCGCTCGTGGACGTGATGTTGGTACTGTTGATCATTTTTCTGATCACCATCCCGGTCGTTACGCATACCATTCCAGTTCAGTTGCCGAAGGAAGTTAACCAACCACGGCAAACCAAGCCAGAAAACATCGATATCTCTGTCAACAAAGAGGGCGATGTTTTCTGGAACCAACAGTTTGTCCCGGATAGCAACGCTCTGGTGGAAAGATTGAAGAAGATCGCGGTCCTCATTCCGCAGCCAGAGGTGCAGATCCGCGGTGATGGCGGTGCGCGGTATGAGTTCGTCGGTAAAGTCGTCTTTGCTTGCCAGCGCGCAGGAATCATGAAGATCGGATTCATCACCGAGCCACCGCCCCGCGGTAGCTAGAGTCGTCTGTGCTCGAGCGACAGGAATTTAGAAAGGATACGTGATGGCTATGAACGTGGGCTCGGGGAGCGGATCCGGCGATCCCGAAGTGATGGTAGACATCAACACCACGCCGCTTATCGACGTGATGCTGGTGCTTCTCATCATGCTGATTATCACCATTCCGATCCAGTTGCATTCGGTAAACCTAAACATGCCGACCGGCAATCCCCCACCGCCGCCAACCCCACCTGAAGTGGTGCAGATCGACGTGGATTTCGATGGCACTATTCTCTGGAATGGCCAGGTCGTTCCCGATCGAGCCGCGCTGGAAGCGAAGTTGCAAGCCGCTGCCGCACAGCCCATCCAGCCCGAGGTGCATCTTCGCCCAAACAAGCTCGTCGTGTATCGGTCCGTCGCCGCCGTGATGGCTTCGGCGCAAAGATTCGGACTCACCAAAATCGGCATTGTCGGCAACGAGCAATTCCTGCAGTGACCACGCGGAGCTGCTGCACATCCGAGTTTTTTGCAACTAACCGATGAAACCTCCCACTGATGACCTGCTATAGAGATTCGTATCTTGGCTTGGTGTCCGCCTGCCTTGGTGTGGCAGCCTTGTTTTTGCTGTCCGCCGGCTCACCGCTTGCGCTCGCAGCGGAAGCGCTGCGCCCCGAGGTTGGCAAACCGCTGCAGGCGGCGCAGGACTTATTGAAAAGCAAGAAATACCAGGAGGCTTTAGCGAAGGTGCGTGAGGCAGATCAGGCGAGCAACAAGACCCCGAACGAGAGTTACACCATAGAGCGGATGCGCGCTGCAGTTGCGACCGCCGCTGGTGATATGGGCGCTGCCATCAGATCCTACGAGGCCATTATCACCTCAGGACGACTACCGGCTGCAGAACAGCTGAAGATGATTCAGGCCGTGGCCGGCATGTATTATCAGACGAAGGACTACTCCAAAGCGGTCACCTGGGCTTCGCGCTACCTCAAGGAAGGCGGCACAGACCCTCAGGTGCGTACGCTACTCGTGCAGTCCTACTACCTCAATAACGATTGCGCGAACGTGGCTCGTCTACTGCAGGCGGATTTGCAGAGTGCCGAATCTGCAGGACGGGCGCCGGCAGAAGATCAATTGCAGTTGATGGCGACCTGCTACGCAAAGCAGAAGGACGATACCGCCTACGCGGGAACCCTGGAAAAGCTGCTCACTTACTACCCGAAGAAAGATTACTGGGTTGACCTGATTAGCCGAGTCCAGAGGAAGCCGGGATTCGCCGATCGTTTAGCGCTCGATCTTTATCGACTCAAGTTGGCGACCGGCAATCTCACCACGGCCGCCGATTACATGGAGATGGCGCAGCTCGCATTGGGAGATGATTTTACTGGCGAAGCCAAGAAAATCGTGGACCGGGGATTTAGTGCGGGCGTGCTGGGAGCGGGTAGCGACGCAGATCGTCAAAAGCGCTTGCGCGACCTGGCGGGAAAACGGGCGACCGAGGGTCAGACCACCCTAGCTGCAGCCGAGACCGAAGCCGCGGCCGCCCGGGACGGCGGGGGATTGGTCAATCTGGGCTTCAACTACGTTGGCTACGGCCAATACGACAAGGGGATCGCCCTGATGGAACAAGGCATTCGCAAGGGCGGGCTCAAACGCCCCGAGGACGATAAGCTGCATCTCGGAATCGCCTATCTTCTCGCCGGTCAGAATGCCAAGGCCATCCAGATGTTCAAGACCGTTAAGGGCACCGACGGTACCGCGGAGCTGGCGCGGCTGTGGGCTATCCAGGCCCGCCGATCAACGTCTTAGCACCCAGGAAGATAGCCCAAGTCGCTGTCGATCAGGCAAGAGCGGCAAAGCCCATTACCCCTGAAGTGTGCTTGAGTATCAAACTGCGCTCACGAGTCCCGCAGCGCTTCTTGCGGGTAACAATAAAGTCGCCCAATCAGCATCGAAAATGTCCCCAGGTTTGACGATCTTCATGACTGGCCTTTCTGGCGCCGGCAAATCCACGATAGCGACAGCCTTGGTAGATCGCCTGGCAAAGGAAAGCTCGCGCAGGGTCAGTCTGTTGGATGGTGATGTGATTAGAAAAATACTGTCAAGCGAACTCGGCTATTCCCGCGAACATCGCGACCTGAATATCCTACGCGTAGGATACGTGGCAAGCGAGATCACCAAGCACGGAGGTATTGCCGTCTGCGCGGTGATCGCTCCTTATGTGGCGATGCGTCGCCAGGTGCGATCGATGATTGGTCAGCACGGTGACTTCGTCGAGGTATACGTCTCGACTCCGCTCAAAGTATGCGAGCAACGCGACCCAAAGGGACTTTACTCCAAGGCTCGGGCTGGCTTGATCAAACAATTCACTGGTGTGAACGATCCGTACGAAGCTCCCACGAATGCAGAAATTGTGCTCGACGCGAGCAGACTCAGCGTCCAAGAATCAACGGAACGCATCATGCACCACATCTCGCAAACGGGTCATCTCTAGGCTTGCCGAAGAGGACCGATGGCACTTAATTGTCTTCGAGGCCCAACCCGCCTCTAAGCGGCTCGAGGTACTTGTCATAGTTCTTCCATCGGCCAATCGACTTGCGATAAATCGGCTGGCGCACTTGATCGTAGCTTGGGGTTGCGACAATCCGCTCGGATTCGTGAAAACGCAAGCATCGATCATCCCACGCTAGCCCGCAGAATTCGATCAACCGCCGCGTCATCGCTTCCTGGTCGGCAACCAACTCTTCATAGCGTAGATCGAGGATGCGGATACGCAGCACCTTCTGCCAATGCCGCATCAGCGCCTGGTAGCGTCTGTAGTAGCGACCCAACGCCCCTAGATCGCTCGCGTAGGCGTGATGCATGTTGAACTTTTGAAAGTGGATAGACAAGCAGTTGTCCATCGGATCGCGCAAGCAATGTATCACCTGCGCGCCGGGAAACAGTTGATCGATCAGCCCCAGCCAGCGGAAATTATGTGGCATTTTGTCGCTGACTCGTGCAGCCTTCGGTCCTAGTTTGCCGAGCACCTTGAGGTGGTCCTGTGCGACCCGGTCGAGCACCCGTCTGGTAAGCATGTCGACATAGTATGGGTAGGCCATATCCACAGCCAGGATCGCTTGCAGGGCATCGCCAATCTCGGAAACGTGGTTAAGCTCGCCTGCTCCGTGAATGTCAGGATGGCTGGCCAATATTTGTTCGACCAAGCTGGTGCCTGAGCGCGGCATTCCGACTATGAATACGGGTAGCTTCGAGCGGTTGGATGCCACCGGCCTGACCTTCACGCTCTCATTCGAATAGATTTTTGTCAGTGCCTCGAAAATTTCATTGTGATGTGATTCATCATAAGCGTCAGGATTAAGTTCGTTCGCCTTACGATAATGCGCGAATGCTCGATCGTACTCGTTTGCTTCATCAAAAAGCTTACCCAGCGCGTAGTGCACATCGCGACGTAGTTCGCTTTGCAGGGCGGGTTTTGCAAGCTGACTTTCGAGCCTGGCAATCGCCTCGACGCGGCGGTCGGTATGCCGCGCCACAGAAGCAAAAGCCAAGTCCAGTCTGGCATGATCAACACCTCGGGCGAGCATCGGCTGAAGAACCGCTTCGGCTTGGTGAAGCTTCCCTGTTCGCTCAAGGAGCAGCGCTGTCACAGAGATTGCGTCTGCATTTTGCGGATCAACTGCATTGACTTGTTCAAGGTAATTGAGCGCTTCAAGGTAGCGGCCCTGGTTTTGATAGACGGTGACCAGACCAAGGCGAGGAGCCGTATCTTCCGGTTTCATTTTCAGGGCCCGCAGGTGACACTCTTCCGCTTCCCCATAATGAAGGTAAAAGTCTCCGACGCTCATGAGAGCCTCACCCAGAGCAACGAGTACTCGAGGATCTTCTGGATTCGCTTCAGCGGCCCGGCGCAACCATGTGATCGCTTTGCGATGTTTACCTTGCTCCAATAGCAAGGAGCCCAAACCCAACAGCGCTTCGGGATGAGACCGATCAAGATCCAGGGCTCGTTCATAACTCGCCATGGCGCGCACGGCGTCTCCTTGAGCCTCCAAACACCCGGCCAGGTGAGTGTGACCGGTAGGGGAATTGGGAGCAAGCCGAATGGTCTGACCGAATGATTCTGCCGCCTCCTCCCAGCGTCGCAACTCCATCAGCACAAGGCCGAGTATGTCATGCCCCTCCCATAAATCAGGCTCTAGGCGAGTTGCTTCCTCCGCCTGAACCATCGCCTGCTCCAGGTCGCCAACGTCGCGCAGTGCCAGTGCAAAGTTCGCGCGACTGGGCGCGTGGCTGGGCTCCAGTTCAATCGCCCGCTGATAGCTTTCTAAGGCCTCCCGATGGCGCCCGAGCTTTTGCAAGGCGACGCCAAGGTTATAGTGCATTCGGGCTATGCGCGGCTGCAGTCGGAGCGCGGTACGGCAGCTAATGACTGCCTGCGGGAAATCGCCCATCGCCGAATCGACGGCTGCTTTCAATATCCATGCCTCGCCATCTCTAGGCGTTGCATCGCAAATCCGTTGACAAAGCGCATGAGCGTCCTGCCAACGCGCCTGACGAATCAGAACCTGCAGTTGTTGTTTCTCATTGGCCATTGAGACCGAACCATGACCTTAAGGAATGGCAGAAGTGTTCGCCCTCCAACTCTCTCACGATCCTGCCTGCCTAAGCACCAAACGCTCAATCGATTGCAGCGTCTCGTACCATGGCCTGAAGTTAGCGAACAGTTCGTCGTTGGATGGCGGCGCAGCTCGATTTATCTGCTCGGAGCGCACTTTGTCAAAAATCTCACCGAACGAACTCTGTCCGTCGAGATGCGAAAAAATCGATCTCACGTGGGGGCGAGGATCCATCGGCTTCTGAAGACTCGACTGTTGGTGCTTGAGCAGGAACGGCAGGTTATTGTGCTGATCGATGATCTGTACGAACTGCGCGCCGCTTGGCCGATGCGTCTCATTGGGAAAGAGCGGAATAGACTTCACATCGCCATAAAGTGCTTGTGAATTGGCGCTGCGCGTGAGGTAAAAGCAGTGCTTACAGAGATCGCCACTCAGCAGCTCCGCAATTGCCTGTTGCTGCCGCTGTGGCAGGCGTTGCGCGCGTGCGAGTAGCCCAGGATCCCCTCCCCCAAGGTAGGTTTCGACCTCATAGGGTACCCGACCGCGGTGCACATCGGAGAATTGGATCGTGAGCCCACGCCGGTCCACAAGCCAGTCGTACAATTCGGGCACGGTATACGCACGGTCTCGTGAGTGCAGCAGCAAGTCGTACAGACCTGCATCGCCGCCCGCTTCGTGGTCGCGGAAGAGATCTTCCCCGCGGCGAAACCAGTTGGTCGCTGGAAGCTGCACGAGCACAGCACGCGCGTTGTCGATTTTCTGCCGACCGTTGTCCACACCCTGATTCAGCAGACGCATCAGGGATTGCAACTGGTAAACGCCGGTCCGCCCGTACTGGGCGTAGACAAGAATCGCCATCGCTCCATTGTCTGCGAGCGAAGACAGCAGCACGTCGAGACCGGCTTCCGGATCCGGGAGGTGATGTAGTACACCGACGCAGTTGATGAAATCGAAGCGGCCGAGGTCAAGCGTCGGGAGATCGAGTAGCGATGCTTGCACCCAGCGGATATTGGTAAGGCCGCGAATTCTGGCTCGTTCACGTGCGATTCCGATACTCGCGGTACTTAGATCAAGGTGGACGATCTCTGCGTCGGTGTCACGCAGTTGATGGGCGAGAAAGATCGTCCCATCGCCCGTGCCACCTCCAGCAACGAGCACCCGAAATCCGCGACGGAAGGGATACTCACCGCGAAAGCAATGGTGATTGAGTATGTCCAGATCGTCGAGCCAAGTGCCGATCAGGCGTCTCCGATCGTCTTCCGGATCGCGGGCCGGATACGGAAACTGCTCGTACTGCGCTTCGACGAGCGCTTCAGGATTCACGGGAGTCATCGCTCACTCGGATGGGCACCCTGGAACGCCCGCATTGTAGCGGGTTTTATGGGCAATCCCGGGTCGATCAACCCTGTGTTCTTCCCTTTCCGGCGCTGAACTGCGCCAAACGGGGAGGGATTTGAATGGCAGCCCACCACAAGCGGATTCCGGTCACCGCGGGGATACACGGCCATTGGTAGTAGCCATCCACTATGCAAGGGTATGCAAGGTAAATTTTACAGCGCCGACAGCATTTCCACACCCCAGCCAACGCCGAATCCCGTCGTCTGGCTGCTAACCGCGCCGAGCCCGCCTTCGCAATTCGCTGCCGAGAGGTCCACATGGAGCCACGGCAGATCATTGACGAACTTGGCGAGGAAGGAGGCGGCGAGAATATGGTCCGCCTCGCCGGCGATCAAGCATTGCTTGGTATCCGCCACGCTGCTCTTCAAAGCGGTCCCGTAATCCGCGGCCAAGGGAAATGCATTCACTCTTTCACCGCTTGCTTGCCCGGCTGTGGTGGCTTTACTCAGCAGCTCATCGCGATTGCTGAAGATGCCGCTGTAACGCGTACCGAGCGCATAGATCATGGTGCCGGTCAGCGTTGCGAAATCCACAATCACAGCGGGCTCTTCTTTCGCCGCAAGTGTTAGCGCATCAGCGAGTACCATGCGGCCTTCGGCATCGGTGTGGACAATTTCGATGGTCATTCCGTTGAGCGCCTTGATGACATCGTTTTGCTTATAGGCCGTCGGGCTTAAATGGTTTTGCGCGATCGCCAGCCAACAGTCGAGATTGACCGGCAAGTTCATACGCGTGGCTGCCAACAGAATCCCCAGCACCACCGCCGAGCCGTTCATATCCTCGTGCATGCCCAGCATACCGCGTGCCGTCTTCAAGTTATGTCCACCGGTATCGAAACAAATACCCTTGCCGACCAGAGCGATCGTATTCCTGGCCCGCTTGTGGGTGTAGCGCAGGTAAACGATCGCTGCATCCTCTTCCGTACTACCTTGCGCCACGGCGACGAAGGCGCCCGCACCCAATTTGCGTAGCTCCCTGAAGTCGAACTCGCGCCGCTTCCAAGCATGCTGTTTGGCGAGGACCGCAATACGCCGCCGATAAGCTCCGGGCGTCAGCTCGTTGGGAGGCAACGTCGTGAGTAGGCGACAGAGGAAATTACCTTCTGCCTTTGCTCTGGCGGCCAAGAAATTGCCGGCGTCGCGATATCCGAGCAGTACGATCTGCTCCAGAGGCCTGCTTTCCGGCTTGCGCTTCATTGTCGGTAGCGGCATCCCGTTTATCCAAGCAACGTAAAGAGCTAATTGCGAAGCCTTGCGCCGCTCGTCCTCGTTTCCCAACACCACTATGGTCAACTTGGCAGGGCTTTCTGCGAGTAGGATCTCCGCCACCTTGCGAATTTGCACCTGTTGCTCGAACACGGTCGCCGGACTATCGAGCACCGCCCACCCGACAAGAGTGCCCTCGCTGGTACTGGCCGTCACCGGATCCTCGCCCAGTTGTTCCCGCTTCAGCTTCTTGCGCGCCAGCAACTTGGCCAATAGGGCACCCAACGGAATTTCTTCAAGCGGAAAATCGTTTCTCTTGGGTACCACAATCAGCACATGCGACGAAGACTCGATATATTTGAGATCAACATCAGCTTGTTGTTTGAGTTTTGCGAGCATGAATTGGTCCAGAGAAATAGATCGGCCGTGACGTAGAAGCGAAATTCAGGAACGCATGAAGGGCAATGTTCGGGTCAGGGCAACTGCCTACACCGCCTTAGCAGCAATTGGCTGACATCGGATATTAGCGCAGATCGGCCAACGCGCCGTGGCACTGCTTGTACCGTTTTGCCGACCCACAAGGACAGAGTTCGTTACGGCCGATTCGCAATGGGATGTCTTTGAGGGCTTCGATCTTCTGCGCGGCGACTTCTGCGGGCAATGCCGTCTCCAGTATCCGGCGATAGAGCGGTAGTACTTGCGCGAGAACTGTCGCGATGGCAGGGGCATTCTTGCGCCACTTATGCTTTGCCGGAGGTGTCAGCGTGTAACGTGAAAGCGGCAGATCGCCAGCGACTACGGTTTGCAATTGCCGATCGAACGCAATGCCGATCAACTTGCAGATGCGCTCAACTTCCGTGGCTGGATTTTCGACTAGCTGGTCATACCCGACCATGATCCAGCGGCTTTTAGGCAGCAAAGCGAGATCGCTCAAAATATACTCGTTCGCTGAGACCCACTGGAATGCGGCTATTTGCGCCAGCGACTTGCCGCGCAACTCCTGGTAGCCCGGTGGAAGCAGCAACGACCAGGGACCGTCCCAGCCTGCCAGGCGCGGATAAGTGATCCAGCCGCCTGCCTTCCACGCCTCCATAATACTGCTCAAGTTCTCGCGCGGGTCACGATAGAGATAGACGAACAGCGCATCGGGGAAAACAGTGCGGAGGAAGGGAATGCGCAGAGAATTCTTCGGTGTCTTCTCGAGCATTCTGACTGGTCCGGTGTCCCGCCCCCAGCGCGCGATGCCATCACGACTGATCAGACGCTCCGCAAACCTGACTCGTATTTGTTGTGCCGTGATCGGATCGGCGTTTGCTTCGAGGAGGCGATTTGAATCCACGCCCGCTGGACTAACGGACAAACGCGGCATGCCCTCGATCAGCAAATGGCTCTCGTCGCCGATGGTCCACAGCGTTTCCGCCTTAGCGAGCGTTTCAAACAACAAGGTGCTACCCGACCGCGGGGCCGACACGATGAAAACCGGACGCTCGATGCTACTAGGCAAGTACGCCATGACAATGCTTGTATTTCTTTCCGGAACCGCAGTTGCACGGGTCGTTGCGACCAATTCGGCGATGCGAGGCTAGCGAAGCGGCTGCGCGCGGCAACAACGGATCGACCGGGAAGTCCGTATTGGCTGCCGCATTCGCATCGACCACCGCCGAGTAGCCGCCCATTTGGTCGACATTGATTGCCGCGGAGGTGACCCGGCCGAACAGCGCAAAACTGGCCCTGCAGTTGTTGCTGGGCAACAGCAGGGTCGCCGGGATTTTCGATATACCGTCCTTGAGGTCGGTAAGCAAACCTTGATAAAGCGGCCAGCCGAGCGCCTCCCGTCCGTACTGAGCCCATACCATGCGCCATTGGCGCGTGAACTGCTTGAGCAGATGGACGAACTTTGAGCTCGCGTCGGCATCCTGCGTATTGCTCAATGCATTCAGATCACTCACGATGTCTGCGACAAGCCATTCGACCTCCCCGGGGGACATGATGTCAGGGACGTTGTATTTTTCGGTCGGAACGGCAACGTTAAGAGCGGCGCGGTAGGGAACAAATTCCGGCTCGAAGGCTCGCTCGGGGCGCGGTCCGAACGGACGGTGGCCGCGCTCCACGAGATCCCAGAAGGCGGCCGAGCCGGAGGTATCCGCGACCAGGTGGATACGCGCATGGGGGGTGGGATTGTCGACCATGTGAGTGCGCCAATTGTCGAAGATCCATGTATCCCCTGCCCTCATGTGTACTTGTTTGTCGCCGCAATGAAAGCTAACTTCGGGAAACGTGATCACCGGAATGTGTATGCGAACTCGACTAAACCAGTGGTAGTTCACGTCGCTGTGCGGTGGCACCGCACTTTCTCCCGCCAGCAGCATGAGTCGCGAGCGGCCGAAAACCGACTGGAAGCTTGCCAGAATCTGCTTGATGTAGGGACAGCGATCGAGAAATGGCGTTGGTTGCATGGGGCCGCCCATATCGTCGTTGGCGCCGCCATGTGCGGCAATGAGCCGGATTGCGGCATTTCCCTTGAAGCCCGTGGGATGCGCGCTCCAATCCTGCGGCAAAAACCCGGCCACTTCTTCGGCCAGACGAGCGGTGTCGAACCTCAAGGGCAGTTGAATAAATTCCGTATCGAGTTTCATTCCTCAGGTTCCGCTGCCGAAGATTTTTTGCGGGCCAGGTACTCGTCGCTCAACCAGTTGTACGATCGATGGTTGTTCAGCCCTTAATGATAACATTCGCTGCAGCCCGATGATCGATCGACGACGTCGCCATCTGCCGTCCTGTCATTGTGGGCATGCCGCTTTAGCCTTATTCTGTGGGCTGTAGCCCAATCATCCACCGCAATGCGCGTCTATCTCGGTCTCATGCAGCACGTGCTCGCCCATGGCGTCCGCAAGGACGACCGCACCGGCACTGGCACCCTTTCCGTTTTCGGCTACCAGATGCGGTTCGACTTGAGAGAAGGCTTTCCCTTGCTCACGACCAAGAAGGTACACCTCAAATCCATCATCCATGAACTGCTGTGGTTTCTGCGAGGCAGCACCAATGTCAAGTATCTGCGCGACAACGGCGTGACCATTTGGGACGAGTGGGCGGACGCGGGCGGCGAGCTCGGTCCGGTATATGGCTACCAGTGGCGCTCCTGGCCGGCAGCGGATGGCGCGCATATCGACCAGATTTCCGCCGTTGTGCAACAGATCAAGAACAATCCCGATTCGCGACGCTTGATGGTGTCGGCCTGGAACGTGGCGGACATCCCGCGTATGGCGCTTGCGCCGTGCCATGCCTTCTTCCAGTTCTATGTGGCGGATGGCAAACTTTCTTGCCAGATCTATCAACGTAGCGCCGACATTTTTCTTGGGCTGCCCTTCAATGTGGCCTCATACGCCGCGCTGACCATGATGCTGGCCCAGGTTTGCAACCTCAAGCCCGGGGAGTTGGTGCACACCCTGGGCGATGCACACATTTATTTGAACCATGTCGATCAGGTACGCGAGCAGTTGAGCCGCACGCCGCGCGAGTTGCCCAATCTGCGGCTCAACCCCGGTATCAAGGACATTCTCGACTTTCGTTTCGAGGATTTCTTGCTCGAAGGCTACAACCCGCATCCCGCGATCAAGGCACCCATTGCCGTATGAAGGCGCGCGTATCCCTCATCCTCGCGATGTCGGAAAACCGCGTCATTGGCGTGCGCAACGGCCTGCCCTGGCACTTGCCTGCCGAGCTTAGACACTTCCGCAGCGTAACCATGGGCTATCCGATCATCATGGGGCGCAAGACCCACGAGTCCATCGGCCGCGTTTTGCCGGGGCGGCGCAACATTGTCGTGACGCGCAACCCCGACTACGCAAGCAACGGCGCGCAGGTCGCCCATTCCTTGACGGAGGCGATCGAATGCTGCGCTGAGGCCGATGAGATTTTCGTGATCGGGGGTGCGGAACTTTTCAGCGAAGCCTTAGACCTTGCCGAGCGAATCTATTTGACTTTGGTACATACCGTGGTCAAGGGTGACACTTACTTCCGAGAGTTGTCACCTGAAGTCTGGCGCGAAGCTGGGCGCCTGTCCTCACCGGCCGACGAGCAAAGCCCCGTGGCCTGCGATTTCATCGTCTACGAGCGTACCAGGTCGAGGGTCCGCGGCCCAGCCACGCCATAGCATTGAAGCTACCAACTACTTGGGCTCCGTGTCGTTCCCTCCAGCTGCCTGCGCCATCATGCCCCACGGCCACAGCGCCGGATTCGTAAAGGGATTTTCCGGCGGCTTGGATTCCTTCCCGGCCCCTTCCGGGGGTGGCGACAATACCGAACGTTGATATTCCAACGTCTTGATAGTGAGTTCGAGCAGGCTCGCGTTGGCATTCAGCCAACTTTGAACCGTCTTCAGTTCCGAAATCTTCTTATTGATCTCGTCCAGATCGAGGGAGGGAAAGAGCAGGCTCTGGAGCGGAAAAGACATGGGATTGACCATCCGTTGGAACATTTCGAACAGTTCCTGCTGGGAATTGGGCGTGCTCACGAGCATTTCCTCGAACGATCTAGATGCCTTTGGACCCTACTCTGCGGCTCGTTTGAAGTCAACGCAGCCGCGCCGCTGCGTTCTGAACGCTACGTAACACGCGGTGAGACGAGAACTCGCTTGGCAGCCCTCGTAATCACGATCCGGAAATAACATTCAATACTACAGTAAGTTACTGATGCTCACTTAAAGGCCGGTACGTCCAGCGATACACCACCGCTCTTCTAGGTACGGCGTTCAATACTCAGCCAAAAACTCACAGATGCTTGCGAATGAAGTCGCGAATCTGCGGATAGATTTGTTCGCGGTAGCGTCGGCCGCTAAAGATGCCGTAGTGGCCAGCGCCCAGGACGGTTAGGTGCTGCCGATTCGCTGCGGGAACGCCGGTACATAAGTCGTGCGCTGCTTGGGTCTGGCCGCTACCGGAGATATCGTCCAACTCACCTTCAATGGTGAATAGAGCGGTCTCTTCGATGGCGGAGGGCTGTACGAGTTGACCAGCGATGCGCATTTTCCCTTGCGGCAGCTGATATTCCTGGAATACGACCTTAATGGTATCGAGGTAATATTCCGCGGGCATGTCGATCACAGCGTTGTACTCATCGTAGAAGCGCCGATGCCCTTCAGCGCTGTCACCGTCGCCCTTCACCAGGTCCTGATAAAAATCCCAGTGCGAATTCATGTGCCGATCCGGATTCATGGCAACGAAGCCCATGTATTGCAGGAAGCCCGGATAGACCCGGCGCATGTAGCCCGGATACTTGGCAGGCACGCGCTGAATGACTTTGCTTTCGAACCACGAAAAGGGATGCTTCTTGGCAAAGGCATTCACCGAAGTGGGACTCTTGCGTGCATCGATGGGACCTCCCATCATCGTCATGGTGCGCGGCACACAGGGATCGTCATCGGCCGCCATAAGCGAGATGGCCGCAAGCACGGGAACCGTAGGTTGACAGACGGAAACGACGTTGATGCGAGGACCGAGAAACGAGATGAACTCCCGTACATAGGCAACATAGTCATCAAGATGGAATACCCCTTTGGAAAGGGGTACTGATTTGGCGTCCGCCCAGTCGGTAATGTAGACATCAAAATCTTGAATCATCGCTCGCACGGTGTCGCGCAGCAAGGTTGCATGGTGGCCCGAGAGGGGCGCGACAATCAGTACGATTGGGGCTGTCGTTTCGACTTCGCGCTTGAAATGCAGGAGATCGCAGAAGGGCTTGCCGAGGGCAACTGATTCGGTGACGGCGACGCGCTTCCCACCCACCGTGGTCTGGGTAAGACCGAATTCGGGCTTCTCATAGCGTTTACCGAGCCGAATCATCAACTCGTAGCCCGCAGCTAGGTTACGGCTAAAGGGTCCGTAGGAAAGAGCACTGTACGGGCTGGAGAAAAGGCCGACTCCAGCCTGAGCCCAGAACATGAAGGGCGACAATGCCGCATACTGCATTTCGTGTAATTCGTAGAGCATCATGCGCTCCCAGTGTTTTCTTGTTGCTATATTGGTTTTATAGCCAAAACCAATGTACGGCGGTGCAATATATCTGTCAATGACAGTGAAAATGGATTTCTCTATGCGGAATAGTCCCGGCGCCTTACCGTCCGTCGCGCATCAACCTCCGCAATGGCCTTAGGCTCCCAAGTCGAACCGTATGCCCTGAGCCAAAGCAACTTCTCGGCCCCAGTTGATCGTGTTAGTTTGCCGTCGCATATAGGCTTTCCACACGTCAGATCCCGCCTCCCGCCCGCCACCCGTTTCCTTTTCCCCGCCAAATGCCCCACCGATCTCCGCCCCCGAAGTGCCTAGATTCACATTTGCAATGCCACAATCGCTGCCGAATGCGGATAAAAATTCCTCCGCGTGCAGTAAATTTTGCGTAAAAATGGCTGAGGACAACCCTTGCGGTACCGCGTTCTGCAGGGTGATAGCCTCAGTTAGATCGTCATAGACCATCACATAAAGTATCGGCGCAAAGGTCTCCTTCTGAACGCATGGCCAGTGGTTTTCCGCCCGGATGACGGTGGGTTCCACGAAATAGCCCGGTCCCGCACGCACCTTGCCGCCACAAATCACTTCCCCGCCGCACGCTCGGGCTTCTTCCACGGCTTGCTCGAAGTGCTCCACTGCAGCCTTGTCGATGAGCGGGCCCATCAGGGTTGAACCGTCGAGTGGATCGCCGATCCTTACTTGTGCATAGGCTAACTTCAGTTTTGTGATAAGCGCCGTGTAGCGGGCCTGCTGTACGATCAGCCGTCGGGTCGTCGTGCAGCGCTGCCCTGCGGTCCCAACGGCGCCAAAAACGATCGATGGAATGGCGACGCCGAGATCCGCGCTTTCATCGACGATGATTGCATTATTGCCAGAGCATTCCAGCAAGTAGCGCCCGAGGCGTCCTGCGACCGTCTGCGCGACACGATGGCCGACGGCGCTCGAGCCGGTAAAGGAGATGAGCGCTAAGCGTCGATCGGCAACGAACTGCTCGGCCAGCGCGTTATCGCCGGGTATGAACAGTGAAAACACCCCTGGGTAGCCCGACTCTTTCATGGCCTGATTGGCCAGGTGCTGCACTGCGATGGCGGTAAGCGGCGCTTTCGGGCTTGGCTTCCATATCACCGTGTTTCCGCACACCGCGGCCAGAAAGGCGTTCCATGACCAGACCGCTGCGGGGAAGTTAAAGGCGCTGATGACTCCAACCAGGCCGAGTGGATGCCACTGTTCATACATCCGGTGCTGCGGCCGCTCGGACTGCATGGTAGAACCATACAGCATGCGCGCTTGGCCGACTGCGAGGTCAGCCATATCAATCATTTCTTGTACTTCTCCGTCGCCTTCCTGCTTGATCTTCCCTACTTCCATGGCAACCAAGCTGCCCAATGCATCCTTATGCTCGCGCAACAACCCGCCGATGCGCCGCACCAGCTCGCCGCGCTTCGGCGCCGGAACTGTGCGCCAAGTGGCAAAGCTCTGCCGGGCGCTGCTGATGATCCGTTCGCCGTCCTCAGCAGTGGCCGGCGTAACACGGGCAATGTCACGCTCCGTGGCAGGGTTTATCGAAGCGAAGGACTTGTCGGCATCGACTCCAGACCAAGCATCCGGCCCGACGCAAGCGCCAGAATTAACGGCCCTGACGCCGAGGGTTTTTAAGAGGTCCATGTTGTCTCCTGTATTGGCGGGTCGCCTCACGGACGAAGCGCAGTTGCTGAAATAATTCTAACCCGGCGAAAAAGCGCTGTCGGCTTCGCCGAACGCGGCGAAGATTCAACGCATCAATCGCGTACTCGAGCTTGCCGCGGCGACCATCGCGTATCCCATTGTTTTAACGACAGGAAGCTCGCAAGGACGCTATGGCTGGGGCGCCCCCCGACCGCTCCGTGCGCCGGACTCGCGTATCGGCCGCAAGGCGAGGCCGCGACGATTACGGCGCAATCTCGCCCCTCAAACGCAACACCTGTTCCGCAGAAGGAGGCAGCTGCACCACCACGCCCACCCCTCGCATGAGGTCGCTGACGAGCTCCGAGTGGATGATGACTGAAGGAGCGATCGACATCCCACTGGCTCGAGTTCGTCTGCTGCGCGATGTTGTTCGTTGCCCACGTGTGGGCAGCGGCATTCATACTGCAGTCTTTGGGTAAGATGCTGCTCGCCTAGGACTACAGACCTCGCGCGCACCGACCCCTCGGCGTTTGACCGATGCTGCGTTGCGCGGCTAGCTCCGTCGTTCCGGACGGGGAAGGGATAGCGCGGTACCTGAACGACGCCATGCTTTGCTTATAGATATGAAGCGTCGAAGGTAGACGGCCGGGCCGCCGGAATTAAAGCCCTGTCGAGAGAAGCCGCATACTCCTGGGCCATTTCGTTGGAGCAGGAACCCACCGAAGCGAATCGGTGCATATCAATCGCGCACTGCCGTAGCAATCCCCCGGCTTTCAGGCGGGGGAGGAGATCAAGACAGGCGGCTCGGCAACGTCTTAGAACGACGAGCCCGGTTGCTTCAGGAATGCCTCTTCCTCCGGTGAGTGCGTCCGCCCCAAAATGAAATTGCGGTGCGGGAATCTGCCGAAGTGCATGATCACGTCGCGGTGCTTCTTCGCATACTGGAGCGCATCGGCTAACTCCGGATCTTCATCCGCCAACAACTGAAAAAGGACTACTGATCGCTCTTGATCGGCAAGGCTTTCGCTGTGCTCGAATGGCACATAAAGAAACATGCGCATGGCAGGCGCCAGCTGTGTGTCAAAGCCGTTCGCCACTGCACTTCTTGCCGCATCGAGCGCCATCCCGTCGAAGGCAAAGGCTTCAGGTGAGTCGCGAAACATATTGCGCGAGAACTGATCGAACAATATGACGTAGGCGAGCGCACCCGGCACGGTAGTCCGCCAGTGCTCCAGTTCACCCCGCGCGCCGCGTTCATGAATAGTCAGAAAGCGTTCTCTGATCGCCGTGTCGAAGTTGCTGCGTTTCTGGAACCACTCGTCGCGAACGCGCGGATAGGCAACCGCCCGCTCATCGCCAAACCAGAAGCGTAAAACCTTTGCCGCTTCTCCGGGAACAGTTGCTAGATCGGGCCTTTCCATGCTGCGTCTACTCTTACTCGTTCATTGGTCGATTGAGCTTAGCGTGCGAAAGCATAGCAGGCAAAACATGCGCGGGGCTGTCTGGGCTCGCCAATCGGTTCTGCTAAACTTTGCCCATTCCATCCTCGACCGACTTCCATGCCCGATACCACCACCGATCGCATCGGCACTGGCGATTTCTTCCCCGAAATTGAACCTTACGATTCGGGGGCTTTGAAACTCGACGCTACCCACACGATGTACTACGAGCAGTCCGGTAATCCTGCCGGGATGCCAGCACTCTTTCTTCACGGTGGACCCGGGGCCGGCGCCGGGCCGAAGCACCGGCGCTTCTTCGACCCGGCCTTTTACCGTATCGTCATCTTCGATCAGCGCGGTGCCGGACGCTCTACGCCGCTAGGTGAGCTCAAGGACAATACTACGCCGCATCTGGTCGCAGATATCGAGGTACTGCGGAAGCTTCTCGGCATCGAAGAGTGGCTGGTATTTGGCGGTTCGTGGGGTTCGACTCTCGCGCTCGCCTATGCTGAATTCCACCCCCAACGCTGCCTTGGTTTGGTGTTGCGCGGCATCTTCCTGTGCCGCAGGAGCGAGATCGAATGGTTCCTTTACGACCTGCGCAATATCTTCCCTGAACCCTGGCGCAAACTGATAGCACCGCTCGCCGCGGAGGAGCGAGGCGATTATGAAAGCATCCTGAAGGCGTACTACGCACGCCTCGTTGATCCGGACCCCAAGATGCATATGCCCGCAGCCCATGCCTGGAGCGTATTCGAGGGTTCCTGCTCGACCTTGCTGCCCAATCCGGAGCTGGTCGCCCATTTCGACAGTGACGTTGTGGCACTCGGTCTAGCCCGCATCGAGGCACACTACTTCGTGAACAACATTTTCCTGCCCGATAATTTCCTGCTGGATAATTTGCAGAAAATACGGCGCATTCCGACAGTCATCGTGCAGGGCCGCTACGATGGTGTTTGCCCCATCGTATCAGCCGATGATCTGGTCCAGGCGTGGCCGGAAGCGGAGTACCACATCATTGACGATGCCGGGCATTCCGCCTTCGAGCCGGGGATTCGCAAGGCCTTGATTGAAGCAACCGAGGCATTCAGGCTGCGTCTGGGCTCGAGTCAGCCGCGGTGATACTGTCCACACCCTGCCGGCCGCGGCGTGCAAGCGGCCCCTACGGTTGAACAATTACCTTTCCCACTGCCCGTCCGCTCTCGCTATGAGCAAGCGCCTCGCGCACGAGATCCAGGGAAAACACCTTGTCGATCACCGGCACGATCCGCCCATCGCTCAGCAATTTGCCGATTTCGGCTAACTGCATGCCATCCGGATGCATGAGCAGATACTCGAAGCGTACATCGTGCCGTTTGGCAAGGCGCACGGCCTTCCGGTTGGCCCATGCTGCGTACCCTACAACCCAGGTGCTCGCACCCCATTCGCGCATGAAACGCGCCGTCGGAACACCCGCGATAGTCACCAGCGCGCCGCCACGCTTGAGCACGGCAAAAGAGCGCAACTGGGTATCTTCACCTAACGTATCGAACACCACATCGTAATCATGCAGCACGTCCTCGAAGCGCTGCCTGCGGTAGTCGATAACGATGTCCGCGCCAAGTCGCCGGACCAGTTCGATATTGCGTTCGCTCACCGTGGTCGCTACGGTGGCGCCCAGAGACTTAGCGAGCTGAATTGCGAACGTACCCACCCCGCCCGACCCGGCGTGAATGAGCACTCTTTGGCCGGGGCTTAGGCGGGCCAAATCGACTAACGCCTGCCAGGAAGTCAGCCCGACCAGCGGAATCGAGCTCGCCTCGTCGAAACGCAGGTTGGCCGGTTTTGTAGCCGCATTCGACTCGTCGACTAACGCATATTCGGCGAAACTACCGATGCGCTGCCTGTCCAGCCGAGCGAATACTTCATCGCCTTTCTCAAAGCGCTTGACTGCGCCACCTAGGCCCACCACCGTGCCCGCCAGGTCGTTACCCAGAATGAGCGGAAAGCGGTAGGGCAGCAGGGTCTTCAGCATCCCGTCGCGAATTTTAAAGTCGACTGGATTTACGCTCGCCGCGTGCACGCGGATCAACAAGTCGGATGGGCCCGGCTCAGGGGTAGGCAGATTGCCCAGTTCAACGACTTCGCTGCCACCATACTTGCGGATGAATGCAGCCTTCATACGGTCCTTGTCATGGAGCTGAAGGACCCGTGTCAATCACCAGGCAATCGATTTGCGGTCACGGAAAAATCCACCGCTCGGACCGCCATCCGGCAAAGTGGCGAGCCATACGGCAGTATCGGCTCCTTGCTCTATGGAGCGCGCCGCTTGCGGTCCGCCCATGTCGGTGCGCACCCAGCCGGGGCACAATGCGTTCACCAGGACATTAGCGCCGGTGAGTTCCGCCGCAAGCGTCCGGGTGAGGGCATTTAGGGCCGCCTTAGAGATCCGATACGCGGGTGTGCCAGCGCCCATCTCGGAGAGCTGTCCCAACCCACTTGAAAAGTTGACCACCCGCCCAAAGCCATTTTCACGCATGCCCGCGACGAGCGCGAGGCAAAGCCGCAGCGGGCCGAACAGATTGACGTCCAGGGTCTGGCGATAGGTATCGAAGGAAGAATCGAGCACGCGGCTGCCCTCCGGGTCGATGAGGATCCCCGCATTGTTTACGAGAATGTCTGCTGCGCCAAAATTGTCTTCTATCTGCCTGGCGAGGGCCGCAATGCTCACCGCATCGGTGACGTCAAGCGAGAAGGCGAGCGCGTCACCATTCTCGTAGCGGATGCGCTCTGCCGCAGCCTCTGCTTTGGCAGCATCGCGGCAACACAGCAGCACGCGCACGCCTCGACTGGCCAGCTGTCGGCTAACCTCATAGCCAAGACCCCGATTCGCGCCGGTAACTACAGCAACACGTTTGTCCATCGATGGTTCCCATGGTGGTTAAAGACCTGCGCACGTAGCTGGCGCCGATAGCGGTTATCATTGTGCACGTCCTTCGCGTTTTTATGAACTCATGAATCCATTCTCGCAATACCCGCTCGATGAACTGAAACTCATTTACTCCCTGCTGCACGGCGCCTTGCAAGAGCAGCCCGAGCTGATGGATTCGGCGTTGCTCCATGATCTGCAGGGATATTTGCAAGCGGCGGCCAAACAAGCCGGCATCGACGCTACCATTCACGCCCAATGGGCCAGTTGGCTGGCCGGGGGGCCGCAATTGCGCGGTATCGAGTAGGCTTTTCATACGCGCAGCTCGATTTCCGGGCTGAACTTCGCAGCTATCGCCGTGCAGGACAGATCACCGCTTGATCAGGGCAACCAGTTCCTTTTCCATCTGCCCTGTTCCATGACAATTGGTCGGCGCGTTAGGAAAAGTCGCCGTCTCTTGACCGGCAAATTTAACGGTATCGGTTACTGCGAACGGCTTGCCGCTTCCGGTTACCGATTGGTCGCGTGTCACGCTGTAGCGCGGCGCTAGGGTAATGCGGGTGCGGTTCGCGGCCAGCGCTGCCATCGTTACAGTGGTCCGCACATCGACGTTCATTCGCCGGTCTACTACATACAACCGGCCGCCGCTTTGCAACTGATACTGCTGATAGGCCTTGGCGGCGGAAAATTCGTACACCTTTTCTCCCTGCGCAGTCTTTACCGGCGAGCGAACGCGCCCGCAGTCGATATAGTCCCTGGGGTCACCGATGTAGCGCAGTTGCACCGTCCAGTTCTTCGGCGTGGCCTCGGAGGCGATGAAGCGCGACTTGACCACAGCCGCCAGTAGTTGCCGCCAAACGGCATCGCGAGGCTGCTCGATGTCCACCACGTTACCCGCGATTGACGTAGGCGTCGGCGGTGGAGGCTGCACGTCCGGTTTCGTGTACTCGGTCTGCGCCGCGCATCCGGCGAGCAGAAGTAGTGGGACAAAAGAGAAGAAGTCAGTCGTTTTTCCTTGCATCAGGCAGACCAGATTCCTTAGGTATCCGTAGAGGTTGCGAGAGCGTTGTAGAGTGAACGCAGCATGCCTGCGGTGGCGCCCCAGATATAGCGATCAGCATAGGGCATTGCGTAGAATTGCCGCTCGTGGCCTTGCCACACCGCATTCTTCAACTGATGGTTATTCGGGTCGAGAAGAAAATCGAGCGGTACTTCAAACACGTCCGCCACTTCGAAAGGATCGGCCCGTAAAAAGAATCCCGGTTCAACCCAGCCGACAACCGGCGTCACTTGAAAGCCGGTGCCGGTGATATAGTCAGGCAACACTCCGAGCACGTCTACCCGGTCGCGGTGCAGGCCGATTTCCTCCTCCGTCTCGCGCAGCGCGGTGGCCTGCGCAGATGCGTCTTTCGGCTCGCGCCGTCCACCGGGAAAGCTGATTTGTCCGGCGTGGTCAGTAAGATGTGTGGCGCGCTGAGTCAACAACAACGTGAGGCCGGAATCATGATTAACGATGGGGACCAGCACGCTCGCCGCGGTGAGTTCGTCCTTGCCGGAGCGTAATTCCCATAACGCATCATCGCCGCCGGACGGCGTCGTGCGATGATACCGGGCTAGGCGCTGGACGATTGTGTCGCGGCTGAGATTGGTCCGCGGGACGTCGAACAGTCGCGTGTGGTCTATAGGATTCATTGCTGATTTCAGCCAAAATGCAGGCAGTTGGCATCAGGCCTATTATGTCACAGCCACCTTTGACGACCGAGAGCTCCAACAACGCGAGCCGAATTTATGGTCGCGAGTAAATTGTCCGACCGCTGTCCCTGAGGATACCGATGACACCGAGAATCCAAGTTTTCGTCGCGAGCATTGCGCTGCTGAGCTGCGGCGCGGTAAATGCACAGCCCGCTGCGACCCGCGATGAGACCCTCGATGAGGATCTCTCAGGACCCGCGATTACCTGGGTGGGAGTCACATCGAAAGTGATCCAGGACGGCGAGGACACCTGCTTCGTGTTGGACCGCCTGAGCAGAGATTCCGTGGCGGCGCCTGGCGCAACCTTTATTGCCTGCACGAGCGGGAACCTTACCGGTGATGCCTATCTGCCGGGCATGATGCTGCAGGTGAAGGGAAATCTAGGCGCCGCCAAGGAGCGCCACATTGGGCCTCAAATATTCGACTCGCCGCTAGTGGCCGCGGCGTACGTCGAATCGGTTTCTCCAGAGCGCTATCGGGCAGGCGCTCCATTTTATCCAAGCCACTCGTACTACGATCCGTGGTACCGGTCGCCTTGGTACTATGCCCCGGGAATTTCTCTCGGGTTTGCTTATCACCACCGCTAAGGCTGATTTCACATGGATCTGGGTATCGAAGGTAGATCGGCGTTGGTATGCGCCGCCAGTAAAGGCTTGGGCCGTGCCTGCGCGTTGGCTTTGGCGCGCGAGGGCGCTAATGTCACCATCGTGGCGCGGGGCGTCGAGGCTCTCGAAAAGACGGCAAAAGAGATCCGCGACGCGAGTTCTGTCTCGATAGCTGCGATCGTCGCGGACATAGCGACGGAGACGGGCCGTCAGGCCGCGCTCGCTGCCTGCCCCCAGCCCGATATTCTGGTAAACAACGCGGGCGGTCCGCCACCGGGGGATTTCCGCGACTGGCTGCGTGAGCACTGGATCGCCGCGATCGACGCCAACATGCTGGCGCCCATCGAATTGATCAAAGCAACGCTGGATGGGATGATCGCGCGCCGCTTCGGCCGCATCGTCAACATCACTTCCAGCGCGGTGCGCATGCCGATCGAGACGCTCGGACTTTCCAACGGCGCCCGCGCCGGACTGACCGGTTTCGTGGCCGGGCTGGCACGCCAGGTCGCGCGGCACAATGTCACCATAAATAACCTGTTACCTGGCGCGACCGTGACGGACCGACTGAAGAAGAACACCGAGTTGGCAGCGAAGGCCGCGGGGGTCAGCTTCGAGGAGCTGTGGGAGCGACGGCTGAAGAGTATTCCGGCCCAGCGCTATGGCGATCCCGGGGAATTCGGCGCATTGTGCGCGTTCTTATGCAGCGCGCAGGCGGGCTACATCGTCGGACAGAACATTTTGTACGATGGTGGAGCGTATCCCGGCACCTTGTAGATCATGACGCTCAGCACCTGGCTCGCGTTCTTCGTCGCCTCATGGATTATCAGCCTATCTCCTGGCGCCGGTGCCCTCTCCTGCATGGCAAGCGGCTTACGTTATGGTTGGCGACGCGCCGTGTGGAATATTTTCGGCCTGCAATTGGGGATTATTGTCGCCCTTGCCTTCGTAGCGCTCGGCATCGGAGCGCTCATCACTGCGTCGGTGTGGGCATTTACGGCGGTGAAATGGTTTGGGGCCGCATATCTGCTCTATCTAGGTATTCAGAAGTGGCGAGAGGGTCCGCACGTTCAGACCGTCGATACCCTCGCGGAACGGGATGGCAGCCGATGGGCGCTGTTCCGGCAAGGCTTTCTAGTGAATGTTACAAATCCCAAGGGATTGATATTCCTGCTGGCGGTGTTGCCACAGTTCATCAACCCATTAGCTCGACAACCGCTGCAGTACCTCATCTGTGGAACGACACTAGTGTTCACCGATTGGGTGGTAATGAACGGATATACCATGTGCGCTGCGAAAATTCTCCGCCTGCTGCGTGAGCCGAAGCAGATCCGTTGGATGAACAAGACATTCGGGGGCCTATTTGTGGTGGCGGGAGGACTGTTGGCAACATTCAAGCAGGCGACGTGATCTGTTTCACGACGGCCCAACCCCGGACTGATTTTCTGTCTTCGCAAATGCCGAAAAGCTTGATATGACACTCTACGGCTATTTCCGCTCCTCTGCCGCCTACCGCTTACGTATCGCCCTTAACCTCAAAGGCCTGGATTACGAACAGGTGCCGGTAGCCTTGACGCAGGCCGAGCAACTGTCCGACCCTTTCAAACGGAAGAATCCCCAGGCGCTAGTGCCGGTACTCGAAGACGGCTCGTTGTTGTTGACTCAGTCGCTCGCCATCTGCGAGTACCTGGACGAGACCTATCCCAACCCACCGTTGCTGCCCAAGACGCCCGGGGAGCGAGCGCGCGTGCGCGCCTTGGCCCTTGCCATCGCATGCGAAATCCATCCGCTCAACAATTTGCGCGTACTCAAGTACCTGAAGCGCGCCATGGGACAAAATGAGGAACAACGCAACTCATGGTACCGGCATTGGGTGGACGAAGGGTTGACGGCCGTGGAAGCGATGTTGGCGAGCCATCCGCAGACCGGCCGTTTCTGCCATGGCGAACTCCCCGGACTCGCGGACGCGTTCCTGATTCCGCAGGTAGGGAACGCGGTCCGCTATGAGTGCCCGCTGGAGCCATACCCGACAATTCGACGCATCAACGAAGCATGCCTCGCGCTACCTGCCTTTGAACGAGCCCAGCCGCATCTGCAACCAGACGCCGTTTAGCAATCGCGAACGTAAACCCTCACCGTTCAGGGCGGGATATAAGTCGCAAGGCAGCGCCGGACTCGATGCCCGGCGTCACCTTAAGCTTTAAGCTGGGGTGTGCTGCTGTTCGATGTACTGCCTGATGACTTCGAGGGGAGCCCCGTCGCAGCTCGCGGCGAAGTAGCTCCGGCTCCGCAGGACGCCCTCCCAGTAGCGTTTCTCGATCTCGCGGAACTCGCGCCGCAAAAGCCGGCTCGACACGCCCCTTCAGGCGGTTGACGAGCCGCGAGAGCTTGACCTGCGGCGGGAAGTTGACGAGCAGGTGCACGTGGTCGGTCTCGCCGTCCAGCGCAACGAGCGTCATGCCGGACTTCTCGCATACCTTACTGAAAATGCGCCGCAGGGCGATGAAGTGCTGGCGCTGCGGAGCCGGCTCGGGCCGGCGCGCCACCTGGAAGTCGAGAAGCGGCGGCCGGGCATCGGCGGCAACAGCCGGACGCGTCGTTGCGCCGGCGCAGTACCCAAGACGCTCGATGAGCGGTGGCACGCGTGCCCGGCGTACGCACTGCAAGGTCCGCGCGCTGGATGTCGGCGGTCATCGTGTAAGCACACGGCCTTTCGGCACGGTGCACGAATCAGTCGTATCGTACAGGCTTGCGGGCAGCAAGCCCTGGCAGAAGCGCTTGCGCTGCTGCAAAGACGTGGAGGGGTCGAGTAAAGAGGCGCGCACCGGCCAGTGTCCGCACGGGCCGCGGAGATTTCGACGAAGTGTCGTCCTCGCGCAGAAGCGAGAGCGAGCAAGGTAACGACCGCCGGTGGGAACCCTACGGCCGCAGGCAAGACCAGCGCGGCATCGGCGGAACGACTCGCCGTTGTGGCGTGAGCCGGAACCCCTGACTCAGTTTGTCACGCTCTAGTGGAAGCCCATCCTCCAGGTGGGGAGGATGTCAACAGATCCCTAAGTCGACTGGGCCGTGGACGGCGCAAGCTCGCAGCCGCTGATTTTCCAGTGGCCGTCGGCGCCACGCTCCATGACATAAAGCGCGATCAGCACATCACCATCCTGCGACACGACGCGGAGCGGCTGAATGATCTGGCCCTCAACCACAGCCGGCTCCAGGAAGTGCGTGGAACGGGGCCGATAGAGTGGGAAATAGGCTTCGCGGACCATCTCCATGAAACGTGGCGCTGTTCGAAACTGCTTTCGGATGGCCGGTGACGCGTGGGAAAAAGCGCGCTGTGCTTCGTCCTTGCGAAAGGCAGTGAGCTGGTCGGTAATGACCGCACGAATGGCTTTCCAATCCGGCTTACCTGCGGCAGCGACCGCGGTCGGCAGGACAATGAGGAGCACGGAGAGGACAATGCTGCGCAGTAGACTGCCCGCCATGATCTTTCTCTGCTGGGACCCGCTATTTGCGAACATCGTGGCGTACGCTGGAACGTCGTCCTGAAGCAGCAGTTCTCATCGCCGCTTCCAGCACCGCCTCTTGCTGGGTTGATTGACGATCAAACTGCTCGGCGTCGGATCGGCGACGATTTCTTTCACTCGCCCCTTGCCGTCGCAAACAACCTGACCGGGGTCCGAAGCTCGACACCCAGTATCCGCATACTTCGGAATCGACAGAGGGCGTCTCGCTCATCATCGCGTAACCGGTCGAAATGATAACTTGGGACCAGTTTCGCCTTCGATCGTCGCGCGCCACTCCCCAGGGCTTCCTGCGCTCGCCCATAACCCTCGCATCGGCTTGCCACCGAGGTCTACGCTCGCCCGGCAGCGGCCGTAGCCCGTTACCCTGGCGGAGATTCCTGCAGGGATAAACGGGAGCTCGGCATAATTTCCGGCGTTGATCCAGGCGTTTTCACCCCGCAGATTGCAGCAAACATGGTTACGCGGCAGCTGGGCGGTAGCGACTTTAGTTGACTGCCCTGAACCCGATTGCTTCTCTGCCTGCCAGCAAGCGGAGAGCGCAAGTACCAGGCCGCATACTATTCCAGTTGCTACTCGCGGCCAACGGCGCTTCAAGGGGTATTCCTTTATTTTGATTAGCGGTAAATCGGCAGAGAGGAACTCTGCGCTAAAACGGATTATTTTCTGAGCACGCAGACCTTGCACTGCAACTATAGTCCGCTCTCGAACTACTTGCCGGGTCATCAACTCTAAGCGCCCATTACCCACCCGTGTGGGGAGCGAGTACCATTCGTGCGCAAGCTCGGACCAACCGGCGCCGTGTTGCGTACAGTTTGCCTTCGAACCACGGAGAAAATCAATGGCGCTAAAGCCAAGAATGATCTTTGCCTTAATGTTCCTCGCCTGTGCCGGTTTGATCGGCTTTGCGCTCTACCTGCAATACGCGAAGGGTCTGGAACCGTGCCCGCTATGTATATTGCAACGCTACGCGTTCGTGGGGATAGGCTTGGTGGCGCTGATAGCGACGTTGCACAATCCCGGCAAAGCCGCCCAGGCGATTTACAGTTTCCTGAGCGTTCTGTTTGCGTTGGGTGGATTGATAGTCGCAGGGCGTCACGTCTGGCTCGAACAACTGCCCAAAGATCAGGTGCCTGCTTGCGGCCCGGGGCTCGACTTCATTCTCGACGCATTTCCGCTGAACAAGGCGCTGCCGATGATTTTCAAAGGCTCGGGTGAATGCGCCGAGGTCGGCTGGCGCTTCATCGGCTTGTCGATTTCGGAATGGGCATTTGTGTGGTTCGTACTGCTCGCAATGGGCGCGTTTCTGGTGATGCGCAAACGCTAGGGGTGCCCGGCTAGTCGCCAACGCTAACGCTTGCGCCGCGGAGCATCGCTTGCAAGCAGGTAACCGGTGACTTCCTCCCGGTCATGGTAAAGCTGCCTGAAGCGCAGCCGGTACGCCATGCCGTTTGCCTCAAGGGCGCCACCGATTAGGGCCGCGCATTTCCGCAACTCCGCGTAGCGCTTCTTCATGGGTAGCTTGAGATTGAATATGCAATGGCGGCACCAGCGTTCGCTTGCCCATTGAGCTACCAGGGTGGCGACTCTTGCCGGCTTCTCCACCATGTCGCAGACCATCCAGTCGACCGCCCGCCTTGGGCGATAGTGAAAAGCGTCGGCACGCAGGTGCTCGACAAAGCCGGTAGCCATTACCTCTTCAGCGAGCGCACCGTTGTCGACCGCCGTAACGTGAAGTCCTCGGTAAGCGAGTTGCCAACTCCATCCGCCGGGAGCCGCCCCGAGATCGACGGCGCGCATGCCCGCGGCGAGCCGTACGGACCGCTCCTCGGGAGTGAGAAAGGTGGCGAACGCTTCGGCCAGTTTGAGCGCAGAGCGGCTGGGAGCACCTGCAGGAAATCGGATGCGCGGTATGCCAAGCGGCCACGCCGAGGCGTTGCCGATGGTAGAGAGACCGAGATAGCATCGGCTCGAATCGAGGAAGAAAAGGTGCAGCCGCTGCGGTGCGGCGGCATCTAACCGGTCGGCCTCGGCCATGGAGGCGTGCAGCAGCCGGGAGAATTGCCGGCAGAAGGAAGAGAGTTGTTTCCCCTGCTCCGTATCCGCATGCTCGACGAAGACCTCTGCGCAACGGACCGCATAGCGTTTTGACGCATCGAGCAATGGGCGAAGTCGATCGGATGGCGGCAATCCCTCGATCAGCTCGGAGACGAAGATTATCTGCCGCGCAAAAATCAAATCGTCAAAGCGCAGCTGTCGCTGCAATAGTTCAACGCGCCGTCGGTCGCCCGCAGCAAAAAGCACGAATGCGCTCCCCCGAGTTGCGATGCTCTCACCCGTCACGCCGCAGGGCGCCGACCGATCAACCATGTCCTGCGCGCACTCCGCTTCGAATCCGGAACGGCAATAGAGCAGTACTTCGTTCATGTAGGTGTGAGGTCGTGCGTCGCCGGGTCAGCGGGGATGCAGCGAGGGCGAACCGAACTAGTGCAGTGGGCGCAGAGCGACCGGGAGGGCGGCGCCGTCTGACTAGGTACTAGCCTATTGCTCTTGTTTGCTATCTCTGTCCGCCGTTTCACCAAAGTAGCCTGGAAATTCAACGGCGTAGCACACCGGCGAACTAAGTTGGCTGGCCGATCCCCTGTCGGGCTGGCGCCGCGGCAATCGGCGTGCCGCGGCCAGGTCTGTTAACCGTGACGGAAATTCTTCTTCGGCAACCCTCGCCAAGGCGTTATCCCCTGCGGCAAATAGCGCGCTGTCAGTAACAATAAAATCCATGGGAACGTCGTGTGGCTGTGGACGGATGGTATCTACTTGCATGAGGTCGTAACCGATGCCAATCGTGATCGGCTTCATATGCAGTTCGCCGAGGAAGCGATCGAAGTACCCGCCGCCGTAACCGAGCCGATAAGCCCGCGAGTCGAACCCGACCAATGGAATCAACAGCAGATCAGGAATCATCACTTCAGTACCTAGGGGCATGGGGATGCCGTAGGCACCCGGAACGAGCGGGACCGCCGGCGACCAGCGGCGGAAGCGCATCGGTGCCCCAATTTCGGTAAGGGCGCATAGCGCGACGGTGACGCCTTCGCCGGACCAACGCAGGGCAAGCGGGCGCAGATCGATTTCGCCCTTGTAGGGCCAGCAGAAGCCGATGACCCCATACCTCAACGCCGCTTCGCACTGGCCCGCGATATTGCTTACGCGCATGTCCAGAGCGGTCCGCTCGCTTATGCCCACTTCGCGGCGCTTATTGATAAGTGCAGTACGCAAATGACTGCGAAAAACTAGCAAATCCTGTGAATCCATGATGGGGAAATAGCGCGATCTTACCGTCATGATAGCAGAGGGTGATTTCACGTCTCGAACATAATCATCGCGACAAATATCGATTTAGCCCTTGCTTAACCTCATTTACACATATTATACTGTATATAGTGTACAACATAAGAGTGCGCTAGGACATCTGCTTTCGAACCCTTACTTCCGTCATTTTTTGAGAGGAACCACCGTGAAGCCACTCCCAAAACTCGCTGCCACAATGTTGCTTTGTGCCGGTCTGCCGGTCGGATCCGCCTGCGCCGCAGGGATCGAGACTACCCCGCCCCCAGCTTTCAAAAAGGTCAGCGCGCTTGTCAAGCTGCCTGATTTTCTACCTGGACTGGGCACGCTTTATGTCGATCCTGCGACGCTGCCGGTTGGTCCCTTCCTAGGCTATGACAGAGGCGGCAAGCTTGTGAATGTGACCTACATGGTCCCGCTCAAGCAAATGGAGGATCACAAGGCAATGAACGACCTAGGTACCGCAGCTAAGGGTGTGAAGATTGATCACACCGACATGTACTACAACGCCGGGCATCCGGGCGTGGAAGAGCCGCACTACCACATCGTCGAGTGGCTCATCGGCAAAGACGAGCAAACCAAGAGCATGAAGTAACCAATCGCCCGCAACCGTTGGTTGCGGGCATCGTTCTTTGAGCCCCGCGTGACCCTCGCCCGCATTTTCCCGTTCCTCACCCTCGCGGCGGTTTTTGCGGTAGGCGCCGCCACGCCGGTGAAGAACAAGGTGGTCGAGATAAAGCTAGTCATGAGCAGGGATGGCGCACACGCCTACTTCGATCCTGCGGGCGTTCATATCCAGCCGGGCGATACCGTGCGCTGGATGCAGGTCCGTGACTATCACTCGGTGACCGCTTACCACCCCAGCAATAGCAACCATGAATTGCGCATCCCGGACGGCGCGGAACCGTGGAACTCCGATATTTTGCTCGGCCAATATCCAGCCAAGGGATCGACCTTCCAGCGCCGCTTTACCGATGAGGGGGTGTACGACTACTTTTGCCAACCGCACGAAGCCGCCGGCATGGTAGGCCGCATCATCGTCGGCAAACCTGGCGCCGGGCCCGGCACGCGACCATTCGGATATGCACCTGAAAGAAAATGGAATCCCGTACCTGCCGCGGCGCAAAAGCAGTTCCCGGATATTGAAGAAATCATGCGTAAGGGCGCTGTCCCTGCGCACTGATCCTTGCCAAGGGAGGTAACCATGAAGAGCGTTCGCAAACACTTTCTTGCCGTCTCCGCGCTCGCAGTTCTGACTATGGTTAATCATGAAGCGGCGCTATCCGATGACGACCAGCAGCCAAACCGCCCATTCGAGGGCCATGTCGACAGGCAGGCACAAGGCACTTTGGATGAGGGGCGGCAAATATTTCGCTACGACACTTTCGGTGATGAAAGCTTTTGGGGCGACACAATAAGGCTCCATCTAGGAGTCTTAGGTAGCGGTTTAGGCGGCGTAGGCCCGGGCCTGAGTCCGCGAGCGGCCTTAGGCGCGGGCCTAAAAGTCGATGTCGAGGCACTGCCCGGCAACATCGTGGCTCAATTGGAGCAAGGCAGAGCCAACCTTGACGACCCCGCGGTCACCGTCGAGTTGCTGCGTCACAATGCAGTGGTTGGCCTTACCGGCTTGTTCGATTCGAGGCGCAACCTACGTTCCATCGGGATCCAGTGCGCCCTCTGTCACTCCACTGTCGACAACAGTGTGGCGCCCGGCATAGGCCAGCGTCTAGACGGCTGGGCCAACCGGGACTTGAATGTCGGCGCGGTCATTAACTTGGCCCCGGACTTAAGTGCCTTTGCGCAGTTGCTTGGCGTGGACCAGTCCACGGTGCGCGCCGTGTTAGCCTCATGGGGGCCGGGCAAGTTTGATGCTGCCCTGTTTCTCGATGGACAACCATTCCGTCCTGACGGTACATCGGCAGCGACGCTCATCCCACCCGCTTTCGGTCTGGCCGGCGTCAATCTGCATACCTGGACCGGCTGGGGTTCGCTCAGTCATTGGAACGGTTTGGTTGCCAACCTCGAAATGCACGGCAAGGGAACGTTCTATGACCCGCGTCTAAACGATCCGATCCAGTTTCCAGTCGCGGCGCGAGCCGGATTTGGTAACGTGCGCAACGACCCGGACCTGATCACGCCGAAACTCCCTGCACTGCATCTCTATCAACTTGCACTTTCTGCTCCTGTACCGCCGGAAAAGAGCTTCAGCACGAACGCCGCACTGCGCGGCAAGCGGGTATTCGAAACCAAGGCACGCTGCGCTACCTGCCACGTCCCGCCTCTCTATACCGAGCCGGGCTGGAACATGCATGCAGGAAGCGAGATCGGGATCGACGATTTCCAGGCCAACCGAGCGCCCGATAGAAAGTACCGTACCTCTCCCCTGAAGGGGCTGTGGACGCACCAGAAAGGAGGGTTCTACCACGACGGACGTTTCGCCACTCTCAACGATGTGGTGAATCATTACGACGTGTTCCTTGGTTTAGCTCTCAATGACCAGGAGAAATCCGAATTGGTGCAATTCCTTAAATCCCTATAGCGGACAGGGGCGTGGCAAAATGCGGCGCAATTGTTTCTCTCCCACGATGCAGACCCGTGTGTAGCACCATGCCGGCAGAATGGCGTGTCTCTTGCAGCTCAAAAATTAGGAGCCGGATGTTTTGTAGCTTTGAAATCAATTTGCGAGAGCAAGGCACATCCGCCAAAATGGCGATGTCGACTTATTTGACAAACCTGTTCGTTTTTTTTACAAAGAGATCAATCGGTGGACCTAACCCTACTTGCATTTCTGGGGTTCCAAACACCCCGGCATGCCTCCTCTTGAGCGTACCGTTTGAATTCGAGGACCATTGGTGAGTGACGACACGTTTTCGTGACATGCATTCCAGCAGGCGCCTGCTTACGTCCAATGACCCTGCACAATAAAGCGGATCGGCTGGCTGCCTTTCCTAGCGGCGTTGGCATCACACCTTTGCTCGGCGTGTTGCGCCAAGGCGCCAAGCATCAGACGATGCTGCAATGGTATTCCTTTTATTCCAATCGTCGCCCGGAGAATGCGCTCTTTCTCGTTGAACTACGGCGATTGGTGGGGATTGGTAGCCATTTCTCCCCAACCATAACGGCCACGGACCAGTCCGATCCGTCTTGCGACGGAGAACCCGGGACCAGTAAAAGCCGCCTATCCCCATGCCTAAACTATCTGGACGGACCGGCCGCGATGGTGGCCGCAATGCCCGAGCGGCTCAACTCCGGCGTTGCCAACGACATCCGTAGCGAAGAGTTCCGCTATTGGGTCTGCTAGACTTGGCCCCTATGCTTCCTTTGGAACAGACAACCACCCCTCTCGCACGCCGTGTTGGCGACCGCCAGCAGCGCTTGATGCGCCTGTTGCAGCAAGAAAAGTCTGGACTCACTGTCGATGAACTTGCCGCCCGGTTGGAAGTCACAGCGACCGCCGTACGCCAGCACCTTGCCGCTTTGGAGCGTGACGGGTACGTACACATGCAGGAGTTGCGCAAGACCGCCGGGCGTCCGGGCTTTGTCTACGTGCTCACCGCGGAAGGCGACGCTCTATTCCCTAAGCAGTACGCCTGGTTCTCGTCGGTGCTAATACGCGCCCTGCGTGGGCGCGCGGGCGGCGAAGGATTAGCGTCCCTTATGCGCGAACTCGGAGGGGAAGTGGCCGACAGCCTGATGGCTCGGATGGCCGGCAAGACCGACGACGCGCGGCTGGAGTTGCTCATTGAAGTAATGAATGAGTTGGGCTATGACGCGCGCGTCAATACCACTCTGAATGCCCAGCCGGAAGTGGTTGCCACCAATTGCGTTTATCACGCCCTCGCTCGTGAATTTCCTGAAGTCTGCAACTTTGACTACGAGCTTATGCAACGTCTGACCGGCAAGCAGGTGGTGCACACCGAGTGCATGGTGCGTGGCGGACGGGCCTGCCGGTTCCAGTTCGTCACCCTCCCCAAATCGAAAGAAGACGAAGGCTAGCATGCATTCCGTCCCGGTAGAGCGGTTAAGCTACCCTCCGCCGGGCGCCGCTCCCGCGATCGGGCCCACGCATAAGCAAGCTCCGCCAATGAAATCGAACACGCGATTCGGCCGATCCTAGTTAGCGACGCAACGCCGCCGGAGTGAACCAACGCTCCAATCCGTTGAACAACCACTCGATTAGCAAGGCCAACAGCGCTGCCGGAATGGCGCCGGCGAGCAAGGTTGCGTGATCGTTGAGCGCGAGTCCGGTGGCGATCCGCTCGCCAAAGCCACCGGCGCCGATGAATGCGGCAATCGTGGCGGTGCCGACATTGATGACTGCCGAGGTCTTGATACCCGCGATGATGGTCGGCAGGGCATTCGGCAGTTCGACATGGGTGAGAATCGTGCGCGGTTGCAACCCAAGTGCCACAGCCGCCTGGGTCATTCCCCTCGACACCTGAGTTAAACCCGTCGCCGTGTTGCGCACGATAGGCAGCAGCGCGTACAAGGCGAGCGCACAGAGCGCCGGCAATGCGCCGATGCGATTGAAGACCGGGATAAGGAAAGCCAGCAAAGCTAGCGACGGGATCGTCTGAATCACGCCCACCGTACCGAGAATGGTCCCCCTCAAATTAGCCCGACGCGCAGCCAGCATCCCGAGTGGAATTCCCACTACGCAACTGACGGCGAGCGACGCGAAAACCAGCAGGAGATGTTCGCGTAGTAGCCGGCCAAAGTCGGGGCCGAAAAGCTTCGAAAGGAAACTGTCCTTCCTCGCCGCCTCGCTTTTCAGTGCTTGCCGAGGATGCAGAAAGTCTTTCGCGATGGCCGAAAAATCCCGCCCCTCGAGCTCGGCTTCGCCGTTCAGCCGAATCATGGTTGTCTCATCGAGTGTTCCTTGCAAGCGTTTGATTGCCGCCCACGCTCTCGGCAAACGCTGCGGCACGTCGCTGCGATAGACCAGCACCGCGTCGTATCGGGGAAAGAAATTGCGATCATCGGCCAATACCACCAGACCGTAGCGTGCGATCTTCGCATCGGTGGAATAAATGTCGATGACATCCACCTGCCCGGCTGCCAGTGCTTCATAGGCTAGGCCGTGGTCCAGCCCACTGGGTGTTGCAAAAGGCAGTTCGTAGGCACGCTTCACGCCGCTCCAACCGTCGATCCGGCCGATGAATTCCTGTGACAAACCGAGCCGCAAATCGCCGTGTTTGGCGAGGTCGGACAAGTTCCGCACGCCAGTTCGTTCCGCCGCGTCGCGACGCATCGCTAGGGCGTAAGTGTTATTAAAGCCGAACGGCACCCCGACGGATAGCCCAAGCGGCGCAAGCTTAGCGTTGACTTGTTCGATGGGCGGAACACTGTCCAACTTCAGTATTTCGCGCGCCACCGTACCGACGTAGTCCGGATAGACATCGATTGAGCCGCTGGCCAGCGCGCCAAATACAATGCCGGTGTTGCCGAGGCCCCGCTCATGGACTGCGCTTACTTCGCCCGCCGCTCGGGCAGTTTGTTGCAGTATCTCGCCGAGGATGTAGGACTCGGTGAAGCGCTTCGAGCCGATGCGAATCTGTTCATCTGCCGCAGAACTTTCGCCTGATAGCGCAAACACCAATATCAAGGCAGCGATCTTAATCACTTTCTGGAGAATGGGTAGGGCGAAACCAAACCCACTGTCGCCTCGACGGGACGCGATTGAACATCGACGTTGCCGCGCGATGCAACTTGCGCAACCAGCGCCGACAGTCGGCGAGCTCACCTCCGGGGATGGAAAGCTAATTTCCGTGCCGTTTCTGCACAGGCATTACGACATGGTCTCGCCGGGCGCGGTCATTGCCGCAATCAGCGCGCGCAGCCGGGGAGGCGCTACGGGCTTATGCAACAACTCGTAGCCGCTCGCCTGGGCTTCAATGATGCGATCCGGTGCGGTATCGCCGGTAATAAGAATGCCCGGGGTGGTGGCGCGGTACTCCTCTTGAATGCGTCGAATCGCATCCGCCCCCGTTGTACCTTCGCGCAGCCGATAATCGGCGATGATCAAGTCCGGCTCGCTTATTGTGTGCTCCAACTTGCGCAGCATTTCTTCGATCGAGCCCGCGGTGGTCACCGTGTATCCCCATTGCTTCAGCAAGGTGTCCATACCCTCACGAACCGTAGCCTCATCGTCGATGAATGCAATATGCTTGCCGCTGCTCGCAACAGCCGGACGCTCCGTGCCTTCTTGGGAGGATTGCACAAGCTCCGTTGCATGACCGATCGGCACGCTCACTCGAAACACCGACCCTTTGCCAACGCGAGAACTCATGATCAACGAATGACCCAGCAGGCGAGTCAATCGATGCACGATGGCCAGTCCCAGGCCGAGCCCTTTGCTGCGGTCCCGCTCGGGGTTGGTGAGTTGGTAGAATTCTTCGAAAATTCTTTGGTGCTGATCTTCCGGAATACCTATTCCGGTATCCCACACTTCGATTCTCGCCATACTTCCGCAACGGCGCACGCCGACCAGCACCTTGCCTTTGGCCGTGTAACGGATCGCATTGGAAATCAGGTTCCGCACTATTCGCTCGAGGAGCAGCGGATCGCTTTCCAACACCAATCGACTCGACACGATTCTTAGCTCGAGCCCGCGCTGCGCGGCTTGAGAGCCATAGTCAGTGAGCATCCGCTCCAATAGCGGTTGCACCGCGAAGCTCGCACGCGAAGGCAGAACTACGCCGGCGTCGAGCTTGGATACATCGAGTAATTCGTTAAACAACGCTTCCAGCGCGTCGATTGATGCGCTGATACTGTTTACGATGTGGCGCACTTCCGGATACCTGATCTTGGCATCAAGAGCGGCGGCGAATAACCCGAGCGCGTGCAATGGCTGGCGCAGATCATGACTTGCCGCCGCAAGAAACTGCGACTTGGCACGGTTTGCCTGCTCCGCTTCCTGGCGCGCCGTCTCCGCCGCGATCTTCTCTGCCGTAAGTGCCTGTATCAAGTCAGCGTTCTCGTAACGCATGTTCAGCGATTGGGTCACCACCCGGTTGACATTGCGCGCCGCGGCCAGGATGTAGCCGAGATAGACCGACAGCAGCACTGCGATGATCCAGTGCAATGCCCCCCCTTCGAGTGCTGAACGAATGATGTTCGGCACCAACATCGGCACGACCAAGACGTAGTTGCACGGAAGGTAAATGGCGCTTACCGTCAGAGCGCCCGCCGCCAAACCGTTCACTATCATCAGGATCAGCGCTTGGCCCGCCAAATCGCCCGAAGGGAAGAGAATCCCTCCTGCCGCGCCCCATGCCAAACCGAGCGCCAAGTACACGATCGTCCGCCGCAATGCCCAGACGCGGGCCTCATTGATTCCCGCACCGGAACGGCGAAACGCGATGCTCCACGCTAAGGCCGCACCAATGCATAAGCTCGCACCCAGAGACCACCAAGCGAGCAGGATAGTCGGTACCTTGCCCTGTAAGGCGACGACAAGCAGAACGGCGGCCATCGCGTGCGCAAGCGCTGCCAGGCGTTGCTGATTATCAATCGCGCGCAACTGATCGACGAGAATCAACAGCTCGCGCGGCTCCTTGGAGATTACTGGCGAGCCCGCGACTTCTCCGGTAACGATGGCCGGCTCCGCGATGCTTGACATGGGGTCCTTTCGCCCGTCGACAAGGAACGGGACTTGCCCAGCGCCTGCCGCAACTATCGAAGCCGATTTTACGATGTTTGCGGACGCAGTGTGTGGCTGCCGGCGAGCGCGTCTAGAACTGGGCAAACTTCGCACTCACGGCCTCACGGTTTAGGCGGCCGACATGAACTGCCATTGCGCCCGCGAACGCGGCACGCCCTCACCGCATGTACGGCAGCGTGAATCAAAGGCCATCTCCTAACGAGGATCCGCTCGTCCAGCGTTCTGCGATTATTTGCCCGATCCCAAAGTATGAAAATCGGACTAAAGTACTACGACTCGCGTCGGCGCGATTCCCGAGCCTGAGCTTTACCCGGCAACCGCGCTCCGCGGTGCCGGCGCGCACACAAAATCCATACGACCGGCTAAGACCAAAGTCTTAGTGACCGCCGGCCGCTGCGTGCTTATAGTGCATAACCCGGATCGATCCCGCTCATTGGCAGCGGTTAGTAGGCGAGAAGAAGACCGTCAACTACCCCGCTCCCAAGGGGCGCAGTTCGTCGAGCGTCGCAGGCTCGGGTTGACCAGACTAAGCTGCATTGCCGAGGATAGCGGCTGCTACGTTGTGTATCGGTGGAAGACATTGGGAAGCTTCCTCGGTCCCAACCTCTCGAAGCCCCCGTTTCAGGCAAGCAACGGGGTAAGCACCAGATCGGGGCGTCGCAAAGACACCCGGTACGCGGCATTGTCGAGGGGGAGACGCAGCGAAAGGTATGCGTCACGAGACCCTTACGGGTAGAGCCGAAAGGCCGAGCCATGGGTGGAAAGCCCGCGCACCAATTTAACAAGGGGGCGAAAACCGTCTCCTTACCTCCCCGCCCTACAGGACGGGTTTTCACGGAGACCCCGATGAAAATACTGCTTGTCGATGACCACACGCTGTTCCGCGAGGGCATGCGTTTAGTGCTCTCACAACTCGATCCTGAAAGCGAAATTATCGAAGCGGCCAATTGTGAGCAAGCCTTTGCCGCAGCCGACGCGAACCCTGACTGCGACATCGTCCTGCTCGATTTGCACCTCCCCGATATGCCGGGCTTCGCCGCACTTTCCGTGCTACGCGAAAAACATCCGCATCTCCCGGTGGTGGTATTATCCGCGACCGATGATCGCGGCACCGTCCTCGAAGCGCTGGACGGCGGGGCGATGGGTTTCATTCCCAAGACCTCGTCAAGCGGCGTGCTTTTGGGAGCGCTGCGCCTGGTGCTGGCTAAGGGAGTCTATATTCCACCGGCTGTGCTTGCGGCGGAAGCGGCAGGCGCGACCCCGGCCGCAACGCCTAAGGCAAGCAAGCCAATCCGGCCCGCCGATATCGGACTCACCGACCGGCAGATGGATGTGCTGGGTCTCATCGTTCAGGGTAAGCCGAACAAACTGATCTGCAGAGATCTCGGCCTCGCTGAAGGAACGGTGAAGACGCATGTCACGGCCGTGCTGCGTGCGCTCAACGTGACCAATCGCACCCAGGCGGTGCTGGCAGTCGGTCGGCTCGGGCTCACATTCGGTTGACGAAGGCCTTTTGCCGATGACTACGGAAAGGCGCCGGGCAGATTGTTTCGAGGTTTGTTCGAGCCGTTCGTCCGCGCGTCTAGATGGGCAGGCCATGCGCACAGCAGATGATCTGAGATGTACGCTATTTAACTTTAGCGACGGAGCGTCTAACGATTTCGGCTGTCTTTTCGCCGCTGACTAGCGTCACCGGCCTGGCGCTCGCTCTTTCATCGCACCGCCGTCTCGCCCGGTCGACGCAAGCGTCAGTTTGCGCCGCTGCTTCCTTGATTGCTCGCGTTTGCCCTCCCGTTTGCCCAGAAGGCCGGTCGGTGCGGTACATCACCAAAATCGCCAAAGCTAGAAGTAATATGCCGCTTATGGTGATTGGGTCGCAGCGTTTTTCATCCTTGCCGACCTTCGTCGCTTGCTCCATATCATCGCCAGCCCCTCGTCGCCATCAGTCAGGTAGCGCATTTCAACCGCATTAATTAACTGTGTTGCGACCCAGTATGGCGGAACCGGGCAGGGAGGAAAATGAGACTAGAGGTCTAAGCCCCGAAGCGATTGCGGCGGCCAAACGCGATCGTTAGTCGCTTTGCTCGCTGCACACTCTACGTCACCGAAATAGCCGCAGCTTGCTCGCGATCCCTCGATCAATCTGGTGCGGCACGCAGATACCCTGTCTTCGCGCTGCCGTGGTCGTGGCGACTGCGACCGGCTCGCCATTCTCTGCCGTCGCCGTGGCATGCCTCATATTCTCTTACACCCGAGGAAGACGCAGGCGCAGGTACGGTCGGCTCGGACCGCTCCGCTGTGCGGCGTAGGATGGCACTTGGAGAAATAGCTCCGCTCATGTATGCCCTTTGCCCCCGCTGAGCGTTTAGTCCTTATTAGACGCAATCTGCCTCCGAGCAAACACCCGAAATGCGTCTCGGTAGCGCCCGCGGCTCAATCGTTCCCCTCAAGCAACGGAAAGCGGTAATGGACAAACTATCAGAGCGGATTCAGGAAATCTTCAGTGCGTCGTTACCGCGCATGGAAAAAGCGCGGCAGCTCGCTGAAGTCATTCAAGGATTCGGCAAGTTTCACTGGGTTGGTCTTTACAACGTCACCCGGACTCATGTTTCCGCGATCGCCTGGACCGGTACGGAACCACCTGTTTTCCCAAGCTTCCTCATTTCGCAGGGAATCAATGGCGCCGCCGTCGTGAGTAAGAAGCCTGTCGTCGTGCAGGACGTCTCCGCTGATCGCCGTTACTTGACGACCTTCAGCACAACCCGAGCGGAGGCGGTTTATCCGGTGTTCTCTTCGGACGGCAGTCGCGTCCTCGGGACCATCGATGTCGAAAGTGACCGCCTTAACGCTTTCCGGCCGGAAGATGAGTCCTTTTTGGACCAATGCGCCCGCCTGCTGCGGCCGCTGTGGGAATGATCCTTTCGTTTGCCTAACGTGGTGCGGCTGACCTATAGCACGAGCGCTTGTGCGCCATCTTCGATGCCGAACTGCAGCGCTGCCAGACGCGCGTAAAGCCCTTTTTCGCGGATCAATTGAGCGTGGCTGCCGATCGCCACGACGCGCCCGTGGTCCAGCACGGCGATGCGGTCGACGCTTTGTACCGTGGCGAGCCGATGGGCGATTATGAGCGTGGTGCGGTTCTTCGCCAGCAGTTCCAGAGCCATCTGCACCATCTGTTCGCTTTCCGAATCTAACGCACTGGTTGCCTCGTCCAGCAGCAACAAAGGACGATCGGCCAATACCGCGCGAGCAATCGCGATACGTTGGCGTTGGCCGCCCGAAAGCCGCACCCCGCGCTCGCCGAGGTAGGTCTGCACCCCTTCGGGAAGGCGCTTGACGAACTCGGCGGCGTACGCGGCTTCCAGAGCCGCATGCACTTCGGCGTCGCTCGCATCGGGCCGCCCATAACGTACGTTTTCCAGAACGCTCTCGGCGAAGATCACAGGGTCCTGCGCGACCAGTGCGATTGCCCCGCGCACATCGCTAGGATCGGCACTTCTAAGATCCACGCTATCCATTGTGACCCGACCCGCTTGCGGATCGTAGAAGCGCAGCAACAACTGGAACACTGTCGTTTTACCCGCGCCACTTGGGCCCACGAGAGCCAATTTCTCGCCTGGCCGCACTTCGAGGCTAAGATCGTGCAACGCCGGAGTATCGCGTCGAGACGGGTAGTGGAAGGTGACCTGCTCGAAGCGTACCGCGCCGCGTACGGGTCTGGGCAAGGCCACCGGATTTGCCGGTGCGCGAATTTCCGCTTCGGTGGCGAGTAGTTCCATCAAACGCTCCGCTGCTCCCGCGGCACGTTGCAGATCGCCCATCACTTCGCTCACCGCACCAACGGCACCTGCCACGATCACCGAATAGAAAACGAATGCTGACAGATCACCCGGACTGATGCGCCCGGCCAGCACGTCATGGCCGCCGGTCCACAGGATCACCCCGATGGCACCGAACACCAGCATGATCACCACCGCGGTGAGCAGTGCGCGTTGCCTGATGCGGCGCAGGGCTGCGCCGAAAGTCTCCTCGACGCGCTCGTTGAAGCGCTGCGCTGCGGGCCCCTCGTGCCGGTACGCCTGGACGGTGCGGATTTCATGCAGCGTCTCGTCGATGTAGGAAGCGACCTCTGCCAGCCGGTCCTGGCTGGCCCGGGAGAATTTGCGTACCCGGCGGCCGAATAGCAGTATCGGCGCCACCGTGAGGGGGACACCCACCAAAACCAGCAGGGTCAGCTTCGGGCTGGTAATGGCGAGCATGACGAGTCCGCCGATCAGCAGCAGGACGTTACGCAAGGCGATCGAGGCGCTTGAACCGACCACCACTTCAATCAGCGTCGTATCGTTGGTGAGACGAGAAATCACTTCGCCGGTACGGGTGATTTCGAAGAATCCGGGCGAAAGCTTGAGCAATTGGCTGAACACAGCGCGGCGGAGGTCTGCGGTGACTCGTTCCCCTATCCAAGACACCAGATAAAACCGACTATAGGTAGCCGCCGCCAGCAGCGCGATGACTACCAGCAGCGCTACCAACGCCTGGTCCAACAACGCTCCGTTGGCGGCGGAGAAGCCGCGATCTATCACCTGGCGCAAGCCCTGGCCGATCGCCAGCACGCTCCCGGCTGCCACCACCAGTGCGACGCTGGCCAAGATGATGCGCACGCGATATGGTTTAAGAAAAGCGAAAACGCGCGTGAGTTGCCGAATATCGCGGCTTGCCGGCCGTTCGGGGAGTTGCTGGCGCTGCGCTCTTGCCATGGGTGATCTTCAGATGATCAAAAAGGGCAAGAAGTTTGGCACTGATCACGCTGCAAAGAAAGGCTGGGGCTTACGCATGCTGCACTTTTCGATGTACGTTGAAGGCTTAGGGCGGATGAAAACTCCGAGGACACCATCCCAAGGGTCAGGTCGCTGTGGATCATCCGACTTCCCGGCCGGTTCGAACCCAGCGTTCTCAGAGCCCGCCGTGGCAGCACAGGCGCTGCCATGATCGGCCTGCTCCAACGGGTAACTGAAGCGCGGGTGACGGTGGACGGAGTCGGGATTGGCCGGATCGGCCATGGATTGTTGGTGCTGGTCGGTGTGCAGCGCGGTGATACCGAGGCCATCGCGGAGCGTCTGCTGGAGCGGCTGCTCACCTATCGGGTATTTCCCGATGCTGCCGGACGCATGAATCTAAGCCTCGCCGATATCGGCGGCGGATTGATGCTCGTGCCGCAGTTTACGCTGGCCGCAGACACCCATAAGGGTACGCGTCCAAGCTTCAGTTCCGCCGCCCCGCCCGTACTGGGATTGACGCTCTTCGAACACCTGGTACACGAAGCCCGCGCTCGTTGCCCGTTGGTGGCGCACGGCCGCTTCGGCGCCATTATGCAAGTCGCACTCGTCAATGACGGGCCGGTGACCTTTTGGCTGCAAGTCGGACATTGACGCGCTAACCTTACCTGGATCGTTGCCAGCAGCGGTCCATGGATCGACACCCCCCTACCCTGGCATATAATGCAGCCCTGCGGAACAAACCTCCCCGATACGAAAGGAAATAGATGGCCTCCGCCCTGCCGAGCACCATGCGTGCCATAGAAATCACCGCTCCGGGCGGACCGGATGTGCTGCGGGTTTGCACTCGCCCGACGCCCGCGCCCGGCCCGGGTGAGGTGCTCATCAAGACGGTTGCTGCCGGTGTAAATCGCCCGGACACGATGCAACGCAAAGGTCTCTATCCTCCCCCCCATGGCGCGCCTGACCTTCCCGGACTGGAAGTCGCAGGCAGTGTGGTGGCATTGGGACCCGGCGAGAATCCACTCAAGTTAGGCGATCCTGTGTGCGCCCTGGTGGTGGGCGGCGGCTATGCGGAGTACTGCGCCGCACCGGCAGGGCAATGCTTGCCCATCCCGCACGGCTTGTCGCTGATTGAAGCGGCGTCGTTGCCCGAAACTTTCTTCACCGTCTGGAGCAACGTCTTCGATCGCGCGCACCTTGCCAGCGGTGAAAGCTTGCTGGTCCAGGGAGGCTCGGGCGGAATCGGGGTGAGTGCGATCCAGATTGCTCACGCGTTCGGCAACCCGGTATTTGCCACTGCCGGCAACGCGGAGAAGTGCGCGGCCTGCGAAAGACTGGGCGCGACCCGCGCCATCAATTACAAAACCGAGGACTTCGTCGCCGTGGTGAAGGAAGCTACCGGCGGCCGCGGTGTAGATGTAATCCTCGACATGGTGGGTGGCGACTATCTGCCCCGCGAAATCGCCGCGCTGGCCAATGAAGGGCGCATCGTTCTCATCAACACAATGGGTGGAATGCATTCGCCTATCAACCTGCGCGACATCATGGTGCGCCGGCTCACTCTCACCGGCTCAACGCTGCGGCCGCGCCCGGTGGCGTTCAAACGGGCGATTGCCGCGGCACTGCGCGAAAAGGTGTGGCCGCTCATCGAAACGGGCAAGATAAAGCCGGTGGTGTTCAAGACCTTCCCGCTCGAACAGGCATCCGAGGCACATCGGCTGATGGAATCGAGCGAGCACATCGGCAAGATTGTGCTCACCGTGGCGTGAAATTGTGAAACCAATGACCGCTGTCACCCACCTCACCGCGCTCGACATCGGCGCGCTGGTTTCCTTCATCGCCTGCTGGGTGGGTTACGCCAAGTACCACTCGTACAAATCGAAACGGGACCTGAGCCTGATGGGCATCGTGCACAACTACCGCCGCGACTGGATGGCAGTCATGCTGCAGCGGGAAGGGCGCATTGTCGATTCGTCCATCCTGGCTAATTTGTCGAACAGCTCGACCTTCTTCGCCTCAACCACGCTGCTGATTCTGGGTGGTCTGCTCGCGCTGCTGGGCGCGAAAGAGAAGTTGGTCAACTTTGTGTCCGACATTCCTTTCGCGGCCAAAGGCTCGGATGAGTTATGGGAGATCAAAATTCTGGTCTTGATCGTGATTTTCATTTATGCGTTTTTCATGTTTACCTGGTCGCTGCGCCAATTCAATTTCGTTTCCATCCTGGTCGGAGCCGCGCCGCCACCGGGCCTCGGGGGCGGCGAAGAATCCGAACGCTTCGTGGTCGGTGCCGGGCGCCTCAGCTCGCTGGCGGGCGACAGCTTCAATGACGGTCTGCGCGCCTACTACTTCGCACTGGCCGGCATGACCTGGTTCGTTCACCCCTGGGCCCTAATAATCGGCTCGCCGCTAGTCGTGCTGGTGCTCTATTGGCGTGAATTTCGCTCGGATGCGCTAAAGGCATTAAGCGAGATCTAGGAGCCGGTCCCGCAACATACTTCAATAGAGAGACACGATTTGAAACTACTCACCTTCTCCACGGCAATGCACCCTATTCCGCGTATCGGCATGATGATCGACGACGCCACTTTGCTCGATGTCGGCGCAGCAGCCGCAGCAAGGCGGCTATCGCTGGTGTTCGATCCGGGCGACATGATCTCCCTTGTTGCCAGTGGGCAAAGCGGGCTGCAGCAAGTGCAGCGCTTGGCGGAAATCCAGCAATACGGCCCTCCCGAGACGCAGGAAATCCGCATCCATGCGCCCATACCACGGCCGCGCAAGAATGTGTTCTGTGTCGGCTGGAATTACCTCGAACACTTCGAGGAAGGGGCACGCCTGCGCGGCAGCGCCCAGGAGTTGCCCGAGCACCCGGTGTTTTTCAGCAAGGTAACCACCACGGTAAACGAACCGTTTGGTGATATTGTTTGCGATACGACGATTTCGGACAAATATGACTGGGAAGTCGAATTGGGCGTGGTGATCGGCACAGGCGGCAGATCGATCAGTGACGAAGCGGCGATGTCACATATCTTCGGTTACACCGTAGTGAACGACATCTCCGTGCGGGATGTGCAGCGGGTCCACGGTGGCCAATGGTTCAAGGGCAAGAGCTTCGACGGCACCTGCCCGCTTGGACCCTGCCTGATCACCGCGGACGACATCGATCCGACCAATCTGCAACTCAGCTGCAGAGTCAACGGCGTCACCAAGCAGAATTCCAATACGAAATTCATGTACTTCAAAATCCCGCAACTGATTGCGGAACTTTCCCGCGGCATGACGCTCGAGCCGGGCGATATTATTTCCACCGGAACACCTGAAGGCGTCGGCTTCGCCCGCAATCCTCCCGAGTTTTTGAAACCCGGCGACATAGTCGAAACGGAGATCGTCGGCATCGGGTTGATGCGCAATCGCCTGGTTGGAGTACCCCTGGTTTGAGTACCACGCGCGCGCGCTTGTTCGTCGATGCCTTTTGAAACATTCCCATTGCTGCAGGGCCGGGCGGTAGCGATAGCCGCTGTGCAAATCAGCGCGACGCGAATTGCGCGTGAACTACCCCTGCCCTTCCGCGGCGACTTCGCCGCGGAAGTCGTAGGTTTTGCGGCAGGCTCTCCGACGGTCTGCCTCGACCGGCCCCCGCGCAGGCGACGACGCGCCCTGAGCTCACCATTCCCGGGGCGTCACTTGCCGGCTGATCTTTTCCGTCCTGCGCAGCAAGGTGAGTTCGGCCGGTTTACCGACTCGCGTGTGGTTGAGCAGCCGGTGCAGATCATCGATCGCTAAAATGGGCAAGCCTTCAAAGGCAACGATAATATCGCCTGTCTGCACGCCCGCCCGCGCTGCAGGACTGCCCGGCTCGAGAGATACGACCGAGACGCCGCTTTCTACGGCGAGATTGTGAAAGCGCACTACCCGCCGCGGTAGCGGCACGTTCTGGCCGGCTACTCCGATCGATGCGCGACGCACCTTACCGTGGCGCAGCAATTCCGCGACCACCCAGCTTGCCGTGCTCGACGCCGTGGCGAAGCAAATGCCTTGCGCCATGGCGATGATCGCAGTATTGACGCCCACGACTTCGCCCAGCGTGTTTACGAGCGGCCCTCCGGAATTACCCGGATTGAGCGCCGCGTCGGTCTGAATCACATCGTGCATCAACCTCCCGGAGCGCGCGCGCAGGCTGCGGCCCAGCGCGCTCACTACGCCGGCAGTGACCGTATATTGGAAGCCGTACGGGTTGCCGAGCGCGACCACCACTTGGCCGACCCGAAGCCCTCGCGAATCGCCCAGGCGTGCGTGACTCAGCCCACCTGCACCGATACGCAAGATCGCCAGGTCGGTATCGGGATCGTCGCCCACCAGGTCGGCGGCGAAGTTGCGCCCGTCGGGCAGGGTGACTGCGATGTCGCTTGCCCCATGGACGACGTGGCTGTTGGTGAGCAGGAAGCCATCTGGAGCGAACACGAATCCGGAGCCACTGCCATGCATTTCCTCTTCGGCGTTGGGGCGCCTGCGCGGCTTTGCGGCATGCTTCACTTCGATATAGGCGACCGCGTCGCTGATTTGCTCGGTTGCATGAATGACAGCACGAGAATAGGCGTCAAGCAGCGGATCGATCGGCGGGTGCGCGGAGGCGAAGCCCTGCTGATCGCTGGCTTCGCCGTTCAATATCAGGCTGAGCGCATTCATACTATGCAAAGTCGCCAAGGGTAGCTCGCGGTTATTGCATTCGAAGTTGGGGAGTGCGGGGGAAAAAACAAGTGGCCATCCGAACTGGATGTCCAGAGAGCGCCGCATGCCCGCGCCAAAGCGCCCGGCAACTGTTACAACTCGTAACAGGGCGGCCGTCAACTGAACCCTCGCGCGGGTCGTTAGTCTCAGTGTAAGTTTCATCGAATAGTAAATACGCCATTACTCCAAGGGTGTCCCCGTGCGACTCCTGACTCGGTTTCTTCATTGGCTGACGCTGCTGCTCACGGCGAGCGCCTTGGCGGCACTTGCGGACCCTCCAGCACGCGTGGGCAGGGTGAGCCTTGTGTCCGGTGAGACGTTCTTCCGCGCTGCTGCAGACAGCGAATGGACCCAGGCCACGCTTAATTATCCGGTTACCGAGCATGAGCATTTCGCGACCAGCGCCGATGCGCGGCTCGAATTGAGTATCGGCTCGGCTGCAGTCCGCCTCGACGAGGACTCGCAGATCAGCATTCTCCGCCTCGACGATGACGTGATCCGCGTCAAACTGGAGCGCGGCATGGCAGGTGTCACCGTGCGAGCTCAGGATTCCCGCTACCCCATCGAAGTGCTCACCTCCGAGGCGACGATCACGCTGAACGGTTCGGGCACTTACCGCATCGAAACGGGTCGCGAAGCGAATAGCACGATCATCACCGTGATACGCGGCAACGCAGGCATCAAAACCGACGAAGCGACGCTGAGCGTCAAAGAAGGCCGTGAAGCGGTCGTGACCGGGGCGCCGCTCAGCTACCGGGTACGTGACGCCGGCCCCAGCCCCTTCGACGACTGGGCGATGGCCCGGGATCAGCGCTACGACCGCGCTGCGTCTGTAGGCTACATTTCGCCTGAAATGACCGGCTATGAAGAACTCGATGAAAACGGCAACTGGCAACAGACTGAGGAATACGGTGCCATTTGGGTGCCGCAGGTTACGGTCGTGGGCTGGGCCCCTTACCGGCATGGCCACTGGGCATGGGTCGCCCCCTGGGGATGGACTTGGGTCGATGCCGCGCCTTGGGGCTTCGCGCCGTACCACTACGGCCGCTGGGTAAACTATCGCGGTGCTTGGGGTTGGGCGCCCGGTCCGGTCAATGTTCGTCCGGTCTATGCCCCCGCGCTCGTAGCCTGGGTGGGTCAGCCGGGATGGAGTTTCTCCTTCGCGGCCGGCAACGCGCCTGCAGTGGGCTGGTTCCCGCTCGGCTGGGGCGAGCTCTACCGTCCGTCGTACCCCTGCAGTGTCAACTACGTACGCAACATCAACGTCGCCAACGCGCGCATCAGCAACATCCACAACGTGAACTGGAGTGCGCCAGATCCCAATAATGGCAACTATTCGCTGCGCCGCTTTCCGCAGGCGGTCACCGTGGTGCCACAACAGGCGTTCGCCGGCGGCAGACCGGTGATGCGTGCCGCCGAGCCATTGCGCGACAACGCACCCGTCGCCAGATTGCCGGCCAGCACCAATGCCGCGCCGACCGTTGCCCCCATCGGGTCAACGGTCGCCAACAACGCACCCCAACCACCGTCACCCGCACTGCGCGGCGCGAATCCCAGCCAGCGAATCCGCATCCTTCCGAGCCCGTCGGCGCTTACCCCGATTCAACCGACGCCACGAGCCCTAGGCAAGCCTGCCGCACCGACCCTACAGGCGGTTCCAGCACCGACGCCTCCTACTCTTGCAGTTCCGGTTGCTCCTGTGACTGCGTCAAGCCCCGCCGACTCCGGCCGTCGCTTCACCCATACGCCGGGGGGACGGACGGTGATCCTCGCCCCGGGGGACAGGACGCAACCCGGAACTACGCGGGCGCAGGCGCGAGCTACCTACGCCGACCCGCTTAGCGACGCACTGGACGAGGGACGCCCCGCGCAAAGGATCATGCCGCCCAGCCAAAACGCTCGCCGCACGCCGATGGCGGAAGGTCAGCCGCACCCGGCGGCGGGTCCGCGCCCATCGGTCCCGTCACCGGCTCCGGCGGGGGCCTCGGCAACTCCGCCGCGCCTCGAGCACAGTGCGCCACCGCGAGTTGAGCGCAGTGCGCCACCCCTAGTTCAGCGCCAGCCGCCAGCAGTCCAATCGCAAGCCGACACCGCGGCTTCCGCGCCGCAGCGAATGCACGCGGGCGCTCCGGCGCCTGCACGGAAGCCGAAGGGCGCAACGGGGTCGGCGTAGGAGCCATTGCTCGCTAACCCGGGCACGGCACGCGCCCATCCCCGACGGGTCTGGTAGGGCATCCTCTTTGCCGCGTCACGCGCCTTTATCCTGGAATCCTGACTTCGCGTCGCGCTCGGTGCTATTCGCGCCGCTGCTGCCGGTCGCCGAGGCGCTCCGGTGGTTGAATCATTGGCCAGACCTGGCCACGCTCGATGCCTTGTTCAAGAGCAGTGCGCGGCCCATCGTTACCGGAAGCGCCCTGCCGGTGCATCTCGTAGCATCCGCTTCGCGAGTCGATACAGGCTATGAAGCGGGCGTATTTCTGAGCGGTGCACTGCAAACCCGCGAAGCAAGCTGGCACGACTTGCTGAATGTCCTGGTCTGGCTGACTTTCCCGCGCGCCAAGGCGGCGCTCAACGCGAGACATTTCGCGACCCCGCCTGGCAGTGTGGCCACGACCAAGAACCGCACTTCAACCAGCGACGCACTGACCCTATTTGACGAAAGCGGCATCATCGTCGCGAGCAGCGACCCTGAACTGCTGCACCTACTCCGCGCCTTCGCCTGGAAAGATTTGTTCTGGAACAAGCGCGAAGAGGTTTCAGCGTGCATGCGCTTCGTCATTTTTGGCCACGGACTGTACGAGCAGTCGCTTCAGCCGTTCATCGGCCTCACGGGGAAGGCATTGTTGGTGAAGGTCGAGGAGACCTTCTTCGCCACTTCCCTGGCAGGCCAATTGAGGCACCTCGATGAACGCGCCGCCGCTGCCCTATCGGATACCGAACGTTTTCTAGGCACCCGCGAACTGGCACCGCTGCCGATCCTGGGGATACCGGGTTGGTGGGACGCAAATAACGTGGCGACCTTTTACGACGATGGGAACTATTTCCGCTCCCGGCGGCGAGACCGAGTGCCGGGATCTCCCGCGGCTTGAGTGATTTAAGGACGCTCGCCGGCACAAGCCCACTGCAACTCCTCTGCGGCAACGCTGTTCGCGGGAATCGGCGTCATCTTCATTTCTTCTGCCGCGACGCTCTGCGCTTCTATCAGGCGGCCATCGTCGCCAAGCAGCGTTCCCTGTAGGTGGCCCTGCGTCTTCGCGTCGCAGTCCATGACCCGGAGCACGCGCTTTTCCTTGACCCATCGATTGGATGCTTGATCCCGCTGGGCGGGGACCACGAATACCAGTCGCTCGACGAACCGGACCTTGTTGGCGTCACGCTTAAGGCTCGCCTCATCGACACTGAACAACACATTGGGCGAACTCACCCCGAAGGCGCGCCAACTCTCGGCTTGCGCTGATTGCACCAGCAGCAGAAAGCTAAATCCGGCGCTCGCTAAACAAGCGCGGGCCGCTCGCACGTCAAATTCGTTGGTAACCATTGAGCGTGATGATAGAGGCGCCGGTGGAAGGCGTCGGGGGTTCCCGGCTTAGTCTTTCAGCATTACCGCAACGGCACCGCGTACGGCGTTGGTGAGCAGGATCCGTTCCGCCCGCGCCAAATCGTCCGCATACAGAATACGCTCACTTGCGGCATAGGCGGGGTCGGCCAATAGCCGCTGCCGCATTACGCCCGGCAACACGCCGCATTCCAGCGGGGGCGTGTACCATGCGCCCGCCAGCTTGAGGAACACGTTACTGCGCGCGCCCTCGGTCAACTCGCCGCGCTCGTTGAAGAACAAGGCATCAAAACCGCCCGCCTCGATTGCTGCATTCAGCTCTCGACTGTACAGTTCGCGGTTTGTGGTCTTGTGCCGAAGAAATAAATCCTGAGAGTGGGTCGACTGCTTGGCGATACGCACCATCTGAGGACCCTGGGCGACATCAAGCAGGCTCGATTCGAGTTCGACATCACCCCTCTTGCTTAGCAACAGGCGCGCCTTATAGCTTCTCCCGGGGAGCAGACCCTCGCGATGCCGCCGCAGCGTCTCCAGAATGGCGTCGGTCGCATAGGCAAGTCCAAAATATCGCGCCGAGGCAGCCAGGCGAGCGAGATGCAGGTCCAAATTGGCGTAGCCGCGATCATCACAGAGCATCGATTCAATCAGCTGAAACCCCGGGTCCAGCCCGGTCACGAAGCTCGCTTTCAACAGACATTCGGCGTACTCGTCCGCAGGCCGCGAATCGTAGACGATGCCGCTGCCGATACCGAAGCTGCCGTGTCCCAGGTTGTCCAGCACGAGAGTTCGGATCGGCACGTTGAAGCAGAAGTCTCCATTCGGCTCGAGGAAACCGATAGCGCCGGTGTACAGCCCGCGCGGTGTTTTCTCCATCTCGGCAATGATCTCCATACAGCGCACTTTCGGCGCACCGGTGATCGAACCGCAGGGAAACAGGGCCGCGAATATCTCTTGCAGAGTAATGTGCCGATCCATTTCCGCAGTGACGGTCGAAGTCATTTGCAGCAGCGTGCGATAGCTTTCCACGTCGAAGAGGCGCTCCACGCGCACGCCACCGGTACGTGCCAGACGGCCGAGGTCGTTGCGCAGCAAATCGACGATCATGATGTTTTCGGCGCGATTCTTTTCATCCTCGGCAAGCGACTCGCGCAGGAAAACATCCTCTAGCTGGTCGCCACCGCGGCGCAACGTCCCTTTCATGGGTTTGACGGTGAGGGTGTTGCCCGTGCGCCGGACAAACAGCTCGGGCGAAAAGGAGAGAATGCTTTCCGTCTCTAGCGCAATGAATGCTCCGTAGCTGACGCGTTGCCGTTCGCGAATCGAACGATAGAGTTCGAAAGCCTCGCCAAAGTAGTCGAAGCCGATCGGAAACGTGTAGTTGATCTGATAGCAGTCACCGTCGTGGATGTAGTGACGAATGCGCTCGATGGCGCGCACATATTGGTCTTTGGTCACACCATGACGCACATTGGCGACACCGCTCCGACGTGTCGCGACAGGATCCCGCTGGGTCAGCCAAGCGTCGATTTCGCCGCGCTTCAGACGCTCGCTGTGCTTGAAAGCAAGGGCCCTGAACAATGGCCGCGTGTGCCCAAGCAACAACGGATTCAGCTTGCGGTGCAAGGCATAACCGAGTTCGTAGTCGAACAGACCAAGAACGTGACAGCCGCCAGCCAGACATTCCTCAATCCGTTGAAAACAGGTAGGAATTTCTCCCGTGCTGGCGCAGACGATTTGCTCTACCGGCGCGTAGAGCATCCGGCTCCAAACGCCGTCACCATCGCCTAAGCTCGCGTCGAGCAGGGCAAAGGGAGCCTCTGCCTCTGCGGGCGAAAATCGCTCACGTAGCGTCGAGTCCGACAGGAAGGTTCGATCGAGTGGCGCGCTCACGTAGCTCAGATGCCAAGCAAGGGTTTCAGCTTGTTGCCGCAGTCCTTCGCCCCCTGAAACAGGATCGCCTGCAGCCCAGCTTCGCGGGCACTGATCACATTGACCGGCAGGTCGTCGATGAAGACACAAGCCTCAGCCGCCAGCGCGAAGCGCGACAGCAAATGCTGGAAAATTGCCGGCTCGGGTTTTTTCATCCTGATATGAGCGGAGATGACGATCCCCCGAAACCGGTTCCAGAAATCGTAACGCTCACGCAAATACGAAAAAGTTGAACTACTCATGTTGGATAAACAGTAGAGCGGCACGCCCTGAGCGGCCAATTCTTCGAACAAATCCACCGTCGGCTGGATCGGCACCAGCGACTCCCGGGCCGCTTGCAGCAAGGCTTCAACTTCACCCAGCGATTGCCCGGTGCGTTGCCGGAAGTTCTGAATCGCCCGCCCCTCCTCGAGCGTGCCTTTGTCGAGCGCATGCCAGTCGTCGTGCTCGAACACGGCACGTTTGAGCAGTCCACTCAGGTCGGGATCGGAGCAAAAGCGTCTGACGATCTGCTCCGGATCCCATTCCAGCAGCACCCCACCTACGTCGAAGATGACATTGCGAACCGCCGCGTGATTCATGGCGCTGCGTTCATGGTGCAGCACGTTGCACCGGCCGCGCGGCAAAACCGACGGGGCACCGCGCGCATTGTGCTCTCGGGACAAGCGAACGGTTAGGAAGCAATGGTCACCCCTCCGTCGGCCACGATCGTCTGCCCGGTAACGAAGGCTCCGGCACGCGACGCCAGAAAGACCGCAATACCGCCGATATCATCCGGCTCACCGATGCGGCGCAGGGGAGTCATGCGCTCGGTGGCGGAACGGAGCTCAGGATTTTCCCACAAGGCCCGCGCGAAGTCGGTTTTCACCAAGCCTGGCGCAATGCAATTGACGCGTACATTGTGCTTGCCCCACTCCACCGCCAAGTTGCGCGCCAGCTGCATATCGGCAGCCTTGGACAGGCAATAGGCGCCCAAGTCCTTGCTGCCCTTCAGCCCGCCGATCGAGGAAACGATGATGAAGGCGCCGTCCCTGCGCTCAGCCATTTCAGGAATGACCAAATTAGCCAGCCAGACATTAGCCAACACATTGTTATGCATGATTTTATCGAACGCTTCGTCGGGCAAACCGGTGAGCGGACCGTAATAGGGATTACTCGCCGCGTTGGCGACGAAAACATCGATGCGCCCCCATTGGCTGCGCGTCTGCTGGACCAGGTTTTCCAACGCCCCGCGATCGGAGATGTTTGCCGGCACCGCCAGCGCCTCGCCGCCCTGCGCGCGGATTGCCCCCGCGACCTCCTCGCAGGCATCGATCTTGCGGCTGGAAATCACTACTCTCGCTCCCGAAGCCGCCAAGTTTTCAGCGATCGAACGGCCGATACCGCGGCTCGACCCAGTCACAACGGCGACTTTCCCGCTAAGGTCAAAAAGATTCATTGGGCTCTCCTCGAATCGGCATTGATTCGTCGGGCAAGTTTACCCGAGGAACGGCAAGTGGGCAGCCCGGCGAAATCCGCCTGTTTTTTTCATTAGCTCGTCACATGAGGATGTTCAAATGGCAATCCGCCGACAGAGAAATGTGAGAAACGACCATGTATTACGCGCAACCGCACATTGAACCAGCACCGCGAGATACCAAGCTCACTTGGGACAAGACGTCCTGGGAAGATTTTTTCTACCCCGATTGGGAGGACGAGGAACCACCCATCGATGTGGAGCTTGACGATATCGTCAACGGCGGGAAATAGCTACTTTGCCGCCTCATCGAAGGCCGCACGAATCGCTTCAACTCGCTTGCGATTCACGCCGAAGTCGTAGTACCCCAGGCGCGAAGCGGAGCGAACGTGGATTGAGCTCGCCTTCGCGTCCAGCAGAAAATCCACGTCGTCCACGAAACCCAGCAGCGCGCTTTTGAACTCCACCCTGATAGCATCCTCCGCGGTGCTGACCACCCTCGTGCGCCGCATCGACTCGATCACCCGCCGCAGCCGCTGCATCGCCACCACCGCCGAGCCGGAGTAGCTGAGCGGCGCGACTTGCTGGCCGCGATCGATGGATTGACTGCTCACGCAATTGCGCTTGTCAGGACAGGGGGCCAGCTGTTTGATGCTTGAGCTCACGCCATCTCCTTCTCGGATTGCTGATTCGGCTCCGCCAAAACCCGGCGAAAATTTGCTGTACCGTCCGTTAATCGACCAGCAAAGTGAAGCCGGTAAAGAGCTGCCATCTCGGCGAATCGCTGTTCAGCCCGCGCGCCGCACCGGCGTCAAGGACCAGTTTGCGTGAAACATTGTAGGAGACGCCCGCGAGAAATTGCACGGTTCGCGCAACATTATGTTGAGTGGTGCCAGAAAATTCGGCGACCCAACCGGCGTTGCCGAACAGCGGATGGGAAACTGAGGCGGCCCAGCCGTAAAGTTCGCGGCCCTGTCGCGGTTCGACTGCGCCGAGCTGCGTGACGTTGAGGTTAACGTCGCTATGAAAGTCGCCTGGATCGACGCTCAGGATGCCATTTATCGTATAGTCGCGTTCGTCGCTCCCCAGGCCGCGCTTCGCCGTCGGAAGCTTCACCCCAGCTTCCAGGCCGAGGGCCGGTGTGTCGCCTTCTCCTAGAGGAAAGCGAAACTTGGCGGTCAGGCTGGTATCGCCGGGGCCGTGCGTGCGCTCTCCCGTTGCGTTGGCATCCGAGACAAACGCCTCACCACCCAGCAGCAGGCCAAAACGGTCGGAGAACGCGTACTTGAGTAGATAGAGGGCACTGTCGCGCCTCGCGCCGTCGCTCGGCCGAGTACTCAGATACCCCCCCTCCAATTCGATATTTCCGGGAGCAGACAGACTCGCGGGGCTGGATACGCTCGGTCGGTACGGTGTGGCGGAGGGCTCTTCGGCTCGGCAGGATAGCGCGGCTCCGGTTAAGAAGACTCCCAGCAGACGGCCGAAGCTAGCGCGTTTGAACGCTGCCGAAGTCGATTTATTGAATGGCACTATTTCTCTCTGTAAACCGCATACTTTCACGAACATGTAGACGATTGCCGGCCTGCTGCCGGCACATCGTATTTCGCGGTCCTGACTTGGGCGGATGATAACCGGTCGATAACGCTCCTGAATCGCGCCTCATGTAGTCCGGCTCAATGGTTCGGCGCCGTTGTTGGCGGCCCGCCGCAGTCGATATAGCGGCGCTGTCGAGAGAATTTGTCCGATCCTCTGACTCACGTTCACGTTTTCTGCAGTACGCAGAACCTCTTTTGGGAAACCTGCTCTAAGCCGCAGTTGAAAGCGTCGTCCACGTCTATATTTCAACGGACTGTCACTGTCGGCGCGCAACCCAGCCTATGATGAACTCACTAAAGGAGACAACCATGAGTCCGAATACACGCTCTCTTGCCCTTGCCCTCGTCGTGATCGCAGCTACCTTGCTCTCCCCTCTAGCCTCGGCTGCCGGAGGAGGCGGTTGGGCAGCACCGGCGAAAGCTGTCGATCCGGATTACGCCAACGCAGAAAAAGCTATCGACGCGAAGGATTGGGCCACTGCGATTGATCTTCTGACGCAGGTAGTCGCCCGGGATGAAAAGAATGCCGATGTTTACAATTATCTAGGTTACGCCGAACGTAACCGGGGCAACCTCGACATAGCTTTCAAATACTACGATCGTGCGTTGGCTCTCGACCCCAAACATCGCGGCGTCCGCGAATATCTCGGCGAAGCTTACCTGTTGACCGGCAATCTGCCCAAAGCGGAAGAACAATTGGCGGCGCTAGACAAGTTGTGTTTCTTCTCGTGCAGCGAGTATCGCGAGTTGAAGGAAAAGATCGCCGGTTACAAGCTAAAGCAACAGGTGGCCAATAAACCCGGCTAGACGTCGGCTAGACGGGTTGCGCGGCAGCGCTCAGTTAGAACGCAGGTATCGCGATCTCCCCGCTTTGCTCGAACGGCAAGCGGGTGTTCCACGGCCCTAAGATGACATTGCCTTTCAGCCGGTAGCGCAGCGTCGATACGCCGCTTTTGCTGTACTCGGCCAGTTGCCTGAGCAAGCCGGATAGGTTGCTGATCATCTCAACATCGATCAGTTCTGAGCCATAGCCCGGCACAGTCACCGGCGCACGGGCGACACCGCTGCCGAATGCCTTGTCGTTCAGTTCCACATCGTAGGTGAGGGCCTGCACGGGGAGGTCTATGCGATTGGGGTTCTGCACCCGCAGCTTCAAGCCGAATCGTTGCTCGAACAAATTGGCATCGATCAGCGTCAGAGCGGCAAGTGTCACCTTCGGCCGTTCCAGCGATCCTGGAAACACCGCGCACCCGGCAAGCCAAATCAAGACAAGCCACGCGCGAACGCCATGCACATAGCGCATATGAAATCTCCGAAACGTGAACGAGCGCGCAGCGCTCGCACGACTCCTACCCTAGCGTAGGGTGCTTGTTTGATTGATGACGCTACGCCAAGCGGCGAATCGGGGGAGGATCCCCCGCCCATTCGTGGGCCGGAGAAGCCCAGGGGGTAGCGGTAGAGTCGCGTGGCTGCGCAATGTGACCTGAGTGTGTTCTACGACCCGGTGCCTGTCAAAGTCATTTCTGCCGTCCGTATTGCCCTGTGGACTTACCATAAAGACTCGGCCAAATAACAAAGTAACAGTAACGAGTCGCGAATTACAAGGGGCGTGGATGACGAGCTACGGAGCTTGCGGCGATTCGCGAGCGGGCTCGCGTCAGCGCAGCGGCCTATGAAGGAGTTCGCAACGCTGCCCTGAAAACGTCGCGCAGACGAGACATTCCCGCCATCAGCTTTGCCGGCCAATGCATATTGTGTTGAAGGACGAGGTGTGCCGGTTCGATAGCCTCGATGATGATCAGCCCGCGCCTCTCGATTGCAAAAGCGTCGCCCGGACCAAGAAAAATATCGTCGCTGTGACCCGGCAGAGTGAGCCACGCAAGGCCCGCATGGCCAGTGATGACCATTCCCTTGCCGTGACTGATGCGTAGGGGCAGATTGGGTTGCAGGCGCATCGATGTCTTACGGGGATTCATGACTAGATTCTAAGAATGCGCGCCGGAAGTTGACAGATGCAAATGAGCGCGATTGTTGTCAGCACAGTCACTTGGTGGCATAACTGTGCTGGTCAGCCTCACCGGCAACTGTGTCTACTGCAATGCGAACCAGATGAGCATGATGAATCCATGGACATGAACGAGGGCTTTTCCCTTTACCAGCGCCTGGCGGCGAGTATCCAGGCACAGATCAACGCCGGGGCATTGCGCCCGGGTGATCGGGTACCTTCGGTGCGCCATCTGAGTCATGTCCGCCAGGTAAGCGTCTCCACCGTGCTGCAGGCGTACCGCAAGCTGGAAGACGATGGCGTAATCGAAGCGCGTCCGCAGTCCGGCTACTACGTCCGGCATCGGCAGCGTCGCTTACCCGAGCCGGCAATCACCAGCCCGCCACAACACGCTCAATCGGTCGACAACGGCACGCTGGTCGCCGCCGCGCTGGATATCAACAATCGACCCAATTGCGTACCGTTGGCTACCGCCAGTCCCGGCCCGGCGTTGCTTCCCACCGCAAGGCTTCAGCGCCTCATCGCCGGCGTAGCGCGTCGCCATCCGACGCTCGCCGTGACTTACAGCTTCCGTTCCGGCCATCCGGAACTGTGCCGGCAGATCGCTCGCCGGGCACTCGATTGGGGAATTGAACTGGACCCGGGCGAGATCATCATCACCAACGGCTGCATGGAGGCACTAAACCTCGCGCTGCGTTGCGCTACCCGGGCCGGCGATACCGTCGCCCTGGAATCGCCAGCTTATTTCGGATTGCTGCAGACTATCGAAAGCCTCGGACTGAAGGTGTTGGAAATTCCGACTCATCCGCGCGATGGCCTGTCGGTGGACGCCCTCGATTTCGCCACCAGAAGCATGAACGTCAAAGCGTGTGTCGTGGTCAGCAACGTGGCTAATCCCCTAGGCAGCGTAATGCCGGAGACCGCAAAGCGACGCTTGGTCGGGCTTGCCGCAGAGCGCCATATCACGCTGATCGAAGACGCTGTTTACGGCGATCTCTACGACGGGCCTCTATCGCCGAGCTTGGCCAAAGCCTACGACAAAGCGGGTAACGTGATTCTCTGCTCATCCTTCTCCAAGACCTTGGCGCCGGGACTGCGCATCGGCTGGATCGTGCCGGGTCGGCACCGTCAGCGGATCGCGAACCTCAAGTTCATCAATAATGTAATGACGTCGGAACTGCCGCAATTGGCGATAGCTGAGTTTCTGGCGAGCGGCGGCTATGATCATCACTTGCGCCGGCTGCGCCGCGCCTTCCGCGAACAGATGGAAAAGACGACTGTAGCGATTGCCAAATACCTTCCTGAAGGCACCCGAGTCAGCCGGCCGCAGGGAGGGTTTTTGCTCTGGGTGGAGCTTCCCAAACAAGTCGATTCGATCGTGTTGATGCGCGAGGCGGCCAGGGAAAACATCAGCATTGCACCGGGGCCGGTGTTCTCCACCACGGATCGCTATCTCAATTTCGCGCGCATCAGTTGCGGCTATCCGTGGTCGGCAGATATCGAGCGAGCGCTCCGCCGGCTGGGCGAGATGGCGTGGATGCAGCTCGAACGCAGCAATTAGACGCCGTGCTTCGCTTGCTCTACGGCGCCGCGCCAAGCGGCTTAAGCGAAGCACAGTGAACCCGTAGAAGCATCACCACCTTGCGGTTACCGGCTTGCGCGTTTTTCGCCGCGGCGCAGGTAGTAGCCGCGAAAGCTGCCGAAGTTTCCGTTGCGCGGCGATTCGGCAACCAAGCAGGCGACCGCCAAGGAGTTGAAGATCCCGTAAATCTGCGTGAGCGCGCGAGCGGCTCAATCGGGTTGGCTATGGACTGTGCGTTCACAACCGAGGCGAGGTGGTTGCGTTCCTGTATCAGCAAACAATTGCGCCCGGCGGCATAGTTTTACGGCGTCACAAAACGAGGCGGCCGGTTCCCCCGGGCGCCGGCCGCGATCCCTTCAGCAACGTATACGATCAGAACGCCTGATTGAACTGTACGCTCAGGATGTCCGCGTGGCTCGTATACTTACCTTGCAGCGTGCCCCCTCCGGTAACGCTTTCCTGAATAGTGGCGTCCTTGACGAACAATCGGGCATAGCCCAAATCCACCGAGGAAGCCTTGCTTAAGCTGTAGCGTCCGCCGACTGAGAGCCAAGTGCGATTGTTGTCGGGGATGCGCGCCGTACGGAATTCATCCTTCACCGGGGTCGGGTCGTAAGCGACGCCGAGGCGTAATTTCCACGCGTCATTGGGCTTGTAGTTAACCGCCAATGCAACATAGGTGGTGTCGCGCCATTGCTCCTGCGTGACGTTATCGGCGGCACCATTATCGAAGTGGATACGCAACTCCTCGAACCGGCTCCAGTGGGTCCAGATGGCATCGCCCATGATCGACCATTGGGAGCTTAGCTCGGTGTAGAAACCGGCATCGACGGAGTCAGGCAGGTCGAGCTTGGCGTGCGCTCCAGTATTGGTGGTCGCCGGCGTAGCACCTAATGCGGCGAGCGGGCCTGGAAGAAGGGGTATCGTATAAGTAGCATTGCCGTCGATGTCCTGTTTGATCTTCGACCGATATGTGACACCCACACGTGTGCTTGGGCTCAAATCGAAAAGTGCGCCCAGGTTGAAGCCATAACCCCAGCCATTACCGTCCACCTTTACCGCGCCGTCGCTTTGCTGCGGACGCACACCGAGCGCCGAGCACGTGCCCGGTCCCACGACGGGACCCAGGGTCGCGCTTAATTGCGCGAAGCACACAGTGCCGAAATCGATGGCACGCGTTAGCTCCGCGCTGCCCCGTTGAAAATCCAACCCGCCGGCAATCGACACGGTGTCACTAAATTTGAAGGCGAGAACCGGATTAATATCGATGGTCGTGAGCTGTGATTTCAGCGCTTGGTAGCGGCCCACCCAACCGTCTGCGTATTCCGTCTTGAGGCCGAACGGCGCATGAATGCCAATGCCCCACTTGAGGTTCGGATTGATGTCTCCCGCCAGAAAGATCGCTGGCACTCCCACCCAACTTCCAGCATCACCGCCATCTCCGCCCATGAGGGGCGTTCCCAGCGCAGAGGTCGACCCCTGGTTTTCGAATTTGATTTCAGGCTTGATACCGGTAACGGAAATCGTAAATTGATTGCCGGGGAGTTTCGTTAAGCCAGCGGGATTGTAGAACAGCGTCGCGGCATCCTCGGGCGCTGCAGCGCCACCGGCGTGAGCATTACCGATACTCGCAGCGCTCATTTCCGAGAGGCCAAAGCCTGCGGCCACCGCGCCATGGGCTGCGGCCAGCATGAAGGCGATCGCCACTGGGGATGCGAGACGCGTGGTCGCCATAGCTAACTTTTTCATACTGATATATCTCCTTGAGATTCCGGCCATCGGCGACGTTGACGGTGGTGGTGCGTAGCCCCCGACATTGATGTAGTTACACCGCGTGCCGCGTCTTTTGCTTGCGCAGCGGGCGTCACTTTAGCAGATTGAACCCGCCGAGAATGTGCACTCCCACACGCGCCTGTGAAATCGCATCGAGGCGGACCGCATTCACCGGAACCAGGGGCAGCGCGACCCATACCGGCCCGCGGCTGAGGTGGCATCCGCTGCGCTGCCAGTCAATCCATCCCAACGCAAAGCAACTAGTCGGCGCATCCGGCTGCGGCCGCAAAACCTGAACCCTATCACATCGTTGATTTCTTCGTCATGTTATTGCGAATGGTCCCTGTGACTCGCTTCATAATGATGCTGAGGTGTGCACTGCCAGTATTGCCGCGTGCCCTACAACCAACAAAAGGAATGGCCATGCGGCAGGCTCTCGAGTATTTGCTGGACTTCTCGTCGCGGGCAAATGGCTCCAATGAAAAACCTCCGATTGACCTCGGCGAACTGACCGAGAGGATCGAATCCGGTGACGTCACGGAGGGCGTTGCAGAGCTCGTCTCTCAGCTTTCCCACCATCGGGCACGAACCAACACCGACGAGTGGCGGCGCTTCATAGGTGAGGAAGCGCGTGTACATCCCATCAGGGATGTGCTGCATTCCGATCCCTTCACGAATCACGCTTACAGCAAACCACGCGGCTATCCCGGCGATGCCGAGCTACTCGACTACATGTATGGCGCGGCCGCTGCGCCCAAGGACAACTCGCTCGGCGCGAGAATATCGGTTTACACCACCAACGCGCAGGCACCTACAGCAGTGCGTCATCGCCGCGATGTCATTGCGCAATTGATCGACTCCACCGCAGATGAAATGAAGCGTAAGCCGCGCGTGCTGTCGCTCGCCTGCGGGCACCTGCGTGAAGCTGGACTCGCGCGGTCTCTGTGGGCCGGCAAAGTAGGAGAGCTGGTCGCCATTGACCAGGATGAGGCTGCGCTGGAAGTGATCCGACGCGACTATGAACAACTGCCCGTCAAGACCCAGGTGGGCTCGGTCAAACAAATCCTGGTGCGTGGCCTCAACGACTGGGGCTTCGATTTGATCTATGCCGCCGGACTATTCGACTACCTGAGTCAGCCCGTGGGACGGCGTCTGTGCGACGTGCTGTTTGCGGCATTGAATCCGGGTGGCCAACTTCTGGTTCCTAATTTTATGCCTGGCATCAAGGACGTTGGCTATATGGAAGCGTTCATGGATTGGTTTCTGATCTACCGAACAGAAGCTCAGGTCCGTGATCTCACCTCCGGGATCCCAAGCTTTGAGTTGTCGGACATTAGTTCCTGGACCGACCAGCGTAAGAACGTGGTGTATGTCCTCGCGCGCAAACGCAACGTTCTTCAGGCACGGTGAGGCCGTCCGTGAGATCCCGAAACCTTATGGACTTTCTGCGGCAGATGCTCAGGTCTCTGCGCAATTTGCCTCATGGAGGTGTGAGCTCCAAGGTGTATGCGGAGCGCGTGCGGATCACCAATTCCCTGTCGCCGGTTGCCGTCGGGGGCTCGATCGTCGCCGCGTGCATCACTATGTACGCGGTGGGCGGGCAGGTGCGCCAGCCTGTCTGGCTGGGCTGGACCACGCTCATCACGCTCTGCATCATCGTCCTTATCGCCCTAGCGCTCGGCTACCGGCGGGTACGGCCGACGCCGGACACGGCCGCAAGATGGGCGCTGGGCTATGAATTGGTAGGCACGGTCAACGGGCTCGCCTGGGGATTTCTCGGTCTGATCATCGCTCCAGCCCAGGGGTCGATTAGCCATACGATCTATTTGTTCGTGGTCGCCGCACTTACGGCCGGTGGGGTAAGCGCGTTAGCTCCGATCTTTTCGGTTTTCCTGGGCTTTACCCTGCCAATTGTGCTGGGAGCCATCGTGCCGCTGCTGACGAATCACGTTCAGGGCAATCCTGAGACGGCGACGCTACTGGTGGCGCTCTACGCCGTTTGCGTGAGCGCGGCGCAGCGCATGTCGCGCACGATCGGTGATAGCTTGCAAAACGCCTTCGAGAAACAGGACCTGCTCTTCGACCTTTCCGCAACACAGGCGGAAATGGAAAAAACCAACCAGGCACTCCTTAAGGAAGTGGAGGAAAGGGAACGCTTCCAGGCGGCGCTCGAGGTTAGTGAACGTCACTTCCGCGTACTGGTGGAAACCTCGGGGGACGTAATCTGGTCGGTGGACTCAGACGCCCGCTACACCTACATCAATGGCCCCGCGGTAGAGGCCATTCTCGGTTATAAAGCCGAAGAGATGATAGGCAGGCCGTTCACGGACTTCGCCCACGCGACATCCGCAATGGCACTCGACGCCGAGTTTCAGGCGCTGCGCGAGACCGGCAGCCGGCTGCACGTGCAAGGCGAATATCTCCATCGTACCGGTCGGCTGGTTTATTTGAGCATCACCGCCCTGGCCCTTAACGACGCCGAAGGGAAGTTCGTCGGCGCCACCGGTACGGCTGCCGATGTGAGCGGCATCAAGGCCGCAGAAATCCAACTACGGCAGACGCTCGCCGAACAGCACGCCATCCTGGACGCCGCTACCGTGGGCATCGCCTTCGTGCAGTGCGGAGAGATCGTGCGTGTGAACGCCGAATTGGAGAAGATGTTCGGCTATCAGCGTGGCAGCATGACTGGAATGAAGATTCATGGCCTCTACGCCGTCGAGGGCAGTCAAGTATGGGTCTCCATGGTCGACAGCGTCGTGGGCGCAGGCCTTGTCTACCAGGCCGACCAGATGTTCCGCCGTCAGGACAGCACCCGGTTCTGGTGCCATCTCGCGGTGCGTGCGATCGACGAAGGCAGTCTGCCGGATGGCGCCATCTGGGTAGTTCAGGACATCTCGGAGCGTAAACAGAAAGAACAGCTGGTCGAACACGTGGCACATCACGATGCGCTTACCGGGCTTCCCAATCGCGTCATGCTGCGCGATCGGCTCGAGCAGGCCATCAAGCATGCGAGCCGGGCCAAGAACCGGGTAGGCGTCCTGTTTCTCGATCTCGATCGATTCAAGGTGGTGAACGATACTATTGGTCACGACGGTGGAGACCAGTTGTTACGCACGGTAAGCGAACGGTTGCGACTGTGCGTGCGCAACGAAGACACAGTAGCTCGCCAGGGTGGAGACGAGTTCATCGTCATCCTGCCCGAGATCCAACAGTCCGGCGACGCCGAACGCGTGGCAGAGAAGATTCTTGCCGAAATCTCCAAACCAATCCCTATCTTCGGCAGCGACTTCTATGTGACCTGTAGTATCGGAGTCAGTCTTTATCCAGACCATGGCCGTGATGTGCAGTCCCTGCTCAAACACGCAGATTCCGCCATGTACTATGCCAAGGACCTGGGCAAGGATACCCATCGCGTATTTTCCGAAGAGCTCAACCTGCGAGCCCTGGAAGACGCGCGCCTGGAGAGTTCGCTGCGTGTGGCCATTGACAAACAGCAACTCCAACTTTACTACCAGCCTCGCATCGACCTGGTGACCGGGCGAGTGCGCAGCCTCGAGGCGCTACTGCGCTGGACTCACCCGGAGATCGGCGCCGTCAGCCCCGATAAATTCATCCCCGTGGCTGAGCAGGCCGGTCTGATCGGACGATTGGGCGATTGGGTACTGCGGCGCGCTTGCGCCGACATGACCTGGCTTTCGGAAGCGGGCTTTCATGGCATCGGCGTGTCGGTTAACATCTCTCAGCGCCAGTTCTCGCAACCCGGTCTTGTTGACACCGTCCGCAAGATACTGCAAGAGTTCCACTTCGATCCGCTGCTACTGGAGCTCGAGCTCACTGAGACTGCGATCGCCGAGGACCCGGAGCAGGCGGTGCAGATCCTGCGCAGCTTCGAGGCGCTCGGTATTAGCCTCGCCATCGATGACTTCGGAACCGGTTACTCATCTCTGTCGCAGCTGAAGCGCTTCCCCATTCGAACACTCAAGATCGACCGTTCCTTTGTCGATGGACTGCCACGCGAGGAAGAGGATGTCGCCATAGCGCTCGCCATCATTGCCCTTGCTAAGCGCCTGAAGATGCGAGTCGTCGCCGAAGGCGTGGAGACTCACGAGCAACGTCAGTTCCTGGCGCGCCACCGTTGTGATGAAGGCCAGGGCTATGTGTTCAGCAAACCGGTGCCAATGGCGGAGATCGAAGTCATGCTGCGCACCGCGCGGGAATCCGCGACTCCCCCTGAAACAGGGACACCGCGGCTCGCAGCCGCCTAGCCAGGCGGCGCCCGGGGCAGGTAGACCGCGAGATTCTTTGGCTATTTTCTGGACCTCTCAATCGGTCTGAAGCGATAGCGGGCGGCGGCCCCATCGGCCGGCGATGCGCTATTGCCTGCAGTTGCCTGCGCCAGGCCGAAACGCACTGCGTCGATCTCGTTTCCGAATTTTGGCAGAATGGCCCTATAACTCTATAATTCGTTCGCTCAGAGTTCGTTCGCGTCCCGCAACCCCGCAGCGCCTTTGGCATGCCGCGGCCTATCAAGAACGAAACAGACGTACCATCGCAACTCGGGACGATGATCCATTCAATTGCAACTCGACTGGTGCGGCTGTCCGTTCCGCGACGATACGTCTATGTCACAATCTGACGAGGCTCTCCAACGGATCGAAGGTTAACAATTGGCCGCACAGAATCTCGAAAGGTTGAAGATCAACCGTCAACCGACTGCAGCCACACCTCGGCGCAGGTGGCTGCGCTACGTCCTGATTTCCTTGATAGGCGTTGCGGTGATCGGTGTTGTCGCCGCAAAACTGACGGGACCGCAATCTGTGGAAACCGTGACTGTAGCAAACGCTTATCCCTCGCAAAGTTATACGCTGCTCAATGCCACCGGCTATGTGGTGCCGCAACGCAAGGCGTCAGTGGCTTCGAAGGCGCAAGGCCGACTTGAATGGCTGGGTGTTCTGGAGGGAAGTCGGGTCCGGACCGACGAGGTCATCGCACGGCTGGAAAACAAAGACGTGCGCGCTTCCTTCGAACAAGCAGCCGCGCAAGTGAAGGTGGCACAGGCGAACCTGGAGCAGGGAATGGCCGAGATGAGCGATGCAGAGGCCAACCTGCGGCGCTCCAATGAATTGCTGGCGAAAAAGTTCATTTCCGAAGCACAACACGGTGTCGACATCGCTCGCTACAATAAAGCCAAAGCCGCAATCAGCGGCTACCGCTCCGCGATCCTGTCCGCTCAAGCCAATGCGCGCGTCGCAGAAGTGGCCGCGGACCAGACCGTCATCCGGGCCCCTTTCGACGGAGTGGTGCTCACCAAGAATGCGAACGTAGGGGACAACATCACTCCGTTCTCCTCGGCCGCCGACAGTAAAGGTGCCGTCGTTACCATCGCCGACATGGAAACGCTCGAGGTCGAAGCGGATGTGGCGGAATCCAACATCGCCAAGATCCAGGTGAATCAGCCGTGCGAAATCCAGCTCGATGCGCTGGCCGATACCCGTCTCGCGGGCACCGTTTCGCGCATCGTGCCGACGGTCGACCGCTCAAAGGCGACAGTGCTAGTCAAGGTACGCTTCGTCGACAAAGATCCGCGCGTGCTTCCCGACATGAGCGCGAAGGTTGCGTTCCTTTCCAAACCAGTTCCTGAAGAGGATAGGAAACCCGTCACCGCAGTGCAACCCACAACAATCGCGCAACGCGAGGGCAGGAACGTCGTGTTCGCGGTCAAGGACGATGCGGTCCAGGAAATGGCCGTAACGCCAGGCCGAAAAATTGGCGAATTGGTCCGCGTGGACGGAGTGAAGCCGGGTGACAAGCTAGTCGTCAATCCGAGCGAGAAGTTGAAAAGCGGCATGAAGATCAGCGTAACGAAGAAGTGACTTGAGTAGCGCACCTCTCGTCGAGCTTCGCCAACTCGCCAAAGCCTATCAACGCGGCGACCAGATCGTGCCGGTGTTGACTGATATCACGCTGGACATCGAGGAGGGCGAATTTATTGCATTGATGGGCCCTTCAGGCTCGGGCAAGAGCACGCTGCTTAATCTGATCGCCGGTATCGATAAGCCCGACAGCGGTAAGCTGCTCATCGGGGGACTGGATATCACCCGGCTCTCCGAGGCCGATCTGGCGGATTGGCGGGCCGCCAACGTGGGTTTCATTTTTCAGTTCTACAACCTCATGCCGGTGCTGACAGCTTTCGAAAACGTGGAATTGCCCTTGCTGCTGACCAGCTTGTCGCGCGCCGAACGACGCGAGCGCGTAGAGATTACGCTCGATATGGTGGGCCTTGCCGATCGCATGCGCCATGTTCCCTCTGAACTCTCCGGCGGCCAGCAGCAGCGCGTGGCCATAGCCCGTGCCGTCATCGCCGATCCGACCCTCATCGTGGCCGACGAACCGACGGGTGATCTGGACCGAAATTCAGCGGCAGATATTCTCAACATGATGCAGCGCCTGAATCAGGAAATGCGCAAGACCATCATCATGGTCACCCATGACGCCAACGCGGCCCATGCAGCCAAGTCGGTGGTGCATCTGGAAAAAGGCGAACTCATCGGAACGATAAAAGGCCGGGGCGAGAGCACGGTCGAGGAATAGGATCCGCATTTTCTTCCGACGCTTGCGCCACATTCATCACCGCTAGTTCGCTCCGGCTTTCTGCTTTCATCCATTGAACGAACCATGTATGTCTTGAAACTCATCACCAAAAACGCGTTCCGCCACAGGCTGCGTACCATTCTGACCGTCGTGGGCCTTGCGATCGCGGTCCTTGCCTACGGCTTGCTGCAGACCGTAGTGGACGCCTGGTATGCAGGCGCCGCAGCAGCGTCAAATGCGCGACTCGTCACGCGTAACGCCATCTCGCTGGTATTCCCGCTACCGCTCAGTTATGAAGGGCGGATTCGCGGCATCGACGGTGTTACCGTGGTGGCGCGCTCCAACTGGTTCGGCGGCATCTACCAGGAGCCGAAAAACTTCTTCGCACAGTTTGCCGTATCTGACAACTATCTCGATCTGTATCCGGAATTCGTTCTGCCCGAAGACCAGCACGTCGCGTACCTGCGCGACCGCAAGGGCTGTGTGGTGGGGCGTCAGTTGGCCGATCAGTTCGGCTTCAAGCTAGGCGACGTCCTGCCTATTAAAGGCACCATCTTCCCGGGCACGTGGGAGTTTGTGGTTCGCGGCATCTTCGAGGGAGTGGACGAAACCAAGGTAACCCGGCAAATGATGTTTCATTGGGAATACCTGAACGAAACCGTGCGCAAGACGGCACGCCGCCGCGCCGACCAGGTGGGCCTGTACGTGGTCGGGATCGACAATCCGGACAACGCCGCGAGCATCTCGCGCAGTATCGATGCGGTATTCAAGAACTCGCTCGCTGAGACCCTGACCGAAACCGAGCAGGCGTTTCAACTCGGTTTTGTCGCCATGTCCAACGAAATCATCGCTGCCATCCGCATCGTTTCTTACGTGGTGATCCTCATCATCATGGCGGTAATGGCCAATACCATGGCGATGAGTGCGCGCGAGCGCACCTCGGAATATGCGACGCTCAAGGCGCTGGGCTTCGGACCGGCGTTCCTGACTGTGCTGATCTTCGGAGAGTCCATGGTCATCTGTACCATCGGCGGCGCGTTCGGATTGCTGCTCACGCCGCTCGCGGCGAGTGCCTTCAAAAAGGCGGCCGGCGGCGTGTTCCCGGTGTTTGAGGTCTCGCGCCAGACTATCCTCCTGCAAATAGGCTGCGCCCTGGTGATCGGGGCGGCCGCCGCGATAGTGCCAGCGCTGCGCGCGGCGCGGGTGCGCATTGTCGATGGCCTGCGGGCGATCGGATAGCGATCCATGGCCATCCCACTGACCTACATCGCGCGCAATCTGTGGGCGCGGCGGCTCACCACCGCGCTCACCGCAAGCGGCTTAGCGCTGGTCGTGTTCGTCTTCGCCACCGTGCTGATGCTCGACGCGGGCTTGAAGCGGACCCTGGTGACAACGGGCGAATACGACAATGCCATCGCCATCCGGAAGGGATCGGAAACCGAAATCCAAAGCGGCATTTATCGCGACCAAGCCAACATCATCGAGATGCATCCCGCGGTGGCGATGGCCTCGGATGGCCAGCAGTTGGTTTCCAAAGAGACCGTGGTCCTGATTTCACTTATCAAGTCCGGCTCGGACAAGGCATCCAATGTCGTAATCCGCGGCATCTCAGCGCTCGCTTTGCAATTGCGTCCGCAGGTAAAGCTCGTCGCTGGACGCTTGTTCAAACCGGGCTCATCCGAAATCATGGTCGGCAGCAGCATCGCCAAGGGCTTTTCCGGCACCCGAATCGGTGAGCATCTGCGCTTCGCGCAACGCGACTGGACGGTAGTCGGCTTGTTCGATGCCGGCGGCAGCGGTTTCGATTCGGAAATCTGGGGTGACGTGGACCAGCTGATGCAGGCGTTTCGACGCACGGCTTATTCCGCCATGGTGGTGCGACTCGGCGATTCCGATTCATTCGAGCGCTTCAAGAGCGACATCGATGCAGATCCACGGCTCGCCCAGGAAGTAAAGCGCGAGCAAATCTTCTACAGCGATCAGTCGAAGGCACTATCTACCTTTATCAATGTTCTCGGCTTCACGCTGTCGGGCATCTTTTCCATAGGTGCGATGATCGGCGCGATGATCACCATGTACGCCTCGGTCGCCAATCGGACCGGCGAGATCGGCACGCTGCGTGCACTGGGCTTCAAGCGCCGCAACGTATTGAGCGCATTTTTGCTCGAGGCACTGCTGCTCGGCCTGACAGGCGGGATCGCGGGATTGGCGTTCGCTTCGTTGATGCAGTTTGCTTCCTTCTCTACCATCAACTTCCAGACCTTCTCCGATCTGTCGTTCCGCTTTATCCTTACACCGGGGATCGTCCTGAAAACTCTGCTCTTCGCGCTGCTAATGGGATTTCTGGGCGGCTTCCTGCCCGCTTTACGGGCCTCGCGGATGAAGATCGTCGATTCGCTGCGCGCCGCCTAGCCACAATGAGCAGCCTGGGGCTTTACATCGCGGCGGTGCTGATTTGGGGCTCGACCTGGATCGCTATCACCTTTCAACTCGGCAAGGTGCCGCCGGAAGTTTCAGTCGCCTACCGCTTTGCACTGGCGAGCCTGATCCTGCTCGTTTGGTGTGCAGTGCGCCGCCTGTGCCTGACCTTCTCGTGGCGCGATCACTTGTGGATGGGACTCCAAGGGAGCCTCCTGTTCGGACTGAATTACGTTTGCGTCTATCTGGCTGAAAGCCAGATCACCTCCGGTTTGGTGGCGGTCATCTTCTCGCTTATGGTGTTCTTGAACATTATCGGTACGCGGCTCTTCTTCGCCACACCGCTGAGCCCCATCGCGCTAATCGGCGCAACGCTGGGCGTAGGCGGTGTCGCCCTGGTGTTCATGCCGGAACTGAGCCATGCCTCGGAGACGGGCAACCCTAGGCTGGGACTGGCCTTCGCATTGATCGCCACGCTTTCCGCTTCACTCGGCAACATGGCGGCGGCGCGCAATTACGGGCGCGGGTTGCCGGTGGTACAACTGAATACTTTCGGGATGTTTTATGGTGCGCTGTTCGTGGCGCTGTATGCGCTTGCCACAGGGCAACCGTTCCTGTTCGATTGGTCGGCCAGCTATCTGCTTTCGCTTCTCTACCTGGCCCTGTTCGGCTCGGTGCTTGCCTTTGGTGCCTACCTCACGCTGATGAGCCGTATCGGCGCCGACCGAGCCGGCTATACGACGGTTGCCATTCCGATCGTCGCCCTGTTCATTTCGACGGCGTTCGAGGGACTGCGCTGGCAGATCTACACCGTGCTGGGGATTGTGTTATGCGTAATGGGCAATGTATTGGTGTTGCGGCGCAGGAACGTGAAGCCGGCGGCCCAGGAGGTTAGGATGCGATAAGGGTGCGCCCCACCTTCGTAGTAGCGTTGTCCGAAAAGAATGAGGCGCTAATGCGATCTCCGGCGAATTTGAAATCCCGGTCTGGGGCAGGACACACGCGGGAAAACGGCGCCCGCTGTAGGGTAGCGGCTGGACGGTCGGCGTGTTCATCGGGCCATTGCAACACGATGGCTGGCAAGTTGACGCCCTCGCGCATTCTGCAGAAGCTCAATATTCGCAACATTCCGGCCGTTAATGACACGATTAAGGAATTACTGACAGGGTTGAGGAAAATTTGACAGCGACCCAACACCCGGAACTCGCTCAGTAGCCGAAGGCATTCTTGCCTGCCCTCTTCACGCGGTACATCGCTTGATCCGCGCGGTTCAGAAGTTCGTCAACCGATATGAGAGGCTTGGAATCATCGCCATCAAAGCGTCCAATCCCCACGCTGACCCCAACCTGAAGAGTGCGCTCGGATGCGAAGAGTGGCTCGGACTGCCGACTCACCATGCGCGAAGCGATCAATTCGACATCAGCCGCAGACGATGCCTCATCAACCAGCACGATGAACTCGTCACCGCCGACGCGCGCGACCGTGTCCTCGGCTCGAACCGCCTGCACCAGCCGGCCACTGACGGTTCGCAGTACCTCGTCGCCTGCCGAAAGCCCATGAAGATCATTGATCTGCTTGAATCCATCCAGATCCAAGAAAAAGCAAATCACCGATCGGTTCTTGCGCTGTAGCGTGAGCAATGCGATCCCTCGCACGCCTGAGGTTGAGCAGCCCAGTGAGCCTATCGGTATCCGCCAGGCCGGGAATCTCCGCATTTCTCCCTTCGAGCGAGTCAACAACTGCTTGAACGAATCGTGCATCGTCCCAATCAACAGGACCGTGATGACAAGCACGATCAAGCCGGCGTAGATCGAAGCAATCCACGAACTAGGCGAGCGCGAATAGACGTTCGCATCGACGGGAAAGCCAAGCCTGTGAGTCACATGAAGGTAGGCTACGACGCTGGCGAACGCCAGAAGCGACGGCGACGAAACTATTCCCTGTCTCGTCCCATAGATCATCGTCGTCAGCGGGCAGCCGATGACGAGGTACAGGATTCCGAAAATTGATCAGACCAAAGACACCGATGCCGAAGATCACGAGCAAGATCAACAACGCCTTCTGCTGAAGCCTCATTCGTTGCCTGTTCAAGGCAGCAGCGATGATCAGCGCTACGCATAACACATGGAAGTACATGACCCGTTGAACGCCAATCACCGGAATTCTTAAGAGCGAGGCAATTGTGCCAGGTACCGCGATCCACGCGAACGCGACGAGTGTTCGATCAATGAACAGCGCTGGGATCTGATCCCAACCCTCGAGATTGACTGCCGCATTCGTCGCGGAAATCGTCGCATCGCGTGCGTGCCGACCCGGCTGCTTGACCGCCGCCTCTCGATACTCGCTCGTGTACTTCCGATCAGATCCCGGTTTCATATCTCACCTCCACAAGGTCGACTTACCATACCTCGTGGCGTCCGCTTTTTGGGACCAGATCAGTCGGCGGCGATGAATTCCCAAATTTCGGTCAGGTCATCCATTGCGCGCGGCTGCCTGCAGACGACCGGCATTCAGGCCTCGCCGCTTGGCTGGAAAATCTCCCGGACCGCCCTCGGCTTTTGCGTGCGAACCAATGCTTATGTGACCGAGTAGCTACGACGAGGAGCGCGCTCGCACACGACTCGTGTGAGTAGCAGGGTGCCTAGTTGGACCGTCTTCGCGCGGGGAAAAGCGGAGGACACTCAACCACCAGCGAAGTCGTAGAAGATGACGAAACGGCCGAATGCTGCGTCGAGCGCCCCCTTCGCGCTGATCCTACGGGCAACACACGTCGACTCTACGGGCACGCTCCTGTCTGTCAACGTCGGTTGCTCGATCAAAGCGCATCCCCTTAGCGCCTCCCGACAGGCGCTCGGCGAATGCGGAAGTGACCCCGGGCACCCGCTTCAGGAGGCGCTCGATTTCCGATGTGATGCGGTCGATCTCACGCAGGTTCGTCCCCCCACATTCACTCCCACCGGACTCTCGATGGCCGTCGCCGGCATGTCGATGCCGGTTGCGAATCGGATGCACCAAATGTTCGACAGTCCCGGCACCTGGACGATGCTGTCGAGTTCCTGGACCAGCTTATCCGGGGTCATGTCAGGCCGCCGCTCACTCTGTGGCTTGAACTGGATGGTGGTCTCGAACATCTCGATCGGCGCCGGATCGGTCGCGGTCTCGGCGCTTCCCGCCTCACCGGACACGCTCGCCACTTCCGACACGGTCTTGATCAGTCGGAACGTCTGCTGCAGCAGTTCCATCGCCTTCGCAGCGGAGAGGCCGGGTATGGGGTGAAGGCATGTATGCCGCGCGGGATGTGCGTGCTGCCATGCCGCGATGTGCTTGTGCACGTTCTCGATCATCATCACCGCGGTTGCATCCATCATCGCGCCGGTAGCGATGGCGATGCCACGCAGCGACATGACGTAGGCGTTCACCCTTGGTAGTCCATCACGATGAACACAGCCACGGTTGTCGATTTCTGGGTTCGCAATCTCCGGTGAGCAGTCGCCATGCTGCCACGACAGCTTTAGCAGCTCACTCACGAATGGATGCTCAATCTGCTTTTTCCCTGAACGTGCAGAAGAGGAAGTGTTAATCCATGGTTCAAAGCACTCAGCAACTACGTAGAAGTCGCAACCAACTCGTTCAGCATCCGTTCAGCCATCTGCCCGTAGGATGCAAGCCATCAGGGTTGGCCTGATTGTTAAATTCAACGCTCGAAGGAGATGGACAAATGCTGATCAAACACTTGGTTTCCCGCTTCGCACTAGGCGCGGTCCTGCTCGCCGCAGGCGCCGCCCTCCCCGCTGTTGCGCACGCCCACGATGGCGAGTATCGCGATCGCTCGGACCACCAGGATCACAATGACGGTGATCGGTGGGGACACCCCAATGACGAGCATCGGTGGGAGAACCGGCACCACTGGGACCAACGCGATAGCTACCGCAATGAGGCACGGGTGTACGACAGACACCACGTCGAGCCCTACTACGCCGCGCCCCGCGTGTACTACGCGCCCCCCGTGTACTACGCGCCGGCATATGCGTACCCGCAGCCTGACGAAGGTGTGACCATTTTCTACCGCAATCGCTGGTAACGATGGCGCACCATCCCGATAATTGACCAAGCCTGGAGTCCAGAATGAACAAGCGTGATGCGATACTTGCCGTCCTGCTCGGCGCCTCTTCCGCCGCTTGGGCGCAGCAGTACGAAGACTATGCCCGGGTGATAAGCTCCGTGCCGGAATATGAGCGCGTGAATTCCCCGACTGAACAATGCTACTCAGAATATGAACCGGTAGCGCGACGCAATCCGGAACACGACTACGCCGGTACCATCATGGGCGGCATTGTCGGCGGCGTGATCGGCGCCCAGGTGGGTAGAGGCAACGGCAACAAGGCCGCCACTGCCGTCGGCGCGATCGCCGGCGCCATCATCGGCGACCGCATGCAAGGTAACGCGCAGTACGCCGATTACGCGGGGCGCGAAGTGCGTCGTTGCCGCGTTGCCGAGCATTGGGAGAATCGCCTCAACGGGTACCGGGTGACTTACGAGTACGCCGGCCGGCCGTACGCCGCGCTCTTGCCTGAGGACCCGGGCCGCGAGCTGCGCGTACGCGTCAATCTCGAACCGGTGGAGGGCAGCGGCGCTCGGGCGGCGCGCGAATGGTAGTCGATTGCCAGCGGCGGTTGCAGCTTTACCGCCGATCGGCAATGATCGCCATCTTGAGCGCATCGAGATGACAAGGGCCATGAAATACTTCCTCCGCAGTCTGGCGTTCTTGGCAGTCCTCGCCTGCGCTGGGCAAAACGCCACAGCCCAGCAGGCGGTCGCGCAGCCAGCCTGGAATGAGATGTTCCTGGCGCAAAACGACCAGCGTCCCGGGCCGCGCATCACTGTGGCTGACGCGACCGCGTTAGTGCAGCGGCAAACCGGCGGGCGCGTGCTGAATGCTCAGGAAGCGCGCCAGGACGGGCGCGATGGTTATCGCATAAAAGTGTTGACCCGCTCTGGCGAAGTGCGCGTGTTCTTCGTCGACGCCGGCAATGGCGCGATGCAACAGGACTGAGTCCGGATATGCGCGTGCTAGTGATCGAAGACGAGCCGAGCCTGCAGGTGCAGGTACGTGCGCGTCTTGAAGCTGAGGGTTACGTGGTAGATGCCTGCGCCGACGGCAACGAAGGGCTGTATCTTGCCGCTGAGTACCCACTCAGCGCTGCGATCATCGACCTCGGCCTGCCTGGGTTGTCGGGCATCGATATCATCAAGCGCCTTAGGCACAGCGGCAGCGCCCTACCGATCCTGATCCTCACCGCCCGCGGCCGCTGGCAAGACAAGGTGGAAGGCCTCGAGGCCGGCGCCGATGACTACCTGGTGAAGCCGTTCCAAATGGAAGAGCTGTTGGCGCGGCTGAAAGCGCTGCTGCGGCGCGCCGTTGGCAGCGCGCAGAACACCCTGCAGCTCGGCCCGGTCAAGCTGGATCTCTCGACGCAGAAAGTATCGCTCGATGGGAACGAACTGGCATTGACGACTTTCGAGTTCCGCCTGCTCGAATACCTGGTGAAGCGGCGCGACCGGGTCGTGCCGAAGGACGAACTGGCCGACTATCTCTACCCCCACGACGAGGACCGCGACAGCAACGTGATCGAAGTGCTGATCGGCCGGCTGCGCCGCAAACTCGACCCGGCAGGAACGCTCTCGCCGATCGAGACGCTTCGCGGGCGCGGCTACCGCTTCACTCTCGGGGCGACGCCCACGTAGATGCTGTCGATCAACGCGCGCATCGTGGCGAGCGCGAGCATCGTGCTTGCTGTGTTCATCGCCGCTACCGCCCTCGCCCTGGACCACGCGTTTCGCGACAGCGCCCGCTCGGCCCGGCGAGAGCGGCTGCTGGGCCAAGTCTACCTGCTCATCGCCGCGGCCGAGGTGGACGGGCAGGGCCGGATCACAATGCCGCCCGCCTTGTCTGAAGCGAGATTCAGCTTGCCCGGCGGCGGCCTTTACGGGTCGATCACTGACGCACGCGGCACGGCAGTCTGGCGTTCCGGTTCCGCACTCGGTATCGAAGTTCCGTCTTCGCCATCGCTCGCAGTGGCCGAACAACAATTTGACCAGCGCGAGAATCGGAGCGGCCGCCCTTTTTTCGCGTCCAGCCTTGGGGTCAACTGGGCCGCCGGCACACGGCATTTCCCGTTTACCTTTACCGTCGCAGAAGACCTAACGGAGTTCAACGCCCAGCTTGCCCTTTATCGGCACAGCCTGTGGGGCTGGCTCGGGGGTATGGCCCTGCTGCTGCTCGCCGCTCAGGCGCTGGTGCTGCGTTGGAGCCTGCGTCCGCTGCGGCGCGTCACGCGGGAACTATCGGCTATCGAGGCCGGACGCCAGGAGCGCCTCGAAGGCCCGTATCCCAGGGAGATCCAACGGCTGACCGACAATTTGAATGGACTGCTCAAACGTGAGCATGCGCAGCAGAAGCGCTATCGCGACGCGCTCGCAGACCTCGCGCACAGCCTCAAGACCCCGCTTGCCGTGATGCGCGGCGCCCTGTCCGGCGAGCCAAAGCAGCCTGCGCTCTCGACCACAGTGGAAGAGCAGGTCGTGCACATGGATCGCATTGTCGAGTACCAGTTGCAGCGGGCAGCCACTGCAGGGAGGTCTGCGGGACTGGCCGCACACACCCCGGTAGAGGCGGTGGTAGCGAAGATTGTCGCCTCGCTCGACAAGGTTTACCGCGGCAAGCAGGTGGCAACAGTAGTCGAGGTGGACAGTAACACTGACTTCCGCGGCGACGAAGGCGACCTCACCGAGTTGCTCGGCAATCTCACCGACAATGCGTACAAGTGGTGCGCCAAGGCGGTGCGGATCGGCGCCCAGGTTCACGACGGCCGGCTCACGATCCGGGTCGAGGACGATGGTCCGGGAATCGACACTGCCGAGGCGCGGCTCATTCTGGAACGTGGGGTACGGGCAGATCAAGCAGTGCCGGGCCACGGCATCGGTCTCGCGATCGTACACGACATCGTAAACGCCTATGAAGGAGAAATCGTGATCGGCAAGAGCCTGCTGGGCGGCGCAGCCGTCAGCATCCACATCCCGAATGGCTGACTGTGGCACCTGCCTGGAGACGGTTTGCACTAGCAAACTGTGGGCGATCGCGCGCGCGATTGGCTCGACCCCGTGGCATTGGCTTTCCTTGCGGAATTGAGCTGCTGACGCGCTGTTCGAGTCGGTGGTGATACCAGTTTCCGTTTTCGCGGTCGGTTTGGGATTGGCTGCGGCAACATCAACTGGCGCGATTTATCGTCGACGCGGTCGGCGTCGCGCCTAAGGATTCGCCTTTAGTGCCGCTGCAAATTCGCTGTTCGGCTGAAGCGTCTTAATGGCCCGCGTTGCGGCAATGTACAACAGGTTCGACTCCGCCTCCGGTTCTTGCTGTTTGCACTTGCCGCTCTCCATCATGTCGTCGCAGTCCGAAAGATCCATAGAGTCCTCAGCAAGGTTGACTTGGGTGGAACTCGGACCCTGTCGCTTTATGCGCAGTCGTGATGATGATGTCGGCCTCTAGTGGCGAATCCACCGATTTCTCGCGAATCGCCTTAACCAACACGGGATTTGCCGGGCCCATTCCGAAACGCTCCGTTGGAGGTTTGGCAACCCTGGATCCTGCCTTTCGGCGACGCAACGCGATAGCGACGCGTAGCGAAACTGTCACACGCGTTCACGCGGCGCTCAACCGCCCGGTGCATCGATTTCAACATTGTCGATCAGCCTCACCTGATCGAGCCACGCGGCGCCGAGCACAACCAGCTTCTGCGCGCCGATCGCGGGGTCGCCCAGGCCCGTTCTTGCGCGCACCGCGATGTAGTCGGGTCGCCAGCCTCGCGCCGCAAGGTCCGCTGCTGCAGCGGCTTCCAGGGCGGCAAAGTCGCGCCGTCCCGTTTCCACGGCGGTCTTGATACCATGCAGATGGCGGCTAAGCCGGGCGGCCTCCTTGCGCTCGTTTGCGGACAGATAGCCATTGCGCGAAGACAGAGCCAAGCCATCCGCCGCCCGTACGGTCTCCGCGCCAATGATCTGTACCGGCACGTTCAGTTGCTGCACCATCTCACGCACGATAGCGAGTTGCTGAAAATCTTTCTTGCCAAATATCGCGGACGTGGGCCGCACGATGTTCAAAAGTTTCAGCACGACGGTCGCTACCCCTGCAAAGTGTCCAGGGCGATGCTGTCCCTCCAGCAGTTGAGCCAACTTGGGAGGCTGTACGATCACTTGTTGCGGCTCGGGATAGAGTTCTTGCTCGTCGGGAACAAATACGATATCGGCACCCGCCATCCGCAGCTTCTCGCAATCTTCATTCAAGGTGCGTGGATAGCGGTCGAAATCGCTCCCGGGTTCGAACTGCAGGCGATTCACGAAAATGCTGACCACCACGCACGTGCCGTGCTGCCTAGCGAGTTCTACCAGGCTCAGATGTCCGTCGTGCAAATTGCCCATCGTGGCGACAAAGGCGACGGTCTTCTCCCTGGCAAGGCGCGAGCGCAGCTCAGCGACGGTGTGAATGGTTTGCATCGATATGGGTGGCTACTTTGCCCGATGGAGTTGGAGTCGCGTAGCCCGCGCAACGCGACCTACAGGATACTACGGCTCTCTGGCAGCCCCTGTTCGTTTTGACATTCCACTACCTTGGCGGTCTTATTGATAGCGTCTCTCAAAACTGCAAAGTGGCGAATTTCCGAACTGCGCGATATGGTTCTTGCGGCGACTTCACCGCGGCGTCGTCGCAGGTCAGGTTGCCGCAGCTCAGCTGGCATTCCTGGTGGCCTCACCGGTAAGGCGTCCTCCAAACCTCATAGCGCTTTAGGGGAATGTATGTTCAAGTGCCGGAAACGTTTGCGCCTTGACTTCTTTCACATAGCGCTCGATCGCGGCCTGGATAGATGCGCTGCCTTCGAGAAAATTCTTCACGAAGCGGGCTTTGCGGCCGGGGTAGATGCCCAGCATGTCGTAGAGCACCAGCACTTGGCCTGAACACGCGACACCGGCGCCGATGCCAATGGTGGGAATCGTGAGTGCCTGGGTGACCTGCTCGCCGAGCGTCGCGGGGATCGCTTCGAGTACGATCAACGAAGCGCCTGCCTGCTCTACCGATTTCGCGTCGCGCAGCACTTGCTCGGCGCCGCTTTCGGTCTTGCCTTGTACCCGGTATCCGCCCAACTGGTGTACCGATTGCGGGGTAAGACCCACGTGCCCGCAAACGGGCACCCCGCGCTCGACCAGGAAGCGGATGGTGTCCAGCATTACCCGCCCTCCTTCCAGTTTCACCATCTGTGCACCAGCAGCGAGAAAGCGGGCCGCGTTGGCGAACGCCACTTGCGGCGATGTCTGATAAGTGCCAAATGGCATATCGGCAATGATCAATGGCTTTTGCGCACCCCGTGCCACCGAGCGCACGTGATATTCGACTTGCTCCTGAGTCACCGGCAGCACGCTATCGTGACCTTGCACCACCATTCCAAGCGAGTCACCGATCAGCAAAATTTCCACCCCTGCTGCTGCCGACAGCGCGGCAAAGCTGGCGTCGTAGCTGGTCAGCATGACGATCTTTTCGCCCTGCTGCCGCAACTTTTGAAAGTGAGTCAAGGTGTAGCGGGTGACTTGGGTTTGGGCTGACATGGCAAATCAATCCCCGTAGAGTTTTTCGCACCGGGCGCCAGGGAAGTGTAGCAAGTATTCCGTAGCAACGCGGGGCCATTGCAGGCAGTTTGCGGGCGGCTTGATAGTATCCTGTTGCCGCGACGAGGTGTGCGCTTTCGCAACCGCGAGTTCTATGCCGCGCGACTAAAGAACGCCCGCGGCCCGCGTAGATTTCCGATGCGTTCGATCAGCAGATCCAAGTCATGCGGCCGGTCGACGAAGTTCAGATTCGCACTGTTTACGATGAGCAACGGCGATGCGTCGAACTGATGGAAGAACTGTGCGTAGCTCTCCGCCAGTCGACGCAGGTAATCCTCGGAAATGCTGCGCTCCATCCTGATGCCTCGACGCTGAATGCGCTCCAGCAGCGCCTCCACCGGGGCCTGTAAGTAAATCACCAGATCGGGTTGCGGCGCCTGCACCCTCACGTGCTGGTAAATCTGCGTATAGAGTTGAAACTCCGCGTCGTTAAGTGTAAGTCGTGCGAACAGCGGGTCTTTTTCGAGGAGAAAATCGGCCACTATCAAGCGCTCGAAAAGCTCGCGCTGTTTAAGCTCCGCCACTTGATTTACCCGCTGGAACAGGAAAAACAGTTGCGTGGACAGCGCGTGCCGGCTCATGTCGCGATAGAAACCGGGCAGGAACGGATTGGCGTCGGGATCTTCCAACATCATATCGGCCGACAGACGATCTGCCAGCAAACGCGCCAAGCTGGTTTTGCCGGCCCCGATTGGGCCCTCGACCACGAGGTAACGGTATTTGCTTGGAATCATGAGGCGACGGATTTGATAACCTGGTTAGCGCATTTGGCTAGCCACTCGGCAGCTCTGCCACGGCCGGGTATGACGCACTCCGGCTCGATTTCGACCAGCGGCATAAGGACGAAAGCGCGCTCATGCATGCGCGGGTGGGGAATCGTCAGGCCTGCCTGTTCCAGCTGCATTGTCCCGTAGAGCAACAAGTCGAGATCCAAGGTGCGCGGCCCGTTGGGAATGTCGCGCTGCCGGCCATGACGCCGCTCGATTGCCAGCAAGGCCTCCAGCAATTCGTGCGCTCCGAGGGTCGTTTCGATTTTCGCAACGGCGTTGATGAAATCCGGCTGCTCGGCGTAGCCGACCGGCGCACTGGCGTACAGCGATGAACCGGCGAGCAGGAGCACTCCTGGCAGGTGTTTCAACTCATCGAAGCCGCCTCGAACCTGAGCCTGAGGATCACCCAAGTTGCTGCCAAGAGCGATGAACGCTTGCACCGAAACCCTTGATGGATGGTGAATCATTCGCTTTGGTCCACCCTTTAGCCCCGTTCACCGGTATCTTCGACGCCAGGCGTCAAGTCCGCCGACTCGCGTTTGCGGCCGCTGCGCCGCCGCCGGCGCTTCTTCGGTGAGGCATCCTCAACCAGCATCTCGCGCCGCGCCTCCTCACGCGCAGCTTCGAAACTGCGCCACCATTCGCCCAGCTCGCGACCCACCTCACCACTGTCGGCACGCAGCAGGAAGAAGTCAAACGCGGCGCGGAAACGTGGATGCGCCATCAGCCGAAACGGCCGCTCGCCGCTGCGCTGCAGGAAGCGCGGCTGGAGCAGCCAGATCTCCTTCATGGTGGCGTCGTATCTGCGCGGAACGGCGACTTTGTCGCGCTGCATATCGAGCACGTCGTCCATCGCTTCGGCAAGGGCTGGCATCGGCTTCGTGCCACCCGCCTCCCGTGCATTCGCTCCGGCAAGCACTTCGTGCCAAAGCAACGCGGCAAAGAGAAACGACGGCGACACCGTCTTTTCGGCAGCAATCCGGTCATCGGTGTTCTGCAAAGCCAGCATAACGAATTTCTCGCCCAGCGGCTGCTCCAGAATCACATCCAGCAACGGCAGCAGACCATGATGTAATCCTTCGTTGCGCAGCCGGCGCACGCTTTCCATCGCGTGGCCGGAGAGCAGCAGCTTCAGCATCTCATCGAACAGCCGCGACTTCGGCACGTTGGCGAGCAGGGGCGCCAATTCCTTGATCGGTGCGCGGCTCGCCGCATCGATGTCGAAACCGAGTTTGGCGGAGAAGCGCACCGCGCGCAGCATGCGCACGGGGTCTTCGCGATAGCGGGTGAGTGGATCACCGATTATGCGCACCCGCTTGGCCTTCAGATCGGCGAAGCCATCCAGATAGTCCCAAACCTCCTCACGCACTGGATCGTAAAACAGTGCGTTGATGGTGAGGTCGCGGCGCAAGGCGTCGTCGACCTGACTGCCGAATACGTTGTCGCGCAAAAGGCGGCCGTGCTGGTCAGTTTCCCGGTCGTCGTCCTCACTCTCCACCTGATGGGTGCGGAACGTTGAGACCTCGACCGTCTCCTGCCCGAACATCACATGGACCAAACGGAAGCGCCGGCCGATGATGCGCGAACGGCGAAAGCGGGCGCGCACATCTTCCGGTGTAGCGCTCGTTGCCACATCGAAATCCTTGGGTACCTTGCCGAGCAGCAGGTCACGCACCGCGCCACCGACGATGAAAGCGGTGAAACCCGCTTGCTGCAACTCGCTGACCACCTTTACGGCGCTGGAACTGAGCTGCTTTGGAGAAATGCCATGCTTGGCTTTGGGGTAGATACGCGGTTCGCGCGCCTTGGTTTTGGCACGCCGCTTGGAAAATACTTTGTCGAGAAATTTACGAATCATTGTCTTTAGACTGTCCACCCACGGACTTCCGGTTCGTCTTGGTGCCGCAGGGACAACCGAGCGAGGATACCACGACGTCGGGCGAGCCGGGATTCGGCCCCTTCCTGCCGCTCAACGCAAGGTAATGACCGGCCAACCGTGTCGCGCGGCGTGGGCGCGTAAGGTCGGATCAGGATCGACAGCCACGGGATGACTGACTAGCGACAGCAGCGGCAGATCATTCAGAGAATCGCTATAGAAATAGGTGCGTTGAAAATCTTCCAGCCGCTCGCCACGTTCGGCGAGCCAAATCATTAATCGGGTGATCTTGCCTTCGCGAAACGCAGGCACTCCTGCCGCCCGTCCGGTGAACTCGCCGTCCTGCTCTTCAGGCACCGTGGCGAGGAGGTGAGGAACTCCGAGCTCACGAGCGATGGGGCCGGCGATGAAGCTGTTGGTCGCTGTCACCACTGCCATAAGCGCGCCGCGATGACTGGCGATGAGCGCATTCGTCTTTGGAGCAATGATCGGAATCACCCTTTGTTGCATAAAATTCCGATGCCACGCTTCGAGTTCGGCACGCGGATGACGCGACAGGGGTTTCAACTGGAAGTCGAGAAAGGCGTGGATGTCCAGCGTGCCGTTGCTGTAGGCGTCAAAGAATTCCTGACTGCGCGCCTCGTAGACTTCGCGGTCGAGGACGCCGCGCTCGATCAAGTACTGCGCCCACTCGAAATCGCTGTCGCCGGCAAGCAAAGTATTGTCTAGGTCGAATAAAACCAGATTCATGCTCATCGCGCAGGCAAGCTAGATAAGCTTGGCGTGGGGGCACCGGCGGCCGCTGCAATGGCCTGCTTGAGCAGCGCCACGGTGACCGGTCGCTTCGCCTCGAGCGAGTAACGGTCCAGCACATCCAATGCGCCGAGCAAGGACGGCATATCGCGACGCCAGTGCGTAAACAGGTAATTGACGACCTCATCGGATAGCGCAAAACCGCGCTCATTGGCGCTGCGCTGCAACGCCGCGACCTTTTCCGCTTCGGACAGGGCATGCACCTGGAAGATGAGCCCCCAGCCAAGCCGGGTCTTCACATCCTCAGGCAGCCGGAGCTGCGCGGGTGCGGCGGCACCGCTCGCGACAAGAATCCCCACACCGGCACGCAATTGATTGTAGAGATTGAACAAATCGCGCATGCCGCTATCGTCCAGAGTATCGACATCGTCCAATCCAAGCAACTCCGCCGCGCCAGTCGATTGCTCGGAAAATTCGTCACTTAAGCAGGTCTCCGGGCCGCACGCGACATACGCAGCCGATGCGCCCGCGACGGCGCGCAACAAGTGTGACTTGCCGGCCCCCGGCGCGCCCCACAGATAGACGAAACGCTCGCTGGAAGAGCGTGTGGCAATCTGGTGCAATAGCTGCAACAATTCCCTGTTGCGGCCAACCACGAAATTGTCCAACGTCGGCGCGGGCGGCGGGAGTAGTTCGAGCGTGAGCTGCTTCACGGATAGACACCAACCGAAAGGACGGCGGAGTTTAGCATGGCGGCCCCGAATCGGTGGGGCAGAGCCCCCGGTGCGGTAGGCTCGCGGGGGCACGACGACGTTGTCCGGGGGGTAGGAGTAAAATCATCTGATAGCGCGACCATTTATACGATGCAATCAACTATCAAAGTCTTCTACGAGCGCCCCGGACAGTCCGCCGCGGAAGCTTGGGCACGGGTACCCCAGGAACCGCTGCCGCAGGAGCGCCCGTTACTCAAGGATCGCATCCGGCACAGGCTGAAGGCGCAGAACGCGGTGCTCGTCGCGCACTACTACGTTCACCCGGATATTCAGGATTTGGCCGAAGAAACCGGTGGCTGCGTCTCCGATTCCCTGGAGATGGCGCGCTTCGGCCGCGATCACCCGGCCAAGACGCTGGTCGTCGCCGGAGTGCGCTTCATGGGCGAGACGGCCAAAATCCTCAGCCCGGAAAAACGCGTGTTGATGCCCGATGCGGATGCTAACTGCTCGCTCGACCTCGGCTGCCCGCCCGAGGAGTTCTCCGCCTTCTGTGATGCCCATCCAGACCGGACAGTGGTGGTGTACGCAAACACGAGCGCGGCGGTGAAAGCGCGCGCCGATTGGATGGTGACCTCGTCGATCGGGCTGAAAATCGTCGCGCATCTGCACGCCCAGGGCAAAAAAATTCTCTGGGCTCCCGACCGGCACCTGGGACACTACATCCAGCAACAGACTGGCGCGGACATGCTGCTTTGGCAAGGCTCCTGCCTGGTGCACGACGAGTTCAAGGCGTTCGAACTGGAACAACTGAAGAAGGAATACCCTCTGGCCAAAGTGCTCGTCCATCCCGAGTCGCCGGACAGTGTCGTGAAGCTCGCCGATGTCGTTGGCTCCACGACGCAGTTGATCGCGGCAGCGCAGAGCCTGCAGGCAGATGAATTCATCGTCGCCACCGACAACGGTATTCTGCACAAGATGAAATTACTCGCCCCCGGCAAGCGTTTCATCGAGGCGCCGACGGCGGGCGAGAGCGCGACTTGCAAAAGCTGCGCGCACTGCCCGTGGATGGCCATGAATGGCCTCGGCAATCTGGCACAAGCGTTGGAAACGGGGGGCAACGAGATCTGCGTCGATCCGGAAATCGGCCGCCGCGCCAAGGTTTCGATCGACCGCATGCTGGACTTCGCGAAGCACGTAAATCTCAACGTCGTACCCAGCGGGGATCTCGATAAGGATCAACACCTGTTCAAGAACATCGGGCCGGCGTAGAGAGATCGATGCTCGAGTCGGGCACCCGACAATGGCCCTCGATGCCGCACTTTCGAATGCTGAGGCCGAAGTGACATAGGTCCCCTGGGCCCCACGGGTTTGTCTGTTGTGACAACAGCGCTGAGGAGGAGGCTCCGTGACTGATTCGATCAAGTACCTGCTCGACGAAACTCACATCCCGAAGTTCTGGTACAACATCATGGCGGATCTGCCCTCGCCGCCGCCCCCGGTGCTGCACCCGGGTACCATGCAACCCGTGGGGCCGGACGATCTGGCACCGCTGTTTCCGATGTCGCTCATCATGCAGGAGGTATCTACCGAGCGGCGGATCGAGATCCCCGGCCCGGTCCGCGACATCTATCGACAGTGGCGTCCCAGCCCGCTTTACCGCGCGCGCCGGCTAGAGCGGGTGCTCGATACGCCGGCGAAGATCTATTACAAATACGAAGGCGTCTCTCCTGCTGGAAGCCACAAACCCAACACCGCGGTGGCCCAAGCCTTCTACAACTGGGAGGCGGGGATCCGTAAAATCACCACGGAGACCGGCGCCGGCCAGTGGGGCTCTGCCCTTGCCTTCGCCGGCGCGTTGTTCGGCGTCCAGGTGCAGGTGTTCATGGTCAAGGTTTCCTACCAGCAAAAGCCTTATCGCCGGGCTCTGATGGAGACCTACGGAGCCCAGTGCATTGCCTCGCCTTCGATGGAGACCAGCTCCGGGCGCGCCATTCTCGCCAGGAATCCCGACCATCTCGGCAGCCTGGGCATCGCCATTTCCGAAGCCGTGGAGATTGCCGCGCAGCGCGACGACACCAAGTACGCGCTCGGCTCGGTGCTTAATCACGTGTTGCTGCATCAGACGGTGATCGGGGAGGAGGCAGCGGCACAACTGGAAATGGCCGGTGATTATCCGGATGTGATCGTCGGCTGCACCGGGGGCGGCTCGAACTTTGCCGGCATCGTGTTTCCTTTCCTAGGCGCCCAGTTGCGCGGCGGCAAGAAACTACGCATCGTTGCCGTGGAACCCGCCGCCTGCCCGTCTCTGACACGTGGCAGGTATGCCTACGATTTCGGCGATACCGCTCATCTCACCCCGCTCGCCAAAATGCATACCTTGGGCTCCACCTTCACGCCGCCCGGGTTTCATGCCGGCGGCTTGCGCTACCACGGCATGGCGCCGCTCGTTTCGCATATCAAGGAACTGGGGCTAATCGAAGCCGTGGCCTATCCGCAGACGGTTTGCTTCGAGGCGGGCGTAGCCTTCGCCCGGGCCGAGGGTATCCTTCCTGCGCCGGAAGCCAATCACGCGGTGAAGGGCGCCATCGACGAGGCGTTGAAGTGCAAGGAAGAAGGTGTTTCGCGCGTGATCCTGTTCAACCTGTGCGGTCACGGACACTTCGACATGCAGGCGTATATGGATTACTTCGCCGGGCAGCTGACCGACCAGTCCTACGACGAACAGGAGCTCGCCATCGCGCTTGCCGGCCTGCCTGAGGTATCACAGGCCGCCTGAGCGCGTCCGGTGCCTATCGCGAACAAGGCACTGCTGCCAGGGGGGCATTGAACCCTCCGCGTTCGTCATTGCGGATCTAAGCGAGCTTAGTTTGACGTGAATGACGTGCGATCATTTTTGGGACGGCCGCGCAAGCTCAACGATGACTGGCCCGCCCGGATCGGACTCAAATCGCGGGACGCCGCCTCGGGCGATAGCGAATACTACCCCTTGTACATTTCGCTCTGGATATAACCCCGGTGCAGATGACGCAGCCATACCAGCAGCGCGGCGCTGGCCGGTAACGCCAGCAAGATACCGAAGAAACCGAAGATCTGCCCGAAAGCGAGCAACGCAAAGATCACCGCAACAGGATGCAGGCCGACCCGATTGCCGACCAGCCAAGGCGTGACTACCGTGCCTTCCAGTGCCTGGCCAATACCGAACACGACCCACACAAGAACCAAGCCGCTCAGGGTGGAGAACTGCATCAGCGCGGCGAGCGTCGCGAGGATCAAACCGATCATGATGCCTACGTACGGCACGAACACGAGCACCCCGGTAATGATGCCGACAGGCAAGGCGAAGTCGAGCCCGGTCAGTGTTAGCCCGATGGTGTAGTAAGCGGCCATGATGGCAATGACCAATAACTGCCCGCGCAGAAATTCGGCCAGCACGGCGTCCACTTCCCGCGCCATTGTCGCCACCTGCCCGCTCCAGCGGCGCGGGATCATGTCATTGATACGCGCGATCATCAGGTCCCAGTCACGCAAGAGGTAAAAAAACACGACCGGAATGAGCAGCAGATTTACCAGGAACCCTAACAGAGCGATCCCGCCGATGCGCACTGAGGACAGTATCTTGCCGGCGACTCCCTGGGCCTCTTGCAGGTTATCGGTGAGTAACCCCTTGAGCGCTTCAAAGTCGATTGTGGCCTTGATGCCGAATTGGCTCTGCAACCACGGTTTCAACCGATCGATCAACTGAGCGAACAATGCCGGCAACCTGTCGTAGAGCATCGTCGCTTCCTTATAAAACAGCGGGACGATGATGAATAGCAAAAGCACAAAGGCGCCGATCACCAACACCAAGGCGATGACGGTTCCCAATGCGCGCGGCACCCCTCTGAGCTGCAGCTTGTCTACGAATGGATCGCAGATGTAGGCGAGGATGGCCGCGAACAGAAACGGCGACAAAATAGGACTTAGTGCGTAGAGCAGGACAGCGACGATGAGCGCTGTCCCCGCGAGCCAGAAATATTGGTCGTAACGGTGACGAGTGGGCATTTAGGTTAAAATTATCATCTTTCGCTAGAGTGCCCGGATATCGCGGAAGTTTGCTCAAGGTCCGGGCGGCACCCAGTTTGCCACGTTAGCCCTAGAAAGCGAACCGACAACTTGAACCGCCCACCCCTGTCTTATCGCGATGCAGGTGTCGACATCGACGCCGGAGACCAGCTCGTCGAGAATATCAAACCGTTTGCCAAGCGCACGCTGCGTCCTGAAGTGCTGAATGGCATCGGTGGATTCGCTGCGCTCGTGGAAATCTCCAAGAAGTTCAAGAATCCAGTGCTGGTATCGGGCACCGATGGTGTGGGCACCAAGTTGAAGCTCGCCTTTCAGCTCAATAAGCACGATACCGTAGGCATCGATCTGGTCGCGATGAGCGTGAACGATATCCTGGTGCAGGGAGCGGAACCGCTGTTCTTCCTTGACTATTTCGCCTGCGGCAAATTAGACGTGGCGATAGCAACCAACGTGATCAAGGGTATCGCGACCGGCTGCGAACAGGCCGGCTGCGCGCTGATCGGCGGTGAGACCGCGGAGATGCCGGGAATGTATGCAGAAGGCGAGTACGATCTCGCCGGTTTCGCGGTCGGCGTGGTAGAAAAGGACAACATCATCGACGGCAGAACGATCGTGCGCGGTGACGTCGTTTTGGGATTGGCTTCAAGCGGGACGCATTCGAATGGCTATTCGTTAATCCGCAAAATCATCGAGCGCGCCAATGCCGATCTCGCCGCCGACTTCACTGGTCGGCCGCTTGGCGACGTTTTGTTGACCCCCACGCGCATCTATGTGAAGCCGCTGCTCAAACTCGTGCAAGGCCTGCAGGTGAAAGGCATGGCGCACATCACCGGAGGGGGACTGCTGGAAAATGTTCCGCGTGTGCTGCCGAGTAGCGTTACTGCCGTACTCGACAAGAGCGCCTGGACGATGCCGCCCCTGTTCCGTTGGCTGCAGGCGCAGGGCAGCGTTGCGGAGCAGGAAATGTATCGCGTTTTCAACTGTGGCATCGGCATGGTCGTGATAGTGGCGGGCGAAGACGGGCAGGATGCGCTCAAGCTCCTTGGCGATGCCGGCGAGACAGCTTGGCACATCGGCGATATCCGAGAGCGCACATCGGGAGCCGCGCAGACGATCGTTGCGTGATGCGTAAGCTCTGCTCGAACCCACAAGGGACGGGATGAAGAATATCGTCGTCCTGATTTCCGGTCGCGGAAGCAACTTGGCGGCGCTGCTTGGTGCCGATATCCCGGCACGCTTCAGCGCGGTGATCAGTAACCAGTGGACAGCGCAGGGTCTCGAGGTCGCGAAGACCTACGGTGTAGCGACGGAAGTTGTCGATCATCGGCAGCACACTGACCGGACGGCGTTCGATTGCGCCTTAGCCAATGCAATCGACGCCTATGCCCCCGACTTGGTCGTTCTGGCAGGTTTCATGCGCGTCTTGAGCGACGGCTTTGTCAGCCGCTACGCCGGCCGCTTGATGAACGTCCATCCTTCGCTGCTACCAGCCTTCCCCGGTCTCAATACGCATCAACGAGCGTTGGCCGCGGGTGTGAAGATCCACGGCTGCAGCGTCCATTTCGTAACGCGCGAACTGGATCACGGTCCGCTGATCGCCCAAGCGGCCGTACCGGTTCACGACGACGACGACGAAGCCGCTTTGGCCGCCCGCGTGCTTCAAATGGAACACCAGATTTATCCGCTGGCGGTGCGTTGGTTTGTTGAGGGACGCTTGAAACTGTCGGCAGACGGAGTGGTCGAGCTGATAGGGGCACGCGAGGTTCAGGGCCGCCTCAGATCTCCTGAAGGTACAGATTGAAAAAGCAATTGTTGGCATTGGCCATGGTGCTTTGGATCCAGCCGTCGCTTGCGCTGGCCGCGCCACCGACCTCGGTCAAGGCAAGCTACCGGATTTATCGCAACAAGCTGCTCCTCGCCCAGGTTGAGGAGAGTTTCACCGTGGCGAGTGGCAAGTACCGCATCGAGAGCACCACCTTTACCGACGGTATCGCGACTCTCTTGAGCAAAGACCGCATCACCCGGTTAAGTACGGGTCAAATTACCAAGGAAGGACTGCGGCCGCAACTCTATGAGGAGAAGCGGATGTCAGACACGAAAACCAAGTCTGCGGCAACCGCCCGCTTCGACTGGGCGCACAAGACACTGCACCTCGAGCACGGCGATCAGGCCGAGCAGGTTCCTCTTCCGGTGGGCACGCTTGATTGGTCAGCGCTTTTTTATCAATTCCTGTTCCGCGCGCCGAAGAAGGACCTGGTCACCGTGACCTTGACTGACGGCAAACGCATCGAGACCTATGACTATCACTTCGCGGACGAAGCGGACATCACGACTGCGGCCGGCCGCTTTCAGACCGCGCACTACGTTCGTATCTCGAAGGAGGGCGAGCGCAAAACCGAGATCTGGCTGGCCAAAAACAAATCCTACTTCCCAGTGCGCCTCACTCAAGAAGAAGACGGCAACGTCATTGAGCAACGCCTGGTCGCACTCTCCCTTCATTGACATCGGCAGCCCAGCCCTACAGCAACGACCGCGCCACACCCTCTTTTGGCTGGCCCGGCCCGCTTCTGCTGGCAATTGCCGCATCGATCGTTTTGCATCTAACGCTGATCTTTGCCACCGACGTTGAACTGCCGAATTCGGATCTCTCGCGCCTCCGCGTATTGGAAGCGCGCTTAGAGCCGCTGCAGGCACGCGAGCCGGTCAGCGAACCGACTGCACCGCCTATGGCTGAATCGCCGCGCGCGACGGCAAAAGCTAAGCGACCCAAGCGAGACCGCGTTAGTGTTAGGCAGCCGCCTGCGTCACCGCCGATGCCGCAGCCGGTATCGCAGCCAGCCTCCCCGCCCTTGCCGGAGCCAAGCATAGCGCCTGCATCCGAGCCCATTCAAACTCCAGCGCAAATAGCGGAGATATCGCCCGAACTCAATAGCAGCCACGCACACACCGAAGTACCCGCGCCCCAGCCCGTGCACGTTACGCAGACGGGGTCGCTACCCAACAATGTGCTGATTCGCTTCATCGTAAACTGGGGAGTCGACGGGCTAAACGCGGGTAAGACGGATTTCATATGGCAAAGCAAAGGCACACATTACAGCCTGAGTTCCGTGGCTCAGTACGCCGGGCTTGTCGGGTTATTCAAGTCGGACCGGATTTTGGAGACCAGCCTGGGCGAGATCAAGGACGGTGTCTTGCGACCCAACTTCTTCACCCTGCAGCGCGGGCAATCGCACACCACCAGCGAGACGGCTACATTCGATTGGCCGGCGGGTGTGGTTACGTTCAGCGACGGCGAAAAAAACAGGGCCGCGCCGCTGAAAGAAGGAGCGCAGGATATACTCAGCTTGCTTTTTCAATTTGCCTTCACCAAACCGCCAGACGATCAATTCACGCTTTTGGTAGTCAACGGCCGCAAAACCGAGAGCTACCCGGTGATCGTCGCAGGAGAGCAGATGCTCAACCTGCCCTTTGGCCAGGTGCGAACCGTGCACCTGACCCGGCTCAAGACGGCCGAGGACGACGGCCTGCAGATATGGCTGGCGAGCGATCGGCATTACTTGCCGGTGAAGATTTACTTTGAGGATCGCAAAGGCGGGCAGACCATCGAACTGGTCGCGACCGAACTGCTTGCCAGCGACGATCCGATACTCAGACCTAAGTGACTATGCGGCTCAGTCCTCAACTATTCGATCAGCTTGTGCACGCCCTGCAAATCATCCTGCCATTGCGTTCACCCGCCGACGTGAGCCTCAAGTTTTTCTTTCGCGATCATCCGAATCTCGGTAGTCAGGATCGTGCCTTCATCGCCGAATCGGTTTATGCCGCGCTACGCCGACGCCACTTGCTGGAATCCCTCGCCCCTCAGGGAACGCCGCGCGAAATTGCATTGTTGGCATTGCTCAAACTGTCCGGCGTGAGCCTGCGCGAGTTGCAGCCGTTACTCCACAACGGAGAGGACGCTTGGCTCGCGCAAAGTAAGGCCGCGACTGCAGATGCATTGCCCTTGGCAATTCAGGCAGACTTCCCGGAGTGGCTTATGCAAAGGCTCGGACTCAGCATGAGCCACGCGCAGATCCTCGCATTGGGACGCGCCATGCAAGAGCCGGCACCACTCGATCTGCGTGTCAATACGCTGCTTGCCAGGCGCGAAGAAGTGCTCGGCAAATTAACAGACGACGGCATCGCTGCGGTCCCGACGCGCCACTCGCCTATTGGGGTACGACTGTTGAGCAAGATCGCGTTGAACCACCATCCGCTGTTCGTCGAGGGCAAGATCGAGGTGCAGGACGAAGGTAGCCAGCTGCTCACTCTACTGGTTGAGCCGCGGCGGCGCGACATGGTCGTGGACTTCTGCGCCGGTGCCGGCGGGAAGACCCTGCTGTTGGGAGCATTGATGGCATCCCAGGGTCGACTGTACGCTCTGGACGTATCGGAAAAGCGGCTCGCCAATCTTAAACCGCGACTCGCGCGCTCGGGGCTGTCGAACGTGCATCCTCAGCGCATCGAGCACGAAAACGATACCAAAGTGAAGCGCCTGCGCGGCAAGATCGATCGGGTGCTTGTCGATGCGCCGTGCAGCGGGCTCGGCACACTGCGCCGCAATCCCGACTTGAAGTGGCGGCAAACACCGCGCGACGTGGACGAACTAAGCAAGAAGCAAGCGTCCATACTTGCGGCGGCAAGCAGTCTGCTAAAGCCGGGGGGGCGCCTGGTCTATGGCACCTGCAGCTTCCTGCGCGAAGAAAACGAGGACATTGTCGAGGCCTTCCTCGCCGATCATCCGGACTTCGTGCTGGGCGATGCACAGGCCATCTTGGCACGACAAAAAATCGAGCTGTCCTGTGGACAACTGATGCACCTTACGCCGCACCAGCATGGCACTGACGGGTTCTTCGGAGCGGTACTGGAAAGACGCGCGGCGGGCGCATGAAGCTGTAACGCTGGGCCGCAGCGGGTTTTACTTCTGCCCGCCTGATCAGCATTTCCGTGGCAGCGCAGTCGAACCAGCCGGCACCCGCGGCCATCCCAGCATGGCGGTGTATTTGTACCCCTGTGGACGAGGCCGCTGCGCGCCCCCGTTAAGCTGTCGGCAAGGGGAAGTGCTCAACGGTCAAACGGCTTACGAGCAAGGCAATGCCGTAGTATCGTCGGACTTGAATGGCGCTGCGATGGCGGTCTATCTCTCTCGCACTCTCTCGACGCGCAACACGGCACGGCACCTGACTAACCAGGCCATGACTATCGTGGGCGAATCGGAGGCCGCGGTTTGGCTCACCGGGTCCTTCAACCTTACCGCGATTGCGCAGAGGCCGCACGCGGAAAATTTGTGGCTCGTTTCCGGGAAGCCGACGTGATTCCATGTCTACCGTAACAACGCGCTCGCGCACGAGGCCCAATCCGCTAAACTGCAGTCATTTATCCGCCACACGGGCTTAACGAAACCATCGAGAGTCCATTGACCCAGTTCAACCAACTCACTGCCGCGCTTGGACAGGATTTCCGCGCCCCGACCTTTATATGGCAAGTTGCGGTTGCCGTGCTTGGGATCGCCGCAGCCTGGTTGATTGCTCATCAGTTCACGCCCAAGTTTGACGGGGCAGCCACGTTGCATGGGGGAGCGACGCGCTGGGGACTCGGGCGCGGCGGCTTCAATCGAATCGCTTTCCCGCTGCTGGCCTTTCTGTTCATCGCGGCAGGCAAAGTGCTGTTGGGCCGCATTCAGCACACCGAACTACTCGATATCACTTTGACATTGCTCACCTCCTTTGTGTTGGTGCGCCTGGCCGTATACATGCTGCGGGCGATCTTGCCGCCGAGCCAGTTTCTAAAAGGATCCGAACGCGTCATCGCGATTGTGCTTTGGGGTGGAGTGGCGCTCTACATCACCGGACTGCACGAACCGCTCGTTCAGTTCCTCGACGACATGCAAATCCCGATTGGCCGGCAGCACGTTTCGCTGCTGGTCTTGATCCAGGGTGTGATTAGCGTGGTCGTGGCGCTGGTGATCTCGCTTTGGCTCGGGCAATTGGTGGAAGCGCGGGTCATGGGCGCGCTCAATCTGAGCGCCGGCCTGCGCGTTGTTTTGGCCAAGTTCGTTCGTGCGCTATCGATTGTGCTGGCGTTCCTGATCGGTCTATCGATCATGAATATCGACCTCACCGTGCTGTCCGTTTTCGGCGGCGCCCTCGGTGTGGGGCTCGGCTTCGGCTTGCAAAAAACTGCCAGCAACTATGTGAGTGGCTTCATCATCCTGCTCGACCGTTCGATTCGGCCGGGCGACATGATCACGGTAGACAATCGTACCGGCGTTGTGAGCCAACTGAATGCCCGTTACACCGTGGTCAAGGCACTGGATGGCACAGAAGCCATTATCCCCAACGATACCCTCATGACCACCACGGTCATCAACCAGACCTATACAGACAGCCGGGTGGTGACCAAACTGAGCCTGCAAGTTTCCTATCAAAGTCCGATTGATGAAGCCCTCGGCATTCTTAAGCAAGCTGCCCTCAATCACCCTCGAGTGCTGAAAGATCCCGGTCCGGCAGCACAAATTGACGAATTCGGCGACAACGGCATCGCAATCAGGCTTGGGCGCTTCGCATAAGACGTTCATCTTGACAAAAATATTGCTGCCTTCTTGCACGACCTTGCGTTGGATGGCGGTCGGATAGGCACGGTGACCGACGGGCGGAAACGACCAGACGCTGAGGGTTGAACGATCTTCGACCACGGTCCAACCCGACTGAACGGAAATTTTGACGCCA